>Ga0114957_1004342_pt1 | contig 12277 bp, 18 predicted proteins | sample BantaG_FD_87175 | JGI IMG/M metagenome (GOLD analysis project Ga0114957, IMG submission 87175) | Marine algal microbial communities from Bantry Bay, Ireland - BantryBay_4 metaG | ecosystem: Host-associated > Algae > Red algae > Unclassified | place: Bantry Bay, Ireland | collected 2014-11-21 | reverse complement strand
TGCCCGCCAGCACGGCGCAGCAGCACCGACAAGGGAGCGACGATTCACGGGTCCATCTCGCGGCCGTAGCTTTGCCTCCAGCAGTTGACAGCGATGTTGTCTACGCGGGACGGCGGCGGCAGGACACGGCGTCCGCCAAGGCACCACCAACCTCAGTTGTGTCTCTACGGCTGTAGTCGCCGCCTCCCCCGATGGGGATGTATTGCTCGGTCTACCACTCGTGGAGGCGCATGCATGCTCCCTCGCCGACCCGAGCTGTGCACCACTCAGGATGCTCGAAGTTCTCCATGGCGGCGCAGAAGACATTTCTGCAGAAACGGAGTGCGGTCGATTCGCACGACAGTGGCGCCTCCGGGACGTCCGAGGAGTCACGCGACGCCGCGTTCTTCTCCCTCCCCACCCGCCCGTCTCGGGCGCGCGCGCGCCTGGTGGCGGCGGCCTTCGTCGCGGAGTTGGGTTCAGGCGCACAGGTTCGCCACATTCTCTGTCGCGTGCTTCATTTGTCGCGGCCGTCACTGCATGCCATGCTGCAAGAGGTGCAGAGTCGAGCGTCTCTGGCACGTGCAGTCATCACGCAGCGCGAAGCGTCGGGGAAGCGCGAGGCGGAGATGGCACAATACCTCGGCGGCGGGCGGCTTGCAGCGGTCTTCGCCTCGGGGGCCTTGCCGGAAGAAAACTCGCGGTCGTGGCAGCATGGCCTTCCTGATGGGCATAGCGACATCCCCTCGCATCTGCAGGGGTTATCGACCGCGTCTTGGGGGGACTCGACGAAGGCAGCTTCGATGGCGGGTTCGGACGCCGCCGCCGCAAGGCACTCCACCCGTGAATGCGCGTGGGTCTCAAGAAGCCGCTCGCGTGGCGAGGGAACTGACTCCTACTCTCGCATTCAGCCGCGACGAGGCGGCCGTCCGCAACATGCTGGCGGTGGCACGCCTGCCAGGCGGCGGTCCACGAGCCGCAGCGCTGCCTGTTCTCCGGACTGCTCTCTTCCACAATTCCATGCGCGCGGCGCCGCCGACAGTGTCTTCCCAGGGCAACCATTATTTGATTGTGCCGCTTGCAATGGATGTTCCGGTCCTCGCACGGGACACGCTTGACGAGATGCTGTGCCGCGTTTGTCTGGTCTACTCGTAGAGCCGCGATGGCTTGGTGTTGGCGGAGGGGGCGGGTTCGTCGCGGTGGCCTTCTCCTGTCGCGTCGCCACCCGATCCGCGACGCATCTGCTCGCGCCCGAATAGTTGTGGTGCATGTCGCGACTGCCTGGTCGAAGGCCATGTCTCTGGGGTGTCGTCTTCTGGTGCGAAGGCGTCGGCAGCCGGGACGGGGGGGTCGGCGGTTGGTGCACGGGGGTCGGTGGTTTGTGCGGGGGGGTCGGCGGCCGGTGTGCGGCCAGCGGCCGCTGATGACGGGGGGTCGGCCGCCAGTTTTCCGGGGTCCGTGCTTGGTGAGGGCGGGTCGGCGGCCGCTAGGCCGCGCACGGCGGCCGCTGTATGGAGGGACGCAGCCGTTGCAGACCGTGGTTGGAGCTCTGTGGACATCGCGCTGCTTCGCGCCGCGGGTAGCGTTGTTAAGAAGCACGACACAGGCCGGTTGGCAAAGTTTGTTCATGCAAAGACCTGCCGGCATGTCGCCGTCTTCCGGGACAGAGTCGGCGGCTGGCCGCCCCTTGTAGAGGTGAGAGAAGCCGTCCATGCGCCACCGGTGGCCGACAACGATGAAGGGCCCGTGCTGCCGGCGCCCCCGGTTGTGACGGCGGCAACCCCGCGAAGCAGCCAAGACGACGCAGTGGTGCTGGCGTCCCCGTTTTCTCCCTGCCTTCACTTGGGGCCGTGCGACTCCCGCCGCTGTCGCTGTATGCGAGCAGGCGTTTCGTGTGAGAATTATTGCGGCTGTTCCAATACACGATGGGCGTCGGTGGGTCCTTCCTTTCTGCGTGCTCCGGGCCGGCGACTGCCTATCTATGCCTCAGGCGCTTTTCCCGTCGCCGTGATGATCATGTGCCTGAACCGAGTGTGGTGGACCTGCGAGCTCCCGTCCCGATGTGGGACAAACGCGTGTCCCTGTTTCAAAGTGGACCGTGAATGCGAACCGGACGCATGCACGTCGTGTGACGCTCACTATCACCCTTCCGCTGGCGTGGACAACGCCGGGGCGGCGCGGCGAATCGACGCATCCCTGGCCAGCGACGTGGGTAGGGAGAAGCTTTGGAGGCCAGCCCAGCGCCCGAGCCCCGCTGCAGGTGGTCTTCTACCGAGGCGGCATGATGTTGACGTGGTCGGTACGCGCCGCTGTAGAAATGTCCAGGTTCAACGCGGTCTTCGAGTTTGCCTCGTGCTGAGACGGTCAGCTGCCTACGGGCTTGGTGTGTTCGTTTCTCAAGCGGCCTATCGCGGCGATTTCGTAGGCGAGTACGTTGGGTACCTAGTGACTACCGCCCCCGGTCACCGTCGCGGCGTCATCTACGACGCGCAACACCTGAGCTACCTGCACGCGGTATCGAAAGCCGTCATTATAGACGCGACGCACATTGGTATTGCTATCCTCCAAAAAATGGCGGTTGGAGGGAGAACGGAGGCAGAGCCGACGACACAGCATAGAAGTGAAGTCGGATTGGTGGTTCGACAAGCCACGATCGTACTATTGGCTGCGAATTGCCGCCAGGAATCTTGCAAGCCAATCAACGTGTCTTGCAGGGGTCACGCAGAGAAAATTGCAACCCACAATGAGATTTCCTGAGATTTTTGGGCCGCTTACTCGGGCCTGAAGAGGGCATGGATAGGGTTCTGGGCCAGACCTGTGATTTGTCATGAGATCAACAAATTTCTTCAGACTTCTTGAGATCCTGATGTGCGTTTTCAGCGCGCAGAGCTGCATGAGGAGACTGTGTACGGAACTCACATGATTCCTAGCCTTTTCATTTGTCCACGTACGCTGTTGAATGATTACAACCACTCTGCAACCGCCATTTTTTTGGAGGTCAGCAATAGCCGGACTCAGTTCATCAATCTCTCCTCCCTGGCACCCAATGTGGAGCCACGAATTTTGAGCATTGGCGGGGAAATCCGTGTGGCCTTTTTTGCAGCCCGTCCCCTGGCGGTCGGGGAAGAGCTCTTCTTCAACTACGGCTAAAAGCTTCCTTCATGGAAGCCGTGAGGCGCACTGGGCCGTGACTGAGCCGTCCCCGTTGAGACGCTGCTTCTGAGTCAACGGCGGCCGGGGGGTTGCGCAGCGCACGGTGCCGAGGGTTTCGCAATGTTGGAGCGCGGCGAGTGGCGGTGGCGCCGCCGACGGACGCGACAGGCGTTTCTGCGTCTGGGATGGATGGCCATGTTGCGTTATGATATAATAGCTAGAATATCAATTCTCCAGGTTGCTCTACGAGGCGGTTCTGCACTCACTCTCATTCGAGCGCAGCTCGTTCGCCGCCCCGTCCTCGGCTGGAAGAAATCGTGTGTATTCGTCCACCAACACACCCACAGAGTCGGCCGCAGCCTGTACGTCGATATGGCCGTGCTCATAGAGCACCCGCACATGCTGCACAGCTTGCGGCAGGAGCCCGGCTCGCGCAATGGCCTCGCAGCGAGCGGCGACAAAGTCTTGAAGCAAGCCGACCGGTCCGCTGATGGACCACAGTGGCCCTGCCTCAACGAATGAAGACCACAGCGCCATGAAGAACGCATCAGGTGGCGCAATCTCTACCGTGTTGAGGCGCTGAGCGTCCATGCATGCCTTCCATGCGTAGTCGACGTCATTCTCGGAGTCATCGGACAACTCGTTCTCGACCGCGGGGTCAGGAAGGACGATGCTCTTCAGTCTGCGTTTGTGAAAGAGTGTCCTCGTCCTGAGACCGTCAAGAGGCTGACGCGGCCAGTTCGTGGCCGACACGAGACGCCGGAATCATCTCGAGCCAGAGGGTGCCGTGCCACTACAACGTTCTTGGAGGGTAGCTCCTCCCCAGAGGGCCCAGGCGTCGATGGTTGAGCAGCCTTAGACTCTTTTGGGACGGCAGCGGGCACAGGGGGCACGGGGTCGTCGACGAAGACCAGACGGCACCCGATGGAAACGAGTCGGCGAGGGGTGAAGGCAGTGCGAGTTGTTGGCCTGAAAGATGGAAAATTAATCGTGCATGACTCAACGGAGGAGAAAAGGACAACAGCGATGAGGTGGGCGCCGGTCTGGGGTCAGTTTCTTCGAGGGCACGGGATTAGAAATGCTGCTAGCCTCCACGAACACCACGGAAAAAGCACGAGAAAGCACCTGCAGTGCAAAGAGCTCTCTGCTTTCCTTGTGGTCGTACCTCGCAGCCGTGCGCACAGGAGGGTGGGCCCCCGCGGCCAGCGGCGAACATGCCGACGCAGAGTCGCTGTCAATGACGATGACTTCTTTAGACGTCGAGCTGCTGGAACGGCACCGACTGAGTCACTTGGTTGAATGTGGCTCCATTGTAGCAAGAGGCAACGGGGCAAGGAGTTGAACTGCCAGTAGGAAGGCTGTGTGGACGGTGCACGCGCCCAAGACAGCGAGAAAGCCGCGAAAGGCAGGAGCTGCCACGCAATGGCCGGTCAGCAGTACTTGAACTCTGGTCCTCCTCAAGAACGCCGAACAGTCTCTTTGGACGAGCCAATGAAGGTTTTAAATGCAATTGTGGTCTTTGGGTCACGCTTGGGAACAGCTTTTTCTTTACAGTGCTCCATTATGCGGACGAAAGGCGCCGTCAGATGGGCAATGTCGATCGCAACGAGTTGCGAAACCGGGCGGATCTCTGTTTTTGACGCGCACACTGGGTCATCGCTGATAACAATTCAATTGATTCCATCCAACCCCGTGTGGCGGGTCGTCCTGTCGTCAATGCGCCATCCTCCTCCTGTTGCCCTCCGCCAGCGAAACACCATCGTTTCGACAACATCGGCAGACCATCGCTCCGACGTGCCGCTTATTCATGCCCCTGAGGCGTCGCGCCCGCAACCCCCTCTCGACGTGTTGTTGCTCCCCGGACCGCCGTTCTTCGACGCAACGATCGCCCGCCGTGACGCTGGCGCGACACTGTGCGGGGTACGTCGTTGTCTCGTCTGGTGACGTAGAGATGCATGATGGTTTGTGCTTGATCCTGATTGCTCGTCTGCGGAATTGGCTCGTCAGATTCATTTTCCCAGTTGCGTGTCTTTTGCGTGATCTCTTGGTGTAGAGCTCATGTGACAAGTCTCTGACGGAATCATGGTTTCCCGGTTGGGAGCGTGTTTCATCTCCCAAAGCCGTGCCTCAACGTCCATTGCTGCGTTGTGTGCATCCTGTGTAATGAGACCGGACATCGGGGCTGTACGCATATTCCGCGACTGGGCCGATGTTGTCTGAACCGCAACGGACGGATTGTTGCGACCTCCAAGAAGCGGCCGGTTGAACAAGGTGACTTCGTGTTCCACCTGATGCGACTGGAGCACCTCCATTGACTTTTCTCTTGTGCTGACCTTCAGGCTGGCCTGTTGTCCGCCTCGAATATGCGCATACATAGCGGGCTCCTGTGGACTTCAGAGCGACGCACAAGCGGGGTAGAAGCCACAGAGGGATCACGGCTGTCGGGAGAATTGGCGACCCGACCTGGTTATGAACCCTTCACTACGGGCGGCAGCGGCCGCCGCGACCTTAGGCAGCGGCTCCTCCACACCCTGTTTTGACGACGCATCCCCGTCGCTTGTGGAGTGGACTCAGCGCTCGCCGACCACAGGCTCGACGGAGCAGACCCGCAACGCACCCGTCTTCCCTCCCCTCCATTCCCCTCCAGCAGACCAACGGTCGCTCTGGCTCACCACCCATATTCCTGCTGTTTCTGCCGACATATTCCTGACGGCGTTGGCCTGCCAGCTATACGTTTTCACTATCTGCTTGCACCATCAAGTCACGGTAGGTGCAAAGAGCCACGGCGAGGTGCTGCTTGTGGGTCACAGAAACCCTGCTAACGCGTCAGGCTGTGGAAAATACGGACGTCATGAGTGAACTCGGCCCAAAGGTGTGGTGTGAAACAGAGGGTGAGGGTACATAGTCGAAAATTCTAAGGAGTTACCGCCTGGGTGGGAAGCTCACGACATAGCACCAGCCGGCGGCGTACATCAACCCTTGACTGCCAACCTCGCGTCGATGCCGCCGTTGGCACGAAGCCGTTCCGGGCGCCGATCCGCGAGCGCCGACCTTGTTGGCCCCGACCGCAGGTCACCACGCTTGTCGCCCGAGGGGGCACCGATAGTGGTCGACCGAGTCGCCGCAGCGGCAGCGAACGAGTGTCTTTCGACAGGTAACTGACTAAGCGGGCGCCGACTAGATCGCTGACAGTCCAAATCCGGCCTTTAACAGCTCCGGGCCGACCTGCAACAAACAGCGACAGCGCGAGTGCACTGCACCATGGCAAGATCATAAACGGGGGGGCTTTACAGAGTCACGGTACCAACAGAAGCTTCATCAGCAGCGAGGTGCAACAAGATGCGGTTCATAACGGTGAGCTAATCGACGAGGGGGTCATGAGCCGGGGGGTCAAGAACGGGGCGGTATGCAGCCATGATATCAGAAACGGGGATCTCATCAACACGTGCGTCATCAACGGGTGGGTCCGCAACGTGAAAATCAGCAACGATGAGCTAGCACCGGTGACGCCATCAGCGGTGTCGTGAGCAACGGCGGGGTCAGCAACGACGGAGGCCGTGACGATGCATGGCAATCGAAAGGATTGCCAACATGGTCACGGTCAGCGACAGCAGGACCATCGGTGGCCATGTGGTCGGCGGTGCGGTCGACGGCCGTGACGTCGACGGAGGTGACGCCGACGACGGTGGCGACGACGCAGGGGGAATCAGCCAGGGTCCCGGGCGAGCGCCTGGAAATTGTGCCTGCCTTCCAAATGCAAGCTGTCCTTCAATTCGAACAAAGGCGTTCCGAAGATGCATGGCGGTCGACCTCCGCGATTGTCGCCCTCGACACAGCATCTCGGAGGACGTTGTTGCAGGCGCTCATGAGCTGGTTGTCCGTACCCAACGGTCAAGTACCACGATTTGGAAGTGCGCTTACCATCTCCTTGCGCTCCTGGGCGCAAGACGCGCCTGCCTTGTGACAATCGCCATTGTATTCAGCGCACTTTGCGCTGGGTCTCGCTGTTTCCCGGTGTTCTTCCCGGTGCCGCTTTGTTCATAGTCAACATCCTGTCCAACGTCTTGGTGCTGTACGGGCAGGATCCACCGCCGCCACCGCCGCCGCCCCCAGCGTGAGCGCCGCCGCTGCCGGCAATAAGCGGCGGCGTCAGCGGGGGCGGCGGCGGCGGGGCGGCGGTGGGCGTCATGGCGCGGCGGGGCGGCGGCGGACGTCATGGCGCCGCAGGGCGTCGGCGCCGGAGGCCGCGGCGGGAGCTTCCTCGACGTCGTTGGTGCCGTTGGAACTCGTCAACCACGACATTGCGGCGTACGTGATTGCCCAGACGCGCCGCTCCTATCCAAGCGCCGTTTGTCCGCGTCCTGGTGACTGAAGGGTATGGTCGGCGTGCGCCAGGCCCGCGGCGGGCCTGGGGGAGGGAGGCCGGTGCGGCGAGCAACGCGCCGCTGGCGCCGCGAGGGCGGCTTGCGGCGGCGTCGCTGGCGCACGGGGGAATGCCTATACCGATCACGCTGGGGCGGTGCGACAGGCCGGTAGTAGCCACTGCGGTGACTGGGGACGGGCAGACGACACGACCGACACAGTGGCATCGACGTTGCGCCATTGCCGCCCTCCGCGAGTCGTCACTCCCCCACCTTCGGCCCTGGCTGACGCCCACGCCGTCCGTTCCGCATGGCCGTTTCTCTGAAAGGCAGCGAAGCCACTCTTGCTAGAATGGCGTCCCTACCGAGGGGAGACACCGCCATCGCTGGCGGGCGGCGACAGGCCTTTGGGGAACGACAGCGGTCCCAAACCGGCAAAGGGGTGACTGTCGTTGCCGCCGCGGCGTCAGTTGACAACCAATGACGACAGCAGCAGGCCCCCCGCCCCCAGTCACCCAGATGCTTCACGTAGCCGTCTCTCGGGCGGCGTCTCATAGGCCGCGGCGGGACCACTGAGCGGCCGCGTGTGCGGTTGCGGCGGCCGACAGTCGCGTTGGGCGGAGGTCAGGGGGTTTGCGCGCGTGTGGGGCGGGACTGTGCGACTTGATGGGGGGGTGTACTCGAATGGGGTGTCAAGAAGGACATGTGTGCGGGGAGGTTGTTTGTCTCTTCGCTTCATGCGTTGGGGTGTGTACTGCAGCACCGGATCACGCGCCTAGGAGGGAAGGCCGACTTTAGGCGCCACGCCACAGTAACCCCTCTTCGGGACCCGCGCACCACCGGCAGTTGCCGCGCATCAGCGGAAATGGCTGCCGAGACTGGCAGTGGCGATGCGCGCGTGAAGACCTGCTCATGCGTGCCTGGGGGGGATGCAGCAGCGGGCGGCACGATGCGGGCGCAGAGTGGCTCGCTCACGGGCACTTCGTTGGGAAGACCGCAATCCTGTAAATGATGAGGCCGCTGCAGGACGCTTCAGATCTGGCGGCGCGAACGGCACACGACACGCCCCTCGGTCTGCTGAGAATTGACAGCAATGATGCTGGGGGCAGCGAGAGCAGCGATCTGTGGGGGCAGTCGTTTCAGAGAGGAGACCTGAACCTTGACCAATGACCGCCCCGTCAGCTGATCACTGCGGTCAATGGGCAATCTCCGGTTGCCATAGCGCGCAACCAAACGGCCCTGCAGGGCCTGAGACAGGCTCGTTTCATCATTGGGCGCTGACTCCTTGCGCACTGATCCAATGCGCTCCCGTCGTCTGATGCGTTTGCTTCGGCAGGCCTTCGACTGCCGTCCGAGCTGCTCGCGCCGGTACGCGCTAGCAACTTCACGCTCTTCGCACCCGCTCGCTGCTCGCAGCCGCTGGCTGCTCGCAGCCGTTGGCTGCTCGCACCGGCTCGCTGCTCTCCCCCACTCGCTGCTCTCCCCCACTCGCTGCTCTTCCGCACTCGCTGCTCTCCCCCACTCGCTGCTCTACCCAGCTCGCTCCTCTCCACCGCTCGCTGCTCTCCCCTGCTCGCAGCTCTCCCCCGCTCCCTGAACGTCATGGACCGCACCACGCTCCCATCCGTCTCCCTTGGCTCTATCCGCTGGGATTTTAGCGCAAGGGTTGCCAGCCGTCGACGCCTGCCTGCTTTTCCCGACCGTTTGGGGCTCTCAACCTCTATTCACCGACGATTCGGAGCTCGTTGTGCCGTCCTTCGGTGGAGTTGGGGGCGGAAAACCTCGTCTATGGCGTCTTTGGTGTACTGATGCGGTATGCCGGAGCCTTTGGGGGCCGACGTTGGCGCCGCACGTGCCAACAAGACGCCTGATGGCAGCGACGCCGTCTCCGCGGCGCTCCGGCGTAAGCGACGGCGAACGCGCGGCGGTACTTTCTTGCGCCCCGACGCCAGCCAGCACACTGGCGCTTTGCGAGCACCAAGACCGATTGTGTCTCCTGACGTGGCTCTATCGCGACCCCCAATAAAAGCACTGTCGCGCTGAGCTTTGCAGGCCGTTCAGGCTTTGCTTGTGGTCATCGCCAAAGCTGACGTGCTCGCCACGACTCTCAAGCGTCGGCCGGATCATCCCACAGCGGCAACGGCTGCCATGTACAGCGCCGCCGATGACCCGTTTCGTGTGTACGTGGCGGCAGCAGCGGACGCAGAGGCTGCCGTCGCAGGAGCAAAAGCGGCCTATGATGACCTAGCGGCATTGGTGGCGAGGGCTACGGCAACAGCGGTGACGGCCCCGGCCTCTGGGTCCGGAGAACCCAGCTTCGGCCCTTCATCTGAGCTCTAGTGAACCTGTGGCATGTAGAGGCTGGTGACTTCACGCAGCACCGTGCTTGCTGCAGCGTGAAGATGTTAGAGCCTCGTTCTTTTCCTATTTATTTTCTTGCGCCTATACCGTTTGCCGCGCGGCCGTGTATGCTTCACAGTGCGGCGACAGTCCCTTCTATTTCCATAGGCCCGTCCCTTACTTCCCACATTTCCGCCCCAGACCCAACGCCACGCACTATTCTGACATTGGTTGCGGCATCCACTTCTCTTTCCCAGCACGCCCCGTGCCTCCCGACTCCATATTCGCTCCAGGCTTGCTCCAAGCTAAAACCGTCGTTCACTCTTCCTACCGCGTGCCACACCCCCGGTTTCTGCCCTACGCTGTTTGTGTCAGGCACGCGACCACAGCCCGCACCCCGATTTCGCCCTACGCTGTTTGCGTCAGCCAAGCGACCACAGCCTCCCCCCGCCGAGCCGACCGCGGCCCCGCCGCCCGCGGCGCCGTTGGGAGTCTGTCTCACGTGCGCGTTCGAAGCCTGGCGGCCGTCGAGATCAGCTATTCGTGGCCTCCCCGCCGCAGTGGTCGTCGCAGAGCCGACCGCGGCCCTGTCGCCGCCCACGGCGCCGTTGATAGCCTGTTTCACGTCCGCCTTCTCCGCCATTCCGCCGTCGCCATCAACTGCTCGTAGCCTCCCCACCGCCTTCGCCGCCAACAGCCTCCTTCTTCAATCGCGGCGCCGTCACCGAGCGCTGCTGAGGACGCTGCGCCGGCGGCGGCGGCGGCGTCGTCACGACTTTCTCCACGTCCGCGTTCCTGCAGGTTTCGCAGCCCCCCCTCCCACCGATGCCGCTGCAGGGGATGCTAGAGCCCTAAAACGAAAGGCAGAATGCCAGAGCGCGTTGGTTTCTGGCAGCGCGCCTGGCACAGCGGCGAAATCGTGCCAGACCTGGCACAGCCGCCGCAATGACGTGGCTCGACGTCGCCGCGGCCGCCGCCAGCGGTCGTGAGGAGTAGGCGAGTGCAACCGCGAGCAATAGGGCTCAAAGCCGCAGCAACACGTGCCGTCCCGCGCCACTTGACGGCAAGTGACACGTCGGGAGGGGCGGATCAAGCACCAATGCAATTTGTTTCATGACTTTCAGGAAAGGCTGGCGGGACGCGGGAAAACTATTGAGTTTCGATGACAAAAGCGACGCGGATCATGGTTTCCTCTCACATTCTGGAAAATAAATGGATCGCGTTTTCCCAGACAACTCGCTTCCTTCAGTGTGACCGCTCCTCAAAGAGCACTGATACCTGTTCCCCGGCGCTTCTCATCGACGGAATTCTGTAAAAGTGCTGCGCAGACGTTCCAAATGCTCTTCCTTCGAACGAGATTCCATGGCCATCGTGGCACCAACCTCGTCCAAGGCAAAGACAGCGACATGGCCAAGCTTGGCCTTGCACGACCAAGACAGGGCCTGTTTTTGCAGAACGAGAAGCCTTGAACAGGCCGACGCGCGACGCGGACTTCACGTGTGCGCGTCATGGGTAACGACCGACTGTCGGGAGACGCATGAGTGCGCGCTGCTGCTGAAGCATGCAAATTGGGGACTGGAAAAAACGCAAGCGCCTGCTCAAGGAGAGAGGCAACGTGGACTAGAGAGTGACCACGCGGGTGACAACAAGAGGAAACAAGAAGGTATGTGTTTAGAAGAGAGGTGTTTACTATAGAGCGCGCCCGGACGCCACAAGGCTAGTTTTCGCTCTACACGATGGAACTGCTCGATGACCTGACCGCACGTAATGAGGCTGGCAGCAAGCGCTTGCAGCCGCACACCGTCGGAGACCAGTTCCTTGTTGAAGTAGACGAGGTTTCGGATGATCACCTTCAGGTCATTAAACACATCCTCGATGGGTTTCAGGTCCGGGGAGTATGGCGGCAGCCGGATGAAGGGTATGCCATTATTCTCAAGAATCTCGTCGCCCGCCGCGTCGTGGATTGGGGAGTTATCAAAGAGAAGGACACAGTTGGGGGCTTGAAGGTGTCAAGGAACTCCGGGGGAGTAGCGGCCCAAAGCCGGCAACAACCGGCCGAGAAAGAGAAGCCAATCATGGCTCGTGAGGGCGCGCTCGCAGATGACGGAGTGAAGCCCCAGGAACTTCTCGTCGGCGCCAACAGCCATGGTCGTGCTTACGCGCTCGAAAACACACGGGTCCAGGTCCCGCAAGTCGAGCCGCTCATGTCGGAGCGACCGCCCACAACGACGGAGCACGTCCCGTCCGTCCGTGTGCGTCTCATCAATGGAGACGATGCACCTCGTGCAAGCCATCTGACGTAGCACCGCATGCTGTCGCCTGCGCTCCGGGTTGGCCGCATGATACAACCGGATGATGACTTTGCGCGTATACCCCAGACGCCGCAGCATGCGGTCGACGGTGCTTTTCGACACCTTGATCTCGGAGAACTCCGGGGTCGACCT
>Ga0114957_1004341_pt1 | contig 12281 bp, 6 predicted proteins | sample BantaG_FD_87175 | JGI IMG/M metagenome (GOLD analysis project Ga0114957, IMG submission 87175) | Marine algal microbial communities from Bantry Bay, Ireland - BantryBay_4 metaG | ecosystem: Host-associated > Algae > Red algae > Unclassified | place: Bantry Bay, Ireland | collected 2014-11-21 | reverse complement strand
TGGCCGACACCCACAGCAGCACCCACATCAGCAACGTTCCCCGCACCGCGACCAGGAGAGCCCTGCTGGGGAGTAATTGGACCCACGCCGCACGGACGAGATGACGCATACGCGTTCCAGACGCGATCGGCAGCGCCGAAGGCCTCAAGGGCACTATTAATAGACAGCGGCACCAGGGGCTCCGCAATGCCGGCGGGCCGCACGCTGAGCGCGCGGTAGTCCTTATTCCCGTCAATCAGGCGAAGACCGTTGCGTTGGCGAGCACCCTGGCTCATGAGGTGCTCATCAACGACCTCCAGCTCGGCCTCCCACATCTGCCGGTGTCCCGTATTGAAGTTGGAGCGCGGCCCGGTGCCCGGGACGCGCTGGCGGAGCTTCAAGTGCTCTCGCACCTTCGTTGTAAAGACGGCCAGATGCGCTTGTAGACAAACCAGCGCGATCGAGCCCGTCGAGTGGCCGGTGGGCGTCCGACACGCCTCGGAGAAGCGGTTTCCTTCTCCAAAGGACTTGAAAACTTCGAGAGAGGCGTGCAGGAGGGCAGTGCGGCTGTCTGCATCTGTGATGAACTCGTCGTCCGCCAGTAGATCGGCAGCCAGGTTGTTCGAAAGGAATACCTCCATCTTCGGACGGTCGGCCCGCGCACGACGCAGTACGCCCATCCCCGTCAAGTGAAACAGCTTCATAGTGTATGCCGCCGACACACGGTCTCCAATCCTCTGGAAAAAGTGCGATACGCGCCGGTTGAGGTAGCGGCAGGCGCGTGTGGTGGCCTTTGCGTGACCGGTATCGTCACCGTCCCGCCCAGGAACAGGAGAGCGGGCCGGCAGGCACCACTTCTCCTGCAGGAGCCGGATAGACGTTGCCGCGTCAACGGCCACGCGCTTCATTGTCCACTGCTGCACCTGCCAGTTAATCTCAGAGTGATCCGGCCAGACATCGGCGGCGCATACGCCCGTGAGGAAGCGCACCTCAAGCCACTCGTCCAGCGCCTTCTGATGAAGTTGAAAAGGGTTCGAACGAGGCAAGTGAGGCGAAACATACAGGACAAAACAACGGAAAGGACAGTACAGGGGATGAAGAAGTGTAGGCTCGAGTTAGCCGCCGCACAGATGAACACATGAGATAGAGGAAGGGCCCTGCAGCAGAGAAATTGTGAGTGAGAACAGTGACGCGAAGACAAGGAGACCAACGTACCGCGACATCAAGTACCCAGGCCGCCTTGTCCTCTTCCGTGATATCCGTCTCGTCGTTGTCGTCGTCCCGCAGCTTCTCCTTTAGCATCAGTGTGATGGCTTCCAGCTTCTCCTTGATGGCCTCCGCACTCTCACTGGCCTCTTGGCGCGCCCTCACGGCCATGTCTCCGTGAACGGCGATACGGTTGAGCACGCACTGCACCTGTCGCTGCTGGTTGCCCACGATGACCAACTGCTGCTCCATTCGGTTGAGCATTCGGCGCGTGCCCACCGATGTCGATGTAACGAAGTAGATAAGGTCCGAAATCCTTGCGTCTTCGACGCGCTCGCCAGCGTCGTGCGTCCCATCTCGGGACCGAACGGGGACGGCCGACGCCAATTCGTCGCTCCCATCGCGCCTCTGGCGGGTAGGAGAGCGGCTAGGAGACCGACGCTGGTTGGCAGTCCGCGGCCGACGACCCGAGCGCCCCCGCTGTGCCCCTGACTCGGTTGCCCACGCAGGGATGACACCATAACGAGCTCCAGCGCGGCGGGCGTCAAGACCCGTCAACTGAGCGGCTTCCGTGGCAGACGAGCCGTCCGTCGCCACGGGAGACGCCGGTCGGCTCCATCGCGCGCCAGATGTGCCGCCTGGCGTGGCGTGCGGCGCCGGAGGTTCGCCTGCCCGACGGTGGGCTGCCGCAGTGGCAATGGAGGGGGCCACGGAAGCGTGCGGCCCTTCCAGTGCACGTACATGCACGCCTGGGGTGTTGACGCCGGCTGCAGCCGCCGACGGCAGGGAGGGCGCGAGCGTCTGCTGGCCGCCCACTTGAGCCGCATGTCCGGTAGCCGCGTACCATACGGGCGCCAGACTCGGCCCCAGGCCGAGAGGAGAGGGTGAGGTCGTGAAGCTCGGCAGACGATTGTTGGCGTCGGGCGCCGGGACGGACCCGGCCCCGGCACCTCCCACATTCAAGCTCCACGGCGCGGCAGCGGCGTTGTTGTACGAGTTAGGCGTCGGCTGCTGCGGCACGTTCAAGAAAGCGCGCGCCGAGGGGTTCGTAAACGCGAAAACCATCACGTCTACGGAAGAATCGAGCCCAAAGAGGAGGGTGGAAAGAGAGGGACGAGGGTCGTGGACAGAAAGTCGACGGTGGACCAGGGGGACGACGGAAACAGCGGGGGCAGCGCGTAGCGGAAGGTCGGGTGCTAGGAAAGGTCAGGCTACTCCAGCACCAAGTAGCAGACCTCTTATACAAGGCAGGAGCAATGAGGCGCGTGGCGGTACCGACACTCGCTGGGGTGCTTCCCGCCGCACACCTCCCTCTGGAGCCCGCCCGCATGGACCACTCCCCGCCCCTCCCAACGTGTGGCAACAGCGAACCTCACGCAAGTGGCCCACAGAAAGGCTACAAAGGGCATGCAACAGGCGGCAGGTGCAGAGCGTGCGCAACACGTGTGGTGCTCCGCACAGACAGCAGTACACGGTCAGATGTGACCCCATAGAACAGCAGCTCAACGATGCAGGAAGCTTGTGCTCGTTCCCTGGGCTCTCGTCTTGCTCTATAGTGACCCCCTCATTACCCAGCAATACCTCTCTGTCCCAGTGCTCACCGACCAGGCCACGAGCATAGGATTACGCCATACTTTGCCCCTTCACGTTCCAGCCGCACCATGAGTCATCTTTGTGGATGCTGGCATTGGAGTACCAGTGGCGTCGCAGCCTCCACGCACGAAAGAAAATTCGCGTGCGCAAGGCGCATGATAGTACGACATGCACGTGTCCGCTCAATCACCATTACCGCGGCGGCGTCAACCATGTTGTCTGCTTGCCATTGCAAGTGTGCTCCCCGCAAACAGCTGCATGCAACACAATCGCCCCATGGGCGGTTAGAATGTGTGACGCTCACCTCGCAACCGGGCTCAACGTCCGAGAGCTGAAGCGTCGGTGCGCTCACCAAGACCGTAGCCGTCGTCAGGAATCGAGGACAAGCGCCCCCCCCCGACTTTGGAGCAATCCGTTGGGGGACCAAAGCACTCTGCCGTCGACCCATAGCAGCCATACCAGAAGCCGTGCACCCCCCCACACACCCGGTCCCGTACCAATGCAGTCGACCACGACGCTGCACCAGACAGTGCGCCTCTGACTCATGGCCGCAGCGGTCACGGAACCATGTCAGGCCGGAGGGACAGCGGCCAAGCGGGGGGCAGCGACAATCGACGAAGACACCGAATCGGTGGCGGCATCGCCGACGATGGTGGGCGCGACGTCGACGACGTCGCTGACGATGCCCGGAAGAATTTCAGTCAGCCAGATGAGCGACATACACGAGGAGGTGAGGCAATGGCGGATTGGGCACGTTCAATTCAATTGACAGCCTTAAAAGTGCAGGCAAAGGCCGCACAGACGACGTACGCCAACCTCCTGCAAATTTGACGACTCCTTGGCAGAGGGGCTACGATGTGTGAACAGCCGAGTCCGTTGGACCTGTGACATTTGCGTAAAGTTATATTCCTGGTGGCCCCCGCTTTACTTCCGATGATGTAAACCCATTGTAGGGCGTTGCGCACGAATTGGGGGGCCTCGGTCACGAATCCTGCACTGTAGATCGGCCGGAGACCAGTACTTCGAAGGGTCGCTGCTGGAACCCGTAATCTCACTCCCTCGTCTTCCCTGCCACCGGATCGGCTTCTTCGCGCCCGAACTGCCTCGAGCAGCCGATGCGGGAGACAGCGCAGAGTACCCTGGGCGGCCGTGGCGTACGCCGCACCGTAGCGCAGGCAGCGCCTGGCTGGCAGCGCCTCTGGTGCAGGCTACTCCAAGGTCATTGTAGCGGTGCGGGCCGCCGGCCTGTGACTTCTGGTCGTTGGGCGCCTTCTCTTGGCCACTTCGCATCGTTGGGGCGGCGGTCACCGTGACAGCCGGCCCCGCTCTGCTGGTCTATGGGTGGTAAGCGATATTCTGCTGCCCCCCCCTCATTCTTTGGTGTGCACGGCCTCGGGGTGTCTGGCTCTCGATCGTCCTGAAACGTTGTTGTGGAGAGTCCGCTACAGTGCTTGTTCTCTTGTGCTGTGCCTGTGTTAGTACCCACGTGCCCGCCCTGTGTGCCGCGCTCGGTGCCAATCTAACCGCCGGTCTTACTCGCCGTTCTTTGCTTCTCCCTGGAGCTGTTTTAGGTGGTCCACTGTGAATCCCTCCCTCTCGGGAAGGGCCAGCCCCAGATGCAGACGGCGCCTGTGGTTTTTGAGCTCCTTCATTCCCCGCAACATCGCCTCACCAAGCGGCACAGGACAGAATAAGAGCTGCGAATGGTCGTCTCGTCGCTGCTCCGGACGTCCTCCACCGTCTCCACGCTCGCAGTTGCGGGCGACCGCGTCGTCCGCCCTTCCACAACTGGTGCGGTGCCCTTCGTCCCTCTCTGCGTCTCCACCATCAATCTTCTCGCTGTCGCCTTCTCCACGGAGTGGCGCTCCATGTCGAGCCCGGGTCAAGCACGCCTCGGTGACAATGGCCGTCTGAGTGGGGGGCGTATCACGCGCTCGTCGTACCCGTGTACGCACTGCCACATGTCTTTCTCCTGCGACGCCCACCGGGGGCGGCACATGCAGGCGTCCCACTCCTCGCTAAACCGGCTGGTGGGGACCAGCATAGAGCCTTCGACTCGTCGGCTTGGCGTTGCGGGAGCCACTGCCGCTGCCGCGTCGGGCGAGATCATTGTGGTCGACGCCGACTCGCCTCCTCGTTGTGATGGTGGGGGTGTTGCTGCCAACGGCGGACAAGCTGCCGACGGCGGACAATTCATGGACATTGAAGAGAAGCATCCAACCCACACTCGTGCCGCGGCAGGTGCCGGGCGCCTTACTGGCGCCTACGTTGGGGCCGATGGGATGGAGCGCGGCCGGATTGGGGCGGGGGTCCTACGGCGGTCGGCGAATGGAGGCGACGACAACATGGTGGCCGAGTACCTGAGCATTGCAGCGCGCATCCGAGAATACTACAACGACCTGCCGGAGGTATCCAAATGTGTGCCGGTCGTCGACCCCGCGTGGGCCGAGCGCAAGTCACGCTTCTCCACGAAGGCATTGCGACGCGCGTTCGCCTTTTCCCTGACGGCCGGCGGGTGCGGCATGTCAGAGAGCGACCATCTGGCGCTGGCGCACGTTCTTTTCGATATTGAGGCTGCCGCGACGGTTGGCGGCGCTGCTGGAGCGTTCACGGCGACGTTTCCTACGGCGAACAGCTTCCTCACCGAGACGAAGCACGAGCAGCGTCGCGTGCTCGCTCTGAGGCAGTGGATGAAAGTCCCCATCGTCCTGGGTGAGCGTACCTTCAAGTTCTACTTCCGCGATGCGCTTGACGCTGGTCTAGACGCGCTGAAGAGCGCAACTGAGGTTTCCTTTGGACCAGAGGAACGCCAGACCCTGGAGGGCGACAGCATGTCGCGGCTCACGCGCAGCGACTGCCCCCCTCCGGCCTGGGAGATGTCGGGACGAGTTGGACCTGCATGTGGCTCGTCAGGCACCGCCAATGTCTCTGATGGCGACGCCATTGGTGACGGCGACGCCGCTGTGCGCGACGGCACTGGTATCGGCAGTGGCATGGGAGCTGCGGCTGTGTCACGATCGAGCGGTATGCAAGGTCTCGGCGGTAGCGACGGCGGAAGCGACGAGGAGATCATGCCGTTGCCGCGCAGCCGACGGACTATCGTTAGCAGCGGCAGCGGCAGCATCGTCACTGGGACAACTCCGGGGACTGCCGCCGCGTCGGGAGCCTCGGTGGCGGCATTCCGTGCCTCCACAGAAACGCGCTTTCTAGGGCAGCCGCGTCCGGCGACGGCACGATCGAGTGGGACACGACAGCATTGGCCACGTCGGGGCACACTCGACTCGGACCTTTATTGCAACGAGGCCAAGGACGTGAAGCGCATCCATGGAGAAAACGTTCGTGTGATGGCCATCCTGTTGCACGCTGACGAGGCGCTTGTGTCTTGGTCCGGCGCCCATCACATCTTCCCTGTGCGTGCCAGGTATGCCAACGTGCTGGATGATGGGGGCGCTTGGGTGACGATTGGCTACGTTGAGCACGTGCCAAAGGCGGACAAGAGTTCAGCAGCGGCGCGGCTCGAAGTTTCCGACATCCGCAATGACCTCCTGCAGCGTTGCCTGGCGATTGCTCTTCAAAAGCTGATTGCGGCCAGTGCGACAGGCGTGTCTGCGGAAGTCGCAGGGCACGGCATGATGCGCCTCGTACCCCGTGTTGTCGGGTTGGTCGTCGACCAGGTGGAGGAGCGCAACCTGCTCTGTCTCATGGGCAATCAATGCAACTTCTACTGCTCCCACTGCATGATCAGCCGCCTGGCCGGTGGCGGCCAGAACCGGTCCGCCAACGAAAGGCGGCCGGTGGTGCAAGTCCTTGAGGCGCAGCTTGCGGCGGCGCTCGTCCGGCGGGATGACCCACGACCGGGCCTCCGCAAGGCGATTGGCGACGCACACAGTGCGCTGGCCTTTGTCCCGGTTCTTGGAGCAATGCATGGCTTGAGCACTGGCGGCTGCAACTTGTACGACATCGTTTCTTTCGACGTCCTGCATGTATGGAAGTTGGGCGTGCTTCGCATGCTGGCGCAGCGGCTGCCGGCCTTCCTCGAGTCGGTTTGCGGCGGGAAAACCATGCCTGCCCGACTCGGCTCTGTGCAGGTGACGATGGATACCATCAACCAACGGGGCTTCCACCTCGGACGCCTTTGCAAAGCATCGCCCTCCACGCCTGGGTACGTTTCTCTGTGACTTGTTCTACATGCGCTGACGTGTTAGTCTACGTGTGGGTCTGGGCGGCAATGCGATTATCGCGTTCACTGTGAGTACCTATCCAAGTCTGAGTGGACCCATGCGCCGACCCTGACGCAACGTGTCCCCCCCTGTTGTTTTTTCCTCAACGTCGTATGTCTACCCCGTATCCTTTTCTCGGTCTTTTATCGCTGCTATCTCAGGTGTTTTGTGCCGCCGGCGGTCAAACAAGCGACGATGACAGGGCGCAACTGGCGTCACTTCTGCCCGTACTGGCCTTTCATGGTCGCGGGCGTGGTCGGACCACCCACCGACGCTGACGACGCCGCGGGGGGGGCGACTGCAGTCGCAGGAAACTCGCATCTCGCATCACCGACACCGAACACGGAGAATGACGCCGGGTACTTCACCGACGGGTGGGGCGATGTGGACGGAGATGTGTTTGCAGTCGCCGAGGAGCCCATGGGTGCGCTTCCCGGCCCCGACCTGGCAACTTCGGAGCAGTATCGGAAGGTGTACAAGAACGTGCCCATCCATGACGCTGTGTTGACTATGTTTTGCAAGGCAGCAGAGCTCAACAACCTCTTGTTTGGCGACAACGTCCTAGACCCCAACGTCCTTTTCGACGAGGACATTGACAAGCTCGAGCACGCGGCGACATCCCTCGCCATCGACCACGTGCAGACGCTTTACGGCGAAATCCACACGACCAAGCTGCACCGTCTTGCGCGTCACCTCGGGGACGAGCTGCGGAAGCGCGGAAATCTGTGGGAAGGCGACACATCCATCAACGAGCGCCTTCACGGCGCCTGCAAGCGCATGTACAGGCGCAGCAACAAGCGCGGCCCGGGTGTTGCGCTGCAGATGATGAGGTGCGAAGAGACGCAGTCGCAGATTCTCCTAGAGCTCTCCCACATCGACGCCACTGAGCAGGGCGAGCAGCCCATGGAGGGCGTGGCCAGCGACGAGGACGACACGCAGACGCGCCAGGAGCTGATGACAACAGGGGGAGTGTCGGTGACTGGCCGAGGGCGCAAGGCGGCGATCGGTGACCTCGCGCTGCTCTGGGGTCTGGCAGGTCTCGCCAACCTTCTTTCGCTTGAAGACGACGACAAGGTCTCCTTCCATAAGACGGTGCGGATCGCCGCGCGCCTCGACTGCGGCTACCAGCGCCATGTGCAGTACGTGCGCGCCACCGAGAACTTCATGAAGAAGCCGTGGTTCTCCTTCGTCAAGTACAGCACGGGCAACGGTGAAGAAGTAGCATGGGGTCGCGTGCGCCTCATTCTGCGCGCCGTAGCTACGCAGCGAACGTGCTGTGTCATCCTTCAACGCTTGCGCCAAGTGCCAGCTCGCCCCCACTGCGTACTCTCGAAGTTTAAGTGCGTGCGCCTGGCCTGGGCGTTCAACCATCCTTCTGACGGGTGGCCTGCGCTGGACGTCGTCGACATGACCAAGATTGTATGCTTGGAGGACGTTCAGGTGGACTGGTACCACCTTGGTGCCAAGTACGGTCTCGAGGCGCTGCCGGAGGATTTGGAGAAGACGGCGGCCGGTCGCCACGACGCGCGCTTCTTTACGAATGCGTTCTATCCGTGGATTTCTCGCAAGCTGTCTCCGGGGCTTTGACGAGAATCATGATGGCCGTGTTGTGGGGCGGGCATGGGGTGGGTATCGTGGGGTCAGACTCATTTTCGCCTGGTGATGGAGTAGCCGTCACACCGCGTTCTACTTGAGTTCTGGACGTTGCCGTCTGGCGTTGGGCAAACCACTGCTCGTATAATGCCTGGCGCTTGTTTCTTGTTAGCGTGGGGCCGGTGAGGCGACTTGCCGTGCTGCATTGATAGCTTTCTGTTTGTCTGCATTGATAGCTTTCTGTTTGTAGTAATAGTGGTGTGCGTTCTCGCTCCCCCGTGGCCGTGTCAGCGTGGTGGTGTGTGTTGTAGTTCGCTCGTGCCAGTGTCAGCGTGGCTCAGGACGGTTCTGCTCAAGAAGGGCACCCGGAACTGTGAAGAAAACGATGAAGAGACACAAACAGATCGAAAAGACAGTGCGGAGGCCATGAGGGTCCCTTCTGTTTTATCTATCTGTAGCTCCTACGGGCAATGTGGCGTCAAGCACAGTCCCCGGCTTCCACGTTTTCCACGCGTGCACGTCCACATTATCCGACCTCCCCGTCAGCGTTGTCCTGAGCTGAAACCTGTTGCCTCTCGTCACCGAGGCGGGCGCTCCCTACCGTTCGGAAACGAAGACTTGGCTTCGCCTAAGACGCTCAGTCAAGAGTCTGGACAAACGCGCCTAGTACGATTCAAGACCACGTAGTGACCACCCATTGGCTCGCACAAACGTCATTCTCGTGGGAGTCTCGCTACCACGCAGCTGTGTCTCGAGCTATACAAGGCGATCCCAAAAAGTCTCGCGCAGGTCTCGTGCTTGTGTATTAGACCAAATCTTGGTTTGTTCAGGCGGCCGTTCACGAACTAACCGCGGCACCGGCTTTTGTACGTTCAGCCCGTCCGCAAACGAGGCGGCGGTTGCAGCGGCCGTCCCATTGCACAGGGTTCAGACGGTGGCGGCCGCGGTGGGGGCGGCGGGCAAACCGGAAAACCAGCCAACCAGCGGCCGCGGCGGCGGTCGGCTGGTGCCACGCGGCCGGGCCGGGCCAGGGGCGGCGGCAGCGGTGGCGGCCGTCGCGCGAGGGGGGGGCCCACGGGCGTGGACGACGTGGCCCGTCCCACGCCCACACGACCAGAGGCGCGGGGGTGTGGACGGGTGGCATCGTCAGCTTTGACTAAGTTGCCCAACGGATGCCATTTCCGTTGGGCGAACCGTGGGAGGGTGGGGCCCAACGCGTCTGCGTTTTTGGGCGCTGTGGGGCGTTCGTTGAAGCCCTTTCCTTTGTTGAAGAGCGTTGGGGAACCGTTGGGCAATGCCCCAACGGAGCCGAGCGCGTGAGTCTGACGCGGGAAGCACGTCTCCAACTACCGAACTTCAGCTCATGTCGTGGACTGTAGTTTTGCAGTTATGTGGAGCATCGGTCGCACTTTCTTGGTATTTATTTTGGCAGCCAACCACTCAACAAGCCCGTCCTGTGTGCACAGGGCGCGCGGGCTCGGGGGGTGGAGCACACCATAGTTCTGTGCGTGTTGTCTGCAGCTACGCCGCGTCGTGCTGACCCGCGCGACAGGCCGTCATGCTGCGTTTTTTGAGGCTGGCCTGGACCGGTACCGGCTGGTGGACATGCTGATATGTACAATGACGCTTTCTATGTGTCATGAACTTTTCAACCACGCTTGACGTGAATGAAGATGTCGAAAGTAGCAAACGAAAAGATGCCTGCGACTGCTGTGGAAGAAAGGTCTTCTGTCTGGGAAGGGGACAAGAAGGCAGCCGCTGCGACCGCCGCATTCCCGTCAATGGAGGCGTCCACAGCCGACGCGCTCGCGACCGTCGCGGCCTCGGCGGCGCCGGCACCGGCAGCGCTCCTTTCACCCGCCTCGCCGGCCGCGTGTACGGGCCTCTCATCGGCTTGGTTGCCGTCGACGCCAACATTGCGACCGCCGCCGGCACAAGCACGACATCGAGACGGACTGCGCACTGCGGGTGGTGCCGTTAGCCTGAGTCCGGCGGGTGATCCATGTCATGCCCGACTTCGCGAAGCTGATGGAGCGCAAGGACTTTGGGGCTTCCCCTGCCGCGCCGGACAGCCCGCTCGCTGAGAGCCCAGCAATGCATTACTTTTTGAACGTCTTTTATCCGTGGGACGTTTGATTTTCGTCTGTCTCTTGCTCTATTGCTATTGCTAAACTATAGACACTGTGCTCCTTTGACCCAGTAGAGAAACACTATGCCGGTGTTCGCCGTCCCATCGACTCTTGTTGGCAGCCCAAGTGCGCCGCGTAGGGTAATCTTATCACCATCTGTCCCCGTCAGCATGCCCCAGTGTCGTACTGCAGCGACTAAATTTTAGTGGCCCGAAGTCTCGTGGATAGCTCGGCACACACGAGCTCCCCCCTCGCAGCTGGGACACATGGCTCATAAGAGATTCGTGCAAGCGGCTATTGGGCCAGCTGCTACGCTTCCTGCTATGTCTTCAGGTGGGCCCGCGCTCGAAGGACACGCCAAATACCATTGCCACGATCTCTCATTACAAGCGCCTGGAGTCCTTAGCCTCCGTCAGATCTACTTCAATGAACCAATGGGGTCCTTAACACGGCCTTACCGCGTCTCTGTTCTGCTCGACATGTGACCATCGCGAGTCTATTTTATGCAACATATGACCATCGCGAGCCACCCCCCCCCATGGGCTGGAAGCGCCCAACGGAATTGGCGTTCGTTGGGGCTCCGTTGAGCCCCGTTGAGCTTCAACGGAGCCCAACGGTTTCGCATTTGGTTGGAGGTTGGGCCCAACGGGCCGTCCGTTGAAGAACCGTTGGGCTCCGTTGGGAAACTTAGTCAAAGCTGACGATCGCAGCCGTTGGCGGGATCCCCCCGAGGGATTGGCGACTTGGCTGGCCTGAACAATTCACATCGTGAACTAAATGTGTATTCGCAATGTGTATTTACATATGGAACTCTACCCAGTCCCATACTGCATCGGTTGCGCTGGGCGGGTGCAACGGGCCCATCGTCGTCGTTAAGAATGCAATACTTTTCGCATGTTTTGGGGCAAACAGGAAATCTGCAAACCGCCCTGGGGTCGGATCAAGGCTGACTTTTTCAGATGGGCGCCAAGAGCATCTGATCGTTGGGGTTGATGCATCTCCGCTCAGACACAGCATGAGGCATGTGCACTCCTTTACGAAGGAGACCGATGCAGAGGTCCATCCATAACTCTGCAAGCAATGGCCAAGAACACAGTATGGCAGGGTTTCTGACATCGAAACAGAAAATTGCAAGGATCTGAGGCCTTGCATAAGCACTGAGAGTCTGTCATGGGGGCCGCACGGGGCTGAAAACCAGCAAACACTGACGTGCGCTTTGTTGGCGTATGAGCTGGAGACCGCAAGCCCACCCAGTGTCAGCCGATTTACTGTAGTGCGTGGCAATGATTGCTTTCAGTATCAAGTACTGATACTGTGCATTGCGTTTGTTTGTGCCTGCGTGTGGGTGGTGCCACGCAAGGGTGTTTTTGGCCTGTTTCGGTGCCACAAGGCTTGTGTTGACCAGCTAATTGTTGAAATAACGACTCACACACAGGTTCTTGACCAGTAGTCACCTCTGGAAGAGGTGAGGAGCGAAGCTCCCTATTCACACCCCACGAGATGAACCTGGTGAACAGTCTACGATTACCCGCTCGAGGCGGCTCGGAGACGAGTGGCTGTG
>Ga0114957_1004340_pt1 | contig 12281 bp, 11 predicted proteins | sample BantaG_FD_87175 | JGI IMG/M metagenome (GOLD analysis project Ga0114957, IMG submission 87175) | Marine algal microbial communities from Bantry Bay, Ireland - BantryBay_4 metaG | ecosystem: Host-associated > Algae > Red algae > Unclassified | place: Bantry Bay, Ireland | collected 2014-11-21 | reverse complement strand
TTTTCCCAAAAAAATAATTCCGTAACAAAGGCTATGTAATGATTTTTTTGAAAAAACTGACAAAAAAATCCCCTCGTCAAAAATCTGCATTTATTAATTTTCTATTCCTAAGACAAGCATTGGATGGTAAATATCTCAAATACTTGCGGTTGGAAGACGTAATTTCTAAAAAATATACTACCCTTTTACTTCCAGAAGACATTAACTTCGCATTTTTATAAATGGTTGACGGTCGCTTTGCTTGACGGTAGACGGACGCTTCGCTGGACGGTTCGGGATATTGCAAATCAAAATTACTCGAACCGTCCAGCGAAGCATCCGTCCACCGTCAAGCAAAGCGACCGTCAACCGTCCAAAATCAAAATCATATGAAATTCGAGACCAAAGCCATTCGAATTCAAACGGAACGTAGCCAACATCGAGAACACAGTACACCTATATTTCCTACCTCAAGTTTTGTATTTAATGATGCAGAACATATGCGATCATTATTTGCAGGGGAAGAATCTGGTAATATCTATAGCAGATTTACAAATCCTAGTTGTACGGAGTTTGAATTAAAAATGGCAGCATTGGAAGAAGTTGATGATGCCTTTGCAACTGCGTCTGGAATGTCTTCTGTTTTTGCATTATTCCTATCACAATTGCAAGCGGGAGATCATCTTCTAGCTTCAAGAGCTATTTTTGGTTCCACCTATACTTTATTGACCAATTGGTTACCCAAGTGGGGAATCGAACATGATTTTGTTGATCCTAATCATCCTGAAAATTGGGATAAAAAAATAAAGCCCAATACTAAAATGTTGTTTATCGAAACCCCTTCCAACCCTGGTTTAGATATCATTGATTTGCAAGTGGCTGGCGATTTTGCAAAAGCAAATAATTTGATTTACTGTGTGGACAATTGTTTTGCAACACCATATTTACAACAGCCTGGAAAATTTGGAGCTGATTTAATTATGCACTCTGCCACCAAATTTATTGATGGTCAAGGAAGAGTGTTAGGAGGAGTAATTGCTGGAAAAAAAGCGTTAATGGAAAATGTGCGAAAGTTTTGTCGAAGTACAGGCCCTTCTTTATCTCCATTCAATGCGTGGATACTTTCCAAAAGTTTGGAAACACTTGGCGTTCGTTTAGATCGACATTGCGACAATGCATTAGCATTAGCCCAATTTTTAAAAGACCATGACCAAGTGGCTAAAGTCAATTATCCTTTTTTGGATAGTCATCCTGCTTGCAATATTGCCAAAAAACAAATGAAAAAAGGTGGAGGGATTGTTACCTTTGAGGTAAAGGGAGGATTGCAACAAGGTCGAAATTTCTTAGATGCAATTGAATTGTTATCCTTAACTGCTAATCTAGGAGATACCAGAACTACAGCGACTCATCCTGCTTCGACTACTCATGCAAAATTGACAGATGAAGCTAGACAAGAAATTGGTATTACCGATGGGTTGATTAGAATTTCTACTGGCTTGGAGCATGTTGATGATATTATTGAAGATATTGATAAGGCTTTGAGAAAAAGCAATTCGTGATTGGTTTTACTTTAAGACTACAGATGTCAGACCATTCGCTTCGCTTATTGTCAGAAGTCAGACTGCGAAAAATGTGTAAGCATCATCTTTTTTCAGTCTGACTTCTGATAGTCTTAAAGTAGTATAGGTAAAATAAAGATATTTAAATATTAAAAAAATGTCCTCATCAGAAAAACATACTTCTTATAAAATTCCTATCGAAATAGAAGGATTACAATTTTTCAATTCTAATGAAGTTTTTGAATTAGAAACGGGAGGGTCTCTTCCTGAAATAACTATTGCATATCATACTTTTGGAAAATTAAATAAAGCAAAAGACAATGTCATTTGGGTTTGCCATGCCTTGACTGCTAACTCTGATGTTTCAGACTGGTGGAGTGAAATGTTTGGGAAAGGAAAAATTTATGATCCTGAAAAATACTTTATTATCTGTGCTAATATTTTAGGATCATGTTATGGAAGTACTGGTGCGCGAAGTATTTCTCCTATTTCTAAAAAAGCCTATGGTATAGACTTTCCACTTATTACTGTTCGAGATTGGGTAAAAGCACATGATCTGCTCAGACAACATTTAGGAATTGAAACAATTGATCTATGTATTGGTGGTTCATGTGGTGGTCATCAGGTTATGGAGTTTGCTTACCTTTTAAAAAATAAAATAAAAAATATTGCACTTTTGGTCACGAGTCCTCGCGAAACCGCTTGGGCTATTGCTACCCATGAGGCACAACGATTGGCGATACAAGCTGATCCTACATGGATAGAAAATTATGACACAGCAGGAGAAGCTGGATTAAAAGCAGCCAGAGGAATGGCACTCCTTACCTATCGTACTTTTGGTTCCTATATCGAAAGTCAAACTGATCACGAAGAAAAGGTCAAAGATTTTAAAGCGTCATCTTATATTTCTTATCAAGGAAAAAAATTACAACAACGCTTTTACGCACAAAGTTATTTAGACTTAACTAAAACTTTAGATTCACATAATATTGGCAGAGGAAGAGGTGGAGTAAAAAAAGCATTATCAGAAATTAAAGCTAAAGCTTTTGTTTTGTCTATAAACTCGGATTGTTTAATTCCACCTGTGGAGCAACATCAATTGGCTGCGAATTTACCAAACGTCCATTTTGTATCACTAGATTCTCCTTATGGCCATGATGGCTTTTTGGTAGAAGCAGAAACTATTAATCAATTATTATTGGATTGGTGGGAAGGCACGACTGACGGTCGCTTTGCTTGACGGTAGACGGACGTTCACTTCGTTCTCTTGACGATTCGAATAGTTTTGACACTTTGTGAAACCGTCAAGAGAACGAAGTGAACGTCCGTCTACCGTCAAGCGAAGCGACCGTCAACCGTCTTCAAGCATATCGCTGATCTAAACTATAATTCTCTTTATATTTTGGAGTGATATTTCGATAGAAATCCATGATTTTTTTCAGGTCAGCTTCCATATCATCGGTTGGGTAAATAACGCCACCGATTCCTGCTATTTTTTTATCATAATCAAGGTAGCCAAAAGTGATCGGTACATTTGCCATTTTTGCAATATGATAAAAACCAAGCTTCCATTCCTTTCTTAAATTCCGAGTACCTTCGGGAGCTATGACTAAAGCAATTTCATTAAATTGTTTGAAAAAATCCGCCATTTGTTCGGTTTGACTTTTTCGAGGTTTGTTTAGATCTTTTTTACTACGATTGATTCCTAGGAATCCTGCAGACCGAGTTAAATACCCCACAAACCCTTTTGTCCAATTATCCTTAATTGCAATTTTAACTGGAATTTTGAGTGCCCAAAAAGCTATTCGAACAAAATACCCATCCCAATTAGTAGTATGAGGTGCTGCGATGACAACACTTCGTTGAGCTTCTTTGGGAAGGTTTTTTCCAATTTTCCAACCATGAAGCCATAGTAAAAATTTTCCTATAGATTCCATCATGCGGCAAAAGTAATTAAAATAATCAAAATCAAAATTGAGTCATCCCATTTTTTAAAATTGAGATTAACATGAAATTTGGCAGAATTATTTGAATTTGTTTCAAATGGCTACATGGTTATATGGTTTCGCTTCGCTAATGGTTAAATGGTTATCGAATCTCGGTGAATCACAAATTTTCGATAACCGTATAACCATAAGCGAAGCGAAACTATATAACCATACAGAAAAACCATCTCGTTTTTACAAAAAAGCCTCTATCAAACCCTATTTTAAAATATGGAATGACTCATGTTTCATTCTGATTAGTTAGTTATAATATCTAACAATTCAACATCAAAAACTAAAACAGCATTAGACGGAATTCCTCGTTGACCTCTTTTTCCATAAGCTAATTCTGATGGAATATATAAACGATATTTATCTCCAACTGACATTAATTGTAATCCTTCAGTCCATCCTTTTATGACCTGACCTAATCCAAATGTAGTAGGCTCCCCTCGTTCATATGAACTATCAAAAATAGTCCCATCAATTAATTTACCTTCATAATGAACCTTCACTTTATCAGTAGTTCTTGGTTTACGACCACCCTTTCCTGTTTTCAAAATTTTGTATTGCAAACCACTTGGCGTGGTTCCCACTTCTTTTTTTACTTTATTATCCGCTAAAAATTTTAGACCTTTTTCTTTATTAATTTTCCCTTCATTCTCTTGTCTTTTTTTATCAGCACGTTGTCGTTCTTGTTGTGCTTTTTTCATAATCATCTGAGCCTCTTGTTCCGTAATTTTTGTTTTTCCAGCAAACTGATCGTCCAATCCTTTTTTCAACATTTCTTTATCAACAGTTCCCATTTCTTTCATCTGTTGTCCAATCAAAAATCCATAAGCATAAGACATCGAATCTTGGAAAGTCTTTAATGATTTATTTTTTTGCGCACTCATTGGATTTGCAAAAAAAGAAAACATTAAAAATGCACTAAGGACATAATGTGTTTTTTTCATCTTTAATTTATTTTTTTATAAGTAATTATCAGACTCTAACGGCAATTCAGGTAAAATGATTGCAACTATTTCTACATTAAGACTCTAGATGTCAGACCATGCGCTTCGCTTATTGTCAGAAGTCAGACCGCCCAAAATGTGTAAACATCGTGAATATGTTGCTAAATAGTAATAAATGAATTTTATTTAATTGGTAAAAAATCACCTCGCACTTCTTGGTAATCGAGTTGTTGCAAATAGTTTCTTTATACTATACTTACCCGCACCATTTACAAATACCATCATTAACCCACCAATAATGGCCAAATTTTTCATAAACTGAATAGAATTAATTCGATATAATTCAGGTGGGTCATTCCAAAATGAATAAATGATGAAAGTAGCAGGTATATAAAATAACAATAATAAAACAGCACCCAGTTTTGATCGATAACCTGTAAGGATTAAGATTCCTCCAAATATCATAAAGAATATCGCTCCTCCAAGCAATAAGTCTTGCCGCCATGTAATTCCATATCCAGTCATGGCTTCTTTAGTGGTATTAAAATACTTGATGGAATCATAGGCCTCCCACAAAAAAATTAAGGATAAAAAGATTCTCGCCATCAAGTCCATTACATCTTTCATTCGTTGATTTCTTTATTTGTGGGCAAAAATATGTTTTTTTTAACGGTTAATGATTAACGATTAATGATTAATTCGGTGTCAAGACAAATATTTTGAATTATTGAGTTAAGAGTGTTAAGAAAAATTTCTTTGAAATTATATATTTAAGATTGTGATTTTTTTAGACGCAGACTTTGTATGACTTGCTTATGACTTTCGCTTTACTTTGGGTATGAGAGTATTCGAGAGTGTTCAAAGTAAAGCGAAAGTCATACAAAGTCATAAGCATGTCATAAAAAGTCTGTGTCTAAAAAATCACTAATATTCGACTCACCATCATGGATTAATCATTAACCGTTAATCATTCAAAAACCGATGTACTGCCTTCGCTACATTCTGCCCGTCCATAGCAGCAGAAATAATTCCTCCTGCAAAACCTGCTCCTTCGCCACATGGAAAAAGTCCTTCCGCATCTTGGTGCATCAATGTTTTTGGATTACGAGGAATTCTTACAGGAGAACTTGTACGACTTTCGGTACCGATGATATTGGCCTGTTCCGTAAAATACCCATTCATTTTTCGTCCAAATTCTTGCATGCCTACTCTTAGTTTTTTAGAGATACTTTCAGGTAAAAGTTCATGAACAGGAGCTTCGATTAATCCAGGGATATAGGAAGTATTCGGTAGGTCTTTTGAAATTCTTTTTTTCACAAAATCCGTCATCCGTTGTCCAGGTGCTTTCTGGCTACCATCTCCAAATTTAAACATAGCTTGCTCAACACTTTTTTGAAATTCTAAACCTGCAAAAATTCCATGATGTGCAAATGGTGCTAAATCTTCTGGCTCAACTGCGACTACCGTTCCTGAATTAGCAAATTCAGAATCTCTTCTTGACATGGACATTCCATTCACCACAATTTCTCCTGGAGCTGTTGAAGCAGGAACAACCAATCCTCCCGGGCACATACAAAATGAAAATACACCTCGCCCACCAACTTGACAAGCCAAACGATAACTACTCGCTGGTAAATTTTCCTCTCTTGAAGGTTGACGATATTGAATTTTATCAATCAAACTTTGTGGATGTTCCACCCGAACACCAAGTGCAAATGGTTTAACTTCTAATCGAATATTGCGATCATGGCATAATTTATAAATATCTCTTGCGGAATGACCAGTTGCTAAAATCACCGTTTCTGCAAGGTGCTCTTCTTTTTCATTGACGATCACGCCACGAATTTTCTTGCTTTCAGTAGTTGATTTATTTTTGGAAAAAACAAAATCGGTAACGTGTGCATCAAAGTGAATTTCTCCACCATATTTTAAAATGGTCTCTCGAATATTCGCAACAATCTTTGGTAATTTATTGGAACCAATATGAGGATGTGCATCTACCAAAATATCTGTAACTGCTCCATGTTCTACTAGCAATCGCAATGACTTAACAATATTCCCACGTTTATGAGAACGGGTATATAATTTCCCATCCGAATAGGTTCCTGCCCCGCCCTCTCCAAAGCAATAATTAGAATGAGGATTCACTTCTCCAAATTGTTGAATCGCACGAAGGTCTCTTCTACGTGTGCGTACATCTTTTCCTCGATCAAAAATAATTGGTTTTAATCCTAATTCAATTAATTCCAATGCAGCAAAATACCCCGCAGGGCCAGCTCCAACAATAATCACACGTGGAGCATCTTCTACATTTTTAAAAGTATCTAAAATGGCAGGTTCAGGTTGATGTTTTTCGCCAACATAAACTGCAACTCGTAATCGAAATACAGGTTGCCGACCTCTTGCATCTATCGACCGACGAAGCACTACCACTTCCGTTTTATTGGAGGGTTTCACTTTGACTTTTTTTAGTGCAGCCTTTTCGATTGCGGCAAAATCATTTATCGCTCTCGGTTGGATTTTTATTTCGATTTCTTTTATCAAATCTTTGTATTGTTATTACTCTTTTTCAAAATATGCAAAGGTGGCTATTTTTTTTAGTAAAAATAAAAAAGCGTTAAAAGTAATTTCTACTTCCAACGCCTTTTATCATTTTAGAAAAACATTATTTCATTAATGTCAATTTAGTCGTTTTAACTCCTTTATCCGTTTGAATAATCACAAAATAAACACCTGATGAAAGTCTTTGTCCTGAAGCATCTTCTCCATTCCACTTCCATTGAGTTTGTTTGGCATATACTAAATCACTAAGATCTTTAGTAAGGATCATTTTCCCAAAAGCATCAAAAATAGTAAGCGAAGCCTCTTCTATTTCAAATCCTTCTTTTAATTTTAAATCAATAGTACATTCTTCATTAAATGGATTAGGGAAAGCTGACATTTCTACACCTATATCATTCTTTAAATCTTCGGTAGCAACAATAACAATTTCAAAATCCCAACAATTCAAACAAGGTTCTGCACCTTGTTCCAAGTCCAACGCAAGGAATGCTGTAAATTTGGTCAATACCCTTTCTTCAATACTCAAGTCAATTACTTCTTGAATTTCACTTGCTCCTACTACTAAGTTTTCCATTTCTTGAAGATGGTGTCCAAACCATATTTCTCTTGTTAAAGAATCGCTTTCAAAAACATCATCAGGATTAACGATAATATTTTCAAAAACAAAAATACTATCGGAAATGGCAGAATAATCCAATTCCATTGGAAAACCTCCAATATATTTTCCAATTTGAAGAATTGGTTTATTCAAGTTTTGAGATTGACCCAAATAATTTTGCTTAAAACGATCAAAAGTAAATCCATTATTTAGCGAAGTGTGCAAATCGAAATTATATCCTTGTGATTTTAATTGACTAAATAATAATGGAATACTTTCCCATACATTACTTGTCCCATCCAATGAACCAATAACATTTCCAAAATTTGAATTCATTATGTTTTGAAAGAAATTATAATTTTGATAAGACCAAGAATCTGAATAATTGACAATATGAATTTTTATTTCATTGGCAACAAGTTGTTGAAAAATGGAATCCTGTTGTTGAGAAGTATTCCACAAAAGATTAGACGAGCTTGTAAAAAGAACCAACTCTCCTTCCCCTCCATTATCCATTATAAAAGAAATTCCATCTTGAATCGATTGTAAAAGATTACTATAATTATAGATAGAATCTGTCATTTGACTAAAGACAGTATTCATGTTTGGTTCACTAGCATTAATCCAAGAATCCATCAATAATTCTGAACCATTGGGTGCAGAAAATATAAAATTAAATTGGTCTTCATCCTTCAATGATATCTGGCAATTTTCTTTAATATTTTGTAGTAATACCGTTGAATTAATATTTGTAAAACTCTCTTTATGATCAAATAAAAAGACCATTTTTTTAGGATTTGGTGCTTGGGGAAGTTCTGGTGGAAAATAAACTAGTTGATAAAATTTATCTATTCCATCTTCCAATTTCTGAACAAAAACGCCATCACTATTTAATGGTGCATCCACCTGAAACTGAATTGGATTTTCAAAAAAGGATTCCGGAATTTCTGCTAACAATATTTCTCCAAGTGTTGCATCTTGTACGGTTTGAAAAAAAATATCTGGTGCACCTTCTATTTTAGGATTTGCCCAATTTATATCAGGAAAGGTAATGAGTTGAATATGATTAAGTGGAATATTCGACGTCGATAATATATCAAGTGGCAGCAAAGCTGATACATCATCAAATGACCAGATCGCAGGGGCTAAATATGAAATTTTCACTTTTCTAGATCCACTTCCTGGTAATGGATAAATTCGAATTTGGTAACCATTATCTCTTTCATAAAGAATAGATGGATCACTTTCCCGATCTACAATTTCATTATAATCTTGCAACGCTGTCCAACGATCCAATACGTCTGCTTTCACTATCGTAGAATCGTCCATCATCCATAGCCAAGAATCATATACAATTGATCCTTTAGGTAGATTGAAATCTAAAACAGCTTCCAACCAAACATCATTAGAAAACCCTGAATAATCATCTGTGATAGTAAGATACATGCTAACATCCATATAAGTTCCTTGAGGCTGAACAGTAAATGTTGCTTCAGTTATTGATCCAGGAGTTCCTTGAGACCACCAATCAGTAGGTAAAATCTTAAGTGAATTCTGTGAAAAACACGTCGTTGCAGTAAAAAAGAAGAGTAAAAAGTGGAGGGTAAAAACTTTTTTCATAAGCGTTATTTTTTGAAAAATTAGATAATTATCTAATATACTTTTTTCAAAAAATAAATAATAACGGAATACGATATATGCCGTCCTCTTGGCATATTTTTAAAGACCTAGAAGGGAGGGGAAAAAGGGAAGAAAGATTTACGATTTATGATTTGAGAAGTTTTGTCGAATAATTTTGACTCACCTACTTATTCGATAAAAATTTCTCAAATCCTAAATCGTAAATCTTTCTTCCCTTTTTCAAATTATGTTATTCGATTTGATTTTTTGATTTTGATAAATCAAATTTTAAAATTTCAAAAAAGCATCCACATGCTTTTCCATAGCTTCAAGAGTTCCTTTATCAGTAATCACCCCTTTTTTATCCACTAAATCTCCACATTGAGAAATTGGTAATTTCGCTCCCATCACTTCTGTACCTACATGATTTAAAACGCTTCCCAAATGATCCATTCCTCGCAAGTTCCCAGCTCGACCAGAAGCGACTCCCACTAATCCAGCTTTTTTTCCTTTAAATGTAGGCCCATATTCATAAATAGAACAGGCATCAATAAATAATTTTAAAACCCCAGGAAAACTTCCATTGTACTCTGGAGAAACCACAAAAAATTTATCCGCAGGAATCATTTTTTCCTCCTGTATTTTGCGAAGCGCCTTTGATTGACTTCTTGAATTATACATACTTATTTTCAATATATCATTGGGCAATTTCTGCAAAGAGTAATATTTAACGGGTTCTTTGGTCTTCGATTTAATGAGTTTATAGAAGTGCTTGGCAAATTTTTCCGTATTGCTTCCCTTTCGATTCGTACCTGAAATAACTGTAATCATTTATTTTTTTATTATTATTAACGCCCATAAAGGAGTTGTTACAAAAGTTTGCAAATTTATAAAAATCATTTGTAAGGTTTTTTTATAAAACCTAGTATCTTTGAGCGCTCAAAAATGAATTTTATTTGTTTGAATTTTGTAAAAAAGAATTGAATAGGTACGAATCGGTTAAAATCATTCAAAATTCAAAATTCAAAATTAATCATTCAAAATTAGTTTAATCACTCGGTCTTATGAATTTAACTTTTTACGGTCAATCTTCTTTTTCTATAGAATTAAAAGGACAAACGATTTTTTTTGATCCTTTTATTTCCCCTAACAAAAAGGCTAAACATATTGATGTTAACAGTTTAAAAGCTGATTATGTTTTGTTATCGCATGGTCACCAAGATCATGTTGCAGATGCAGAATCTATTGCAAAAAGCAATGTTGCAACAATTATTTCCAATTATGAAATAGTTTCATGGTTTGAGAAAAAAGATTGTAAAGGCTTTCCTTTGAATCATGGGGGAAAAAGAAAATTTGATTTTGGAACGGTGAAATATGTCAATGCGGTTCACTCTAGCGTTTTGCCCGATGGAACATATGGTGGTAACCCCGGAGGTTTTGTAATTTGGAATGATGAGGTTTGTTTTTATTTTGCTGGGGATACAGCATTGACTTTGGATATGAAGTTAATTCCTATGACTTGTCCTAAATTAGATTTTGCTATCTTACCAATTGGAGATAATTTTACAATGGGATATGATGATGCAGCTATTGCAGCAGAATTTATTGAATGTGAAAATATTGTGGGTTGTCATTTTGATACCTTCGGATACATCGAAATTGATCATGAAGCAGCAAAGGATGCTTTTAAGAAAAAAGGTAAAAATTTGATTTTACCTACTATTGGAAATCAAGTGGTTTTATAAAGATTATGAATTATGGATTAAGTATGTTCAGAAAAATCTTTAGGACGTATTTTGACGCAGACTTGTTATGACTTGATTATGACTTTTATGACTTTTCTATAACGTGTTATGACTTTTTTTAATCGTGTTACAGCAAAAAGTAAAAACACGTTATAGAAAAGTCATAAAAATTATAATCAAGTCATACAAAGTCTGCGTCAAAAAATCACAATTTTAAATACATAATTTCGAAGAAATTTTTCTTAACACCCTTAATCTTGAATCCATAATCAAGAACCATTTACCAAAACTCATTAAATAAAAATATGGGAAAAGTAATAACAATAGCCAACCAGAAAGGAGGCGTAGGAAAAACAACAACTGCTATTAATCTTGCGGCATGCTTGGCTGTTTTAGAAAAAAACGTTTTGCTAATTGATTGTGATCCACAAGCGAATGCAAGTTCAGGAGTAGGTGTTATGCCTGGTGATTACGAATTGAGTATTTATGATTGTATGATAAATGGGGTTGATCCACATGATGTTATTGTCCAAACTGAAACTCCAAATCTTTCTTTGATACCTTCTCATATAAGTTTAGTAGATGCTGAGTTAGAATTGGTTAGTAAGATGCGAAGAGAGTATGTAACTAAAACTTTTATAGATAAAATAAGAGATGAGTACGATTATGTTTTCATTGATTGTTTGCCTTCACTTGGATTGGTTACAGTCAATGCGTTAACTGCTGCTGATTCAGTTATTGTACCTGTTCAATGTGAAATATTTTCATTGGAAGGACTTGGTAAATTAACGGAAACAATTGGAACCGTAAGAGAATTCTTAAATGCTGATTTAAAAATAGAAGGAATTTTGCTTTCTATGTATGATCGTAGATTACGTTTGGCAAATGAAGTGGTAGGTGCAGTTAAAGAAGCATTTGAGGAAAAAGTTTACGATACTATTATTCATCGAAATTCTAAAATTGGAGAAGCTCCAAGTTTGCATACTCCAGTTATTTTATATGATGCAGCAAGTAAGGGAAGTATAAATTTCTTAAACTTAGCTAAAGAATTTTTGGTAAAAAATGATGATGCTATTCAACTTACAACTGCTAAGTAATTATAGAATAGACTTAATTCTGAATGACGAATTTTGAATTTTGAATTTTGAATTTTGAATGTGTCGAAAACCTTGTATTTACTAGGTTTTAAAATTCTCTTATTTCTTGTATTGAATTTGAGAAAATAAAAAAAAAGTCATTAATGGCTTTTAATTCGAGAAAATAAAATTTAATTCTCT
>Ga0114957_1004337_pt1 | contig 12290 bp, 14 predicted proteins | sample BantaG_FD_87175 | JGI IMG/M metagenome (GOLD analysis project Ga0114957, IMG submission 87175) | Marine algal microbial communities from Bantry Bay, Ireland - BantryBay_4 metaG | ecosystem: Host-associated > Algae > Red algae > Unclassified | place: Bantry Bay, Ireland | collected 2014-11-21 | reverse complement strand
GGGGGGGGGGGGGGGGGGGGGGGGGGGGCCACGGCGGCGGCGGCCGCCGCGCCGCGCCCCGCGCAGGTCGGCAGACCGCACGCGCGCCGGCGACCCGTGCCGCCGCACTCGTCATTGTGGCGGCGGCGGCGGCGGCGGCGGCGGCGGCGTCGGGCCCATTCGCTGGGGGGGGCGCACAGCGTCGGCTGCGGCTGGGCGGTGCGGCGACCGCCGCCGCCGCCGACGCGAGCCGACCGGCGGGTGGGCGTGGGCCGTGGGGGGCGGCGGAAGCGGGGGCGCGCTGCCGGCTCACCGCGAGCCCCCGGGCGGCGCGTCGGCGCGCAGGGGCACTGGGCGAGCGCGGGGTGGCGGCCGCGCGGGGGAGGGATCCATGGTCAACGGGTCGTGTTCGGGTCGTGAGCCCGTCCAAACGCGCGCCGCTTTCACCCTACACGCGCGTCGCCTCCCGTCTCGGCCCATCGCCACCCCCTTTGCCGTCACGACCGGTGCCGCCCTTGCCGTTGCCACCTCCCCCCCACCCCGCCCGCGCCACTGTATCCCACTGTCCCTCTGTTGTCCGCCTGACCTCCTCGCTGGCGCCACCTCCCGCATCCGCGCGCGGTCGCCACCTCACCGTCACCGGCCTTCGTCGTCCCCGGCCGTCACCACGTCCAGCCCCCCCCGCCCCCCATCTCCATCCGTTCCACCGTCCCCACCTCCAGCTCCCCTTGTGCTCCCACTTCCAGCTCCCCCATCGTTCGGTCCCACTGCCGTCCCCACCCCCAACTCCCCAGCAGTCCGCACCTCTGGAGAAGTTTCACAACCGTCGCCAGCAGACATCGCACGCAGTCAGAAGCGGCTCTAATATTCACAGATACGTATGTGAGGCAAATGTCGTGGTCCACCTGCCAAAATTCAGCATAAATTTAAATCCAAATAGCACTTTTCTGTTCTCTTGGCACAGGTTGAGCATGTTTTCGGTCAAAGTAATCCTCTTGGCTGGTTCTTGGCCAGGGTGATCAGAACAACAACTGAGATGGTCCCGCATCGATCACGTGAACTTGCTGCGGATAATCCGTGGAGCAGTCGTGAGTCGAATACCAATTATAGCCCCTTATTTACAATGGAATAATGGATTTTAGCAGAGACACGGATCTTCATTTCGACACACAGTGTGAGGACGCCCCCTTGGGACAAAACTGTGAATGGTTCTCTCTCGATTCGGCGTTGTCCCCGCACACGCAACCTGGCGACAAGGCTCACCTTTTTTTCTCGTCTATTTTTTACCATCTCATCGTGCTGCTCCCTGGCGGTGCCTCGTATGTGGTGAGTGGTGCCAGTTGCTCCAACTTGTTGCTCACCATATTTTTTGACAACGGTCCGCTCTTCGTGCCACTCAGACTGTGGTGGCCGCCTCCACCATTGCTGACCTCCTATGCTGTGACCAAGTCCATTGCTGGCGGCAACTCATTCATGGCGCGCACTCATGTTCTGACCATCTGCCCGTGTTCTGTTCCTCCATCGCTTCGTCTGGTGCTCTATTGTGCTCGTGAAATGGTGGTGATATGGATTGCGTGTCCGACGTTGGTATGCAGGCGTGGGCATTGTGGCCGCTGCTGCAGACACCATGCAGCCGGATGCGACTGGGCATGGCGCGGGTGGCAGCTCGGGTGACCAGGGCGGCTCGCAGAGAAACACTGCAACCGGTCCAGCTCAAGCGTCTGCGTCCTGCTCATCTCCAGGTGTTTCAAGAAAGAGACCCCGCTCGCAACATCCCATCGGTGACGATGGTGCTGGCACTCAAGAAGGTGGACGCGTTCCTGCTGTTCTCCCACTGGGCAGTCAACCAGTGCCCGATGCCATACAGGGAGGCGTACAGAACGTGTTCAACGATGCAATGGTACGTGGGCTGCCCTGTCTCTTTATTCTGTTTACTGTGGTGGCTTAGGTAGGAGCTACTCGTGTAGCTTGCTGAGTCTGCCCCGGAAGCCATACTGACTCTCCATCCATTTCTATCACTTTCTGTGATCCATTGCTTCGGTACACTCGGGAGGACCTCTTGATGCTCCTGTTGTAGAGGGTCAGCGCGGTGCTTGCCAAGTTGTCCACCACGGACCTGGCCTCGTTCACGCGGATGTACAGCCCGGACTTTCTAAAGAGCGCTTCCCTCCCTCTTCTTGGCAACGATACCAACCTCAACCTGGCCTTTGACGTGGCGATACACAACGCCCACGTGACGGACGACGACCCCCGCCGCTTTTTGGTTGTCAAAGGGGTGCCTGGGTCAGGCAAAACGCGTTTGGGTTACGAGGTGCTCCGCATGTGGGACGACCCTGACCGTCTTGGGAAGCTCGCCGGCGCTCTAGGTCATCCAGTACACCTTGTACGGCTGTTTTCGGACTTCAACAACGGTGGTCGCTTCTCGGAAGACGTGGACGGCGACAACATGGCCGAGAATCTTGGCGCTCGATTGGCAAGTCAAGCCCTCGGCGTGCCGCTGGACTCGGTCAAGATACTGGGTGGGGGGTCGCTGACGGGGCTGACCGTTGCTAATGTGCTGGGTGTGGCGTTGCAACGAATGGAGGCCAAGCTGCACCCTTCAATTCCCGTGTCGGCGGCCGGTGGTCGTGGTGGTGTGCATGCGGCTGTCGACCCCCCTTCTGCCAAAATGGTCTTCTTGGTCGCCGTGCACCTCGATGAGTACCAGGTCTACATGTCCCATCTGGCGCTGTGCCGTCGGACCAAGCAAGGTCAAATGAGCTCCACCGACAGTGTGGACTACGCGCGGTGGGCATTCAAGCAGATGCTGAGCGCGCTAAACGACTTTGCTCGTTCTTCTGTCGTTCAAGATCGCTGGCGGGTCATCCTTCTTCCTATCGTCTCCGGGACGCCGGTGCTCGGCGTTCCAATGCTTGCAACGGACAAGCTCGCGCAACGCCTGCTGTCCCCCGCCATCCTGGATCGCACCTCGGCCGAGCAGCTTGTCGCTTCGGTGTTTACTTCCCGGTGTCTCTCGGATGCCTTTTCCGAGCTGGACGGGGCTAGGGAGGTCGTGCTGTCCGCGCTGCGCCGCGGCGCTGCGAGATTGGCGATTGGGGACTCCGGGTTTCGGCCGCGGCTGTTGGTCAACTTAGGTCAGAATGCTCGGGGGCAGACCGAGCGGATCGCAGCGGCATGTCAGGCGGAGAAAGGGATCATTCCGGACGTGGCCAGCTGCCTCTCTTCGGTGGATTGGCGGGCAGCTCGGGACTCTGTGGCCGTGGTCTTTCACGGGACTGTTGGTATAAGCGGGGCGCAGAAGCGTGCCCTCGTGAAAGCGGCGTTGTTGCAGACGCCGATCAGATTTGTCTTCGATGTGGACGAGCAACCAGGGACCCCGGAGGAGAAGGCGCTGCGAGCTGGCGAAGCGGCGGGCCTTGTGCACCTTGATACAACGGCGGATGAGGACTATCGCGTCGTGCGCATGCCCCTGATGCAGGTCAAGGAGTGGGGGACTGTCGACTTCCTTCCCCCGGCTTTAGTGGACGTGTGTGACAGCTGGGATTGGGCGGTCTTAGAGCAGTTTTGCGCCCACATCATCAAGGTGCGCCTGAACTACATGGTGGAACAAGATTTCACGCTTTCCAAGCTGCTTCCGGGCTGCCTGGGTGCTGTCGCGACCCGACAGCTCCGTCTACGCGCTGCTGTCAAGGTGGAGGTATTTCAAGAGCAGCGCAAGTTCATGAGGCTGCTGGGCGAGACTCCTGCGCTGGCCATGGTCGTTCAGGCTGCTCTTCATGGCACAGACACCCACGCGCCACGCGCACTGAACGAGGGAGTTTTCGTTACCTGCGCGGGCGCCGCGCACGTGGACGTGCGCTTCTCCTTGCCGCTTGCTGCTGACCCTGCGACGACGGTGCACATCCTCGTGCAGGCCAGACACACGACGAAGAGCCGGACCCTCTCTATTGAAGAGGTACTCATGTGGCACGATGCGGTGAAGGCGGCGATGGCTAATTGGCGGGACGAGTCGAACCGGACCGTCTTCGTTTTTGTTTCCAACCGACGAGCCGTAGACGCCACGCTCAAGACCCTTGAGACTCATGGGTACTTCGACGGGGAGAAGAGCGACTTGCTTGTTTGTACGAGTGGCCAGTTGGCCGCCTTGTTGACGCCGACGCTCGTCAACCGTGGCCTTCTTCCTGCTGACGCGAGTGTCGCTTAGGCCCCAACCACCGCCCATGCACTGTGTGCTTTCTGACCGAACGCACCTTCCCATCATATGTTCGTGCTCACTTGGGCTTTGAGCTCGACGTGGAGCCACCCTGCCGCCGCCAGAAGGTCGTGCTTATTGCGTCGCATGATTCAAGCTGCGCTCTTTGCTGGGAGGAGGGTGGAGGGGCGGACCGTCGAGGGCGGGAGGGCGGTGGCTTATTAGGGGAGCGGGGCAGTTCCTTGTTTGTTCGGGGGTCATGCGGCGTGATGTTGTTTTCCTGCCCCCGTCGTTGCCGAGGACGACCTGAACGACTTCTCGAACCGACTGCCCTGGATATCGCCGACGAGCAAACTTTGTGAATTTGCGGTGTGGTTCTGCCTCGGTTCCCACTGCTCCCTCATCGGCCGAGCTTAACGACAAGGAGCCCCAGGCAAAGACGCAGAGGCAAGGCTGACAGCGCTCCGTCGCCGACTTTACCCCCGCCAATGAGCTGGTGGCCGCGCGGGGAGCGGGCACCTGGCGTTGGGTGTTGCTCGGGGGGGGACCTCGCGGTGGGCGTGTGCCTGGGTTTAAGTGTGCCCCCGCCGTTACCGTACGCCAATTCGGCGCGCGTCGGCGTCGACAGTTCCGGCGGCATTGGCCGCGACGCTGCTGTTGCCCGCTCGCGATTTGGCGGGAGGCAGGGGGAGGAGCAGCCCACGCCGACTATGCCGCCGGCGTTGGCCGCGTCACCGCCGACGTCCACTGGCGAGTCGGCGGTTGTCGGGGAGGGGGGCAACGTGGGGGCGCGCGTGCTGGCGGCATCGGGCACGTCGCCGCCGTCGGCCGCCGGTGAGTCACCGGTTTTTTCGGGCGGCGGCGCCTTGGCGGCGGGCGTGATGGCGGCACTGCGCGCGTCGCCGCCGCCGCCCGCCGGCGAGTCGCCAGTCGTTCGGGGGGGGGGCAACGTGAGGGCGCGTGTGCTGGCGGCGACGGGCGCGTCGCCGCCGCCGCTCTCTGACTAGTCTCCGGTCGCTGAGGGGGGCAGCGATGCAGGGGCGCGCGTGTTTGCGGCGCTGTCCGCGTCGGCGCCGCTGCCCGCCGGCGAATTGGTGGCTGTTGGGGGTGGCAGGAACGTGGGGGCGCGCGTGCTTGTGGCGCCGGGCGTGTCGCCGTCGCCGCCCGCCGGCGAGTCGGCGGCTGTAGGGGGCGGCGACAACGTTGGGGCGCGCGTGCTGGCCGCCCTGACTGCGTCGCCGCGGTTGAGTGCCGGCGAGTTGGTGGCGGTTGGGGGCGGCGGCAACGTGGCGGCGCGCGTGCTGGCGGCGTCGGCCGCGTCGCGGCCGCCGCCCGCGGGCGAGTCGGCGGTCGTCGAGGGCGGCAGCGCCTTGGTGGCAGGCGTACTGGCGGCACTGCGCGCGTCGCCGCCGCCGCCATCCGAGGAGTTGCCGGTCGTTGGGGGGGGCAGCGATGCTGGGGCGCACGTGTTTGCGGCGCTGGCCGCGTCGCCGCCGCCGCCTTCTGGCGAGTCGGCGGTTGTGGAGGGCGGCGGGAACGTGGGGGCGCGCGTGCTGGCGTCGCCGGGCGCATCGCCGCTGCTGGCCGCCGGCGAGTCGGCGGTTGTCTGGGAGCGAGGCGACGGCAGCGGCAACGTGGCGGCGGGCGTGTTTGCGGCGTTGGCCGCGTTGGCGCCGCCGCTTGCCGGCGAGTCGGCGGTTGTCTGGAGGCGAGGCGACGGCAGCGGCAACGTGGCGGCGGGCGTGCTCGCGGCCTTGGCCGCGTCGGCGCCGCCGCCCGCCGGCGAGTCGGCGGCTGTTTGCGGCGGCGGCAATGATGGCGCCCGCGTGTTGGCGGCGCGGGTCGCGTCGCCGCGGTCGAGCGCCGACGAGTCGGCGGAGGTCTGGGGGGGCAATGACGTGGGGGCGCGCGTGCTGGCGGCGCTGGCCGCGTCGCCGCCACCGGCCGTCGGCGACTCGGCGGCCTCGTTGTGGGGGCGCCAGCTGGTGGCGGACGCGTTGGTCGACGCCACGCTAGTGGCCGCCGTGCTGACGTTGTTCCCCTAGGTCGGCGTGTTTTTGGCCGCGGTGCGGATGAGCTCGGGGGTGTGGGGGCAGTTGACGGTGGATGTGGGCGAGCAGTCCGCCGTCGCTGTAGACGTTAGTACCGACGAGAGCTTTGAATTGGATATCGAGATGAGCATGCCATCGACGGCTGAGGACCTCGATGCGATGGACATGGACGAGACGGCGTAGTGCCGTCACTGTTTTTTGTTCTGTTCGTCTCCCTACCCGTTTTCCCTGTCTTCTCCAGGCGCACCATCACACGCTGTCCACGCCTCAGCCCACGGCCCCCTCTAAGACAGTGCTCACACACGTCCACCGTCGCCGTCATTCCGCAGTCCGCCGCGCGTGCCGGGCGATCATCATCAGAAACTTGCGCTCACCAGTCAGACCAGCAGCGACAGCGCTCGCTGTTCGACTGCTGCGCATCGGGCCGCATCGATTGGATTTAGATGGAGAAAACACGAAGGCGGACAGTACGGTCCGCGTCGGTGATTGGCGGTAGGAGGGTCTGCATCTTGCAGCTGAGTTCTCAGCTATGTACTGTGGCGCATGATGATATTCAGCCGAGTCATCCGCTGTCGGCTGTACTGGTCACAATGGCCAAAATCGCCTGTGTGCTGTACAGTATACAAAGCAGTCCCGGTCTTGGCCGATGAGGACAAAATTGGGGGATCAGCAATACACAGCCGTCCGTCGAAAATCCAGCACGCCAACTGTTGTAAAATACCTTCAAATCTGTCTCAGAGGGGGTGGCTGTAGATTTTCAGCCACGTGGCCAGTTCCTCAACCCACTTGCACAATACCGAATTGGGCGCCGTGCTGTCGTCCGCGGGTGTGCGGGAGGGGGGGGGGGCCAGATGAGGCTGGAGGGGGTTGCCCCCGGCATTGCTGTTTTTTTCCCTAATCGGAGCCACTCCGGCAGTGGAGTGGGCCAGGGTGGTCCACGAGCCGTTTTGGTGGCCGCAGGCGAGGCTGGCATCCAGCCGTGCAGCGCGGCGGCGCACCTGCCCGCTTTGCTCGCGACAGCGAACGACGTGTGGGCGGGGGGGTGGCGATCGTCCGCGTACCACTCGATCTGGGGCATCCCTGGCGTTTGTCGGGTCGGCCGTGGGCTCGGCTGGCGGCTGTTGTGTCGTGTTTTCCACCCGTTGCTGTAGGGGGTGCTTATATCGCCGCTGCCGCTGACGCCGTCGCTGCTACCGCTGCCCTCGACAGCTCTGCCGTTACTAGCATTGCCGGGTTGGCACCACCACCGCAGCCGTCATGAAGTTGACCATGAAGACCCTGGCGGGCAAGACCTTCACGGTCGAAGCCGAAGCATCCGACACGGTACGTGCCAGGTAACCTGTTTTCTCCGATTTGAGTGGTGCTGTCGACGAATCCAACGTTGGTGCCCTTCCGCCGGGGGGACGGCGCGGTGTGTGGGGCGGAGAGGTGGGACGGGACCGCTTTGGTTGTCGCTTGCTGTGCGGCGAAGCAGTGCGTTGATGGGCAGCCGGGGGCAGGTGCGGTCGGTGCGCAGAGAGGCAGGCGTGGATATACAGGAACGCCATCGATGCGGTTTGTGCGAGGCCTGCATTTCTAACCGCCATGTGTACAACGTTTGTGTCCATTGCTGCATTCTTTGTATTGGACGTACTCATTTTTCTCCGTGGTTGGCATCCATTTGCCCTGCTCTATAGGTGGATGCGTTGAAGAAAAAGGTGGCGGAAGCGCAAGGCAACAGTGATGCGGACCCGCTTGCGTATCGTCTGGTCCACGCTGGTAACGTGTTGTCTTCCCACGATGCAACGCTTGCTAGCGTTGGCGTCTCCGACTCGGGTTTCATCGTCGTCATGCCGCCCAGGAAAGTGGCACCTAAGAAGGTTGCCCCCGCTGCCAAGCCCGCTGCTGCTGCTGCTGCCTCTGCGACGCCGGCGACCCCCGCTGCGGCACCGGCTTCGGGAACAGACAATGCCGCCGCGGCCGTCGCGGCCGCCGCGCCCGTCGCCGCGGCGGGGGCTAGCCCTGGCAACGACTTGGTCGTTGGCTCCCAGTACGAGGCGAGCGTGAGCCAGCTATGCGATATGGGCTTCGCCGAAGATCAAGTCAAGGCGGCCTTGCGTGCGGCTTTTAACAATCCGGAGCGGGCGGTGGAGTACCTGTCCAACGGCATCCCGCAGTCGGCCGTGGAGGAGGCACCTGCTGTGGTGCCGGCGGCTCCGGTTAGCTCTGCTACCGGCGCTGCCACGCCCGCTGCTATGGACATGGACGCGCCTTCTTCGGGCACCCAGCAAGCGTCTGGGGGTGAAGCTGCGACCGCTGCCCCGGCTGCGGATGCAGCCACCACCACGCCCTCTCCCCCCGTGGCTGCAGCCGCGGACACTCCTTTTGAGATGTTTGGGGGCGGCGGCGGTGGCGGGGCTGGCGGCGGTGGTACCGGGCAGCTCGACTTCCTGCGCCGTCTGCCGCAGTTCAACCTCATGCGCCGGATGATCCATACCAACCAGGCGCTCCTGCAGCCGCTGCTCCAACAGTTGCGACAAACCAACCCGTCTCTCTTCCAGGTGATCAACTCCAACCAGCAGGAGTTCCTGCGCCTCCTCAATGAACCCGTGTCGGAGAGCGACAGCATGAGTGAGCTGATGCGCCATCTGTCACCTGACGAGGCCGCGTCCATGGCAGGTGGTGACGGAGCGGGCGGGGCCCCACCGCCGGGTTACATCACCGTGACGCCTGAGGAGGCCGAGCAGATTGATCGGCTGGTGACACTGGTTGGGCCAATGGGCGTCGGTCGCAACGCGGTGCTCCAAGCGTGGTTGGCGTGCGAGAAGGACGAGGCGCTGGCGGCCAACTATTTATTGGACAACGCGGCGGACCTGGCAGAGGCGGAGGACGGGGGGGGCGAGGGCGACGGGTCTCCGCCTCTGCCGCCGGCACCAACAGGAGGTGCTCCGTGAGCGGGCTGCATTCGGTGTCAGCCACCTACCATCTCCGTCTGCTTTTGTTGTCCGCGTGTGATTGCTACTACTTGTGCGTGGGTGTGTATTGTTGTGGTCTTCTCTCCATTCTCTTCATGCTTGTTCTTGTGGTGTGGGTAGACTTCGCCCTTTCTGGTGATGCCCAGTCCTTTGTTTTTTTCTTCAACACTAGATTGCCATTGAAAGAATGTGGAGCTGCAGCGCGTGCGGACGTCCATTGATGCGAAACCGTAGCCCCACATCGAATGACAAAAACAGAACGCTTTGCTTTGAACCCGAACATCCGTTACAAAAGCAGAAGTCGCCACAGCCATCCCACAGAAGACCTAGGATAACAATCAAAACCCTACCATCACGACTCTGCCAACACAATCACGGCCTTGCGACGCAACTCCCGCACCACGTCCAGGCCCAAACCGCTCGCGGCCACTGCCTCCTTAACGGTGGCGCCGCCCTTGCCATCCACGGCAACGGTCAGAAACTTGTGGTCCGCCTCGCTCAGCTCTACCGGCATGTAGTCCCGGTCAAAGAGGAACATAGCCGGCCAACCGTGGGTACACTCTGAGAGGGACACCTTGGCGGCCAGCAGCGCCTCATCGTCCTCCCAAGAGGAAACCGACACACCCTTGCCGAGGAAGAACTCAAAGTGCGTCACAGACTCGGGGTCAAGAAGCTCTACCAGGCGATATTGCTCCCGCTCCGGTAGAGCCCGCGCCCGCTCCAGCAGCTCTGGCGCGTTGCCGAGAATTCGCGCCAGGTCAAAGTTGCCTGGGTTGGAGAAGCCCAAGAAGTCAAGCCCAGACGCATCAATCATCTCAAAAAGGGTGACAATGTCGTAGTCCACCTCGCGCGGGTGCACGTACATGTCGGCAAAGGTGGCGTCCCGCTTGTTCTCCTGCGACCAGCGGTTGACCTCTCGCTTGACCAGCCGGTTGTCCTCGGGCAGCTTGTCAAACAGCTCTCGGCCAATGCGGACGCCCTCCTTGTAGTCAACCGTTTTGCCCCCACGTTCGGGCTGCAGCAGCGAGATGGCCTGCTGCATGAGGGAGATTTCCCACCGCCCGTGACTGGCGTACACAAACAGATGCAAGATGCCACCGTCGTTCAGCTTGGAAGCCAGTGCCCGCACAGCCCGCAGCGGGTCAGGTGTGTGGTGCACAACTCCTACACAGTTGATATGGTCAAAGCCGGTGCCGGGCAGGTCTTCCACATCAAAGATGGAGCGGTGCTCAAAGGTAGTGCGTGCCAAGCCTTCCTGTCCAACCGACCGGGTCAGCCGGTCCTTGGCCACCGCCAAAGCGCCAGCCGACAGGTCAATCCCCGTCACTGCGGCGGTAGGGTTCAAATGCACCAAGTACTCGGTGCCGCAGCCAGTGCCGCAGCCGGCGTCGAGGATGCGCAAGGGTGACGGCAGAGGGGTCGGCGCCCGGCCGGTGCAAAATGCGTACGCAGACGGGTAGTGCCACCGCCAGTTATAGCCAACTGGCGCGCCATCAATGAGAGGGTCTACAAACAAAAACAGTCAGCGGCGCAATGGGCGTACGGTGAAAAGAAGTGGCCAGTGTATAAGAGTCAGCGCACAGAATGTGTCCAGCCAGCCTTCATGCTGAAACGGAGGGCAGCTTACGTGCCAGGAGGCACCGCCAACAGAGACATTAGACACACGGCGGCTGGAATCCAGTAGCTTCAAGCCGCCACAAGCGCGAGACGAAAAGACCACCAGATGAGAGAAAACTAAACATCCCCGACGTACCTGGCGGGAAAGGGTAGCTGTCGTAGAGGGCTTCGACCTTGGACGATACCGCCGCATTCGGCTCGTTCTTAGACGTTGCGACCATGGACACAGTCGCCCGAGCTGTCTGGCGGCTCGAAGCTGCTCTAAGAGTAACCGCCGGCCGAGCGCCCGTAGTCCACGACGCCCGCAGTGGAGTGGCGCCACCCCAAGCGGCAGGAGCCCCGCAAAAGGCCATGTCGAACAGCCAAGGCGATTTACACCCGAAACACGGTCCTGACCGCCTCAGCGGGAAGAAGATAGCCGGCTCGGGAAGTACCGCCGGAGGACGTGTGACACCAGAGGCGAGCAGACGCGGCCAGATCCGACAAACCTCGAGCTACAGTGCCCCAACTCAAGGGAGGACATGGGGATCAAGACACGTTTCACTATTGCAGTGGTCTTGTAGAACATTTCTGCCGGATGAGGACAACGCCAGGGTAGACGGCATTTACTTTGATTTGGACTCTGGGTTGGGGATTTTTCTCATTTCATTAGAATCCTGGAGCTTTCCGATTGAATCCCACATGGACAAGCTCGAACTTGACACAAGTTGCCAGTCTCTGGGAGTTGGAGCTTGGTCGATATCGGCTGCGGCATCGAAGATGGACTAACTGCACGATCGGTGCCACGTTACCGCTCCAATCGTCGCACCACGTGGCTGAGGAACTGTCCAACGCAGGGATGAGCGTTTTCGGAGAAACCATCCATGATTAGCATGAATGTGGTATATTATCAATAGTTCGCCTCGACAGTTATCAAAACCATCGCACGCCACGTGGCGCCACACCAAGGGGGTCCGCTGATGCGCTCTGCAGGTCAGGCGACGTTGAGGCACAGCCGACGGGCTAGCCTCAGCCGACGGAAACCTATCCGTGCAACATAGACCATCAAGAGCGAGGCTGTCGTCTTGCCCGAGGTGACAGCAAGGTGTGCGTCTACCAGGTGCACCCGGGGACAGCACCGAGGGACCCATCCTGTGCCACTTGTGCCCCCCTGCCCTCTGCCTGACTGTGCGATGTTGCCCGCTGGCGGTCATTTGCGGCCGATCACAGCGGCCGGATTTGTCGCATGCGTAAACTGATCATGCACTGTGCTTTGCAGCTGCTGTCCCTTGCCGTTATCATCCTCGCGCCACAGTTGACCGGTGTGACCACGACCGTGCCAGATGGGGAGGAGGCCGGGGGGGCGTGGGAGGTGGGCATCAATCCACCTCCTACAGTAGGCTTGTACTTCACGCCCTTTACGTGATTGGGAAGTCACGTTTTACGTGATCGCAAGCACGTTTTTAACGTGATCACTCATCACGCCCAAGCAGAAAAGGGCGTGAACTGGGGCGTGAT
>Ga0114957_1004335_pt1 | contig 12292 bp, 16 predicted proteins | sample BantaG_FD_87175 | JGI IMG/M metagenome (GOLD analysis project Ga0114957, IMG submission 87175) | Marine algal microbial communities from Bantry Bay, Ireland - BantryBay_4 metaG | ecosystem: Host-associated > Algae > Red algae > Unclassified | place: Bantry Bay, Ireland | collected 2014-11-21 | reverse complement strand
TAGATAATCTTGGCCAGGATCTTTAAAGAAGTAGAGAATGGTAAAAAGTATATGATTAGGAGGATATTTTGATTGAATTAGAGAAAGACAATTTAGGAGAGCTATTAAAAGAGAACGGCCAAGTCATTGTTCAGTTTGGAGCTTCTTGGTGTGGAAACTGCCGAATGCTTAAGCCAAGGTTTAAAAAGCTTTCTAATGAGCATGAGAACATAAAATTTATTTATGCTGATGCCGAAAATTTTCCAGGCTCTAGAGAGTTTGCGAACGTAGACAACCTTCCAACCTTCGCTACTTACAAGAACGGAAAACTCGTGAGCCAAATGCAAAGTAATAAAGTTGATAAAATAGAGGAATTAATTAATGCGATTGCCAATAATTAAGTCTTTGGTAGAATTCATTGAGAAAAATGATGAAGATTTTTTGTTGGAAACAACGGAGGTCCTAGAGCACCTTTCAGTGAGTGATGCCTTAAAAGACGAAGAACTAGATGTTGTAGGAGAATTGCTTTCTAATATTTTAGGAGCAATTGAAGTGAATAAATCGATTTCCTCTGGAGCAAAAAAGAGTGAAGCGATCAATGGTTTTATGAAACGAGTCTTAGGCTCAATTGATAAATAAAGGAGATAAATAATGAGTAGATTAGTAGGAAACACAGCACCAGACTTTTCAGCACCAGCACTTGTTGATGGAATGCCTGGCGAAGTTAAAATGAGTGATTACGATGGAAAATGGAAAATTTTATTTTTCTATCCTTTGGATTTCACATTTGTTTGCCCAACAGAAATTGTGGCATTTTCAGATGCTGCAGGAAAATTTAAAGAGAAGAACTGTGAAATGATAGCTTGCTCAGTTGATTCCGTTTTTTCTCACCTTGCATGGACTCAGCAAGATAGAAATGATGGTGGGTTAGGAGAAGTTAACTTTCCAATTATTGCTGATTTGAACAAATCGGTAGCTAGAGATTATGAAGTTCTCACTGAAGATGGAGTTGCTTTAAGAGGGTTATTCTTAATTGATAACAACAATGTCATTCAACACTCGACTGTAAATAACCTTTCTGTTGGAAGAAATGTTGATGAAGCTTTAAGATTATTGTCAGCTTACCAATGGACAGCAGAAAAAGGTGAAGTTTGCCCTGCAAACTGGACTGAAGGCGATGATACAATGAAGCCAGATCCAAAAGGTTCTAAAGAATGGTTCAATAAGCATAAGTAAGTAGAATTTTAAAAATTATTAAAAAAGGGGGCGAGTTCATTTGCCCCTTTTTATTTTCTTATTGAAATTTTCCCAGTCAAAATTTGATAGAACATTATAAAGTCTGAAAGAAAACTGTAGAGAGGGTATTGAAAAGTTGCAGGTTTGTTTTTCTCAATAAAGAAATGACCTGTCCACGCGAATCCATATGCACATATAAAGCATAGAGGAATCAGGTAAAGTTTAAAGCTCAAGAGAGAGTAAATAAACAAAGTCATTGAAATAGATGTGCCAATAAAGTGCAACCTTTTATTCCAGAGGTTTTCGTGCTCAGTTAAGTAATAAGCATAAAAACTTTCAAGATTTTTATATTTTTTCGACATTAAAATGCCGGGGAGTTAACTGATTTTGAAATCCTTGCACTTTGATGCTCAAAGCGTTCGTTTTCTTCCTTACAGTTAATACAGAGTTCACTTGTTGGGCGAGCTTTGAGACGTGAGAAGGTAATGGCAGCTCCACACTCTTGGCACATCCCGTATTCTTCAGTTTCAACTAATTCAAGGCTTTGATTGATCTTTTTTAAAAACAGTTGGTCTCTATTTGAAAACCTTAACTCGGTAGACATTAGAATAGTATTGTTTGCACTATCAACTTCGTCTTTACTTGTGTCTTTTATAGTGAATGTTTCACCAGCTCTATCATTGATCTGTTTATTTATAATTCGTTCTTTCTCGGCAATGAGAACATTTTTTAAACTTTTTATTTCAGTCTTTTTTAAGTGTCCATTCAATCTTTTGGCCATAATTCGATACTCCTTTCAAATTATACTATTAATCAAGAAACATTTCTGTTTCTAAAAACTATGTACTGATTCTGTGGATATTAGTGAATTTTGCCAAGTTAATTCCTCTAAAGAATTCATTCAAGATTGTGTGAAAGTATGTCAGGAAAATGATTTTGCTGTAAGGTATCTTTAGATTACTTTTCTAAAATGTTTTTGACTTTCCTCTAGATCCTCTGCGGCTTGAAGAGAAAGTCTCGCCCAAGGTTGCTTCTCGAGTCTTTTTTGTGCAATAGGCTCACCGTATTCTTCGCAGTAACCATAACTTTTATCTTCGATTTTACTTAGGGCTAGTTCAATCTGTCTCAAGGTTCTCATATCCCTCTCTCTGAAGCTTATATTGAGCTTCTGATCAAGATAGACTTGTGCAAGATCACCCTCTTCAGATGGCTTCTCTTGACCTAGAGACTTCGTTTCTTCATCATATTTACGAAAGCCATCCAGTATTTTTTGTTTAGCTTCTAAAAGTTTAATTTTTTGGTTTTTAATAAATTCTTTTGAAAAATCACTCATTTTGTTCTTCCTTGTATAGAAGTGGTTATCAATACTAAGTGTAAATGATTTTTACTTCCTTTGGGAGAGATGAAAATTGTGCCTCATGTACTAACAATGAGTTCTTTAAGTTTTTCTAGGTCGTTTTTCCTTGAATTTCGGTCAATGAATACCTGAGTTTCATTGTCAATAGAAAGAGTAAGTTCATGGTAGCCTTGGTTATAAAACGCTCTCAGGGTTCTGTCGTCTTTGATTCTTGCCATGTTAGGGGAGTCAACAAAATGTTTCACCACTAAATGTTCTTTTGAGAATTCATAGCGATAAGACTTTACTTTGAAAAAAAAGAGACGATGTTCAATGGTAATTTGAGAGTCTTTTGAAATAATTCTTTTTTCATAAAAAAAGAAAGCTAAGAAAGCCAGAGGAGCTAGAATCAATAAAGATATAAAGACAAAGCCTAGGGTTTGGTCAGTGGCGTTACCAATCTCCATCAGCTTTTGTAGAGGCTCCCAGATAATAACAGCAAGCATCGTGTAGAGGGTGAGAATTACTAAAGCATATAGCCAAAAAAGATAGGGCAGGCCATAACTTTTGAGGGTTATAGATCCAGGCTTTTGTATCACGTGATCTGTCTCAGCAAGTGAGGTTGGAAATGCATATAGTAGTCCCATTGGGACATCATATTATATCAATGGGTGCTCGTCGAGCTTGTGATATAAAAGTTAACTGATTTTTTTTCTTGAAGAATAAAATCTAATGATTTAGGAATTTTGACTTTCTCAATGTCACTTTCGTGAGCACATCTAATATGGATGTCGATTTCAGTCCTTTGTTTAGATGCAAGATTTGATACTTGGTTAAGCCTTACAAGAAAGTGAGAAACCTGTTTAGAAGATATTTGGAACTCTTTTAAATCCCTTACATGTCTCCATAGTGTATTAGGGTCAACTCGATCGGTAATTATAGCTCGCAACAAAAGGTAGACGAGTGTATCAGATTCAAAGGCATCTCCAACTAGTTTTATCTCACGTGGAAGACTAGTCATCAGTATTATATCAACGAGTTGACTAAGTTTATAATAGCCTTGGTTTGAAATATCTTTAGTTGTAAGGTCATTATCAAAAAAAGAAAAAATCTTTTTATAGTTCTTAAGAAAAATATTGTGAGTATAAATTTGGTTTTGATAGAGCCAGTCTCTGAAAGGTTTTTCATAAAAATGAGGTGAGGCGGAGAGAATGAAAGGAGTAAAGCCTTTCTGGATAAAACCTTTTAGCATATCAATGCTCTTATCAACTTTAGGGAAAATATGAATGGGATTGCTAAGAGATTTATAAACTTCTTTAACACTAGAGTACTTAGTCTCAACTAGAGTTTTATCAAAGTCACAAACAACTATTTTATTGTGGTTTTGTAGGGATGTGGGAATAAAGCTTCCAAGAAGAACTTCAACTCCTGGGTAAAGCGCCGTTTCATATAGTTGAATGTGAAGAATTTCTTTACCAGCTGCTTCGATTGGAATTTTTATATCAATACTAGAGTAGTAACTATAAATTGTTTTCTTGAAAATTTGATTATTAAATTGGTCTAAGCCGATAATCTTAACTTTAAATTTTTTAGCGTTCCAGAAATCAATATTTTGCCAAGGCGTAGTGGGAACAAGAAGTTCTTTAGTGTTTTGTGATTGCAAATAAGGTGTTTTAACAATACTGAGAGAGCATTTAATCGCAATATGTTGGTGGGTTTTGATGGCAAGAAAGCTACTAAGCTTTGGTTTTTTTATAAACTTCACTAGTGAAATTTATACTTGCTTTTTTGCAATCTCAAGTCAATTTTTCGAAAAAATTCAAAAATAATTTGATCACGCTGGTTTTTACTGAGAGCACTCATGACAAGTTTCTTTCTATCAATTTGTTTATGTTTATCGACTTGCTTAAAAAAAGTCTCAAGATCAAGTTCCTTGCCCTTATATTTTTTATTCATTTGCTTTAAATCAACCTGAATAATCCAGTCTCGAAAAAAAAGGGGATAGAAGCCTTGTTCTCCAAGTTCTAGGTAATAATCTAATGATTCTTTTTGTTTAGACATGTCTCTCAATTATAGTGGTGATGCTCCAGATAGGAAGACGAGGAATATTTTTCTAAATGCTCCATGGTGAGTTAGAATTAAAGTCGTGGAAAACTATAACTACCCGTATTTCTGTTCTGAGTGTAAGAAAAATATTCCTAAAGTGGAAAACTCTTTTCTCATTGAAAGCCAGCTTGGCTTACCTTTTTGCTCTCAAAAGTGTGCTCGTAATCACTATAAACCTTATGTGAACTTTTTTGAGAACCTTGAAAAAGAGCTCAGGCAAGAATTAAATCTCTATGAGACAAGTTCAGTATCTGAAAATGCTTTAAATAATTATTTACAACATGTTTTAAAAGACCCTGATGAGCACTTTCTTGATAGTGATCAGTTTAAAAGGGAGTTCCACTTTTTAGTGAAAGATTTTTATATTGAAAAGGTAAAGACAACCTTTTTAGTTGTTTGCAAGTTTCTGAGCGATAGGCCCTCATTTTTACTGCATTATGTTCTGACCGAAGATAAAAACTTAGTTGAGCAAATGATTAAAGGGATAAAGCAACAAATCACCAAAGTAGAAGATGCACAGCTTAGAGCATTTAATAAACCTTTTCCACAGGAAGTAGAGGACGAGATTAAGCAAATGCGATCAGAGATTTATGCACAATTAATAAACGATGTAGAGGAAGATGATATTCAGATAGAAGAATATTATCTATATCAAAAGTATGAAGAAAAAACGTTTTCAAATCCTGATGAAATTTTTGAATACTTAGATGAAGATAAACGTTTGTTAAATATTTACATTAAAGCATTCTCGCATTCTGGAGAACCTTTTTTTTATTACATTATTAATTATATTCATGAGCATGTCGAAAAAGGAAAAATGCTATTGCCTGTAATTTCATTTCCTTCAAATGATAGTTCCCTTTACAAGTCTTATGCGAGAGGGAAAGAACTCGTTAAGAAAGATTTTAATTAAATGCTTAGGTATAAGCTGATTCTAGGTAGCCAAAGTCCAAGACGAAAAGAGCTACTTGGTGCGTTGAAAATTCCTTTCCAAATCAAAGTATCCCCGGGAGAGGAACCAGGGATTGAGTGCGCAGAAAAACCAGAGGATTATGTTCTAAGGGTTGCTCAACACAAAGCAAATTTTTTATTGAATGATTTATCACAAGGAGAGTTGCTCCTTACATCTGATACGATTGTGGTGCTGGACTCTAAAGTTCTAGGGAAGCCCAAAAGTAAAGATGAAGCAAAGTCGATGCTGAGTTCGATGTCCGCTCGCTCCCATGATGTTTTAAGTTCTCTCTTCATGCGTGATAAAAAGAAGGTTCTCATCAAAAAATTTTTACGAACCAGGGTCACCTTTAAAAAACTCAGTGCCTTGGATATAGAATCTTACTTAAGTCTGGGGACTTATGCTGATAAAGCGGGCTCGTATGGAATACAGGATGAAGCCTCTAAGTTCGTTGAATCTATTGAAGGAAGCTTGAATAATGTCATTGGATTGCCTGTTGGCTTACTTGTCAGTGAGTTAGAGAGAGTATTTGGATGTGATTGGCGAAAAGTATTTATAGACACTACTGATGAGTTTCGCTAGATTACTTCTTGTGAAATTACTACTTCTTACCCTTTGTTTATCTTTTAGGCTTTCGGCAAAAGTTCAGGTCCACTCCCTTAGTGACCTTGTTGATCAAGTTGATTCGAGGTGTAGAGTAATTGAAGATACTGAGCGAAAGTATAAGTGCTTTAAGGCATTCAAAAGAAGCTATAAAGAGCAATTATCTAAGGAAGTGTATAACTTTTATGGTAAATCTCAAAAGGCAGAAAAAATAATCGCGGCTAAGTTATTAGAACTAAAGTCCCTTAAAGTTCAATAGTCACAAATATAAAGTAAAAATTTCAATTTCTGGGTAGTAACTTCATAGTCTGTGGTGGATTAAGCAAAGTTCCATATAATACATTACGCCATGTATAATTTACTGATCAAGCTCTTATTCCTTCTCACTCTAGCTTTGCCTAAAGCATTCAGTTGTGAACTCTTTGAGAGAACTATTGTTGATGGTTTAAGCAAACAGTGGAACCAAGAATATACTGGGGCAGATTTAGTTTCTGCGTACCTGAAGAAACATAAAGTAAGGTTTGATCCAGACTTAGTAGAAACTTGGGATAATAATTTTAATGAGCATCGTTTTAAAGTTGGAAATATTATTGCGGGGCCTTATTCATCTTCTCTTATTCCATATTATGGATCTACACCTTTTCGAAGCTTTTATAAAACTAAAGATGCTTTTACAGAGGGAAAGAGTATTGAAGATTTATATGGAAAAAGCCTTCCACATTATATTAATGTTTCCATGCCTATGGAGGGAACTGATAATTCGGCTCTTTTGTCCAAAATGGTTGAAATGGCCAAGCGGGGTACAGTATTTATAGTGTCTGCCGGAAACGACGATTCTTTTGTTTATACAATCAAAGATAAATTAAAAAAAGAAGCAAATATCATCTTAGTCGCAAGCGTTAATGCGAAAGGGTATCCTTCAAAGTTCAACTCCGTAAGCAAGGCGGTGACTATTGCAGCTCCCGCAGATCATTTTGTTTGGACGGCCGATAGAAGTGGGGATGAATACTTTTTTGGTGGAACGAGTGCTGCCACACCTCAAGTCACTGCGGCCCTTGCTATGTTTACCACTTTAACGAAGTATAAACTTTCAGCTAAAGAAGCACATCGATTACTGGTTCAAACTGCTCAAAAAAGCCCTGTTTTTCCTGCTCCTCATTTTCTTGGCGCTGGAATGCTAAATGTGTATCGCATTTTTAAAGTTGCGCAAAAATTAAATAACTCTTGCTCGTCCGAAGATTGTATTGAAAAGTCGCTAAAACTTTCTTCTACTTATCTTTTTAAAAATAAAGCACCGCTCAGTTTAGACAGAGCTTCATTTGAAGGTTTGAGTTGTGAGAGTAAGAAGGATTATTTGGCTCAAATACGCTCTTTGATATTGAGTAATGATCACAATGCTGTCTATGCAGACTTTCTCGCAAGTATTTTGGATGAGCATGAATATTGTCAAAACAGCTTATATTACTCTAAGGTTTCAAGTTCAAATAAAAGAAGTGATGAAGGCTTGATTAAAGACCTCATTGCTAATGAAGAAGATGCTAATTTAGTTAAATACGTTCTCTCTTACCCAGGTAATCGTGACCGTAAAGACCTGGTTGATGAAATTGAAAAAAAGGGGTTAGCTGATGTCGAAATTTTATTTTTTCTTCTTAAGAATAAAAAACCTGAAAACTACGATCTTGTTTATGAATCAATTATAAAGACAAGTTTCGTTAATGACTTAATTGCAGACTCTCAATTATTTAAAGAAAATTCAATATGGAAAACGTTTTATCGTAAGAGGTTAGACTTAAAAGGTTTTCACGAATTAGATGTGACAAGTGAGAATATACGAGAACATCTACTTACAAAGTAGCTTAAACTTCTGGAGCAATATAAACTTCGATTTCTGGGTCGTATTCATCTCGTAAAATTCCACGAATGGCCTCGAGTGTTCCCATTGTAGAGCTAGGGCATGTTCCACATGCTCCAAGGTAACGAATCATGAGAATGCCTTTTTCGAGGCTTAGACAATTTAAGTCCCCGCCATCTGCTTGAAGGCCTGGTCTGATTCTTCTGTCAAGAATCTCTTCAATTTGCTGAAGTTCAGGAGATAAATCCTCTCTGTTTACTTTAACAACCGTTGGATCTTCGAAGTCTGGATTATGAGTGGGAATGATCTTCTCAAGAGTTTCTTTAACTTTTGGCTCCAAGCTATCCCAAGGTTCGAAGCTGAATTTTGTAACAGTCACAACATTTTGAAAAAAGTGAATTTGATCTACTCCTCGAAGTTCAAAAAGGTTGTGAGCAAGAGGGATTTCTTTTACATGAAATGGATCTCGAAAACTAGATTTACCATCACTCTTAAGTGTTTTGTTCGTAATAAACTTTAATGCATTTGGGTTTGGAGTAGGTGATACATCGATTAAAATTTCACTCATCGTAAAATCTCCTGTGCTTTCTTTAGTGAGCTTATACAGACATCAATATCTGACTTTGAGTTATAAAGGCTTAAAGATATACGAGCAGTAGAGGAAACATTCAGCTTTCTTAAAAGAGGCTGTGTGCAGTGATGCCCAGTTCTAATTGCAACACCATCCATACTAATTAAACTTGCAAGGTCTTGGTTATGTACTCCCTCAATCGTAAATGAGGTGATAGAAGATTTCTGGTTTTTCGATTCAAAAATTTTTATACCAGGAATACTTAAAAGGTTTTCTTTTAAATAAGAGTTAAGCTCGTGAGTATATGAGTGAAGTTGCTCAATACCTACATCTTCAAGAAACTTAATGGCCTCCTTAAAAGCAACAACACTTGCAATTGCAGGAGTTCCCGCTTCAAACTTATAAGGAAGGTCATTATAAGTTGTTTCTTCAAAGCTTACTTTATCGATCATATCTCCTCCTCCATGAAAAGGAGGTAGGGAGTTTAAAAGTTTTTCCTTACCATAAAGGACTCCAACACCTGTTGGCCCAAATACTTTATGGGCAGAGAAAACAAGAAAATCACAATCAAGCTTTTGAACATCAAGTCTGCGATGAAGAACTAATTGAGCAGCATCAACAATAACTTTTGCCTGAGTTTTTTCTCTAACCTTTTGAATAATACTTTCGATATTTGAAGTTGTGCCTAAGGTATTTGAAAGGCCAGAAAAAGAAACAATTTTAGTACGCTCACTTAGTAGAGTATCTAAAGAATCAAGATCAAGTTCGAGTGAGTTATTCAGAGGGATATATTTAAGAGTCGCTCCTGAACGCTGACAGGCCAATTGCCAGGGAACAATATTTGAGTGGTGCTCAAGTTCCGTAATTAGTACTTGATCTCCTTCTTGAAGGCCTTCTCCAAGAGTCCTTGCGAGAAGATTAAGCCCCTCTGTTGTACCTTTAGTAAATATAATCTCTTCTCTTTTATGTGCGTTAACAAAAGACTTAAGAACATCTCTAGTTCCTTCATATTCTATCGTCGCCTCCTCTCCAAGAGTATGGATACTTCTATGAACATTACAAGAGAGATTTGTATAGTAATTGACGATTGAGTCAATGACTCTTTGTGGTTTAAGAGATGTTGCTGCAGTGTCGAGATAAACTAACGGTTTGTCATTCATCTTGATTTTAAGAGCAGGGAATTGGTTTTGGTATTTCTCAAAGAGATTCATAACTGCTCCGACAAAGACTGCAGTGATTGGATGTATGCTTCTTTCATTTTTGTTTTCACTTCAGTATTTCTAAAGTCTTGAAAAAACTTTTCCGCTAATGAAGAAATGAGCATTTTTGAAGCCTGTAACTTAGAAAGACCTCTTGATTGTAGGTAGAAAAGTTCATCTTGAGAGATTTGCCCAGTAGTGGAACCATGCGAGCATTTTACATCATCATTAAAGATCTCTAGCTGTGGCTGACTTAAAGCATGAGCCTTCTTTCCCAATAATAGGTTCTTATTATATTGGTTTGCTTGAACATCGCTACAGTGGTGATCTATAAATATTCGACCAGTAAAAATACACTTAGACTGATCTTGCAATGTTCCTATTACTTCTTGATTACTTGTTGTCCCTTCTTTGAGATGAGAGATTTTAGCTGCTACATCAAGAGCATTACCTTGGTTCAGGGCATAAAAAGTTTGAAAATTCACATGGTTTTCACAGGCCAAAAGTTGGACCTCTGGAGTGAAGCGCTGGATTCCACCAGACAAGACCAATTGCTTAAAGTTTAATCGAGAGGATTTATCTTGAAGTTTTATATGAGGAAAGTGAAATAAAGTAGAGCTTGAATCAAGGTTATCCAGTTTATAATAATCCAATGTCCCCGTTTGTATATTAATAAGCAAAGAGCTTTGAATCATTGTTTGCTTATGCTCGGGACCAAAGTATTCAACGATTTCATTGTCACCATTTGACTCTATGACTAAAAGAGAATTAGAAGTCATATTCGCAGTACTTAAATATTTGATAGAAAGCTTCTTATTTCCATCTAGCTTTAATAAGTTCACATGTTTTGCTTGAGAGAGGGCCAATGCTTTCAGTGGATCTTTGGGAATTGTAATATGTTTACTTGTAAGTTCAATAGGTTCAATTTTAAATTCACTAAAAAGGATTTCGCCTGTCTGACCTATAATAAGGTTTGGCTTAAAAAAGTCAGAGTCATTTGGCTTTTGAGTATCTCCAGGCTGAGGGGCTTCCCAAGGATGAACAAAAACCTTTTGAATTTCACTAAAACGATAAAGGTCATTTTTCCTATTTGGAATTCCTGTCAACTTAAAAGAGTTGAACAGCTCTTGTTGGTATGAGTGATTTAAATTTTCCTGAATATAGTTTGGTAATTTCATTTTTTTAATAACCAGTCATAACCTTGTGTTTCAATCTTTAAAGCAAGCTCACTGTCTCCGGAGGCTAGGATTTTTCCTTCATTGATCACATGAACAAAGTCAGGCTTTATGTAATTGAGGAGTCTTTGATAGTGGGTTATTAAGATCGTAGAGTTAAACTTTGATTTAAAGTTATTAATACCGTCAGCAACAATTTTAAGAGCATCAACGTCTAGACCCGAGTCAGTTTCATCTAAAATTGCAATTCTAGGGTTAAGGACTTGAAGTTGAAGTATTTCATTCTTCTTCTTTTCACCGCCAGAAAAACCTTCATTGACTGGTCGGTAAAGAAACTCTTCTTTCATTGAAAGATTTTTTATTTTAGGTCTGACGATTTCTAAGAAAGCATCCTCTGATAGTTCATCAGTTCCTTGGTGTTTACATATTTCATTAAAGGATTCATGAAGAAAATTAAGGTTTGTCACTCCTGGGATTTCAATCGGGTACTGAAACCCAAGAAAAATACCTTCTTTAGCTCTATCTGAAGGGTCAAGCTCTAGTAGGTTTGTTGGCTTCATATTGACCTGAAGTTCAATTTCCCCTGAATCAACCTGATAGCTAGGATGACCTGCAATGACCTTGGCCAAAGTACTTTTTCCCGAACCATTTGGTCCCATGATAGCATGAACTTCACCTGGGTTTATATTAAGGTCAATACCCTTTAAGATGTCGTTGTGATCGATAGAGGCTTTTAATTGTGATATTTTTAACATTTTATCCTACTGTGTTCTCAAGTTTCATTTCTATTAATTTAACGGCCTCTACAGAAAACTCTAGAGGTAGTGTTTTAAAAACGTCCTGGCAAAAACCATTTACGATGAGTGATACGGCTTTCTCAACATCCATTCCTCTACTTTGAAGATAGAAAATTTGATCTGCACTGATCTTCGATGTAGTGGCTTCGTGTTCAACAATTGCTGATGGATTTTTTGCATCGATAGTTGGGAAGGTATGAGCGCTACAGTTATCCCCGACAAGCATAGAGTCACATTGTGAGAAATTTCTTGCCCCAGTTGCCCCCGGCATGATTTTAACTAGCCCTCGATAAACATTTTGAGATTGGTGAGCAGAAATCCCCTTTGAAATAATAGTACTTCTTGTATTCTTACCAATATGAATCATTTTAGTACCGGTATCAGCTTCCATTTTATTGTTAGTGAGAGCGACTGAATAAAAATTACCAACAGAGTTTTCTCCAAGTAAGATGCAGCTTGGATATTTCCAAGTAATTGCAGAGCCTG
>Ga0114957_1004334_pt1 | contig 12292 bp, 9 predicted proteins | sample BantaG_FD_87175 | JGI IMG/M metagenome (GOLD analysis project Ga0114957, IMG submission 87175) | Marine algal microbial communities from Bantry Bay, Ireland - BantryBay_4 metaG | ecosystem: Host-associated > Algae > Red algae > Unclassified | place: Bantry Bay, Ireland | collected 2014-11-21 | reverse complement strand
TGCGTAATTCGCGCTGCTGGCTGCTGCCATGGCTTCGATCTCAGCTCGCTCTTCAATAATTTGGGCTAGACGACCATCCACCATTTTGACGACGCGATCGACGCCGCGGATCATGCGCAGATCGTGGGTAACCATGATGCCCGCGCGCTGCTGCTCGTGGATCAATTGTGCGAAGGTCTCGACCACTTGAAACGCTCGCTCGGTATCTAGGCTGGCGGTTGGCTCATCCGCAAGCACGAGATTTGGTTCGTGAATTAAGGCTCGCGCAATGGCCACACGCTGCTGTTGACCACCCGATAGCTGTCCGGGTAGATTTTTCATGCGGTCTGCAAGGCCAAGCCTGTCGAGCAGATCGGCGGCGCGCTGTTTGCCAGTTTTGTCTAGTCGATTGTTTAGCCGCAGCATGAGCTCGACATTTTCGCGTGCGTTGAGATAGGGTACTAGATTATTGGACTGGAAGGCAAACCCGATGGAGCGACGACGGAATTGTGTGCGCTTGGCATCGTTCATTTTGCTCACATCTTCGCCGTCGATAAAAACGCTGCCATTTGTTGGCGTCAGCAGCCCGGCAAGGATGGCAAGCATGGTTGTTTTGCCCGAACCGCTAGGGCCAACAAGCGCGACAAATTGTCCCGGCTGAATGCCAAACGAGACGTTATCTACCGCGCGCACCGCATTTTCGTCGGTGCCATATATTTTCTCTACTGCTTCTGCTTGTAGAATTACAGACATTTTTCGTTCTGTAAGTAGATAGTATGTGTTAAATTGATGAAACTGCTCACAAGGTAAATAGGTGACTTCGTTAGGTACAGTTATTGCACTTAACAATGCCACCTCTTCATAAACAAAGGCTGTACCACATGATGGAAAACAATCAAATACAGTCCGAAGAAATCAGATGGATTACTTCACCTTGTCACCTTGTCATTTCTAAGGCTGTATCACATGATCAATCAACCCGATCACATACCTCGACGCGCCACTCACGGCCAACCTTACCTTGTCAGCTTTTACTGTGCGAGACCCAGCGCGGTGAGCGGTTCGATCTTTAACAGTGACCAAACGGAAAGCAGGCCACTGATCGGGCCGATGGCCGTTAGTGTCGCAACGGCTGTGATAACCGATTGTCCGACGAAAACGATGGGAACAGTTGGCGAGAAACTAAGCGAAAGCCCTAATGCACCGATTGCCCCAAGACCAATGCCAATAATATTTACAATGATAATTTGCGAAATGGTAGCCGTTGCAACGGTAAAATTCGATGCGCCAATGGCTTTGAGCATTCCGATCTGCGCCACTTTTTGCAGCGTTTGGAGCTGGAAAAATCCGCCGATTACCAACAGGCCGATAAGGAGTGTAAAATAGCGCTGTGTAGTAAGCGTACTCTATTGGGCCAAGTAGCCCGGCAGCGGTTCATACGCTGTCACTCGATCTACCACTTCCACATCCGAAACTTGGCGCTCGATTTGCGCCGCGACTAGTGTGGCTTGTGTTTTGTCTTGCAAGCGCATAGCCACAATGTTTGAAACCAAATCGCCTTCTACCTGTCCAGGATTAGCCTGCGGGCGCACCTTTTCCCACGTTAGATGGGGGGAGCACGACCGCGGGCTGGAACTGATAGAGCGACTTTCCGGCAATGCCAACGACCGTCAGCCGATAGAATTCCTCTTTGGTTGCTGCGTCGTTTTTACCATGATCATATCGCCGATAACAATATCGCGGCGCAAGGCCACATTCTGCCCGATGATCACGCCGTTGCTGCTGCGGCGGCCAAGCGGATCACCTTCGATAAGCACTCGATCAAAGACAACGGTGCCGGTCGAAAAGCCGACCTGCCCAACGTCTGCAATGCCGTCAACGCGCCGGATCTGATTGACGCGCGAGCGCCCAATGCGGCTAGACGGGATCGACAATTCGACACCAGCCTGATAGACCAGTAGCTCGCCCGTTAGATCCTGAATATATTCTTTATTACTGGCAGCAAGCCCTTCGGCTAATGCAGCAATAAAGAGCACCAAAACGGTGATCAAGGTAACGAGCAGGCTAATAAGAATAAATCGACCTTTATTATTCGAAATTTCTTTTAGCGCTAGAAAAAACGGCATCTCTTATTTTGAATTGGCATTAGGGCAAAAGATAGGTTTGTCTAAGATAAACGGTAGGTTGGATCAAAAGCCGTCTGTGAAAAATTTGCGTATCCTTGATTGTGCAATCTTCTCTAAATTTCATCCGCAATGTTGGATACTATTACTTGCCCAGAAAAATTCCATACCACAGTTCAAGAAGCAGAAATAGGACAGATTTTCTAGGGTGTTTTATTGCGTCCACAACAAATACGCCTGCGGCAAAAATGTGAATGCCCGAGATCACGCTGTATGTTTGTGACGAAAGTGAACGGTGTAGGCACGCAGCGCGTCTTCTGCGTTGAGATCTGCCTGCTTTGCCAGCGCAACCATGCTCCATAGGAGTGCGCCCAATGACTCTTCTGACGCGGCCTCACGAAAGTTGGTCATGCGTTCTGTTATCGATTCTGCTACTTGGGATCGATCGAGCAGATTGGCTTTTGCGGCTTTGGATTGTAGCGAGCGGGCTTTTTCCAACGCGGGCAGCGCCGCGGGGATCCCATCTAATGGGCCGCGGGGCGCTTTGCCCTTTTCCGCTCGTTCCTGCGCTTTGATCTCGTCCCAAGTGGCGTATACTTCATCCACGCCAGAGACTGAGGTGTCCGCAAAGACGTGCGGGTGGCGGCGGATCAATTTTTGGACAATGCCGCGCGTCACGTCCGCAAGCTGGAAGCGCCCTTCCTCGGCAGCAATCTGGATCATCATTGCGGGCGTCAAGAGCAGATCGCCCAACTCTTCCACAATGTGGTCGGTATTGTCTTGGCCGTCTGCTTCCATATCAATCGCTTCGAGCACTTCGGCACATTCACTCAACAGATCGTACCGTAACGACTGAAGCGTCTGCTCCTGATCCCAAGGACAGCCTTTGGGCGAGCGCAAATGGCTCACAATTTCTTGCAGGGCAGAAAAGCTGCCGTACGCCTCAACCGGCGGCACATAAAGGCTGGTTAGATGATCAAAGTCATCGCCATGATCAAGTTGATGGAGGAAAACAGATTCTGTCCGCTCATCCGCACTGCCCGCGGCGTGAATCACCGTGACTTCGTGCTCGGGTAGGTACACATTGAGCAACGCCAGCTTGATGTCCGATGCAAGCCAGCCCGCATAGACTTGTGCAATCAAGAGCGGGAGCGCTGGCTCGATTTGGGGATGATGCTGCTGTGCGAGCAACATGCCGTCGACAATTTGGCTGCCATCCATTGCATCGACACCCACCGCAGCAAATGATGGTTCGATAAAGCTCATGCTGCCCAGAACAGAGACACTTAATCCCGCAGCGGCGGCTTTCTCCTTCACCAAGAGTGTGGTCATTTCGCCTATCCACGGATGGCCGGGCACTACATACGCAACTGAGCCAGAAACGTCTTTTCCCTCTGTTACTGCTTCTGCCTGCGCCACAACTTGCGTCGCAATCTCGGCGTAGACATCGGCAAATTCGTCGTGCGCTTCGTAGAGATGATCAAAAGAGATGCACTCCATATAGGTGCGCAATTCGGCCACAGATGTATGCCTTTCTGTGCGCAGCATAACGTGCGTTGCTTGTTGCAGCGCCTGCCAACCGGCTAACGAAATATCGGTCATCCCGCTTGGCCCCAGGCCGACTATATATATGTTTGCTGCTGGCAAGGCGATGGTTGGCCACTGATGCGTACTCATACAATTTCCTTAGAGTTTTGAGGTAAGAAGAAAATTCTCGCGATTTTGTCATGCCCAAATGCTCCCCGCCTGCGTGAGAACAAGTTCTGCTGGGCACCTATATCGTTTAGTATTCATGGATTCCCGCTAAAGGCCTGCGAGAATGACAATGAGGTATCTTTGTTCGACGAGGTGTATGGTTAGCTAGACTTAACAGCAGTGCCCCTCACCGATTTGCTGCACTTTACGGATATTCTTGGTCGGAAAATATGCTTTCCACAGAATTTTCTGACTCTATCCTGCGCAGGCGGAAAACCACTTCCTCTAAAATTTTACGGTTTGCGCCAATCAAATCCGCCATTAAACCCATCACACAGACTTGAAAGCCCGTAATCGAGAGGGCGGCAGCCAAAATAAGAGATTGAATATGCCCTGCTCCACCATCATTAAAATAGAAGTAAACAAAGCGCAACCCAATCGATACCCCAACAAGCAACATGATCATGCCCACCCCAAAGAAGATGCGCATCGGGCGATAGGTTGCATAAGCCCGAATAATGGTCGCGCCCGAATGAGATATAAACTGGGGAATCCCTTTCATCAGGCGCGAGGGTCGAGTTGGCGGATTTGTGCGGATCACCACATGTTCGACCGCTCGACGGCGCACGCCCGCTTGAATCAATGTTTCTAACGTGTATGAGTAGTCGCTGAGAACAATTGTCTGCATTGCTGCCGATTTTGTGTATGCGCGAAAGCCGCTGGTTGCATCGGGAATTTCTTTGCTCGACGCGCGTGAAACCACCCAGCTACCCAGCTTTTGCAAAAAGCGTTTAGTGGGTGAAAAATGTGGCTGCGTTGCCACATTGCGATTGCCTACAACAATTTCCGCGCGCCGAGCCAAAATTGGTTCAACCAACCGTTCAATATCATCCGCCCGGTATTGATTGTCGGCATCAGTATTAACAATAATATCGGCCCCGCGCTGAATGCACGCTTCGATACCTGTAGAAAAAGCGCGTGCCAGCCCACTGTTTTTTGTTTGCCGCACAATGTGATGCACGCCGATTGACTCGGCCACGGCCACGGTCTCGTCTGTGCTGCCATCGTCGATGATCAGATATTCGATCTGATCGATGCCGGATAGCGATCGCGGCAATGCAGCTACGGTTTCGGGCAACGTTTCGGCTTCATTAAAACAAGGGATTTGGATAATTAGTTTCATGATTAATTCCCGACCCGAATTTGGTCTAGAGCAATGCCCTTATCGCTAAAATCGACATCGGGGCGTCTCCCACTCTCCGCGTGGTAGAGTCCAATTTCCATAAAATAAACGCCATGAGGTGCATTCTCGGGCAGAACTAAATCATATTGGTCCGCGACGAATACAAAAGAGTACAGTCGCAGAGTAATCATTTTGAAAATGTGGGTATCACTCGTGCGTCTGCTGGGTATTGAGCTAATATTTGGATTGTTCATCCGTCCAGACTTTATTGTTTTATTCTGCGGAAGCTATTGCGAGCGACTCTGCAAGAATGCCTCGATAAGTCCAGCCACTAATAAGGCAAACGCAATAAAGACAATGTCTAATAGCTGCGTTAGGGCAAGCAGCGCGATGATCACGATTGCGCTACCAAACAAAATTCCTTGCCTTACAGCCACAAGTGGATTTGGATCGTACTCTGTTGTGCCTGCTAATCCAGGCCAACGAGAGTGCATCGGCAGCATTATGGCGCTGCCAATACTGGCCGCCAGCACAAATAGGCCAAACAGAAATAGAGCCACAATTGGTCTATTTAATTCTGCATTGATTTGGTAGGGTGCAGTATTAAGTAGTAAATAAAATAGTAGGCCACAGCTTATAAGTGCGGCAATTGCTGCACGGCTGAAAACTTGAGTTCGGGTGATCAAGTGAGTTCTCTAATAATTAAGTAACTGTTAAATTCTTCCCGATGGTTGAGAGCCCACTGTGGTTTGTGGGCGTATCGAAATCAAGGTGAGAGTGAACGGTTACATTTGTTACTAGCGGTATGGTTTGGGTAAACCGGATATTTCAAGTTCAATACGTTAGTAGACCGCAACGTATCTTCTCAATATTTCAGGAGCAGATAGTGCAGGCTGACCTTTGCACGCAGTGCAAACAGTCGAAGCCGAAGTGGTCACCGCCATTTATTGAAAAGATATACCGCAACGGACACAATGTGTGGTGTCTACATTTGCCGAATGCTTCCCCAATGGTTGCCATCTACTTATGTTTACAAGCAGAATATTTACAGGCAGATCAATATTGTTATGTAATTCTATAAGAATATATCACATGGAAAGCGGCACAACAGAGATGTGACAGAAGTCTAACAGAGAAGTAGGCCAATTTTTGTCGTAGACTAATCGCAGCGCAGCAATAAGAGTGCAGGGCGTAATCACTATAATCGCTCGAATTTGTGAATGAGCACAAGTCATTTGACCTATTTGCCACAGAGCAGTTACAACAAAAATTATAGTACAGTCGAAATCAAATTAAGCATTATATTAAAGAAACCTATTGAATAATAGCTAATCTTTCCCAAATCTTTCAATATTTAGACCCAATTGTAATGAATTTATATGAATATTGAAAGATTTCGAAGGATTCTTGATAAATGAGCGATTAACATTACAGAGGGGTACTTGAGTACTACTAGCATCATTCTTTTGTCCTACGTAGTTGCTCTACGCCTTTTGAACCGCTTAGTAATACAAATATCGCAATTTGTTCGAAGGATTATTATAAATCTTGCGATTAAGTTAACAGGTGACCGTAACATATACAGTCACAATGAAAGAAAATCAATAGAGTTCGTTGAGAATAATTTTCTCAAATGGAACCTAGAAGATAACAGAAACAAGCAGGAAGCAGTTTGCAAACAACCAGTTTGCGAACAACCAGTACGAATAATAAGTAATCTGTTTATACAGAACTTTTGACGAACGAATTGCTATAATAATATAGCTATAGACCTGGAGAAGTTATGATGCAAACTACTACACTCAATGAAAAAACCGCCACTTCAAATTTTCTACTTAAATTCGACAAAGAAGAAATCCAGATTTTGCTAGCTGAAGATGAGGATTCGACTCGTCAGTTGTTGCAGTTTAGCTTAGAGCGTGAAGGCTATAAAGTTGTTGCCGTACGAGATGGCAGCGAAGCACTTCAAGCATTTGCGGCAGACACATTCGACATGGTTATCCTTGACGTTAATATGCCGATTCTTGATGGCTGGACAGTTTGCGCAGAATTACGCAAGCGAACTGACGTGCCCATTATGATGCTGACCGCCAATGCCCGCCCAGATGATATTGTACACGGCATTCGCCTTGGTGCTGACAATTACGTCACAAAGCCATTTACCTTGAAAGAACTTCGTGCTCGCGTACAGGCTGTCCTTCGTCGAGCCAAGCAGAAAAGCTATCTTGATTCCGCCAATATTATCACATGCGGTGAAATTACCCTTAACGAAACTACTTGCGAAGTTACAGTTCGCGATAACAAAGTAGATTTGACCCCAAACGAATACCGTCTTTTGAAATATTTCATGGACAACCCCGATACAGCAATTAGCAAAGAAGATCTTCTTACAGCGGTCTGGGACTATCAGTACCAATTCTGCGAAGATCTAAACTTCATTCGCGTAACTATCCGACGTTTACGCAGCAAAGTTGAAGAGAACTCATCTTCACCAAAATATCTTAAAACCGTACATGGCCGTGGTTATAAACTTTGCACCATAGAGCCAGAGACCGCTACACCGATTGCTGCACCGATTCCACCAATGGTTATTCCAAGCGTAAAGGGTCGATTCCCTGCCGAGAAGCAACTTAACGCAGCTTAGATCAGGTAGTATAATTCAAACTAAAATAATGCATGTCCGTTATCGGGCAGCGCATAAAAAAGACGGAGCGTTAAACGCTCCGTCTTTTTTATGCGCTGCATTTTTCGTATCTACTCAATATATCTGCTAATAAATAGAAGTGACGTGCGCGCTTGGTTTCGATACACTGCATACGACCGCAGCACTCAATCGATGTTACCACCAATTTTTGAGCAGATACTATTTTTCTGAGTCAACCAGTTGATATTAAATCCTATTGCGAAAACCAACGATATAGGCCGTATAAAAAGTATGCGCTAATAACTATCGCAATTACTTGCAACATCCACTCTTTCTGCGACCAAATTCGCTTTAGCTCTTTCCACGTACCGCTAGGTTTGGCAAGAAGCGCCACCACAAAGATCAAAATGAGTATTATAAAAAATCGTCTGCCCATTAGATTCCATCTTTGACCTAAATTTTGTTCAAAAATATATCAAACACAGCCACAGAATGACAACGAAGTGTCTAGTTTCATGACAATTGTGCTGTTTATGATACAATCACATCGTTATGGTCGAGCCGATTTCCCTGCAAATTTCATCTTACGAACCACTAATTTGGGTTGCGATTAGTCTTATATTTAGTGTCGCATTCAGGTTTGCCCGCTACCGCTTCAGTGCCCACCGAAAATATATACTTGATAGTGCTCGTTGGATACTGTTTCCATATCTGGGATTGCTGCTTGGTCATCTCTCCCCTAGATTATTGGGCCTGACCGAGATTAATTGGTTAAACAGCCTGAGCCTTGGCGTAGGTCTGATCTGCTTGACAGCCATACTGATACTGTTGGTCCAGACAACAACCGATAATCCCGTTCTGCCGAATACACTTGCCCAATCCACATTTGCCTCAACAAACTCTAGTTCGCTTGCGGAGTCAATCGTCTCTGCTGGTGGAGAACAATTCTACTGGTCGTTTTTACGGGGCGCATTTTGGGAAACGCTGCTGCGGATTGGATACTCGGCCGCAACAGCCGCATATGCTGGCGTATGGATAGGTGGCCTGATTGCCATGGCCGAATTGGTACTTCACAAACGGCGGGCAATGCAACGGCTACATACACTAGTGGTATTAACCGTCACGTCGACACTCTTTTACTTTACCCACAATTTTTGGCTCTGCTGGATCATGCATCTGCTAGTAACTGCCATGCTGCAACAGTCTTTGATTACAAAAGATAGCCTACGCTAATCATCACCACGAAAATAAGTGCCGAAATGAGCAAGAGCGTTCGCAAATCTCTAAAAACATACTGGTACTCACCTTGCCAATCGACACTGTCCGAACCTCTACCGCCGGGTGCATCATTCACGGAACCGTCATAACCGTCCGCCATTTTGCTTTCACTACTACCCGACGATGCAACTGTGTTATCGTCCTTATACAGTTGACTGTAGCTAGCTGGGCGACCGGCAGCTAAACTCTTTCTGCGCTTTTGTCTTCGTTCTGCCCGTTTGTCATTTGTCATATTTACCTCCAAATTAGCAAAGCATTGCAGGCTCTCTACTGCGGACAATAGCAGCCCCGCTTAGGTTACTTCGCCATAATTGCGTCTAGAATAAATCCAAAACTTGATCCTATCAGAACGAGGCTACTTTAACAAACCTCGCCCCTGCTATATCACATACTATATTTGTCTATAAAGGTTCCATACCACATCTTAAAAAAGTAGAGATGGTGTCGACCAAACTCAGCCGAGCTGGGCAAAATTCTTCTGGTGCTATCTTTTACTCGGTGTAAAGTCTATTATAATGATAATAATTAGACGTTATCTTGAGGATATATAAACGAGGTTCATTGACGCTTAATATCTCTACAAAAAGCGCATCGTCCAGCCCCGAAATCTTGCGCCATTCGAGCGAATTCCCCGGCCCCGCATTATAGCCCACAAGCGCCGAAATCAGATTATTGTCTAGGTAATTGCGTGCCCAATCCAAATAATATGCACCAAAATCCAAATTAATGTGCGGTCGCAACACCAAATCATTTCTAAAATCGGGGTAAGCCACCTGATCCGCTATCCATTGCGCCGTATCTGGAATAATCTGTGCCAACCCTTGTGCCGCTGCATAGGAACGAGCGCCCTTTTCAAAAAGACTTTCCTGCCGAATCAAACTGTAATAGAGCAGCGGATCAATATTGTTATTACGCGCCGCACGCTCAACCAAATCAGGATAGCGCCGTGGGTAAACATATCGCTGTAAAAAGATCGGCGTGTCCTCTACAAGTTCTGCGGGGCTAAGCTGAATCAACCTTTCCATCGTAATCAAACTCAACCGATACGCACCCAATCGCTCAAACTCCAGGCTCAGTGGGTAGAGCAAATTCGGTTTGTCTCCATAACGAACATAAACGCGTTCCAGAGCCGCCAGCGCCTCGAACCGTTGATCCAACTCCATCATCACCCGGCCGACTTTTAAATCGACATCGCTATCCACCGCCGCGGGCAGTTCTGCCGTCACACCACTTACATCGACATCTTCTAGCCATTCCGCCAGCCATTTCTCTGCAAATGGTTGACCGCCATCATCTCCTTGCAGCTTAGAAGCCGCCCCCGCGATACTCGTCACATCATCAAGCGTATGCGCCGCGCGTCCTGGTTTACGCAACGCGATTGCCGACAGCACACCATAAAACGTATCGGGAATCTTATCCACAACGCCACGCCACGCCGCACGCGCCTTCCCCGGATCATCCGAATCAAAATAGGCTCGGCCCAACCAATATCCTACCGCATCGGGTCGATAAGCTTCGTGCTTCTCTTGCATCCGCTCGTAAACTCGTACTGCCTGCCCCGTTAACCCTTCGCGATACGCACCGATGCCCACAATATAAAGCGCAAGCGGCGCACGTTCACTCTCTGGGAAATCGTCCGACAGAGCAAAGAAATCAGCCGCCACCTCTAATTGGCTGCCCTCATTAAAGGCCAATAAGCCACTGCGCCACAGCGCCTCGGCAGCCAACGCATCATCGCTATTTTCGCGCGCAAACGTACGATACGTTCGGCGCGCCTGCGGGCCACTGCCCAACCACGCCTGCGACTCCGCCAAATCAAGCCACGCCTGACCCACACAAACGCAATCTGGATAAAGGTCAATTACCCGTTCGAACAGTTGATTTGCCACCTCGTAATTACCTGCACCCAAATACGATTGACCCAAATAATGCATCGCCTGCCCAGCTCGTTTGTCCGATGGTTCAACCTCATCCAAATATTCTTTAAAGGCATCAATCGCCGGTAAATAAGCCTGTGCCTCTAAATCTATATAGCCGCGTTGAAACTGATCTACCCCCACGTCTAGCCCTACCAACTCAATCAGCGATAGATAGGCATACTTATTCTCCGGCGCTTCATCCATTGCCACCTGCCAACGCGTAATTGCATCCGCCTTATTGCCCGCGTTCGCCAGCGTCTGCCCCGCCGTAAATAAAATCTCAGCCCGATAGTCTGAATTTCGCGCCACACTCAAAATTTCATCGTAAACAGCAACCGCCTCGTCCATCTGCGACATTGCCACATAACTTTGTGCGAGCGCCTCCAAAAGCCGCACTTGTTCGCCGATATCGATGGATGCATCAGCCGCTAGCCGATACGCACGCCCCGCATCCTCTACATTGCCCAAAGCCAAAAAATTAGCCGCAATCTGCTCCTGCGTTGCCGCAACCGCTTCAGAATAGTAGCCTTCAAACTCTTTATAATTTACAATCGCCTCATTATATCTGCCCAAACCATTTAACGCTCTGGCCCGCAAATAAAGCATCTTTGCGCGCACAACATCATCGGTGGGCAATTTTTCCATCATCGGGTCAATAACAAGCAACGTCTGACCATATTCATCATTGGCCAAATACGACTTCGCCAGCAAAAATTGTGCTTCCGCATTTAACGATGAACCTTCGACATTATCCTCATCGCCAGTCGAGCGCGTCGTGCTACGTTCTGATAACTTCCCTTCATTTGATAGATCGGTCAACTCACGCCGCACCGCAACGTAGTCCCCATTATTAAAAAGTTGCACTGCACGCGCTAATTGGTCTGGCGGGGCCAGTGGTGTATTCGACAGCGTGATCGGTACAGAATCTAACGGCGCACTCGACGCAGCGGGAGCCTCACCCATCTCAGAAGCAGAATTCGACCCAGCATCATTTGTTGACGTGCCCGTCAAATCTTGCTCGGAGCCACTGTTGGATTCTGCATCACCAGACTGCCCATCACCAGATTGTTCAGCGCTAGACTCCGCACTGCGATTCGCGTCATCTGCAACAGTTCGTTCACTATTACGACAGCCCGCCGTGCTCAATATGGTCATAAAAAACAACATCACAAGCAGCAGGTTCGTAAACGTTCGATCAAAATAACTGTTTGGCCTGACTAATAGACCCATTCCCGATTTTTCTTCCGTGTAAATATTCATTAAACCCATTATACTCAAGCTTTATCTAAATGTGAATCAATTGATCAACAGAATTATCTCTACTCCGCTAAACAGTGGTACACATGACTATATAAAGCAAAACGGGGTCGCCCTATCAATTGTTCCAGACTATATTATTAACCACTTTTCAATACGCCCCTCTCAGGCAGTTTCTTAGCATTTGTGAGCGGGTGCGGTATAATCAACCATA
>Ga0114957_1004329_pt1 | contig 12302 bp, 7 predicted proteins | sample BantaG_FD_87175 | JGI IMG/M metagenome (GOLD analysis project Ga0114957, IMG submission 87175) | Marine algal microbial communities from Bantry Bay, Ireland - BantryBay_4 metaG | ecosystem: Host-associated > Algae > Red algae > Unclassified | place: Bantry Bay, Ireland | collected 2014-11-21 | reverse complement strand
GTCAGCGCGGAAGCCTTCCTTTACGTGTCTTGGCTGTAGCCATAGAGGAACACAAGGCGAGCAAAGCCAAATGACACATTTATTTTGTCAACATTCCTAAATTATTATTTAGCACAAAAAAAAAGTTCTATCCGAGAGGATAGAACTTAACAACAAAAAATATAAAGCTATGAAAACTAAAACTATCTTGATATTTATAAAATAAGTTATAAAGATTTGGGTCGGTTAATTTGATGCTAATCGAGGCGGTGAAATGCGATTTATGCCGTAGTATAATAGCTTGCCTCGGCTGAAAGCCAAGGAGTTTTTCACCAAAGAAGAGTAGCAGCAAATTAACTGGAAAGACTACTAAGTACTGATTTTTATTCTTTTCCGCCATCTAACTCATCCTGCCACTTTTCCAGTTCTTCCCACTTACCATCCGCAGCCATCTGAGCTTGTCTTGGCCAGGTACCAGGGTTATGCGCTGCGTAGCGACTTCCTGCCTCGGCTAAAATTTCCTTAATTCGATCTACCTCGGTAGCACCCAATTGAACAAACGTATTAATTCCAGCGTTATTGAGTAGTTCGGCAATCTTTGGCCCAATTCCTTCCACTTTTCTCAAATCATCCTTCGCATCACTTGCTGGAGCCGCTTCTTTAACGGGTGCTTCAGGAGCCTTTGCTACTGGAGTTTCCGCTTTTACAGCTGGTGCTTCCGCTTTAGGCGCTTCAGACTTTACTACTGGCGCTTCGGCCTTAGGTGCTTCAGGTTTTGCCTTGGGAGCAGCTTTTTTTGCTTTAGGAGCTTCAGCCTCTACTGGAGCAGCCTTTGCCTTTTTCACCTTACGCTTTTTAATTACAACCTCTCCAGAGGGAACAATGTTCACAAAAGTTCGGTTTAATCGACGTTTTTGAAATTCAACCGCGCCGTCTACTAAAGCGAATAAAGTATGATCTCTACCCATCCCTACATTTAGGCCAGGGTGATAACGAGTACCACGCTGTCTTACAATAATATTTCCTGCAATGGCCTTTTCGCCACCGAATAATTTTACACCGAGTCGTTTACTAATACTATCTCTTCCGTTATCCGTACTACCAACTCCTTTTTTATGTGCCATGATAATTTACTTTACAAAATTAAAAATAAGGTTTAATTATGAGAATATCAAAAACTGCTAAACAATTTTAGCCGTTATCCAGTGATACTATCAATGCGGATTTTAGTAAAACTCTGGCGGTGGCCATTCTTTACACGGTATCCTTTTCTACGTTTTTTCTTAAAAACGATGACCTTGTCCCCCTTTTGGCGTCCAAGTACGGTAGCTCCAATAGAAGCTCCACTGATAACCGGCGTGCCCACGTTGGTTGACGAGTCACTTCCAATCAGGTGTACCTGATCAAAACTAACATTGTCACCTTCGCTAGCTTCTAACTGGTGGACAAAAATTTCCTGTCCTTGCTCAACTTTAAACTGCTGACCAGCTATTGTTACGATTGCAAACATGTGATAAACTTTTTGTTAATGAATAATATTATTCAACTTCCAACTTTTTTTGGAAAATGTTTGCAAATATACCAATTTACAGCTAAAATCACAAATAAAAGAAGATCCTACAATTTTTCTAAATCGGATTATAATGGAAGATTTTCACTCGTATTTTAAGCGCTTAATGAACTGGAAGAATATTGAATATTGGATGTCCAATAATGAATATTGAGTCTGCTCCGGAAACTGTAAATTGTCAAGGCGTAAAATAATTTAATTAAAAATCGATATTTAATGCTCTCACGATAATAGATATACACGTTACAGATATACACGGTCGCTCAGCGTTCTTCCCGGCTGTCAGCCGAGACGAGAAAAAACGGTCAATGTTAATCAGGGATGGACACAGACTCAACATTCAACATTCGATATTCCAAAACCTCAAAGCCTCGCAGCCAGCCGAGTACCCTGATCAATAGCCCGTTTGGCATCCAGTTCACCCGCTTCTTCTGCTCCTCCAATTAAATGCAACGTACCTCCTTGTTCGCGTAATGGATCCACTAGATCCCGAACAGAAACTTGTCCGGCACAGACCACGATATTGTCTACTTCCAGCAATTTAGTGACTCCTTCTACCTCTAAATGCAGTCCCTGATCGTCAATTTTAGTGTATTTAACGCCTGAAATCATTTCGATTCCTCGGTGCTTCAGGCTGCTTCGGTGAATCCAGCCAGTAGTTTTACCAAGATTGGCACCTAATTTTCCGTGCTTTCGCTGCAATAAATAAATTTTACGAGGGGAGGTCTCCGGAATTGGAGTGGTAATGCCGCCTCTGGAATTCAAGTCCATATCTACTCCCCATTCTTTCATAAAGGCTGCGATATTCAAAGAGGTAGGTTCTCCGCCTTGTGATAAGAATTCGGCGACGTCAAAACCAATTCCACCGGCTCCAATAATTGCGACAGAATTGCCTACTTTTTTTCGTTTTTCCAATACCTCAACGTAGTTCAGTACTTTTGGATGATCGATGCCTGGCATATTGATCTTGCGTGGAACTACACCCGTAGCAACGATTATTTCATCATATGCTTTTTCCTTTAAATCTTCGATAGATATTTTTGTGGATAAATGTAATCGGACGTTGGTTAAAACGATCTGCTTGCGATAATATCGCATGGTTTCAAAAAATTCTTCTTTACCTGGAATCTGACAAGCCAGATTGAATTGTCCACCAATGCGGGGAGCAGCCTCAAATAAATCCACTTCGTGTCCACGTCCGCCCGCCACCGTAGCGGCCGATAATCCAGCAGGTCCAGCACCAATTACCGCAATTCGTTTGGATTTACTGGCTGGTGTGATAACCAACTCTGTTTCGTGGCAAGCCATTGGATTCACGAGGCAACTCGCTGTTTTTCTTTTAAAAACATGATCCAGACAAGCCTGATTACAACCAATACAAGTATTGATCTCATCGGCTTTATTTTGCGCGGCTTTATTGACAAAATCAGGATCTGCTAAAAATGGTCGTGCCATAGAAATCATATCCGCATGTCCAGCAGCTAAAATCTCTTCTCCTTTTTCGGGAGTATTTATTCGGTTGGTGGTGATCAGTGGAATCTTGACTTCTCCCATCATCCTTTTGGTTACCCAACTAAATCCACCACGAGGCACCGAGGTTGCAATGGTTGGAACTCGTGCTTCGTGCCAGCCAATGCCAGTGTTAATGATGGTTACGCCGGCGGCTTCAACTGCTTTGGCCAGTTGGACGACTTCTTCCCAGGTGCTCCCGTCTTCTACTAAATCCAGCATGGACAATCGATAAATAATGATAAAATCGGTACCCACCTGTTTTCTTACTTCCTTGATGATTTCAATTGGGAACCGCATTCTATTTTCGTAGTTACCGCCCCATTCGTCGGTGCGGTGATTGGTTTTTTTTACTAAAAATTGGTTGATTAAATATCCTTCTGATCCCATAATTTCTACGCCATCATAACCAGCAGATTGTGCCAGTGCAGCCGTATTCCCAAAGTCTTTAATATTTTTTTGGATGCTACTTTTGCTTAATTTCCAGGGACGAAAAGGAGAAATCGGAGATTTAATGGCGGAAGGTGCCACGGCCAAAGGATGGTAACCGTACCGGCCCGAATGTAAAATTTGCATACAGATTTTTCCTCCTGCTTCGTGTACCGCCTGGGTAACGACTTTATGTTTTTTACTTTCTGAAGTCGTGGCCATTCGTGCGGCGAAGGGACCCACCCAACCCGCTCGGTTGGGGGCTATTCCACCCGTCACGATCAATCCCACACCACCACGAGCCCTAGTCGCAAAATAGGCTGCCATTTTTTCAAAACCATTTTTTTCTTCCTCCAGTCCCGTATGCATGGATCCCATTAGCACCCGATTTTTTAAGGTAGTAAATCCAAGGTCGAGCGGGCGGAGCAAGTTAGGATAGGGCATAGGTTTTATTTTTATGGAAAGTTCGGTAAATCCTGGCGGATAGACAAATGGATGGATTTATAGAGCCACAAAGATACCAAGAAATTAAGCTTTTTCCGAAGGGAAAAGTCTTGGTGGTCTTAGTTTTTTAGCGCAACTTTCATGTATTTTTTGAAGAACAAGTTGATAAGGAATGTTGATAAAATAAATTAAGACAATATGCTTCATCTTATCTCAATCTATTTAATCGCCATTCCTAAAATGATCCTCATGAAAAAAAAGCCCAAGCAGAAATTCTGCCTGGGCTTTTTTTAATTGGATAAAGTAGCGAAGTGCTTCTTTATTTTTTAATTCAAAATCATCTTTTTAGTAATCGTACCTTGTTCCGTATGCAATTGATAATAAATAACACCGCTAGCATTTAGGTCGGCACGGCTCACTGGAACTTCGTGGTAACCCTTCGCAAAATTCTGGCTAGTCTGAAACAGTTGACGACCCGTTACATCGTAAAATTCAAGCGTCGCTTGCATAGCTTCTGGTAAATTAAAACCAATCTCTGTTGCTTTAATAAATGGATTAGGCTGGTTTTGGTACAGGGCCAAAGTATTAGCAGGAATCAACTGATCAGCTACCTGGAAATTCAGCTTTACGTCCATTGCCGTTTCGTTGCTCTGGTAAGCAATAGCATTGGTGTATCGAGAATTGATACTTAATACATCTTTTAAAGAACCGTTTTGTTTCGCTCGAAAAGTAATCGAATAAGGAGCGATGGCTGCTTCGTTAGTAACCGCCGTAGTAGATAACCAGTTGGTATTAATCACACCTTCTTCTTCTAAAACAACAAAGTTATTATTCGTTAGATTTTCCAAGGCACCCACATTGACTTCCACAAATTCTAAAAGGGCTGGATCATAATTTAAAGTATATTGATATCCTACCAGATTCTTAAAATCCGCCATGGTGAAGTCTATCGTGTACATTTCACCCGCCACAAATTCCTGATCCTGAACGATAAAGGTAAGTGCTTCGTCCGTACGCGTATCACCCACCTGTAGGTTACTTGGGTCCGCATTGCCACTGACATCTCCTACTTTTAAGGCCACAAACTCATTCTCATTATTGTATTCTGATAATTTTACAAAAGAAAAATCCGGAATATTATTTACAAAAGGATTAAAGGGATCCGCAAAACTAACATCTGCATCTACAAAACGCCAGGAAGTGTTAGCGGAGAAATCATTTTCAAAATATAGTAAAATCCTTTGCATTTCGATTACGTCAGCGACGTTAACTTCACCATTTCGGTTGACATCTGCGGCGATGGTTTTATAGGCTGTATCAAAATCTTCGAAGCGTAGGATATGTCGCATCATTAACCATAAATCCCAACTATCCACTCCTTCGCGAATATCATCTCCTTCAAACGCAGGAGTTACAAAATAACTGTTACAGCTAACATTATTTCCCAAAGTATAAGTACCACTTTGATCGGAAGTAGAAGTTCCGAGCGTAGATGCGGCAGTATTGCTAAGTTCGATATCAACACCTTCTACGGGCGTACCCGCAAAGGTGCGGATGTCACCAAAGATAGGCAACGCACCAGCGCTTGCTACACAGATAGAATCGTGAGGCATTGCCTCAAATACATTGGATTGGACAATCGTAAGATTTGTATTTCGCATCATCACATCCCGGAAAGTCGTATTGGCAATCTCGCTTTTTTCGCTGGCGGAAAGACCTGGATCATTTTCGTAATAGAAGCGATCTCCTTCTCGCAACGCCTGAAACTGTTGAACCATGATCTCCATTACCGTTTCTCCAAACAGCGCATCAGACATATGATCTTCTACCAGCATTCCTACCCACGGGTCGATATCATCAACACTACTGTAAAGACCGGCCAGGACAGTTACTACTTGCTGGTCAGCACATATTTGGCTAAAGTCGGTGTAAGCCGTCAATCCTAAATCTGTACGGATAGTATTAAAATCAGGTAACCCTCTTTCTCGTCCACGGTTAATATTAATAGCTGCGAGATCCAGCCCTCCCAGTCCTAACGTTGGAGGTCCAAAAAGAAAGTTACGAACATCATCCACTACTTTACCATCCATATTTTGTTCTACCTGCTGCGCCATTCCTTTGAAGAAGTGTTCTATACCTGTACTGGTAACCATCCCCGGATTAAAAAATGCCTCTGCCAGGGTGACGGATCCCAAAGAAGTTCCATCATCTTCTACCATTTGCAGATTACTGTTTAGCAGGGTATGACCTAATCGGAAAGCGGCGGCGGTAAATACATTGGTCGCATTTGGATAAACCGTAGGATCGTAACCTTGATAGGCTGGCAAATGTACGCCCATGCTTGGTAACCATTCGTTGTAAGTAATGGATTGTAAATATCCACCGACCATTTTTCGGGCGTGTTGGTATAGTTCCTCATCCATCCAGGTTGGATTAGCTAAGGCGAGTTCGTCGCAAAGGCGATTATGCTCTCTGACGAAAAGGGTATGAAATCCAGCTAGTAAAGGTTGCTCATTAGCTCGTCCGTCACCTGCGACAAATAGCAGGCTGTTGAATGGATTTTCGTTTTCCATATGAGGAGCTGCGCTATCGGCCTGTCCGTCTGCTTCGTTGGTATCGGTGTTATAAGGAAGCAGGTTTCCGGCAGATACTTTTAATTTACCACCCACAAAACTACGCAAGTAGTTTGCTCGCGCCTGATCCGAACCATAAACGTTTGAACCATCTATCCAGCTGGTAATGTCATTAGAGAATTTTCTTGGATTAGTAGTGCTCGTTCCAGAATTTGCGCGTGGCTGAGAACGATTCATCCGGATCATTACATTATTATGCGCATTTCCAGGATTGAAATGTACGTCCGCAAAGTTTACCGGAATATTGGCAGTTTCTACGGTACTACTACTAACCGCAGTAACATCATGGTCCAGAAACTGACCGAAGACCCAGATAAAATCACTAAGATTCAACGGATCATCCAGTAAACCGGATTGGGCAAATAAGGTATTACTGATAACCCGAGGGTTGGGTCGGGTAGCGCCCGCTGGTGTATTCATTCCATCAGCGAAGCCATTAGAAGTGATTGTACCTAATTCGGCCCCTGCGGAGCCCCAATCCTGGTTTATTAAATTATTTGCTGAACCGTCAATGGTTCGGTTCAACTGTGCGTTTAGATGAAGGGAAATAAAAAACGTACAGGAAATGAGTAAAGTTCTGAATAGCATCTTGTAAGTTTTGTTCATGGAAAAATATCTCAGCCTATATACAAAGCTGATTTGTTAAAAGGATTCGGTCGGGATTAATTTATCAGGGGAATAAACAGTAAAGTATAATTCTAATTAGGAAATGAAGCATAAACGTCCATATCTTAAAAAGATATATTTACAAATATATGGGTTTTGGGATAAACTTACCACCAAAATCATTGATAATCGCCAAAAAATATCCCTTTATTGATCGTTGATAAATTGTAAATGCTTTTAATGTTAACTGGATAAATGTGCTATGAAATGACTTTTTTATTCCCTAATAGGGTGTTAATACTCCGTTAAATAATAGCATATTGTGTCCGAGTTTAGTTAAAGTATTTTTTTGTACCCAAAATACAATATTTAAATAAAAAGATACAAAATATGTTGAAAATCAATTATTTATAGTGATTTTTTTCGTTGGATTCCTAAAAAATCATAAAATAGTTTTTCTTAAAAAATAGAATTTTATTCACTTTCTACGCCGAATCTCTCTTTAATCTATTCGACCTTTTTCAGTCTAATCAGTAACAACTAACAATATTTACTGACTAAACTAAACCCTTTAGCTATGAAAAATGGAATGAAATTTTTACCACTCGTGCTTTTTATGCTAGTTTTTGGCATAACCTTAAATGCACAAAATTCTAACTACGAGACGACCGCGCGTACACCTGGATACTGGACTTTTGGACTTAACGGAGGACTGGCTTACCAAACTTCTGATGTTCCCTTTACCACCGAAGGATGGGGAGCTGGTTTGACGCTTGCCAAAAATTTGTATTACCAACCTGGTAGTACCTTCGCTTTTGATCTGCGAGGGCGTCTGCTTTACGCTGAAAGCTATGGTTTGGACTACGAGCGTTCTTACGGAATTGCCCGTAATCCGGTCCTAAACGGTAGCGAAGACCTCAATTATACGAAAGCCAACAATGAGGCGGGATTTGTTTTTCAGAATAATCGAACTCATTTTGGAGAGATCGGACTGGAAGGAGTCTTACATTTCAATAAACTAAGAGAAAGAACAAATATCAATCTTTCCTTATTTGGAGGTGTTGGAATTGGTGGATACTGGGCCAGAACCGATCAGGAAAATAATGATGGTAACTTGTATTCTGTGGGATACCTAGGAATTGATACGACCGCTTCCCGCTCAATTATCCGCCGGGAGTTAAACGATATCCTGGATGGTGAATATGAAAGTGATGCGCAGGACAACGATTTTGGTAATATCGGATTTATGCCTGGTGTTGGGGTGGAACTGGGCTATCAACTTACACCACGTTTTTCTCTAGGTGTAGGTCATAAACTTACTTTTACCCGTACCGACGATTTTGATGGCGTAAAATACGATCACCAGAACAACCTTTCTACTGATAATGACTGGCACCATTATACCAACCTAAATTTACGTTGGATTATTGATCCTGCAAAGGACAAGCAAAAAGGTCCTGATGTAGATATCATAAATCCACAGAGAACAACGACTACGATCTATCAACCTTCTGCCTTTATTCGTGCTTCCGTGAAGCATGTGAATAATGCCATGGATATTGATTTGACGGTAAATGGCCAGTCAATTCCCTTTGATTATAACGAGAGTATTTTAAAAAGTGAATTTAATCTACTGGAAGGTAGAAATACAATAACGGTAAGTGCCTTTAATGCAGCCGGTAGTGACCGCGAAACAGTTACCATTATTTATGTAGATAGATTTAAAGAAGAGGAGCCAGTAATTAATACCCCACCTCGAGTAAATGATCCGGTTATTCAGGATGTCCCCGTGGTGGAGACGCCCGTTACCCCTTATCCTGCAGTGAAAATTACGAGACCTTATCGCAATAGTGAAACGGTGGAACAGGATCGTTATCGGGTTCAGGCAACCATCGAAAATGTTTATAACAAAAATGATGTTTATTTTACGGTAAATGGTCGCCGACAAGATAATTTCTCTTTACGAGGTGACCGTTTTGAATCGGATATTTATTTAAACGAAGGTAACAATCGCATTAAAATTGAAGCACGTAACCAGCGAGGAAAGCGATCTGATCAGGCCAATATTGAATTGGAAGAAATGGTCAAATTAATTAAGCCTTTGGTAAAGATAACCAAGCCGTACCGTGATCCTTACACTACCAAGAACAGTCGAGAAAGAATAGATGCAACCGTTGGTCCACTTGACAACAATTGTAATATTCTTTTTAAAGTAAATGGAAGAAGTATCAGTGGATTCGATTACCGAGGAGATCGTTTTACCGGAAATGCAGACTTGAAAGAAGGTCGCAACGAAATAGAAGTAGTAGCCGCCAACGCAGCGGGAACTAGCTCGGATCGTACAATCATCTATTACGAAGTAGAAAGGCAGATTGAAACGCCAAGGGTGAATATTACAACGCCTGAACAACGTAGTCGTACGGACAAGGAACGGATCGAAGTAAAAGCGACCACCGAAAATATCAGCAGTAAGTCGGCTATTGACTTTATCGTCAACGGACGTAAGTACTATGACTTTAATTTTAATAATCGTACTGGAAGAATCAGTAACTCTGTAACCCTTAAGCAAGGAAATAATCGTATTGAAATCTCTGTTCGTAATCAAGACGGAAGTGACCAGGATCGAGTTGATGTTGAATACTACGTAGTGGTTTCGCCTCCAAAGGTGCGCATTTCCAAGCCACGGAATCGAAGCAAGGTAGACAATGCGAAAACAGTATTTTTAGGTACGGTGACTAATGTGGAATCTAAAGATCAGGTGGAATTATACCTAAATAGAAAAAGAGTATACACATTCGGTTACTCAAATGGTCGGGTAACGGCGGATTTAATCTTGACGAAGGGTAATAATCAGATCGTTCTTAAAGCTGGCAACGAAGGAGGTCAGGATGAGGCATCCGTAACGGTTAATTATACCATACCGGAAATTAAAATTGCAAGGCCGAAGGTTAATTTCACAACACCTTCTAAAAATTTAACTACTAAAAAAACTAGTCATAAGATAACGGTCAAAGTAGAAAATGTAGTTGATAAGAATAAGATAGGTTTAACGGTCAATGGTAAATTGATAGCCTTTAAATTTGATCGCCGACGAAAGATGATCACCGCTACGGTAAGATTGACAAAAGGAAATAACAAATTTATTGCTGCTGCCCGCAACGATTCTGGAACGGCCAGTGATCAGGTGACCATTAAGATGCAAGTAGACAAGCCTGTAGAGATAGCTGATAAGCCCAGCCAAATTGGAGCGATAAAATTAGCTAAGCCGGTGATTAACGCATTGACGATGAGCCAGCCTTCTGCGGATCCGTTTAACCCAAACACGGCAAAAACAAGGATTGTGGGATTAGTGAAAAACGTAAGGTCAAAATCTGAAATTACCCTAATGGTCAATGGTAATCGTATTGAGAATTTTGAGTTCAACGCTACTACCGGACGTTTGCAAGTCATTCATACTATTGACAAAGGAAAACATACTGCTTTACTGAAGTTGAAGACCAAAGGAGGAACAACGCAGAAGAGTACTTCAATCACCTTTTAAAAATTTAAGTTAAATAGAGGAGTATTTTTAGAGAGCGGTTTCACGAAGGTGGAGCCGCTCTTTTTAATTTTCATCAATCTGTCACAATTTTTTGCCAGTTAAGCATAATGTAAGGTAAATGGCATAAAACTTGTTCCTAACAAAGTACAAAACTCCCTTCCTTTTATTCCCCTCGTTTAAGTCTCCTGCTTTTTATAACCATAAAATGACTATCAGAATGCTGACATTTCTACAGTGCGCTAAGCCACTTTCCCTAGCCTTATTTTTGAGTATTTTTTCGTTGTCTAATTTCACGGTTCTCTCTGCTCAGGAAGCCGAAGAGGGGACTAAAATAGTAACTGCCAATACAAACTACCAGGATAATTTTGGTAAATCAGTGGCCGTCTCCGGAAATTATAGCATCATTGGTGCATGGACGGATGATGAGCGAGGTCCGGAAGCTGGAGCAGCTTATATCTATTTTCGTGCGGATGAAAAAACGGATCACTGGATCTTAAAAGAAAGACTGCTGGCTTCAGATGGGGAAGCATTCAATAACTTTGGGGGAAAGGTTGCGATAGAAGGAGATTATGCTTTTGTGGCCGCACAAGGTAATGATGATTTTGCCGGAGCGGTTTACGTTTTTAAGCGACAGGCAGGAGGTGACGATACATGGGGTGAGATTCAAAAAATTATCGCACCTGATAAGTCTTTCGGAGATTATTTTGGAACTAGTATCACCGTAAATAACGGACGGATGGCGGTCGGTGCTTATGGAGAAGATGATAAAGGACGATCTGCCGGAGCGGTCTACACTTATGAGTTAAAGCAGAATCAGTGGAAATTCGAAACGAAAATTCACGATCAGGAAGGTGCGGCAAATGACCGATTTGGTAGCAGTGTTATATTAAGCCAAAATTCCCTGATTGTTGGTGCTAATCGGGATAACAAAGCAGGGTCTATCATTATTTTTGAGAAAAAAGAATCAGGTTGGAATCAGACAATGAAAATATTTTCTTCTGACGGAAAAGCGAAAGATCGATTCGGTTGTAGTCTTGCGCTCTCGGGCGATTATCTGGCGGTAGGAGCCGATGGTGCAGAAGGATTTATGGGGGCTGTTTATATTTTTGAAAAAAATCTTGGGGGAGCAAACAACTGGGGCGAAGTAAAAAAGATTCAACCGATGGATGCAGATAACGACGATCTTTTTGGTAAAACAATCGCCATGAGTGGAAACTATTTATTAGTAGGTAGCGAAGGTCACGAAATGGGAATGGGAGCCACCTATCTTTTTAGAAAAGACAAAGAGGGAGAGAATCACTGGGGACTGGCTAATAAAATGAATGCTATGGATGGTTCGCCTCGGGACTTGTTTGGTAGCAGTGTGGCTATGTCAGGAGAAGATATCTTTATAGGTGCATATCAATCCGATCGAAAGGGTGGAGCGTACGTTTTTAGAGCGGAAGATAAATCCATCTTTGCGAGTAAGGACGATTAAAATTTTTATATTAAATAGAATGTATAAAACAGCAGAAATGACTTTAGTCACTTCCGCTGTTTTTTTTGGGATAATTTCTGGTGCGAATCAGGTATTGAAATGATGTTTTAGTTT
>Ga0114957_1004328_pt1 | contig 12304 bp, 6 predicted proteins | sample BantaG_FD_87175 | JGI IMG/M metagenome (GOLD analysis project Ga0114957, IMG submission 87175) | Marine algal microbial communities from Bantry Bay, Ireland - BantryBay_4 metaG | ecosystem: Host-associated > Algae > Red algae > Unclassified | place: Bantry Bay, Ireland | collected 2014-11-21 | reverse complement strand
TATTCATTTCTTAACGGATATCCAATTGTAAATGGCTAAACAAGCGCTAACTCGTCGTTCCTACGTCTCTCCTCAAACAAGCCATTGTTTTTAACGCCATTTCCTGCTTGTATCTCCTAAAATGTATAAGGACAAAAATCGAATCTCCTAGTTTTATTAGCCGTGCTGTCTATATGCGCTATTCGGTAGATGCTTTATCAAACTTACAATAGAAGTTCATAGATCTGAAAATATCAGGATAGGGATATTGTACATCCGAAAAATAAATTACTTACCATAGATGCCTCGCGTCAGGGATAGAAAGGAGCCGATAGGCGTCACGCGTTAGCGGGACCGGAACGAATGTGGAGTCCTGCATAGCCCGCCCGGACGCCCAAATAGATGAAATATAGGAAATCAACTATTTTTAAAATTGTCAAATAGGAATAGCGCCGTATTTTATAAGGCATATTAGATAAAATGCAAAATCACTTTATTATTACCAAAAACTATATGATCTTTGCACGAAATAAAACAGAGCTATATGACGAATGATAGTACGGTGGATATAAAACTGAACAGCATAGAGGAGGCGATTGCGGATATTAAAGCCGGAAAGGTGATCATCGTAGTAGATGATGAAGATCGGGAGAATGAGGGAGATTTTGTCTGTGCTGCGGATAAAATAACACCAGAAATCATCAATTTTATGTCTAAGTATGGGAGGGGACTAATCTGCTCACCTATCACCGAGGAACGAGCTGAGGCGCTGGGACTGAAGCGTATGGTTACAGAAAATACGGATCTGCACGGTACGGCGTTTACGGTTTCTATAGATTATAGAAAAGAGGGTTGTACGACAGGGATTTCTGCATATGATCGTTCGACAGGTATAAAGGCGCTAGTAAATCCTTCTACAAAGCCTCAGGATTATGCAAAGCCTGGACATATCTTTCCACTTATAGGCAAAGCGGGAGGTGTCTTACGTAGAACAGGCCATACGGAGGCGGCTATAGATCTGGCTAAACTTGCTGGACTGAATCCAGCAGGTGTTCTAGTGGAAATTCTCAATGAAGATGGTTCTATGGCAAGGCTTCCTGAACTCAAGGTTATTGCGGAACATCTGGACCTGAGCATCATCAGTATCAAGGATCTCGTAGCGTGGAGAATGCAGAGGGAACGTCTTATTACTAGACAGTCTTCGTTTGTGATGGATACCCAATATGGTGCGATGGAATGTATCAGTTACAAGGAGCAAAATTCTAATATGATGCATCTAGTGCTCAAGATGGGTGATTGGGAGGAATCGGAATCTGTACTGACTAAGGTACATGCCTCTAATAATGCTAGAGACGTATTTTCACTTTTTGTAGAAGGGAAAGATAATGTAATTCTTAAATGCATGGAAAAGATAGGTACAGCAGGGAAAGGGGCGATTATTATGATCAGGCACCAAGATTCGGAAAATGCTATAGAAGAAACGTATGAAATGCTACGAGAACAGGTAGAGCAAAAGTTAGAGATAGATCTTCTACCTAGTAATGACGAGATGAAACAAAGAGAACTGGGCATAGGCGCTCAGATTATCAACGATATCGGCATCAGAAAGCTAAGCCTACTGAGTAACAGTGAGCGAAAACGAGTAGGTCTTATCGGATATGGCTTAGAAATAATGGAGCATATCTCATACTAAAGTCTTGATGTTAGTTGTTTTAGTTGCATAGGCAATTATTTATTGAGCAATCTGGTTAACTATTCGGATGGCTTTATATCTTTGTAGCACATCCTGTCAACTATCTAAATTAGAAAGTTAAAGTCATATAAATCAATGACTTAATATTATAAAATAAAACCAAATTATAATGAGTGTAGCAATAGAACAGAAGGTACACAACAATTTACGTCCAGCAAAGCTGGTAGAACACACGATTTCTAAAGGCTTAGGAAAGCTCAGTAGCTCAGGTGCTCTAGTAGTGAATACTGGTAAGTTTACGGGTAGATCTCCTAAGGATAGATATATTGTCAAAGATGCTATTACTGCGGATACCGTAGACTGGGGTAAGATAAACATACCCATAGAAGCTGATGCTTATAATGCGCTTCATAGCAGAATGATGGATTACATGGATGATCTAGAGGAATACTATGTAAGGGATGCTGTAGGTGGAGCTAGTAAGAAATATGATATCAAAATCAAGGTCTACACGGAGTATCCTTGGCAGAATATGTTTGCTTATAATATGTTCTTACGCCCTACGGAAGGGGAACAGGATATGACAGCTGACTGGAAAGTGTATGCTTTTCCTAGTGTAGAAGCAGATCCAGCTATCCATAATACGCGTCAGGAGAATTTTTCTATTATCAACTTTACGGAGAAAACCATCATCATAGGCGGTACTGCTTATACTGGTGAGATCAAGAAAGGAATTTTCTCTGCACTGAATTATTTATTGCCCACAGAGTTCAACGTTCTACCTATGCACTGTTCTGCTAATGTAGGTGTAAAAGGAGATACTTCTTTGTTTTTTGGATTATCAGGAACAGGAAAAACCACCCTATCAAATGATCCAGATAGAAGACTTATAGGAGATGATGAGCATGGCTGGGCAACGAGTAGTGTGTTCAATTTTGAGGGAGGTTGTTATGCTAAGACGATAGATTTGTCAGCGTCTAAAGAACCACAAATATTTGCTGCTATAAAATTCGGTGCCTTACTAGAAAATGTAGGTTTCCTAGAAGACGATTGTACAGTAGACTATGAGGATACTTCGATTACTCAGAACACAAGAGTGAGTTACCCGATCTATCATATCGATAACATCATGTATAAGTCTCGAGGAGATCTTCCCAAGAATATATTTTTCCTTACCTGTGATGCATTCGGTGTATTACCTCCTATCAGTAAGCTGACTAAGGAGCAGGCTATGTATCACTTTATCAGTGGTTATACTGCTAAGATTGCGGGAACGGAAGAGGGAATCACAGAGCCACAAGCGACTTTTTCTGCATGTTTTGGAGCACCGTTTTTACCTTTGCATCCAACACAGTACGCTGACCTATTAGGTAAGAAAATAGATAATGGTTGTGATTTTGGTGATGGAAAAATAAATGTATGGCTGATCAATACTGGATGGACGGGTGGTCCTTACGGTACTGGTTCTAGAATGGAACTATCCTATACAAGAGCAATGATAAAGGCTGCGCTTACAGGAAAACTCGACAAGGTATCTTATGATAATTTAGACACCTTCAATCTTGCAATTCCTAGTAGTTGCCCAGATGTACCTAACGCTCTACTTAATCCTAGAAATACCTGGCCTAATGAAAAAGAGTATGATATTATGGCATTAGATCTTGCTAGGCGTTTTCAGAAAAATTTTGAAAATTATAAAGCTCAGGCTGATGCAGGAATAATTGCTGCAGGACCTAAGTTTTAGAAAATTAAATACAATAGATATATAAAAACCCATGCGTATGGCTCATGGGTTTTTTTTGTTGAACTACCCCCCTAAAGGGCTCGAAGCCCTTTAGGGGGGTAGTGATTATATGAGATCCCAAGCAGCATCTATTGTTTTTCTATAGTCTTACTTATAGAAAAACAATACGAATGCGATCAACAGCCATAGTTCTTTTCTTATTTCTGTATCAGATAAATCCTATTTTTTTGCAGTCCATAGATGGTCCGACGGCCGCTTGTGGATCAGAATGCCACAGTTATGAAATATTTGGCGGCGCAGGAGGTCCTTATATATGGAACGTCACTAGCGGTGTATATTCTAGTAACCAAGGATCATCTATACAGATATGTTGGGAAGAGGATGGGGTAGGAAATATTAGTGTTATAGATAACTCTGCAGTGCCAGGAAGCAACCAATATTTGCTCACCGTTGCTATAACTAAAAGCTTAGATCCAGAAATATTTTTCCCGCTATTTCCTACCTGTATCAGTTCAGATACAATTGTGGGTACTGATGGGAATCAGGAGGCACCACCTATCTTATGTAAGACGGCATGTCCAGGATCAGTAGCCACGTATATTACAGAAGATATTCCTGATCTAACAAATAGTTGGATAGTGGATGGTGGATCTGTTACATCTTCTACAAGTAATTCTGTTACGGTAGAGTGGGAGGATGTAGGTTTTGGATCTATAAGCTTATTTCAGGATCAGGCGGCTACCTGCAGTGATTCCATAGAGTATTGTATAGAAATATTAGAACCAGTAGATCTCGCTATTATCGCAACGAACGGTAATGCAACAAGTGCAAGCTTATGTGTGGGACAGACCTTGTACTTAGAAGCTCAGTCTACCAACGCTATATCGTATGACTGGTCTACTACCGACGGACAGGCCTTCGTGGGTACTCAGGTAGCGATTACTTTTCCTACTGCAGGGAATTATCAGGTAGCCTTGACAGGCGTAACAGATTGCTCTTGCAGTGATACCATCTACTATGAGGTTATGGTAGATTCTACACCAGGTCCTGAAATCACTTGTACGGGACTTACTTGCGTAGGAGAAGAGCAGACGTATTATGCTGGTGAGCTATGTACGTCCTATGACTGGTCTATTAGTTCGGAAGGAACTATTGTAGATGGAGGAGGGACTGGTGACGATTATATTACAGTGGTATGGAACAGCGGACCTGGGGGACTTGTATCATTAAATACCTCTGGATGTGATACACCTACTTGTCAGAAAGCTACAGAAGTTTCTATTCCTGTGATGGATGGTAATGCTTATATTTCAGGACCTGATCTAGTATGCTGGGATGATGTAACAAAGTTTTCTGCGCCCTATTATCAAGGAGCTAATTATGCCTGGAGTATAACAGGGAATGGAACTATTATCGGTGGTTATAATACCAATGAAATTATTATAGAATGGCAAGCTCAAAACTGGCAACCAGATACCTCACTTATAGAATTATTTATAGATAACTGTTATCTAGAATGCTCTGCGTATGCCAGCAAGAAGATAGATATCAAAAAAAGATTTATTGTATCGGGAGATCCGATAGTTTGTGAAAATCAGAATGCGTTTTTCTCTGCAGCTGCTGGATATGATTTTGCAACGGCGGACTGGGAAGTGCATGACCCTCAAGGTCTACTCATTGCATCCATACTTAATGAAGATTGGTTAAGCTATAACTTTGTAAATGGACCAGGCACATATCAAATATCTGCTACGGAAACATCAGGAGACTACTGTAATCTAGAATCTACTGCATATATAGAAGTAATAAGTACGCCTGATCCTCCTATTAGTATTGATGGACCTTCTATGATATGTCTCAACGAGGCGTATACATATAGTGTGAACAATGTACGATCCGACTATGCTGCACAATGGATCATAAAAGATGGAAATATGTCTAAATCTTTTGAGGGAGATATTATTTCTTACGAATGGACGTCAGGTGGCCCTTACTCTGTAGAAGTTTTATTTATAGACGAGCGGACAGGATGTAGATCTGAGTATTTGGTGTTACCGGTTACACCTATCAATTCTTCGGCACTCATAGGAAACAATACTGTATGTATAGATGATCTTGCTTTCTACGAAGTAGTAGGTGCTCAAGGAAAAACGCTTAGCTGGACGATCACACCTGCTAACGCAGGTAGTGTGCTCTCCTTGTCAGATGGCAAAGCCGAGGTGGTATGGAACATAGCAGGAACACATCAATTAGAAACCGTGTATTGTGGAAACGTTCTTAATATGAATGTTCAGGTAAATGTAACCACTATACCGAGCCTGGTATACCCTACAGGTATATGCGAAGGATCGTTAGGAACGCTTACGGCTGGAATTCTTGCCGGAGAAACCTTAGTTGCAAGGCATGAAAATAATGATATTGTAGGCTCGGGAAGTAGTTTTAATATTTCTTCAGGGTACTATACTTTAGAGTTTACAAACTTAGATGGCTGTACTGTAAAAGAAAGTATATATATAGAAAGTTACCCAGCGCCAGAGATTCTAATATCGGCTCTAGGTGCTACGGCTTATTGTAATCAGTTACCAAATATAGATTTGTATGCACTCAATACAAATGAAGGATATACTTACCAATGGTTTAGAAACAACGTTCCAGTAGGAACAGACACAGATATTTTTACAACGAATCAGGTAGGAATTTATTTTGTGGAAGTAACGGATGTCAATGGTTGTACGGCTATGTCTAATGAGATAGAATTAAAAACAGGCGTATGTATAGGCATTCCAGCGGATTGTGTGGTAACAGGGTCTATAGATTTTGGTATTGACCCAGATATGTATTGTAATACCTTTGATTTTACCAACAAATCTATAGGCTATGATCCCGGATCGTTGATATATAATTTTGGAGATCCGGAAAGTGGTGTTGATAATACATCCACTAATGAAAATCCTAAGCACGTGTATTCTCAAGCAGGTTTTTATTTTGTTGTCTTAATAGGAGCTTTACCGAATACAATGCCGCCACCCGATTTTTGTTTCGGAGGTGTTGGTAAATTGCTTACGGTACCCGTGGCATCTAATTTTGATTTTACTCCAGCTTGTGCAAATGATGTAACTAGTTTTAGAGAACTAGCTATATTTTTGCCTACCTATTCTATAAGTTCCTACCAGTGGGATTTTGGAGATCCAGTCAGTGGTGTGAACAATACTTCTAGTGAACAAAACCCTGATCATGTTTTCAGTTCGGCAGGAAAATATCTTGTTACCCTTACGATTACAGCTAATACAGGATGTCAGGCAAGAATAGCTAAAGAAATAATTGTTCATCCGAGTCCTATAATAGATTTTGAATTACCTACCACGCAATGTGTATCTAGAGGATTAAAATTTAGCACTTTAGATACCGGTAATTTAGTAAACTTAGAATGGGATTTTGGAGATCCAGCAAGTGGAGCTGCCAATAACTCTAACAGTCCAGATGCTGTGCATGAATATACTACTGCTGGAAATTATACAGTGAGTCTTACCGCTGAGAATATATATGGTTGTATAACTACGGTAAGCAAGAACTTACAAACAAGTATTACGAACTTATCTGGTCAGATTACTGCTGATAAGGCGCTGCCCATATGTGAGGGCGAAGAGATCATCCTGACTGCGCCGCCCGGAGGTATATCTTACGTCTGGTCTACTGGAGAAACCACACCTTCTATAACCGTTAGTGCTGCAGGATCATATGGTGTTACGCTTACCAGTATGGATGTGTGTGATTACACGCCTGATGAATTTGTAGTAAGTCTTATCTCTAGACCTAGTACAAGCATAAGAGGATTAATTGTAGATAATTTTTCTATTTCTCAGGAGGTATTTTTTGATGAAATAGAAATATGCATTGGAGAAAATATAGTATTGAATGCTAATTTTATTTCTAGTACATCCTACCTGTGGTCTAATGGGGAGACTGGTAATTTTCTAAATCAGACAAATTTTTCTGGGCTTCCGGTAGGAGAATATGATTACACCGTAGAGATGACCGATAATCTGAGTGGATGTAAATTCTTAAGTGATCCATTCAAGGTTATCATAAGACCTCTTCCCGATGCCCCACAAGTACAGGCTAGCGAAAACAATCCATGTGAGGGGACACCAGTCACCTTTACGATAACTAATCCACAGCCAGGCGCCTTCTATACGTGGAACAATGGAAAGTCAGGTCTAAGTATTACAGAATCTACAGCTGGAATTTATTTCGCCAGTGTACTTTCACCCTATGGTTGTTCTGCAAGATCTAATGCAAGGACTATCAACCCTACACCTAATGCTGATGTATTAGTGTCAGGTTGTAGACAGGCTTGTTTTCCAGACACACTTTGCCTGCCTAACCAATCGATTGCAAGTTATCAGTGGATAAAAGATGGTACTAATATACCCGCCCCAGAGGGTACTATAAAAGACTATATAGTTACCGAGCCAGGAGATTATCAAGTTATATTAACTACCTTTTCAGGTTGTATAGATAGCAGTGGTGTTTTGAATCTAGAACCAGAACCAGCGGATCAGTCAGTAGAAGGAAAAATATTTATAGACAACAACGGAAATAGTGTATACGATATAGGAGATGAGCTGATTCTCGGTGTTCCAGTATACCTTTATTCTGCCGCTGTAGTAGTAGGATCTACAACATCAGATGTCAATGGTGCCTATGTTTTTGATCCTATCATAGATACTGACTTATCTGTGCAAATAGATACAGCGGGGCTAGGGCTAGATCTCATGAGTAGCAACTTAATATTACCTCTAGACTTCACATCATGTATCGAGGATAAGGTTTTAGATTTTCCTTTGTATAGAGATTGTGTGGCAAACTATGGAACTGTAAATATTATGGGTTGCCCAGGTGAGATGATAGACTATGAGGGAACGATGATAACCGTGGGACAAACGGAAGAAATAATGTACACTAATGTTGCAGGATGTGACTCACTATTAAAGGTAATTACCTCTAACTTTTTACCTCCTTTACTAGAGCTGGCTACAGTACCTACTTGCCAGTCAGAAGATAATGGAGGATTAGATATCACGATTATCAGTGGAACGAATCTTAGTTTTGCCCTGGATGGTAGTACGGCTTACAGTCCTGACCTTGTATACACCTCACTCAGTGCTGGTTCCCACACACTTAGTGTTATAGATAATAATGGTTGTTACACAGATTATAATTTTGTTATAAATAATAGTATGACTGTGCCAGTTATATTGAATACCTCAGCAAGTTGTGCAGGCAGCAATTCCGGATCCGTAGAAGTTATGGCGGCTAGCACATCGATGCTGAGTTATTCGATAGACGGTATAAACTTTTCTAGTAACAATATCTTCTCTAATTTATTAGTAGCTGATTATGATGTATACGTTATGGATGAGCATGGTTGTATTTCTATTTATAATGCAACAATAGAAGAGGCAAATGAACCAGAAATATTTCTTATCGCTACAGGTACATGTAGTACGGGTACAGGAGGGACGATAACAGCAGAAAATATGTCAGCTGAAGATCTTATGTACTCGATAGATGGATCTAACTTTGTAGCGACTAATGTATTTACTGGTCTATCTGTAGGGGTTTTTGATGTTTTTTATATGTCAAATAACGGTTGTGTTTTTGCAAGCTCTGTTATCGTTCCTGAGGAACCTGTGCCTTCTATCAGTCTAACTAGTACACCATCTTGTCCGGATAGTCCGACAGGAAATATCCTAGTCACAAATAACTCTTCAGAACCATTGAGTTATTCTTTAGATGGGATCAGTTATCAGTCTGAACTTTCTTTTGGAGATCTGCAAGCAGGTGAATATACAGTTTCTGTATTAGGCAGTGACGGCTGCGTTTTTACTTTTGATACGGAGATAGAGGAAGATATATTATTAGAAGTAGAAACTAATAATCCGGTTATAGATTGTTCGACGGATCAGGTGGCACTTATACCTACAGTGATACAGCATAATGGGGCGATAAATTACAGTTGGAGTAATGGTAGTAATACTCCTGAAATAGTGATCAATGAGTCGGGTACTTACTTTGTGGAAATATCTGATAATTGTACAACGGATTTTTACCAGTGGGAGGTAGCATTAGCGGAAGTAGATGAGAACGTATACGTATATCGTCCTAATGTATTCTCGCCCAATAATGATGGACACAATGATTGCTTTCAGATATTTCCCGATCCAACTTTAGAAGTACTAAGATTCGAAATGTATATTTTTGATCGGTGGGGAAATAAGGTATATGAAAGCTTCGATACAGAAAATTGTTGGGATGGGAATTTCCAAAATGAGGCAGGCGAGATTGGAGTCTATAGCTGGCTGATGATATTCGACACATCTGTATGTAATGAAAGAAAAAGTGTAAAACGGTCAGGAGATATTACGCTCGTGCGATAGAGTGAATATAGACTAGGTATACTTATTATATTAAAATTCTAGTATCTTCTTATGTCATTAAATATGTGAGTGATTAAGAAAAAAAGTAGCATTTTCTACTGAGAATGTTTCATCAAGTAATCTCGATTATGTTTAGTACTTAACTTGGCACCATATTCATATTCCGTACCAACAGTACGGCGTGGATATCTACAAAATAGTCTTTCCATAATTCCAATCTCTAATAATATTTTATCTTAGTTGTTCTAACAGAGTTACACATAAAAAAAGAGAAATGCATGCTTATAAATAAATATTTACTCTTTGCAATTATATTACTGGTTTCTTGCAGGAACGAATCTGTTGCTCCAGGAAAATCCACTGAAGCTAAGACTGTCAAGGAGCCTTCTGCATCTATGGAAAATACTGAAAAAATATCTATTCCGACGTATGATTATAATCTAAAAAAGTGGAAGGAATTATCTAAAAAAGAGGGTTTCATTTTAGAATTACGATATGCAACAGATAATAATTTTACTAAGCAACAGATATATAACTGCGCAAGATGTTTTCTTAGGCCTGAGATAGCAGATAGGTTACAATTAGCACAGGAGTACCTCCAAAAAAACAAGGGGTGGTCCTTCCGGTTATATGACTGTTATAGACCGTACACAGCACAAAAAAAATTATGGGAAATAGTACCAGATCCAAGGTATGTTACGGACCCTGCTAAGGGATCTATGCATAATAGGGGAGCGGCGATAGATCTAACTATCGTAGATCAAAATGGGAATAACCTAGATATGGGTACAGCTTACGATCATTTCGGACAAGAGGCTCACTGGGATTACAAAGATCTACCAAAGGAGGTACTCCATAACAGGGCTTATCTAAAGGATCTTATGGAACAATTTGGCTTTAAGTCTATCAGTACAGAATGGTGGCATTACTCATTAAGCGGTACTGGAAGTTCCATTTCAGACTGGGAGTGGAAATGTGAGAATTATTAATCCCTCCCTATAACTTTCTTGTAGCTTGGGTATTAATTTATTAGGGTAGTTTAATTATTAGCTTCCATGTGTTTATAAGAGTCTAATTATTATTATTCCCATGGCCCATTCGTTGTTATATTTTCGACTTTTTCATTCTGATTTATTCTATACAAGCCACCTGCACCACCGAGCCAAATATTTCCTTTACTATCATTCATTATACTCATAATAGAAATAGGAATATTGTAGTTTTTGAACGTCTTTCCATCAAATCTATACACGCCGTTTTTTATTGTACTTATCCACATTATGTTTGAGGGGTCATTATAAATTGTGTACACATCACTAGTATTAAATCCTTCTATTTCTGGAAAGGAAACGAATCTATTTTCCGTTAATTTATTAACACCACCTTGCCCAGTTTTCTTGTCTGGTTCTGGATTGTCTTTTTCTGCCACTCTAGTTCCTATCCAGAGATCTCCGTTACCGTCAATTTCAATTTCGGTAACATTGTTTGAGTGAAGTCCATCTTTCTTAAGAAAATGTGTAAAGGAGTTTCCATCATATTTACAAGCTCCGAAACCATCTCGTCCAAACCAGATATTGCCCTGAGAATCTTCCTTTATTTCAGTTATCCAGTATCTAGTGTCTTCATTAATCTTGGTTTCTACTTGTGGGTAGGGAATAGGAAAAGCAGAAAAAGATTCTCCATCAAATTGATATACACCAGCCCAAGTACCAACCCAAAAGACACCTTTACTATCTATTAGTAAAACACTAATCATATTACTGCTAAAATCATCATTCACTAAGTAATTAGTAAAGTGCTTTCCATCATATCTAGATAAGCCAGTACCAGTACTTAACCAATAGTTACCATTATCGTCTTCTATAATACTTATTGCCCTGTCAGAGGGTAAGCCATCATTTGTTGTAAAGTATTTTAAATTTTCGCCGTCATACTTCGCCATTCCTTTTTGAAGTGTTCCAAACCATAAGTTTCCTTTTGAATCTTGAAAAACATTTGTTACGTATTCGGCAATTTGAGATTCAGTTGTATGTTTTGAGACCTTATTGATTGTATTCGTAGTGATTTTCTTTTCGTGCGCACCACAAGAAGTTGATAGAACTAGTACTATTATGGGAATAATTATTTTCATTTTTCTTATTTATGTATATAATTTCTGCTTTTTATGTTTTCAACAAAAATAATTTGAATTGGCAAGCTATATATGCGTTTAAATTAATGTAAACGAAGTGCAATTATCTGTAAAAATGAAATAGATAGAAACTGTTGTATAACTCAATGCTTTCTATGCTCATGAGCATAGATAATAAATTATACCAATTCAAATTTAGAATGACGGTAATTATTTATTTTGTTCTTCATGTTCCTTCGTTAAAAAGCCTCGCCGAACCTATGGGTTCTTTGCTAGCCCGCCCGCTTAGCGGTTCTCTCACTTAAAGCACTTTCGTA
>Ga0114957_1004327_pt1 | contig 12305 bp, 10 predicted proteins | sample BantaG_FD_87175 | JGI IMG/M metagenome (GOLD analysis project Ga0114957, IMG submission 87175) | Marine algal microbial communities from Bantry Bay, Ireland - BantryBay_4 metaG | ecosystem: Host-associated > Algae > Red algae > Unclassified | place: Bantry Bay, Ireland | collected 2014-11-21 | reverse complement strand
GGAAGTGACCAGTGACAAAAATTACGTATTCGCCCCCACTGCCGGCTTACTTGAATTGTGTCGCGACACAGGCGACGAAGTGTACATGGGCAGTCCGGTGGCAAAAATTATCCAGCCAGGCGATACCGGTACAAAACCACACGTACTCAAAGCGGATAGAAACGGTATCCTGATGACACGACACCACCCGGGCCTTGTTGAACAGGGTGATTGTATTGCAGTGGTTGCCGACGAAGTACAACGTTAAAAAACCCCATGCTCGCTCAAGTTCAGCGAGAATACGCAACATGACATTCGCCCCTGTTAGCGTCATTATCCCTGTGCTCAATCGGCAAACCTCGGTGTGTCAGGCTATAGAGTCAGTATTACAGCAGACGTTGCCAGCCGCCGAGATCATTGTCGTTGATGATGGTTCCACCGACAATACCGTTGAAGTACTTCGTCAACAGTTTCCAACCGTAAAAGTATTGAGCCAAAAGAATCAGGGCGTTTCGATTGCGCGCAACAACGGCATTCATGCATCCTCCCAACCTTGGATTGCATTACTTGACTCTGACGATCGGTGGTTCAAAAACAAACTGGAAATCCAGTTTAACGCGATCGCCAGTGACGACGCCTGCATACTCTGTCATTGCGATGAAATATGGATACGCAATGGCAAACGCGTTAACCCGATGCACAAACACCGCAAGCGTGGTGGTGAGATTTTCGAACACTGTCTGCCACTGTGCGCAATCTCACCCTCAGCAGTTGTCCTGCGTACCGACGTGCTAAACGACATTGGGTTATTCGATGAACAATTGCCCGTTTGCGAAGACTATGACCTTTGGTTACGCTTGTGCGCAAAGTTCCCGGTACTTTACATCGACGAACCACTGCTCGAAAAAACCGGAGGCCACAATGATCAGTTATCGAGAAAGTACTGGGGTATGGATCGATTCAGATTACGTGCATTGGCTAAATTACTCCGCTCGAACCAGTTGGATCACGCTCAGCAAAAACTCGCAATGGCGATGTTTGAATTCAAATTTAACATCGTATCGACGGGTGCAAAAAAGCGAGATAACCACGAGCTATTGACCGAACTCAACACGCACTATGCCGATCTGTTGAATCCTGATCACCCGAATGCTGGCTAGCGTTATGGCATAAAGCGCACCTCTTGTTTGTTTTTTAACAATAGACTCGTACAACAGATTAGAATGATATTATGTCTGCACTGCTATTCAAACTCAGAAATGTTCCCGAAGAAGAGGCAAACGACATTCGTGAACTAATGGCTCAACACAATATTGAAATATACGAAACCAGTGCCGGTAACTGGGGGATTTCAATGCCGGCGCTGTGGGTAAAAAACGATAGTGAATTAGAACATGCCAAAAAATTGCTTGCCGACTATCAGAAACAAAGGCAAGTATCAGCACGCCATCAGTATGAAGCAAACCGGGCTGCAGGAAACACAGAGAGCTTTGCGCAGAAATTCATGAAAAGACCTCTGGCGCACACCGGCATTATTCTTTTTTGCCTTTTTGTCTTGTATGCCATGATTGCACCATTTGTGCGACTCGCCCTGCATCGGTAACTAAAATTGCCGCAGTGTTAATCCAGCAATCCCCGCCCAACTGTTCCAGCCCAACTGTTCCAGCCCAACTGTCCCGACCCAACTGTCCCAGACCAACTGCTTCAGCCTAAGTGTTCTGGCTCAACAATACTGATCGAACGACCCGCTTCAAACAACTCCTGGTCGAACAGCGCCGACAAATGCGCCGTGATTTTTCACAGCAATGATGTTTACGCTCAAAAATTTGATTACACTATACGCAGAGTGCACAAGCCCCTGTTGCGCACCCGTTTACCGCGAACACCGGACACCACACCATGAAAGCCATTGTTATCGACAAAGACGCAGAAGGCAAAGTCAGTGCAGCCTTGCAAGAGCTCGAAACCAGCCAGTTGCCTGATGGTGACATCACCGTTGCTGTCGATTATTCAACGATCAATTACAAAGATGGCTTGGTACTGAACGGCTTGGGAGGTTTGGTTCGTCAATACCCCCATATACCCGGTATCGATTTCGCTGGCTCTGTCGTTGAAAGTCAAAGTGATCAATTCAAACCCGGAGACAACGTTGTGTTAACTGGCTGGCGCGTTGGAGAGGTTCACTGGGGTGGTTACGCGGAGCGTGCACGGGTTAATTCCGATTGGCTGGTAGCATTGCCAGATGGTTTAAGCGCACGCCAGGCCATGGCCATTGGCACTGCAGGCATGGCCGCCATGCTTGGCATTCTGGCACTGGAAAAAGCCGGTTTGGATAAATCTGCCGGTCCGGTACTCGTAACCGGTGCAGCTGGCGGAGTGGGTTCTGTCGCTTGTGCGATCCTCGCTGCGAATGGGTACGATGTTGAAGCCGTCACTGGCAGAGAATCCAGCGCCGAGCACCTTAAGTCGCTTGGCGTCAAGACCATTACCGCACGTGCCGATGTTGAAACCCCGAATGGCAAACCACTGAACAAAGAAAAGTGGATCGGATGCATCGATTCTGTTGGTGGTGCCATGTTGGCGAACATACTTACGCAAATGCGCTACGGCAGTTCGGTAGCAGCAATTGGTTTGGCCGGTGGTGCAGCACTCGACACAACCGTTATTCCTTTTCTACTTCGTGGTGTCAATCTGCTTGGAATCGATTCTGTTATGTGCCCTGCAGAACAACGCGCTATTGCATGGCAACGACTGGCCAGTGATTTACCAATGGATAAGCTCGACGCCATGGTGAATGAAGTGGCACTGGCCGATGTACCTGGTCTTGGCCAGGAAATTCTTTCAGGCCAGATTCAGGGTAGAACGGTTGTTAAAGTCAGTTAGCGCCATCATCTTACTGCTTAAAACAATTGCGAATTGACGCGACAGATTGACTGTTTATTGACACTCGGTATGAACACCAACGCGACGATAAGTTGCATCGTTGGTTTTGCCTGTACTCAGTATCAGTTGCTGCTGCACAACTCTTCAACTGTGTCTCAAAGGTTACATCAGGCCTGATTCTGGCTAGAACATTCTATAAATAATGGTACGGATAAAAACATTTTCGGTGAGCGTAGGCGCGCGCGCGCCAAAACAAAATTTAAGGCTCAATTAAGGTTATCTCGATACGATGTGCGCCAGGAAAAATCGAATTAAATCCGTTGCTTACTCTCCATTTCTGACGATTTCAGGAGTATGGCCGCACGTGCTAACAATAATTGGAACAAAAATGCTCCTACGCGCACTCGTACTATTGGTCCTGTCAACTTTGTCTGCCGCTCTTATTGCAGACGATCAAAAACCATCAGTGGTTAATGGTGTCAATGCAACGGCGATTTCCACTAATGCAGTGCGGGTTACCTGGAATAAACCTTGGGATAACGTTGGCGTGCTTGGCTATAACGTCTATCGCAACGGCCAATACTATGCGACAGTTTTTGATACCAATTTTATTGATCAGGATGTGGCATCGAACACTGAGTATCGCTACGGCATTGTCGCCTTCGACGATGCCAAGAATTTCAATAGTGTATCGGTGGTATCAACAGTCAATACCAATGAAGCCGCTTCCAACAATTCAGCACCGCCGCCGCCTGAGCCTGTCAGCAACAACGGTGTCGTAAACACACCGGACGGATTGTGGGCTGAGATCGAAAGTGGCAACACAGCAAAAATTAAATGGCGTGCACCAAGTGGAGACTTGAAAGGTTACAACGTCTACCTCGACAACAATTATATTGCGACCGTTTCATTGCCTGAATATTCTGCACGCGAATTGGAGTGGGGACGAGACTACGAATTCCAGATTGTGGCGATTTCCAAAGAAATCAAATTCTCTAACAAGTCAAATGCGCTGACCGTAAACACTAAGAATGGTTCGTCACAGACTCAATCCAGTAGTGAATCGGCGCAAACCGAACAACCACAAGAACAGACCAGCAACCAGAGTCAACCGCAAAACGATGCACCATCAATACAGGGTTATGCGCCTGACGGTTACCAGCTGGTATTCTCTGACGAATTCAATAACAGCAACATCGATACTGCGAAATGGAATTCAGCCTACCGATGGGGACCTGGCTTAACAATTAACGGTGAACGGCAGTACTACATTGATCGTGTTAATAACCCCGACTTCGGACACTCGCCGTTTGAATTCGATGGCAATAATCTGATTATTTCGGCGATTGAGACACCTGAACATTTAAAGTCCAGTGCCAACTGGAAACCCTACTTATCAGGCGCACTAACAACGTACAACAAATTCAAGATGAAGTACGGCTACGTTGAAATGCGCGCCAAGCTTCCAAAAGGTCGTGGTCTATGGTCGGCGTTCTGGCTGCTACACCAAAGAGATAATGATCGGCGGCCGGAAATCGATGTAGTTGAATATCTCGGACACGATCAGAACAAGGTGTACAACACGTATCACTACTATGAGAACTGGAGTCTGCGCTCAACACCCTCTTATGATGTTTGGGGACCGGACTACTCGCAAGACTTTCACACTTACAGCGTAAAATGGGAACCGGGCAAACTCACTTGGTATGTCGATGGCAAAGAGGTCAACCGTTATAGCAACGGCAATGTGTCCTGGGAAGACATGTACCTTCTCGTAAATCTTGCTGTTGGCGGTTGGTGGCCAGGCAATCCAGATGGTAATACTGAATTTCCTGCTCGAATGCACATCGACTATATCAGAGCTTATCAGCAGAACTAGTTACTCAGCGCCCGAATCTTGTTCGGGCGCGAACTTCAAAGATCAGTATTTTCCTAGCGGGCCAGTTGCGCCCTCGCCTTTTGTACCATATCGACCAGTGCTGCTCTGGATTGCGCTGGACTTTCAATGCGCGTGGTCGAGCAACAATCGGCAAAAAGTAATGAAACTGATTTAGCCTCACCGGATTCTTCATACGCCACACTGATACCGAACTCATCTATGCCAGTCATTGCAACGTTTGACATACTCTCTGCATCCACACCTGCAAACGCCTCCAAATACAACAAAAGCGCATCAGCATGATCATCGTTCATATGCTGAATTACCGACAGTGTTGACTCGTCTTCCCAATCATTGTTCGACATAACTGCATCTCGCTCCATTGCACGATTTCAGCTGCTCAGAATTACCAGACAGCACCATACAGAAAAACCGCAAACCAAGTCGCATTTCGACCCCGGTTCCATACCGCTCCAACCTTAATCAAAATACACGGGACGGCTCACGAAGCCGCGTTTTTTTTGGCCGACCACCCATCATTTCAGTACTGCCAACCACGCGGCCGTAAGTGAAGCTCGGTAGACTGCGAAGCACTAACTTCGTTGCCAGACAGCTAATATGTTCGACTTCACACAACCGACTCAACTGCCGAATACCCGTTTTCGGCTCAATCAGGCAGGCATTGTTCTGTCAAGCATTATGCTCATTTCTGGTTGTCAGAGTACATCGGCATACAGCAATCCCAATAGCGTTACCGTCATCGAGACACCAACTCAACACTCAGTAACAGCTCAGCCACAGAACACGGGCCGATGGGCATCAACTATTCAGCCATTGTTTAATCGTGCACGTTTGCTTGTTGAGCAAGAAACCGGCGAAGACTTATCCGATGTGACCCTACGCGTTGCTAACGACAACGTTATTACCAAAGAAGTCACCCATGAAACGCACCGACTGATTCATAACCAGTTCAATAACCGTACATTCGCTGACAAGTTTCTTGATTCTGTCATGCAGGGCCAGGCTGGCACGTACGCGGCGCTTTACGCAACTCGGACCGGCGAGATCATGGTGAGTGAGCCGTTACTGGAAAGCTACCAGCAATCTGTGCAAGGTGAACAAGAGGTACAACAGGCAGCATTGCAAGCCTTGTTAATTCATGAATTGGTCCATGCCGCCGATGACAAACGCTATCGCATTCACGAGAATCGCGATCTGAATTTCCGGGCCTCGTTTGCACAATCTGCCGCGTTCGAAGGGCATGCCCAGTTTGTAACGCGTAATATTTGTAAAAAAGCCAATTGTCTTAGCGGACTCGATGCGCTTGAGGAATTCATGTTTGGTAGTCGCAATCCGCCGAATAAGCTCACGCAACCTGTTCAGGCGGTGAGTCGTAATGTACTTGAGTATTCCTACATTGAAGGCGAACGTTTTGTTACCGGCCTTGCCGCCAAACCTAATGGCCAACAACTTATCGACAATTTGCTGCGCAATCCGCCACAGGATCCCATCCAGATTCTCGACCCGGATAGCTACCCGAACACACAGCGCGAACAGAGCAACCAGCAGCTCATCAGTATAAGCACCGGTATCAATCATCCATGGTTGAAATCACCCTGGACGAGTGTGCAGACATCACCGCTTAAGGGGGTAAACCTTCGAACCGATCCGTCACGCAGAAATGCGGCTGTAGACGGTTTCACTCGGCTCATTACGTCGATGGTCGCCCTGCAACTCTACGACCAGAGTCAACCAACACTAACGCCAATTGAACTAACGGTAATCAAGGCAAACAAGCCGGAAACAGCCCAGTTGTTTGCTAAAACATTACACCAGAACACACGCGTTTATGGTGCTGAATTGTCAACGCACAACGATTTGGCAAAAGTGTCTTCCGAAGAACCTGCGATGTTGTATATGACAAAAGAACCAACCGAACAAAACAGCACTTACTATACGTTAGTGGGCGTATATGGTTTGCACGTGATTCAGATTGCGGGTGTTGGCAATAGCGAGGCTTTGTTTGTTGACTACATCGATCAAGTGTTATCAAAACTTGCGCCATCGGAACAACAGGCAAGTATCACAAAAGTCAGATTGACGCGTTAGATAGTATTCTATGTAGCTAATATATGGAATGCTAATAAGCGGAATGCTAATAAGTGGAATGCTAATAAGTGGAATGCTAAGACCAACTCACTCGCTTTGAAAAACGCGGCTTTAAAAAGTCCATTTGATCTGCCAGCACATCACGATTAGAAAGATAGAAGAACTCATAACGGTTAGGTGCAAACGGAATAGCAAGTAGTTCCATATTGGCCTCTTCCGGCATTTTACTGCCCTTGCGATTGTTGCACCGACGACACGCCGTCACACAGTTTGTCCAGCGATCACGACCGCCGCGTGAGGTTGGAATAACGTGATCGCGCGATAGATCGCGAACTGAATGCTCAACGCCGCAGTACATGCACATTTGCTGATCGCGGGCGAACAACAACGCATTGGTTAAAGGTGGTGTGAACACCGTGCTATCGACACGGCCATCGCAGGCGATAATGCTCGGTAGCTCAAGCATTGAGCGATTGCCCCGCTGATTAAAGCCGCCGTGAATGGTATGGATGATTTCGCCGAGGCTCCATATAACCTGGTCTTTAACCATCAGGGTCGCAGTTTCCTGCCAACTCAACCAGGCAATTGGAGTACCGGCCTTGTTCAGGCGAAGTACTTTGGCATTCATGAAGTGATTTGAGCTTGTTTTACTGTCCTCCAACAACCTGTATAACATAATACGGGCTGGAGGTTAACCGCCAATCACATGGCAAGGTGTGAAAATGAGGTTCAAACGCACCAAAATGCTAGAAAAGTACCTGCTCCCACTGCCGCTTCATGCCTCGTGCAACGTTATTAGCCGCCACATCAGCTTTTATGGCGAGCTTGCGAAAACGGCGCATTGGATGGTGCGCAACCTTTTGTCGACGCTCCTCAAGAAGGAAAGCCAGAGACGCTCCAACCGTGTCGAATAGCACATCTGGTGCATAGGCCGATTCCCATGCCGCTCTTGCAGCCCGGCCACGATCTTCAGCTTCGTCTTGCAGTGATCGCAACAATTCTGGAATGGTATGGATTTTTCGCTCATCAACACGAACAGCAAAATCCCAGTCAATGTGAGGAGTCGGTACCCACTGGTCTGAAATAATGACCGGTGCTCTGGCCGCTTCGAGTGTTTCAAACAAACGATAGGAAGATGTTCCGATACCGCGCGGACATAGCATGAAATGGCTCTCAGCCATGGTTTGCGCAAAGTTGGTCCCTTGTGCCGCTTTGGTGTCGGCAGTGCAGTCCCACACATTAAATTCCGATGTGTCCTGTACACCACTACTTGTTTTAGCCAACGCTACTACATCACGTCTGCAACGATGGCTGGCAGAACCAACAAACGAGAATAACCACTTCTTTTCAGTATCCCTGGTGTAAACGTCTTTTATGAAATCGTTCGGTGTAACCAAGTAGGGAAACGCAACTTGTTTACTGTGTTGAAAAAAACGTCGAGGCATGGAGCAATACAAACCCGGTAACGCCGACCATGGCTTGTCAGACTCGTTGTACATGAAAACCTTGTCAGGGTATTGCTCTACCAGAGGGTGGCTACGTACCGCTTTATACAGGTAGTCGTCGAAGTGTGTATTTTCCACGAAAGCAATGGCGTCGGCTTCTTCAGCCGAGTCACAAAGGCGATAGTTGCCATGTTTATCCAGTTCAGCCATACCAACCAGAGCATCAAGCATTTCATGCGTTTGGTACGCCGATGTTGCAAAGATCTTCATCAAGCAAGCCATTTCCGTTTTCATTGAACCCGACAGACTGGGTCGTTATGAGGTTATTAGCGTCCATTTGCCGATAAATCTCAGCTGCTGCCAACGCTGCAGTGAACCGCCTCACACTCTTTTTATAGCAGCACGGGCAGGGGCTGTGAAATGACTGGGGAAATTACCCGGTTAAACGGGTCATGGGTGGCATCGCGTTCCGGTAATTCAGCAAAATAGGTTGTTTCAACCACAAAATAGCGGTGCTGAAGCCAAGCACAGGTCAGCTCGAATACGCACGTGAAATGAAAGTTCAGACGTGGTGGTCCACCCCGAGAAAGCCGCCAGATTGTCGATGCCAGAGGCTGGCGTACAAGCCACCGTTGTCGAGCAGTTCTGCATGATTGCCGGTTTCAACAATGCGGCCACCTTCGAGCACAATAAGTCGATCAAGTGCAGCGATTGTCGACAGACGATGCGCAACGGCAAGCACTGTTTTGTTACTCATCAAGCTATTGAGTTGCTGTTGTATAGCGGATTCAACTTCAGAATCGAGCGCCGATGTGGCTTCATCCAAAACCAGAATGGGTGCGTCCTTTAATATTACACGGGCTATAGCAACACGCTGGCGTTGACCACCCGAGAGTTTCACACCCCGCTCACCAACCATGGCATCGAGTCCAGTTCGACCTTGCGGGTCAACCAGATCGGGCATGAAGTCCATTGCTTCTGCCTGCTTGGCGGCAGCTATAATCTGTTCATCAGATGCTTCAGACAAGCCATAGCGAATATTGTCTCTAACGCTTCTATGCAGTAACGAAGTGTCCTGTGTAACCACAGCAATGTTTCTTCTTAAACTTTTCTGGGAAACGTCGCTGACACTTTGACCGTCGATGAGTATCTGACCATGCTGGATATCATGAAATCGCATCAGCAAATTAATTAATGTTGATTTACCTGAGCCGGAACGTCCAACCAAACCGACTTTCTCACCAGCTTGAATGGTTAAAGTGCAGTCATCGATTACCGGCAAAGTGGCGACTTCGGGACGGCTTCGCAACGCAGTCGATGCAGGCGCATCGTACTTGAATGAAACAGCCTTGAATTCGATTTTTCCACGCGATACCTGCAGTTCAGCCGCGCTGGCAGAATCGACTATTTCGTTTTCCTTTGAAATGGTCTCAATTCCGTTTTCCACTGTACCAATGTGCTCAAACAACGACGTAATGGTGCGAAGCATCCAACCCGACATCTGATTAATTCGTAGCACTAAACCGGTCGCGATAGCGACTTCGCCAACCGATATATCACCACTAAGCCATAAACGCACCGAAATGACCGCAGTTGCCAGAATCAACACGGTATTCATGACAGTCAGCGTAATGGTCATGTTCATTATCGCTGCCATTAGTGCACAAAACGCCTTGAAATGATTAACGATGGACTCCGCCGCAAACGTTTCTTCAAGACTGTTGTGGGCGAATAGTTTGACCGACTGAATATTGGTATAGCTATCTACCACACGACCGGTAACCGCCGAGGTGGCTTCAGATGTTCGCGCCGATTTATCGCGCACCAGAGGCACCATGAATAACACCACCGCAGCATAAGCGAGCAGCCAGACCCCAATAGGTATTAACAACACCGGTTTTATATCGGTGAGCAAAATACCGATACCAACGACATAAATGATGAGTAACCAAACACCGTCAACCAGATTAATAACGACCTCGCGAACCGAATGTCCGGTTTGCATCACTTTCTGGGCAACGCGACCGGCAAAATCATTTTGGAAAAACGTCATACTTTGGCGCAGCACATAGCGGTGATTCTGCCAGCGTGTGCTGGAGACAATACCGGGTGCAAGCGCAAAGTTGATCAGGCAGCGGGCACTGAGCATCGCTATGGGTCTGATGACGCAGGCAATAAAGACCATGCCGGCAAGAGCCCAGCCATGAATCTGCAGAAACTCAGCTTTTTCGGTCTCGCCCATCCAGTCAACGAGATAGCCTATGAACACAAACAGATATATTTCACATAATGCAGCCACGCCGGAACACAGCAGTGTTACGAGCAGCAGATGGTTTATCGGTTTAATGTAATGCCAGATAAAAGGAATAGGCCGAAGCGGGGGCCGCTCAACCTGATTATCCGGTAGCGGGTCGACCAATTTTTGAAAATAATCGTATACGGACACTGACGCAGAATTTTTGCTTAAAGATGGCTGAGACAACGCTGCTCATTTTCAGTATCCGTGTGAGCACGGCTTACGGCTAATCAAGGCGATGCCGACGCCAGAATAGCCCGTTTTGACGTCGTTATGTGAGACAGATCGGTTATTTTTATTTGTTATTATAAAGACTATAATATATGCTCTCCCTCCACTAATAGTGAAGTAAAAGCACTAATCAAGATGGATAAGTACACTGAAATGCTGGTGTTTTCGAAAGCGGCCGATATGGGTAGCTTTTCGGCGGCCGCACGCGAACTCGATCTGACGCCATCGGCCGTTAGCAAACTTATTACGCGCCTGGAGGACAGGCTCGGCGCGCGCCTTTTTCAGAGAACCACGCGTAAATTGAGCCTGACCGCTGAAGGTCATGCATTCCAGGACCGCTGTGGTGCCATTTTGCAGGAAATTCAGCAGGCTGAAGACGCTGTTATGGCACTGCACGATCGCGTGACCGGTACGCTGCGCATCACAACCATTTCTGCTTTCGCGCGCATACAGATGATAAAACTGATGCCCGAGTTCATGGCTAACTACCCGGAACTTCGTGTTGAACTCGAGCTCAGCGAACGCGAAGTCGACCTGGTTGGCGAAGGTGTCGACGTTGCCATCGTGCTCAGCGACGGTTTAACAGACGAGTCTTTAGTCGCACGGCGCTTGGCGGTCAACAAACGAGTTATCTGCGCATCACCTGAGTACTTGGCTAAAAACGGTACGCCAAAAACACCTGAGGACTTGATGAACCATAATTGTTTGACCCACTCATCTATTCAACACTTTAATGATTGGGAATTTCAAACAGCCGATGGCATTCGCGCACAACGGGTGAAAGGAAATTTTCACACCAATAGTGCGTCAGCGTTACACGAAGCCGTAAAGGCCGGCATTGGCATTGCCCGATTAGCCAGCTACGTTGTGCAGCCTTCTTTAGAGAAAAATCTGGTAGTGCCGTTACTGCAGGAGCACGCTGTCGACAGCTCTTCGATACAACTGGTCTACCCACACAGACGGCATTTGAGTAATAAGGTAAGGGTATTTACTGACTTTATGGTTAGCAAGTTCACACCGACACCACCATGGGAAGTCGGCGACTAAGTTGGCTCGTCGCTTCATTCGTTCGACTACACCAGGCATTAATCTGAACATCGGTTACGCGTTGTAACCGATAATATTCCAGAAGACTAATCCCTTCGGCAACGTGATACTCGACGGGTGATGCGGTTATTTATAGCGCCGACTCGCCTTCTTCTTGCGTTCGAATACGTATAACGCGCTGCACGTCATCAATAAATATTTTCCCGTCGCCAATCTTGCCCGTATTCGCCGCGCTGATAATGCCTTCGATGCAGGCATCGAGTATATCGTCGCTGACAACAACCTCCAGTTTGACCTTCGGGATAAAGTCAATGACGTATTCGGCACCACGATACAGTTCAGTGTGACCTTTCTGTCGGCCAAAACCCTTGACCTCTGTAACGGTAATACCGGCGACACCAACTGTAGCCAGTTCTTCTCGAACAGCGTCAAGTTT
>Ga0114957_1004326_pt1 | contig 12309 bp, 7 predicted proteins | sample BantaG_FD_87175 | JGI IMG/M metagenome (GOLD analysis project Ga0114957, IMG submission 87175) | Marine algal microbial communities from Bantry Bay, Ireland - BantryBay_4 metaG | ecosystem: Host-associated > Algae > Red algae > Unclassified | place: Bantry Bay, Ireland | collected 2014-11-21 | reverse complement strand
GTTGCTTTGAGTGAAATTTTTTCGAGTACGAGGCGGAGGTTATTCAGCATAGCCGTAGCTACGCTGGATGTTCTCCAACAAAGTAATCGGACAAATTTCGCCAAATGAACTTATCATAATTAATTTGACTTACTACTAAGTAAAAAGCAGCACTCACATAAAAAAGGACAAACAAAAGCAGCAAATTTATTTGTCCGGTAAAGCTAAAATGTCTGGCGACATTTCAATTTAATTATAACAAAGATAATACTTTTTTCTTAGTATTTCACTTTAATCCGGTATCCACACCTTATTGCTTTCTCGCCAGTCGTTTTTAGTGTTTTTTATTTAAATCGTTTTAAAAACAACTAAGTTTCTAATTGTAATTTCAGCGAAACGCGAATTATTAAGTAAAAAAATCAACATCATTTAATAACCCTGTTTGAGCAAGTGCGATATAGCCTTGGGGTAGAAAAGTCTGCCTGTATCGTACTAATCTGGGGCAACAAAATAACAGCACAATAAATAATTATTTAATATTTAAAAACAAAAATTATGAAAAATTTAAAAATTTTATTATTCGTTCTCTTTTCAAATCTATTACTCATCAATCCAATTTTATCACAAGTTGATTGCAGTAATGTGTTGCAATTCAATTTATCCCAAAATGGAGATGATGTACAGGTAGCATTAAAAAATCTGTGGCCCAGTAACTACTTATGCGATGTACTTGCATTTAGTATTGACAGAGTATCTTATCTGGATTCTGCTCCAAATGCCCCCATAACGACAAATATAGTCAATAATGAGCTCTCTACTGGAGGCGAAACCTTATATGCCTATAGCGATAACAATTTATCTTCGGGTAGGCATCGTTATTTTGCGACTATACTGATGACAGATTTTACAGTGTATGATATACAATCTCATGAAATTATCGTAGCACCTTCAGCTTATGACATGGTATGGGGCGATAAAGTCGGTGTTTCTCAAAACGGCACCAGACTTACGAAAACCACCCATACCGGCGGGTATTGTAATAGTGGCGCAGCATCTTACAATATCATTCCTTCGGGAGAAGACGGCTGGGTGGAAATGACCGTCACCGAAAATTGGAGTACCAAGTTTTTCGGAGTATCAAATATCAATCTTAATGCTTGCCGTTGGACTATTGATTACAGTGTCTTCTTTCAAGGTCATAAATTACATATTTATGAAGGTGGTCAATATAAAAAATACGTTGCAAACTGTGTTGTTGGAGATGTTATTCGGGTAGAGCGAGTTGGTTCGACTATTTATTATAAGAAAAATGGAGTCACATTTTATACCTCTTATAAACCAAGCTATGGCTCCTTTATAACCGATGTCAGTATTGAGACTCAATATGGAGTCATCGGAGATTCAAGATGTTCACACCCCAGCCCTTACGGTAGTCTTAAAGTAGATAATACCGATTCGGAAAACATCAATATCTATCCAAATCCGGCAACGTCGGGTAGTAACCTGAATATTGCATTTTACTTTAATTCGGATGAAACAGATACAGAATTGAATATTTACAGTATCAATGGACAGTTGGTACACAAAGAAGTAGTCAATGTACAGAAAGGAGAAAACACGATGAGTATATTGCTAAATGACTATGCTCCCGGCATGTACACCATGAGATTACAGGCGAGAGAATACGCATTGACTGACAAATTCCTGATTAGATAATGTTGGGAAACATATAAGAGCATTATAAGTCTCATACAAACACAAAATATTTGCTGTCCCGACCATATTTTCAAAACTTATTTCAACAAAAAAATACATCTCATAACACATAGAATCTAAACCCAAAATAAACAGCAAAACATATTGTGACATACACTTTATCTCTGCTTATCCACACCTTTTAAATCCATTTAATCTCAGTCGTGCCGGTCTGTGGCTTGCTTTCAGACCGAAAGGAATTCTCATGTCTGAACTGAAATGGAAGGCGGATGCCGAAAAGCCTGAAAATGAATAGAGTAGGTATAGTATATTATAAAAAATACATTGTGAAAAATACAATTTCATTACTTATTAAATACACCGTGATTGGCTGGTGTACATTATTTTCGATGACTAATCTGTGGGCTCAACAAACCGATATAGCTTTGTGTACTTACAGTCCGGTTGCAAATCCAATTAATATTAGCGGCATTACCCAAAACCTATCGGGTGTTACTTACAATGAGGAGACGAATACATTGTTTATGGTTGGCAATGGTCCTTTAGCAGTCTATGAAACAACATTGAATGGAACTTTATTAAGGACAATCCCGCTGTCCAGTTCTGACTTTGATGATACAGAAGGTATTGTGCATATCGGGGGAACAAGATTTGCCGTATCAGATGAAGAATACAAGCAAATTATACTTTTTGATATACCTTCTACCGGAACCATCATTACATCTATTGAATATGTACAGTTGCCGCTTAGTTTTGGACCTTGGGGAAGAAATTCCAATAAATCTTTGGAAGGCGTATCTTATGACCCGGCTACTAATAAGATATATGCAGTAAAAGAAGGAGGAGATGATAATGGGACACAAATTCCCAAAGGATTTTATTCCTTTGAACTTCCAACATCGCTTCCGCAGACGCTCGCAGTATCCGATGTAGAGCAACTTTGCAATATTACGACGGACCCATTCGGTTTGTCCGATTTAGCGGGTATGCACCATTTGGGAGCGACATTTCCTGGCAATACAGGTATTTTATTACTAAGTGAAAACGATACAGGCTTAGTTCATATTAACGAAAATTGCAAAGAACTTGGGAGGCTATCATTAGCTGATATGAATCAACCCGAAGGTGTTACTATGGGTAGCAATAGGGTCATCTACGCTGTGGGAGAGCCCAACCAATTGCAAATATTTACTCCTGACCCACTGCCCGTGATAACAAATTATCAACTTATTGATTGTGGTAATAATAATTTAAACGTTCAGCTCACTCTGGGGAATCTCAATCCTGCAGCTACCTACGATGTTTATTATACAACCGATTTGACAAATCCCAATGGATGGCAACCTGCAACTCCCAATGGACTTCAAATATCAGGAAGTACCCTTATCTGGGATGATTGTGAAGTACCCGAAAGAGATGCCGCCTTCTACAGAATAGAAGGAACTTGTGATTCGGACAACGACGGGCTTACAGATGCTTTTGAAATTTTAAGTGTCGGCACCAATCCGTATGAAGCGGACTCAGATGCCGACGGAATTCCTGATAGTGCTGAAGATTCGGATTGTGATGGTTTTACTAACATTGATGAATACACCAATCCATTCATGGGAGTAACTTCAAATTGCGGTAATTGCCGACAAAGAGACTCTCTCGCTCTTATTGATATTTTCAGTTCATTTACGAATGCTGCCTACATGTGGGATGCCAATCAGCCCATAACTACATGGCGTGGTGTCACCTTGAATGAAGACGGATGCGTAGAGAGATTTGCAATTTATGAAGCCAATTTGAAGGGAACACTCTCTCCAAGTATCGGTAATTTGAGTGAGTTGGAAATATTGAATTTCAGTGAGGAAAATAGCCTCAGCGGACCCCTTCCAACGACCATTGGGAATTTGACAAAATTGACTCACCTGTATCTGGCATACAATAGATTCTCCGGCAATATTCCTAGCTCTATTGGTGATTTGGATAGCCTTGATGTATTGGATTTGAGAGGGAATCAATTGACTGGTGAAATTCCTGCTTCGATTGGTGATTTGACAACTTTGAGGCATCTATTGTTGTCAAGAAACGATCTCGTCGGTAACATCCCTGCATCTGTCGGCAATTTGACTAACCTTGAGACATTGGATTTGGAATGGAATCAATTGATAAGTATTCCGTCCTCAATCGGCAATTTAGATAATCTTAAAAGGTTATCTCTCCAATTCAATCAGTTGACCGGACTCCCATCTGAAATTGGCGATTTGAACAGTCTGACCACACTGTGGTTGGGAAATAATCAACTAACAGAAATTCCGGCTTCCATTGGTGGTTTAAGCAAGCTCGAACACTTGAGTCTACGTAACAACCTACTGACTAACCTTCCACCTACAGTTGGTAATTTGAGTAACCTCACCCGGTTGGAACTAAGGGGCAATCAATTGACCGAAATTCCGACTTCTATCGGCAATTTGAGTAACCTTGTTCGATTGGATATAGGAGATAATGCCCTGAGTAACCTACCCGTTTCCATGGGCAATTTACACAATTTGGAGGTACTGAGTTTTGATAACAATCAAATTACGGGAAGTATGCCTGTATGGTTGGCTGACTTAGAAAAACTATCTGTATTATCAACTATCAACAATCAATTAGCAGGTTGTTATGCAGATGAATTGAGCGTACTCTGTAGTCGCATTGCTTATTACTCGAATAAAAATACCAGAATCAGTGACGGTAATAACTTTGATGCCGATTGGGAAGATTTTTGTAATAGCGGGGCAGGAGTTTGCCCTGCGGATATACCTTGCTACGAACGAGATAGAGCCATTCTTATAGATTTTTACAACAGCACCAACGGATCAAACTGGACTATCAAATGGAATCTGTCAGCACCCATGAACACATGGCACGGCGTGACTCTAAATGCAGAAGGATGTGTAGAAAGTATCATCATAGGAACAAACAAAATAGGTGGTACACTACCCGCTTCTATCGGTGATTTGAGTGAATTGAAAATACTTGCCTTAGGTGGCAACGAGATAGGCGGCACTATCCCAACTGAAATTGGTCAACTCACTAAACTCACCAACCTCGGCTTGGGTGGCAATAACTTGACAGGTGGCATTCCAACTCAAATTGGTGACTTACTCAATTTGGAACAACTATGGTTAGCCGATAATCACAATTTAGGCGGCAGCATACCGAGTGAACTTGGACAACTGACCAAACTTACTCACCTGATATTGAATAACTCTAATATTACAGGTAGTCTTCCGCCCGAACTTGTCGGTATGGCAAAAATAAGATATTGGAAATTATATAATAACGACTTATCCGGCTGTTATCCGCCCGAACTCGCGGTGCTGTGTAGTCGCTTGCATCCGGATTTCAGTAAAAATGACAAAGTAAATGTCGGCAATAATTTTAGCGCAAACTGGGAAGATTTTTGCAGCAGCCAAAGTGGTGTATGTCAAGGCGGAGCGAAGGTAAATGAGTCCTACATTTCCGGCTACAACATATATCCAAACCCTACACAAAACGGCACTACACTACATCTTGAATTCAACAGCCAAACGGATAGCGAAAATGCTACACTAAGCATTTACAACATCACAGGACAATTGATACAAAGCGAAGATTTGCTTATACAAAACGGTCAAAATCATTTTATGACCACATTAGAACAATATGCGACAGGCGTATATTTTGTAAAGCTACAATCAGGCACTTACACAGCCACACAAAAATTGATAATACAATAAAGAAGTCAGTAGGATAACAATCAAGTTTGCGCGATTTCGTTCGCGTGAGCTTGATTTTGTTTCAATCACCAAAAGTGTATTTATTTGATTATCAAATTTTTACAAAAAGAACCTCGCGTTCTTCGGTATTTTGCCTTTCAAACAATCCCCTCCAACGCCCCACCTTTCGCAAACAAGGTATCCACCCGCCGACTCACATCCGGGTCAGTCACAAGCGGCGGTGCGTGATGCGGTTTGATACGTGCATCAATGATGAGTGCGCCTTCACAGCCCCAATGCTTGAAGGTCGTCGAACTTTTCACACCATAAATATCATGCGAAGGATTGGCGCGAGTGAATGTCACCCACACGAAATTATTCAGTGTAGCGGCGGCAAATTTCGCATCATCGCAGAGGACGATAAGCGGTATATTTTCTGTATTTTGATGAGCAAGATGTGTGGTCAATGTCGCCAATTCCGTTTTAGCGGTATCGTAATCCGTGAATTTTTCGCCCTCAATCGCTACGATGCCCGGCATACATAGTGCAGCATTTTTATACGCCTTCGGCAAATGAAAATCACTTGGTAAATCGGTCGCCAAATCGCGTTTTTTATCTCCGCAACAAGCAATGACGACTTTCGACCCTGCATTCCAACCATCGCCCGAATAATCGAGCGTATCAATCGTTGTATTGGTCTGAAAATGTAGGTCGCGTCGCCAGTCCACACGCTCCAAAAGGTGTTGGAAAAAGTGCGGAATATCTTGTGCATTTACAGGCGCGTCACCTGCCGCAGCGATGAACAAAAACTTCGCCAACGAAGTCTGCCCCGACCCTAAAATGCGGTTGGCAATCGTCAAAATCTCCTCCGGTTTGCGCTCGCGGAAAGGCATATAACGCTCCTGCCCGACAGCCAACAACAAAGGATGTACGCCGGCAGCATCTACGGCATTGATGCCCACCAATCCGGGAAATTCTTGTGGTGCAAGTGGCTTCACTAGTTGGTGTATCATCCAGCCAAAACTCGAATCTTCTTGCGGCGGTCTGCCTACGACCGTAAAATGCCAAATCGCGTCTTTTCGATGATATACTTTATCCACTTTCATCACCGGAAACTCATGTGCGAGGCTGTAATATCCCAAGTGGTCGCCAAATGGTCCTTCAAGTTTTTTGGTATCTTTTATAATTTCTCCCGTAATACAAAAATCGGCATCGGCAGAGAGTACATGCCCATCACGACGAGCATATCCAAAGCGTCGTCCTGCCAACATGCCCGCAAAAGTCAATTCTGTCAAACCCTCCGGCAATGGCATGATCGCCGAGAAAGCATGGGAAGGCAATCCGCCTACGAATACACTGGCTTTGAAGGGTTTATCCATACGATTATATTTTTCGTGGTGTACGCCTATGCCTCTGTGGATTTGGTAATGTAGCCCGATTTCTTCGTTTGGTACATAGTCATTTCCGGAAAGTTGGATGCGATACATGCCGAGATTTGATGCGCCCATAACGCCCGATTTTTCGGGGTCTTCGGTATAGACTTGCGGCAAGGTCACAAAGGCACCGCCATCCATGGGCCAAGATTTTATCTGTGGCAATTGGTCGATGGTCGTCTCACCATAAGCTACGGGTACGCGCATACGTCGGCGCATCGGCAATGCCTTCAATGCCGTAAAAGGCGCACCCAAATACCGCGTTGGTTTTTTGAAAAAATTGGTGGGGTCGGCTTTGAGTTCGATGACTTTCTGCACATGTTTTATCGTATCCCGAAAGATGTATTCGGTGCGCTCAATCGTGCCATAAAGGTTGGAAACGGCTTGAAATGGACTGCCTTTTACGCGCTCAAACAACAGCGCAGGTCCGTCTGCATCATATACGCGACGATGTATTTCGGCGATTTCTAAATCAGGGTCGAGTTCGGCTTTGATGCGTACCAATTGTCCAGTACGTTCTAAATCATTGACGCAATGGCGCAGACTTTTGTATGACATATTTACAATTAATCTTCGTAGTTGATAGTCAACACATTCAAATAGAGAATGTCTCTCATTTAAATAATGTGATTTTAAAACAAAGAAACAGACTAAGGGTTTGTTTTTTTAGAAAAATACAGGAAATAATTTATCTTTGTTGTCTTCTTATTTTTGAAAAACAGATTTATATAAAATTAGTATTTTTGGAATGTAGTAAACATTTTTTAAATAAAAAAAATCACCATGATATTAAATTATAGAATTTCTTTATTCCTTTTATGTACGCTCGTCGGAATGAGTATCTTGATTTCAAGTTGTAAAAAAGATGATGAAACAACTTCTACCGCCGATTGGTATTTTGAACCTGCCGCCGATAATGAAGCAAAAGTCCAGGAAGCCTTCATTCTTGCCGAAGATGATGATGTTATCGAATTTTCTGAAGGTACTTTTGAGTTTACCAATACGCTTTCATTGGAGGGTAAAAATGGTATTGTGATTCGTGGAGCGGGGCGCGATAAAACGACGCTTTCTTTTGCCAGTCAGACCGCAGGTGCAGAAGGACTGGATGTCTCTAACTGCAATTGGTTTTTGATACGCGACCTCACCGTAGCCGACGCTGAAGGCGATAATATCAAAGTCAAAGACGGTGATGGCATCAGCTTTGTGAATATAGGCGCGGTTTATAACGGACCTGTAAGCGGTGACAATGGTGCTTATGCGCTCTATCCGATTGCTTGCAAAAACGTTTATGTGGACAATTGTTATGTACGCGGTGCTTCTGACGCAGGTATTTATGTGGGGCAGAGTGAAAAAATAGTTGTTCGCAATAATTTGGTCGAAGAAAATGTAGCCGGAATAGAAATCGAAAACAGTATCGAAGCTGACGTTTATAATAATGAAGCAAGAAACAATACGGGAGGTATTCTCGTTTTTGACCTGCCTAATTTGACCGTTATCACTAATGGAAGACAATGTCGTGTTTATGATAATAATATCCATGACAATGACCATGAAAACTTCGCGCTATCGGGTACGGTACGGCAAATACCCCCGGGAACAGGTATTATGTTGCTATCATCTGCTGAAGTAGAAGTGTTTAATAATCAAATTACTAATAACAATGTCATGGGTATTGGTATTGTAAGTATGACAACTTTGTCTGTTATCGCAAATTCTCCTTTCAGCACTGACAACGGCTATGACCCTTATATTTATGACATTCACATTCATGATAATACTTTCCAGCGCACTACCGAATATCCTGCCAACCCTAATGATGTAGGTGAGTTGCTTCAAGACCAATTCCCTGACGGAGATATGCGTGATATTCTTTACGACGGCGTTGTTGCTCCATCATTGAATGGTGATGCTACGGAAGGTATCTGTATTCATAATAATACCAACGCGACTTTCGTAGATATTAATGCACTCGGTCTATTTACTGACCAACGTTATGATGCTACACCACACGATTGTGTACAAGAAACTGTTTCGGTAGCAGTTATTAATGCACCTGCTTATGAGTAAATTAGTCGGTAGTCGATAGTCCATTGTCAATAGTTTATTTGATGAACAAGCCTAAATACACTGTTTCACAAATTTATTTACTTTTTTGAGTATTTCTTTTAAAATGACTCTTCACCAAAAAATCCTTAAATACAGCGAGTATTCGCGTCATTTTTGATTCGATTCATTTCAAAATAAACGTCAAAAAATGTAAATAAATTTATAAAACAGTGTACTAAAAATACGTGTCTTGTCTATCAACACTACAAACTACCGACTATGGACTACCGACTATGGACTACCGACTATGAACTAACAATGTTATTCGACATCAAATCAGGGGAAAGAGATATTTTTCTACTCATCAGTAAAGTTGCTACTAAGTTGGGCTATCCTGCTTATGTCGTAGGCGGATATGTGCGAGATAGGCTGCTGGCGCGTTCTTCCAAAGATATGGATATTGTCTGTATCGGCAGTGGCATCGAACTCGCAGAATCCATTGCCGACCATCTATTTCCGCGCCCCAAAGTAACGGTATATAGTCGTTTTGGGACGGCAATGTTGATACATAAGGATATGGAGATAGAGTTTGTTGGTGCGCGTCGCGAATCGTATCGAAAAGACTCTCGTAAACCACAAGTAGAAGACGGCACATTGGAAGATGACCAAAACCGTCGCGACCTCACTATCAATGCCCTTGCCGTTAGTCTAAATGAGCATAATTTTGGTACGATAGTCGATCCATTTAATGGACTTGGCGACCTCGAACAACGCATCTTGCGCACGCCGCTCGAACCCGGACGCACCTTTTCCGATGACCCGCTTCGCATGATGCGTGCCATTCGTTTTGCCGCTCAATTACATTTTGAAATAGATGCCCAAACCTTCAAAGCCATCAAAGATTATCGGCATCGCATTAAGATTATTTCGCAAGAACGCATTACCACCGAGTTAGAAAAAATACTTCTATCCGAAAAGCCTTCAGTTGGTTTTAAATTGTTGTTTGACAGTGGTTTATTAGAAATAATTTTTCCTGAAATGGCTGCGCTACAAGGTGTGAAAGTTAAAAACGGTGTTCGTCATAAAGACAATTTTTATCATACTTTAGAAGTCATTGATAATATTTGTAAAAACACGAATAATATATGGCTACGCTGGGCTGCCCTTCTACACGATATTGCCAAACCACCTACTCAACGTTTTGACCCAGATGTCGGTTGGACATTTCACGGACATGAAGCACTTGGTGCAAAGTGGACACCACGTATTTTTCGTAAGCTCCGTCTCCCGAATGACGCGAAAATGAAGTACGTACAGAAGCTCGTCCGCCTTCATTTGCGTCCGATTTCTCTGACCAAAGAAAACATCACCGACTCTGCCATTCGCCGACTGCTTTTTGAAGCCGGAGACGACATTGACGACCTGATGATACTTTGTGAAGCTGACATCACGTCCAAAAATCCGCGAAAAGTACAACGCTATTTGAGCAATTATGAGTTGGTACGCAAAAAACTCATTGAGGTTGAAGAACATGACCGCCTTCGCAATTGGCAACCGCCCATTTCTGGCGAGTTGATTATGGAGACCTTTGGTCTCAACCCTTCACGCGAGGTTGGTATTATTAAAAAGGCAATTCGTGAAGCCATACTCGACGGCGATATTAGTAATGATTATGATGAAGCCTACCAATTTATGTTGAAAAAAGGAGAAGAAATTGGTTTAAATGCGAATTAAGCACAATCAAGAATAGACATTTATTTATTTCAAATATATCAATCACTTTTACATTTATTATTTTAAATTTTACATTTCAAAATCATGCCCAATGATTTAATATATAAAATGGCGGTCACGCGCATACCAAAGGTAGGCGGTGTTACTGCCAAAAACCTAATTAGTTACTGCGGTGGCGCGGAAGCCGTATTTAGAGCCAAAAAACGCGAGCTGCTCAAAATACCGGGTATCGGTCCGGTCATTGCCGACAATATCTTAACACAAACTGTACTCCACGAAGCAGAAGCAGAATTGGAATGGATAGAACAACACGATATTCAACCAATTTTTTATTTGGACGATACCTATCCTGACCGGATGAGGTTGTACGAAGACGCTCCTTTGATGTTGTATTATAAAGGTAATGCCGACCTCAATGCCGCACGTATCGTATCTATCGTAGGTACGCGCAAGCCCACGGAGCGAGGCAAGGCGATTTGTACAGAAATTGTAGAAGGTTTAAAGGATTATGATGTTCTTATCGTCAGCGGGCTGGCTTATGGTATTGATGTGACGGCGCATCGTAAGTGCTTAGAAATTGGTGTGCCAACGGTGGGCATTTTGGGGCATGGATTAGACCAAATTTATCCTGCTGCACATCGTCAAGTCGGTTTGGAGATGTGTGAAAATGGTGGTTTGCTGACCGAATTTTCGTATAAAGCCGGACCAAATCGTGAGCATTTTCCTATGCGAAATCGCATTATTGCGGGTATGTCTGATGCCTTGATTGTCGTAGAATCGGGAGCGGGTGGTGGTTCTATTATCAGCGCAAAGCTGGGTAATAAATATAATAAATCCGTCTTTGCTGTACCGGGCAGATTGCGCGACGACCAATCAAAGGGTTGTAATGGACTCATTAAAAGAAATAAAGCACACCTATTGGAAAGTGTAGAGGACGTTGCCTACATCATGGAGTGGATAGAGGAAGGCGCACCAAAACCCGCCGTCCAAAAACAGCTTTTTATCGACCTCACCGAAAACGAACAAGCCATTGTCAATATCCTGAAAACCGCCGATGAAGTCACCATTGATACAATTACTTTTGAAGCAAAAATGTACCCTGCACAAGTCTCTTCTCTTCTGCTGAATCTTGAATTTAAAGGGCTTGTGAAAAGTCTGCCGGGGAAGCGGTATATGTTGACGTACTGATATTGGGTGGCTAAGAATCGGGGGGTGTGTCCGGCTTATCATAAAGGTGCCGGGGGGAAGTGTTGGGTTTTTGTGGATGAGGTGGTGGTGCGGTAGGTTCGAGTTAAGCACATCGTTTTGCATAGTCGGTTGGAATGTCGCGTGTAGCCCTATAATAGATACAACCGTGACAGAAGCCCGACTAAGGCAAAGGGGCTACATTCCATTCTTGGAATATTACCTCAAAGCCAAATATGATGATAAAGAATAAGTTGTGTCGTGAACCGCCGAGTACGTGGTCCGTACGCTCGGTGGTGTGAGGGGGCTGCGGTGGGACAAATTGACTCACCGTTCCCTACTCGATTGTGTGCCGTGTTCTTTTGACTTATTTAGTGTCTGACCGAGAACTTCTTACTTATTGATAATCAGTGCTTTATCCGCTTTTTCTTAATTGAATAAATTGTTAAAAATTCACACTTGTTTTAAAATAAAATTCGTATCTTGTT
>Ga0114957_1004325_pt1 | contig 12309 bp, 10 predicted proteins | sample BantaG_FD_87175 | JGI IMG/M metagenome (GOLD analysis project Ga0114957, IMG submission 87175) | Marine algal microbial communities from Bantry Bay, Ireland - BantryBay_4 metaG | ecosystem: Host-associated > Algae > Red algae > Unclassified | place: Bantry Bay, Ireland | collected 2014-11-21 | reverse complement strand
TTATTTTTGTCTGAGCGAGGCAAAAAGCACAGACATAGCCTTAGTTACGTCGAGCATTTTTAACGAAGTTCAGACGGGAATAATGCCAAAGATTATCCGACAATATTAGCTTGAATGACTACTTAGCAAGCTTTTATGTAAACAATCATTTTATTAACCCTTTTTATTAAAAAAATCAAAACATTATGAAAAACACAATTTTATTTTTTTCCTTGGTTGGACTTTTTCTTTTTGCTACTCCAAGCCAAGCACAAGATTTTAAATCTGCCATCGGGGCACGACTCGGCTATCCGATATCAGCTAGTTTCAAAACTTTTTTAAACGAATCTAATGCCATAGAGGTTTATGCTGGAACACGAGGTTTTGGTAATTCTTTAAGTTCTTACCGTTGGTACATTGTGAGTGGTGCTTACCAAATTCACAAACCCATTGAAAGTGTTGAAAGGCTTCAATATTATTTTGGAGCAGGTGCATCTGTTCTATTTTGGAGTTTTGACTTTGATACTAGCGAATCCACTACCACGTTTGGATTACAAGGGTATCTAGGGCTATCTTATACACTAGAAAATTCTCCTGTTAATTTTAGTGTAGATTGGATTCCAACCTTTTTTGTCAATGGTTTTGGCAATGGTTTTGGGGCTGGATATGGAAGCCTAGCCGTTAGATATACTTTCGGGTCTGGAGAATAAATCATCTTTTAAGATATAATTGAAAAAGCCGTTTATCAATAAAGAAATTGATAAACGGTTTTTTATTTGGAAAACTACTTTGTAATGGTAAAACAATAATTTCCCGATTTGGACGGAATCCCCGCCTGAATGATTAGTCGGGGATTCCGTCTAAATCGGGAACTTATTATTTTACCATTACTTAACATCAACACTAACTAGGATCTTGTTTAATTTTCCTTTTTTTTACATTAAACCATCCCTTGAAACTAAAGTCTAACTACCAAACCTTTAAATTGAATCAATCGACTACCAACATTTCTGACGAACAGATTTTACACTTACTCCAAGGTGAAAAGAATATGGAGCAAGGGTTTCGTTTATTGATGTTGAAATATCAAGAACGATTATATAATCATATTCGTCGTATGGTGAGCGAACATCAAGATGCTAATGATGTAATTCAAAATACCTTTATTAAAGTGTTTAAAAATATTGCAAAATTTCAAGGTAATGCTCAATTATATACTTGGTTATATCGAATAGCAACTAATGAGACGATTACTTTTTTAAATAAAAAGAAAAAAAAATCGACAACCTCAATTGATGATGCAGAATTGGATATGGCTAATCGTTTGAGTGCAGATACTTATTTTGATGGCGAAGCGGCGCAGGCAAAATTGGCAGAGGCTTTACAAACGTTGCCCCATAAACAAAAACTAGTTTTTAATATGCGGTATTATGATGAAATGCCTTACCAAGCTATTTCGGATGTTTTAGAAACTTCAGTTGGCGCGTTAAAAGCATCTTATCATCATGCTGTAAAAAAGATAGAATTATTTATTAATCAAGGTAAAGAGGTAGTCTGATTTTATAAAATAAAGATAACTTATTAGGAGTCAGGAGCGAGGAGTCAGGTGTCAGGTCGAAAATCTGTTGAGCTACCAAATAAATAGATTTCTTCAATTAACTGATTATTCGATCAAAATATTTCGACCTGACTCCTGACTCCTCGCTCCTGACTCCTATCATAAGTAGTTACAAATGAAATAATGAATTAGATCAATACATTATGAAAGATATTAAAAAAGAAATTCATGAAGAGTTAAAAGAAATAGCTCCTTCTTTTTCCAAAATGGAAAAGAAAGATGGTTTTGAAATTCCTGAAAATTACTTCAAGGAATTGCCTGACCAAATCTTGAGCCAGTTAGATTTTCCAAAAACATCAGTAGCAACTAAGGCAAGTTGGATGGATGTTTTGATGGAAAAAATCAATGCTTTATTCCAACCTAAAATTGCAGTTGGATTTGCAATGACAATGTTATTAATGTTTAGTATTTATTTTTTTACAAATAAAACAACGACAACTCCTGATATTTTTGCAGAAATATCATTAGATGAGATGGAAGCATATGTGAAAGAAAATATTGACGATTTTGATGAGGAGATACTCTTGGATTTTATGGCTGAAAATGAAATGAATTTGGATAATCTAAGTGAAGAGGATTTAGATGAATATATGAACGATATTATTGACGACTTAGATGATAGTGATTTAGAAGAGTTTTTATAAAAAAAAATTAAACTTGAAATAGAACAATTCTGTTCTAAAAATTTTAAAAGATGAAAAAATATATTTTAGGAATTATAATGATTGTAACTTTTAGTGTATCAACTTTTGCACAAGGTGGAAAAAGAGGAAATAAAAGAATGGAAGCGCAGAAGGTAGCATTTATTACAAATTATTTAGATTTGACGCCTGAGGAGGCAGAGACTTTTTGGCCGTTGTACAAGCAATTTGAAAAAGAGAAAAGAACAATTATTAAAAAATACCAGCCAACTAAAAAACTCGTGAATATGAGTGATGCTGAATTGGAAGAACAAATGAACTTATCTTTCCAAAAAGATCAGGAACAGTTGGATTTGAAAAAAGAGTATTTTGGAAAAATAAAAAAAGTACTTTCTATTCGAAAACTAGCGATGTTAAGAGTAGCTGAAAAAGAATTTAAAAATAACATTCTAGAGGAGCTACAAGAAAGAAGAAAAGCAAGGCGAGAACGTCGAATGAATAGAGATAATTAACTTTCTATTTTTACGATAATACTAAATAGTTATTTTGGAATAATATAATTTTCTACTTTTGTAGGAGATGAAATCGGTACTTATCAAAAGGTAGGTACCGATTTTTTTATTCACAAAAAACAGATTTTTTAATGTCTAAAAATGTAAGAGCACATATTGCTTTATTTATAGTCGCTCTAATTTATGGTGGAAATTATTCCGTTGCAAAACTAGTGTTAGATGATAATTATATTCAACCATTAGGATTTATTGTAATGAGAGCTATGAGTGGATTGGTTTTGTTTTGGATAGCTCACTTAATGTTTATAAGAGAAGACGTTGACAAAAAAGATTTTCCTCTAATTATAGTTTGTGCAATATTCGGAATAGCCGTTAATCAGATGTTTTTTTTTATGGGGTTAAAATACACAACTCCAATTAATGCATCTCTCATCATGACCACTACACCCATTTTAGTGCTTCTGACTTCTGCAATTATTGTAAAAGAAAAGATCACGATTCAAAAGATGATAGGGATTGCTTTTGGCGCAATAGGAGCTATCGTATTGATTAGTTTTGGAAAAGAATTATCCTTTAATCAATCTCAAATTTTAGGAGATGTAATGATTCTAATTAATGCTATTTCATATGGCATATATTTGGTTTTAGTCAAAAAACTAATGACTCGTTATCATCCTATCACCGTGATAAAATGGATATTTACTATTGGAATATTTATGGTGCTTCCATTTGGAATAGGCGACTTAAAAGCAGTTCAATGGACTGACTTTAATCAAACGATTTGGCTCGCAGTAATATATGTGTTGATAGGTGCGACATTCTTGACCTATTTACTTAATGCCTTTGCACTAAAAGTTGTTAATGCCTCCGTAGTGAGTATCTATATTTATTTGCAGCCATTGTTAGCTACATTAATCGCTTTATTGATGGGGAAGGATGAGTTGGGATTTGTGAAAATCTTAGCTGCAATTTTCATCTTTATAGGTGTATATTTAGTAAGTGCTCCTTCAAAACAACCTCCAAACAAAACTTCAAAATCTCATAAAATCTCAAAATAGATATGTATTTTATTTAATGTGATGTCACAAATGATAAAAAAATGTAATTTTATAACTAATTTTTTTTTCTCCTAATACATGTATTTTTTTGCTATGTATTTCTCAATGAAAAAGAGATGCTTAAATGATATGATAAAATTATTTATAATTTATAAAGTTTTGTAATGTATTGATATTCAATAAGTTATACGATTTATAAATAATTTTAATACCATAAAATAATTAACTTTTTTTTCAAAAAATCTCATTTCTTTTCCATTTTTTTTCCTTTCTTTATGACAGATACTACTTAACTACAATTGAAAAAATGAAATTCTATAACGAAGAAAATATATTAAAAAAGCTTATTTCAGAGTTTGAGGGCATGTCACAGAAGGGAGTGGTAGGTTTTTATGAGAAAACGGTATGGTTGGATTTTATCCTGTACTATGAAAATCAGTCAAATTTTGAAAAAGGAATAGAATTATGTGACCTCGCCATGTCGCAACATGTGTCCTCTATGGAATTTTTATTTCATAAAAGCAGATTGTTGGTGGAATTAAAAGAATTATCTAAAGCACTTGATTGCATAGAAAATGCTTTGTCTTTTTCTCCTGAAAATTTTGATTTGAATTTTTTACGAGCTGAGATATGGGTTGAACTTGGTGAATTCCGATGGGCGTATGATACCCTGAAAAAATTATACAAAACCTCTGGTCTTGAGTACCAATCCCAAATAATATTATTACTTGCCAAAATTTATGAAATCAATGAAGATTTTGTAAAGATGTTTTCGGTTTTAAAGAAAGCATTGAGGAAAGATCCTGATAACCCATTACTATTAAGTAGGGTGTGGTTTGCAGCAGAATTATCTCAGTTGTATCAAGAAAGTATAGAACTTCATTTAGAATTAATTGAATTAACTCCTTATTCTTTTTTAGCATGGTATAATCTTGGGCAAGCTTACATTTGCTTAGAGGATTATAAAAAAGCTGCGGAGGCTTTTGAATATGTTTATATTATTAACGATCAATTTGAACTAGGGTATAAAGATGCAGCAGAGGCCTATATCATGATTGAAGATTATGAAAAAGCATTAAGTATATATAATGAATATTTAGAAATTTTAGAGCCTGATAGTGATGTATTTGCAAAGGTCGGACTTTGTCAAGAGAAGTTAGGAAATATTGGCTTGGCTAAAGAATTTTACCTTCAGGCACTTGAAGCTAATCCTTTCAATAGCATGGCACTTTTCAGAATGGGAGAATGTCATATGAGGGAGGAATCATGGGGGAAAGCTATTCATTTTTATAATAGAGCAATAGAATCAGATTGTAATCGAGAAGATTATTTAATTGCAATAGCACAGGCTTATTTTAAAAATAAAAATATAAAACAAGCGAAAAAATTCTTCCAAAAGGCAACAGATATGGCGCCTGAATTAAGTAAGTATTGGACAGAGTATGCAACGTTTCTAATGAAGATGGGGAAAAGTGAGGAAGCTTACTCAATTTTGGATGAGGCTTATTTTTATACTGTTGATACAGAAGTATTGTATTGTAAAGCTGCTTGTTTATTTGCAATGAGTAAGCGAAAAGAAGCATTGAAAACATTGACACAAGCGTTAGAAGAAAATGCATCTTTGCTAGAGTCTTTGTTTACTTTGACACCAGAATTAGTAGACGATTCTGAGGTTCGTGCTTTGATTAATACGTTTAAGTAGAGTTAATTTTGAATGAAGAATTTTGAATGTGTCTAAAACCTTGTATTTACTAGGTTTTGAAATTTTCTGCACAAAACTATTTAGAATAAACTCTAATATTATAAGTTTTTTAGATAAAAAATATATCATAGTGTTTTATTGAAAGTATCTTTTAGCATTTAGCTAAAAGATACTTTTTTGATTTTGATTGACATTTTGATTTTGATTAAAAAAATCAGCTTATGGCATAATCCTTTTTACAATACTTCTTATGGCATAAAATTTGGAAAAAGTCAATGTACCCTCCTTTCAATTCTCCCTAGTTATAAATTAAAACCATGAAAAAAAGATATTCACATTCCCTTTCCAGTTCCTTCTTATTATTACTGTTTTTAACCTTTATGAGTTCATGTCGATCCAAGGATGGCGATGTTGTAGTCGGGGTATCCAAAGAAAATTTTACTATTGAAGATCAAATCCAAATAGGAAAAGCTATTAACTCTACTATTGAGTCTAATAATCAAGACTTTGAAATGTTGGATAAAAAAAATTATCCAGAGTTGTACACTCATCTCAATACGATGATTGATCAAATTACTAATACGGTTACCGTTAAACATAGAGAAGATTTTGACTGGAAAATTTCGATTTTGAAAAATGATGATGAAGTAAATGCATTTATTACTCCAGGAGGACATCTGTATATTTATACAGGACTTCTGAAATTTTTTCAAGGTGAACATGAATTGGTTGGAGCAATTGCTCATGAAGTGGCATATGCTGATTCTGATTTATTAATTAATCAACTGAAGAATGAATTTGGGAGTAAAAAATTAAGTAAAATCTTATCCGATGATGGAAGTGATGAAGTCTTAAATGAAATGACTCGTTCCATAAAAGATATGGTCTATCTAGAGTCGGATGTAATTAAAGCAGATTCATTTTGTACAGATATTATTTGTGAGTTTGTTTGGGATGGCGATGGATTATTATCAATTTTAAAGAGGGGAGGGACTTCAACAATACCTATTGATTGGTTACAATCTAAACCTGTTGATAATGAAAGAATATTGAACTTATCAGATTTAGTTTATAGTAGAGAATCATGTGGAATGCCTGATTCGATTTTTCACCAAAGATATATGGAAAAGGTAGTGGAAAATTTACCATAATCTTATACCGAATTAACTGGAATATTTTGATATTCGACATCTTCCAGTTAATTCGGTATTCCTCCAAATTTTTTTGAACTTTTTAGAGGAAAAATTACGACGTACTCTGACTCCAATCTATTTAATTCTTTCCACTTATGAATTCCCTTTGACTTTTTCTAAAAGCCAAGCTCTACCCATCAGATGTTTTTCCATTTCTAAATCCTTTCCATATCTGTGATAAATTTCTTTCTGTTCCATTCCTCTATGTCTTAATCGAGCAATCTTTCTAGTGTATCGAGCGAAATTTTTATGTGCTTGTATTCTTGTATTTCCAATATCTTTTTTGTCCATATATTTTAAGAATGCTGCAATAAAATTAACCAATCTAGGGAAAGCAGTTTCATCGGTTTTCATGGATTCAAATAATGCTTGTATTAAAACGAATTTAGATCGGACATCAAAAAATGATTTGTCAAATGAATAATTGCTTAAAAGAAGAATGGCATTTTGATAATCTTTTTCTTTTAGAGAAATATATCCATCACAAAAAATTATAGCCGTCTCTTTGACTGAAGGAGGAAGGTACTTGGAATAATTTGCTATGAATTTTTTTGACCATTTGATCTTTTTTTGATAAGTGGCAATCATTGCAATATTGGTAAATGCTTGTTGAGATATTCTATTGTTATAGAGGAAGACTTTGGACTTTAATCCCCATTGATATAATTTAAGTTGTTTTTGAGATGCAATTTTATTACCATTGTTGACTTGTGAAGCATTGATATTTACAAGTAAAAGAAAAAATTCAAATTGACCTTTCTTTGATAATAAATTTCGATGTTTTAAAAATTGTTTTTCAAGTAACTCAAATTTTTTAAGCTCAAAACCATTCTGTAGTAAATCAATAAAAAGTAGATATATTTTATAAATAGGATTTTCTTTTTGAAACTGTTGTTCTACAACTTGCTTGATTTCATCAAATAATAGAATCTGCTTTTTCGTATCAAATATAGCTTGCCTATTTAGCAATTCACAAGATAAATGAAGCTTGGAAAGTAAATAAAAATGATTTAAATGTTGATGTGCCAAATCAGCAATATCCAATTTTGGATCAAGGGTAGAATAGTGAGGATGAAGATATGATTCTTGATAAAGAAAAAATAGATCTAAATGTCTATTGGCTGTTTTATTCTGCTTAAGTTTTTTTACCAACTTTGTAATTTCTTCATGATGATGAGTATAAAGATTACGGTGGTTATAAGATTGGATCAGTAATTTTTTTTGCAGTAGTTTATTCGTCTGGATATTTTTAATAACCATATATTCTTTAAGCAGACCGTTAAGTTCAGACATCAATCTCCTCATTTTTTCAGCATCAAAAATTTCATTAGGAAAAAGAGTTTGAAAAACAATTTCTTTTTTTAGTTTTTCAGCATTCTTTTTTTTGCTTTTACCATTTTTCTCTAGAGTATAAATATATTCATACAAGTCAATCAATTCTGATTTACTATTAAAAAAAGGAGAACGGACGAATTTAGAGAAAGCATTAAATTCAGATGTATCCAAGGCATCTAAAAAATGCATGAGTTTACTACCCAACATGTGTACATATTGTTAAAGATGATAGAGATTAAATCTATAATATTACTTGTTTGACAAAATTTCTGATAGGCACCTTATATTTTATGCTCCAAAACAGGAAACTAAAAGGTAAAGTAATCAAAAAGTTAATTGAGGTATTTCTTCTCAAGGTAAAGTTGTACAGTAGAAAATACAAAGATTATGGAAAAAATTTTGGATAAGGGGCAAAAAAAATCCCATTTTTTCAATCAGAATTTCTTTCGTTTTTTTTAAATGACAGCTATTTTTACGTTTAATCTTATTTTAGGATTATTTCAAACACACGCTTGTTTTTTTTAACATTAAAACCCTCTTTCGGAATCCCCGAAAGAACCCCCTTGCAAATTAGTATGAAACACCTTTGCAAATTTCTATCAAAGAAAAGAAATAAAAAACTAAATGAGACGATTTTTAATAAGTCAAGAATAATCATTGCGATTATTCTTGACTTTTTTTATTGATGGATTATTTGAATTGATACCCTTTGATTTTTACTATTATAAATATTACAAATAAAAGTTCCTTTCGTTAGACCTTCATCTGAAATTAAAAATTGATGCTCTCCTTTGTTTAAATCTCCATCAAAAATCAGTTTAATTTTTTTTCCAGAAATATCAAATAACTCGATTCGGTATTGTCCACTTTTCTCAACTGTTAAGTTTAATTTTGAAGAAATAGAAAATGGATTAGGAGCAACTGTAGCTTTAAAATCTACTGCTTCAAAATTTATAACAGAGGTCTCTTCTTCTAACACTACTTTATACATCGACCGTCCATAAGTTGCCGCTAATAAAGTTGCCGTTCCTTCATGGAAATCTAAATCGGTAACCACTACATTTGGTAAACCCACACAATAAGTTTCCCAAGTTTGTCCATCATTTTTAGAAACAAAAACACCGACATCAGTTGCGATATAAAGATCATTTAAAATAGGATGAACGATGATATCATTAACTGGAACATCAGGTAGGTTTCCAGAAATGTCATCCCAAGTTATTCCATCGTCATTCGTTTTGTAAACATGTCCAATGTTTTCTCCATAGCGAAAACCAGACAGCGTTGCATATGCAGAACTTACTGCAAAAGGATTGGCTGCTACACTTGTAATCCATCGATTGGGAATGTCGGAAGAAGAATCCCATGTACCTCCTCCATCAGTTGTAATTGATATTTTCCCATCATCAGTTCCTACCCAAATGACATCACTATCCAAAGGAGAAACACTTATGGTTGTTATTGTTCCAGAAATCAGATTTCCTCCAGGATCACCATTAGTTAAGTCAGAACTGATGGCATTCCAAGAGTCAGCACCATTGATAGATTTGTATAATCTATTAGCTCCATAATACATGATGTTCGAATTGTTGGGGTCAAATATTTTTGGCGTATTCCAGTTTTTTCGATCCCAAGCAACGATACCATTAGTGGCGTCGCTAAAGTTGTTTCCACCATTTGTAGATTTGAAAAAAAAGCCATTTTGATAACCCGCAAATATAATGTTATTATTATCTGGATTGACCATTGGATACATCCCATCACCTCCAACAATTGCTTCCCAATCATCTACATTTCCAGTAAGTGTTCTAATCGTATTATTGTCTTGAGCACCTCCGTAAATGCTTTGCGGATTTTGATTATCTATTTCGCAACCATAAAACTGAGTGATGGGTAATGAGTTGACAAAAGTATAATCTACACCTTCGTTTTGACTGATGTAAACTCCTCCATCATTTCCAGAAACATAAAAATTAGGATCGGCAGGATGAATAAATAAAGCATGTTGATCGACATGTTGACCTTGGAAAATCATTTCCCAATTATTTCCTCCATTTCCAGATTTAAAAGTATTTAAACTTAAATAATGTACTTTGTCTTCATCTGTAGGATGAACAATTATTTTCCCAAACCACCACATAAACGGAACATCATCAAGATCAAATGTATTGATAGGAAACCAATTATTTCCTGCATCATTACTGCGGAATGCACCACTAATAAATCCATCTCCTCCTGCATAAGCTGCATACAAAATATTAGAATTAGAAGGAGCAATGGCAATTCCAATTCTACCTTTATCCAAGGGGTCAGAAGGAAGACCGTTGGTTAATTCCGTCCATGAAGATCCACCATCTGTACTTTTAAAAATACCTGAAGTTGGGCCTGCATATTTTCGATATTGAGGTCGTCGGATTCTTTCCCATGCCGCAGCATAAATGATATTCGGATCATCAGGATGTAAGGTTAAATCAATCACACCTGTCGAATCTGAAACCATTAAAATATTATTCCAAGAGTTCCCTCCATCTGTACTTTTAAAAACGCCACGCTGTCCATCATTAGAAAAAAGATTTCCCATCGTAGCGACATAAACGGTATTGGGATCAGTTGGATGAACTTTTACTTTTCCAATACTTCCTGCATTTTCTAGCCCGATATGTGTCCATGAATTTCCTGCATCATCCGACCGATAAACACCGACACCATCATAAGCCAAAGAACCTCCACCTGCATTCGCTTCACCTGTTCCTACATAAATAATATTTTCATCAGAAGGAGCCAATTCGATATCTCCAATCGACAAACTCAATGCATCATCAAAGATGGGATCGAAATTATTGCCACCATCTATTGATTTAAAAACACCTCCTGAGGCTGCGCCAAAATACATGATGTCCATTGAACTAGCAGGCATTTCAATATCAGTAACTCGACCTCCAATATTGGTTGGGCCAGCAAATTCCCATTCTGCGGTTGGATTTCTTTGTGCCGCTTGAACCGTACTTATTCGACTTTCTTTGAGTGCTTGAAGAAATGCTTTTTTATCAATTTTTCCTGAAGGGTAGGATCGTTGTGCATGGAACCAATCAGAAGGAATCTCTTTATGATTTTCTTCTTCTTTGGGAAATGTCTCAACAGCATTGTTACAAGAAAAGAATAAGATGAGTAGGAAAAATAGTGGATAGATTTTCATGGACATTTGACTTGATTTTAAATTATGATTTTGAATACCAACAGAATGATGTATTCAGTAATCTTCAAAAGTTACAATATAGGGTTATTTAGAATGAACATTGTTTTGTTTTGTAAAACTACATCATTCGGGGATCATTCAAAATTCAAAATTAGCGCAGCGATCATTCAAAATTAAATTCTATTTATCTCCAACGATTTCTAATTCATCAGCATCAGCTGAAACTAATTTTTCAACAGGAACAAGTCCTAATATTTCCTCAGCGAATTTAAAAGTTTCTGCTTCCACCGTTTTATAATCTTCATTCCAAAGCGGAGAAGGTAAAACATGATTGGTAGCATTTGAAAATGCAATTTTTCTTTTCTTTGCCTCAGGTGTACCAAGTTGGTCATACATTTCTAACATTCGTTTTACGGAAACGACATTATCTTGAATCGCTTCATTTTTATACCAATAACCTAAAAACTGTGGAGCTGTAATTTTACTAAAAGTCTCTTCCGTCATGATGACATCGAGCATATTTTTCATTTCTATAACTGCCTCCAAACGATATTTGTAAGTAACAAAATTTGCAGTACCTTCAGTAGGAACCCACGAGTGATAATTACTACCATTTACTTGTCTGCCTAATTGAAGTCCCCAAGGGTAAGTGAGGAGCCACGCCGTTTCATTTGCGATATCAATATTGGGAGAGTAGTTAATAAGTCCTGCCAATTCCGTATCGCCTGATGCTAAATAAAGTGCTGCGGTACAACCCGTGGAGGTTCCCATGATGATAACTTTCTCACCTATTTGTTGTCCGATAGCAATGGCTTTTTTTGCACTTTCCATAAATTTTTCGGGCGTCCAATCCAGTAAGGCTTCTTCCTTATTAATCCCATGTTCGGAGAGTCGAGCCAAATATAAATTACAACCATATCGCTTCGCAAATTCCGTATGCATCGGAGCACCTTCTCCTTGACTTGCAGAAAATCCATGAAGATAAACGAGAGCGTAAGGCGTCTTTTCTTTTTGTTCAGGCTTCGCCCAAATGATTCGCGCTTCATTATCAGGTCGAATATTAGGGATTGCTTTT
>Ga0114957_1004324_pt1 | contig 12312 bp, 8 predicted proteins | sample BantaG_FD_87175 | JGI IMG/M metagenome (GOLD analysis project Ga0114957, IMG submission 87175) | Marine algal microbial communities from Bantry Bay, Ireland - BantryBay_4 metaG | ecosystem: Host-associated > Algae > Red algae > Unclassified | place: Bantry Bay, Ireland | collected 2014-11-21 | reverse complement strand
TAGTCAAATTTTATTAGTGCAGATTACTCAAAAAAATATCGTCAAAAAATTCGTGCAATTTGTGAAAATTAGTGGCTAAAAATCATCGATATTTATCATTTTTTAAAACCGTCGGGTAGAGTACTACCAAACTATTGTTTATAAAAAAATCAAATAAAATCAATACCAAATCCCTACTTCTATTTCTAATAATATTTACACTAAATTCTTCTTGCGATAACAATACTTCTACAAATGTAAAAATAAGTAATGTCCAGCCAAGCAAGATGATTTCAAAATCATCTAACACCATAACAAATAATAAATTAAAATACAAAACTGGTATTCGATCTATTCTTGAAGATAGCAAAGGTAATTATTGGTTTGGGAGTCATCAGGAAGGAGTTTGTTTATATGATGGAAAATCGTTTCAATATTTTACCATGGAAGATGGCTTAAACGATAATCAAGTTAGAACCATTGAAGAAGATAAAAATGGAAATATATGGTTTGGAACAGCAAGAGGAGTAAATAGTTATGATGGGAAAAAAATAATAAGTCATTCTGCCAATGAAATTATTATGACAGGAATTCTAAATGGCTGGCAAAAAACAGATGATGATCTCTGGTTTAATGCAGGAAACAAACCAGGAGTATTTAGATATGATGGACAACAACTTCAATATTTGCCATTTCCAGTATCACAGGTTGATCAACCATTTAATCACTACGGAGTTACTGGTTTTTCAAAAAGTAAAAATGGTAAAATTTGGATTTCGACTTATGCTGCGGTATTCGGATATGATGGCTATACTATCGAAATTATTGATGATAAAAAATTAGATTTTGAAAAAGAAACGAACCAACTACATGTTCGAAGTATTCTTGAAGATTCGAAGGGTAATCTTTGGATAGGAAATAATGGAATTGGAGTGTTATTAAATGATGGAAAGACGACCATTAATTTTTCTAAAAAAAATCCAGTAGTTGCTAGCGGCTCTACAAAAGAAGGATTGACTTCATTTGTAAAAACACTCGATCATGTATTTGCAATCGAAGAAGATAGTAAAGGAAATATTTGGTTTGGAGATAGAGATACGGGGACTTGGAAATATGATGGGAAAACTATGACTAATTATAATAAAGATGATGGACTCACCAATGTTTTTGTTCAAACAATTTATAAAGACAAAAAAGATAAATTATGGTTTGGGTTAGGGAATGGAGATGTTTTTCAATTTGATGGGAAATCTTTTATTAAAATGTTTTAGAAAAATATTCGTAACTATTCAGCAAAGCTGAATTTTGTATGTTTTTCAACGCAGAGACGCAGAGGCGCAGAGAATTTTTCTTCGAAAAATTTAAAAACTCTGCGTCTCCCCGTCTCTGCGTTGAAAAATAAATTGACTTTAGCCAATGCTGAATAGTTACAAATATTCAATCAAAATCAAAATGTCAATCAAAATCAAAAACCCCTCAATCGCAATTCCTAACTATTTGACAATCTGATTTTACATCGCTTTTTTACATTAGCGGGCTTTTTGATTTTGATTGCCATTTTGATTTTGATTTTGATTAATGTTTTGATTTTGATTGCCATTTTGATTTTGATTTCTTCAAACTAAACCGCTTCAACTTCCATTTCTTTTTGAGCAGGTAATTGAATCGCAGAATTTGGAACTGAAAAGAAAAAAGTACTTCCTTGACCTTCTTCTGACTCCACCCAAATATCGCCTCCCCAAGTTGCAACAATTCTTTTACAAGTAGCTAATCCAATACCAGTACCTTCATATTCATCACGCGTATGTAATCGACGAAACATTTCAAAAACCTTTTCCAAGTTTTCTTTAGAGATTCCAATCCCATTATCTTTTACCGAAAAAACATAGCCACTTTCTAAAGGCATCGCATTGACTTCAACGATAGGATCTCTTTCCCCTTTGAACTTCATTCCATTGCTGACCAGATTTTGGAGCAATTGTAAAAGCTGAGTTCGATGTGCTTTTACGAGTGGTAGATTATCATGTTGGACGATTAAAGTCGCATTTAATATTTCTAGTCGATGTCGTAAATTAGATTCGACCATGACCATCACATCATTGGTGGAAATAAATTCCGTAGGAGAAGGTTGACCACCAGCTCGCGAAAAATCTAATAAATCATTTAATAAATTTTCCATCCTTCCAACAGCATCAACGATGTAGTGCATAAACTCATTACCCGTTTCATCAAAAGAAGAACTATATCTACGTTTTAGAAGTTGAGTATAAGAATTAATCATTCGTAGCGGTTCTTTTAGATCATGAGAAGCTACGTAAGCAAATTGTTGGAGGTCTTCATTGGAGTGTTCTAACTGCTTATTTTTAATATGAATTTCTTCGTTCTTAGAATTCAACAGTAGATTTTTTTCCTCCAATAATTTATTGACTCTGTTTTGATATTTTAATTTATTTCTATTCCAAAGTAAGGACATAAAAATAGCAAAAGTCGTAATGGCAAATAGATAGATTTGTTGCTTACGAATTTCTTCATTTTTACCTAACAACTCATTCTCCTTTTTTAGTATTTGAATTTCATGTTGAGACTTTTCTACATCAAACCTTCTTTTGGATGCCCCCATCTCCTCTAAAGTTTTTTCATTCAAAAGAGAATCTTTCATAGACACATAGATTTTATTATAATTGTATGCAATTAAAGGTTCGTTCAATTGATCGTGTACTAGAGCAAGATGTTTATAAATATCAGATTGACGACTACGAGAATCCAATTTCTTAGCAGACTTCAATGCCTCTTCTAAATAGGTTTTTGCTTTTCCTGCTTTCTTCCATTCTAAGTATAATTGAGCAATTTCGATTTTATTTCCAATTACACTATAAGCATCCCCAAGTTCTGTTTTAAGTTGAATAGCTTCTTTATAAAATTCTTCAGCCTTAGCGTAGTTTTTTTGATTAACAAAATTACTAGCCATGTTACCTTTCGAATAGGCTAATCCTGTTTTGTAATTTAATTTTTCCGCTAACTCAAATGATCGGCGATTATAATCTAGGCTTTCCTCGTGTAATCCTAATTTTTCATGAACTGCTCCAAGAGCAGCCAAACAAGAATAAATAAAATTTTCTTTATTTAAAGCAACACAGATTTTGTTTGCTTTTTGATAGGACTCCAAAGCCTTTTCATATTGGAGTTGGTAAAAGAATATGGTTCCAATATTATAATGACTATTAGCGATTCCTAGCGAATCTTCTTGGACTTCATAAATAATGAGCCCTTGCATTTGGCGTTCAAATGCTTTCTCATAATTCCCTAATACTTGATAAATGGAAGAAATGTGAGAATATGCTCTAGCCCTATCTAACTCATCAATCAGGCCTTGCTCAAACTCTACGATACGATAAAAATACTCTAATGCTTTTTGAAAATTATTTTTTCTTCTATGGCTTTCCCCTGCCCATAAAGTGGCATTAGCAGCCGAAATATAATCTTCTTGATTTAATGCCATCACAGCAGCAAGATCAAAGTGATAGATTGACTTATCGTATTTCTCTTCCGAATTAGAAGATAATTCTTTACCTATTTTGAGATGGATTTTGATTAATTCTTGGTTGGTTCCTTTTTCTTGAAGATACGCTAAGGTATTCAGCAAACTATCTACTTTACTACCTGATGAGGCAAGAGTAGGTATTTGTATTAACAGAACAAATAATAGATAGATTAATCTCATGAATTTTGTCTGGGATAAAATGATTAAAACCTTAGGAATAGAAAAATAATAAATGCAAATTCTATTCCATAGAACTTTTTTTCTTTGGCATTTTTCTTGTCCTATAAGAGTGCATTCCTCTCTTTTTACCCTTCCTTTAGTTTAGATAATCCTAACCACTTCGTCAACAAGTTTTTACTATGAAAATACTTTTCAAATTTTTATCTATTCTCTTTATTTGTTTTCTTTTTACAAATATTTTAAATGCTACAGTATTTACTTCTGTCAAAGCAGGGGACTTTGATAAACCAGAGACCTGGAATGTAGGTGGAGGGCAAATCCCTGGAGAGCTGGATAATGTTATTATTAAACATGAAATCGATCTAGACCTTACCAGTAAAATAACAATCAAAAGTCTTTCTATATCTAATAATGCAAATGCTATATCAGGAATTGATATTACTGGAACAGACTCTTTAATTGTTTTAGATAATGTGGATGCAACAGCATATAATATTAACAAAGAAGTATATTTATGGGTAGGTGAGTCAGCTACCTTAATCATCGAAGGGGACTGCCATTTTTTAAGAGTTACTGGAAATGTATCCAATGAATACTTTGATTTTTCTGCAGTAAATAATGGAAAAATTTTTATCAAAGGATTTTTTAAATTTGATTATAATGGATCAGGTTCTGGTGAAAATGCGAAAGAAATTATTTTACGAAATAATGGTTTACTAGATGTAACAGGAGAATCAGTATTTACGAATAGTGCAGGTGAGGATTTTAATCTTGGATTGTATGATGATGCTGAAGCGATTTTTAGAGATAGTTTAGCACTTATATTATCTGGTACGGGTGCAGAGGCAGGAATTACACTTCATAATGCTTCTAGCCTTCATATACTTTCGAATGCTTATATTTTGAATTCATCTACTGCCAGTAATGACTTTGCTAAATTAAGAGTTCGAGAACACTCTAGCAAACTATTTATTGAAGGTAATATATACCTTGAATCTCAGGGTGCTAAAGTAAAATTAGAGGCTGAAGGAGCCAATGGAGAAATAATAATAGAAGGTGACATTGTTATGGATGCTTCAGCGCAGGAGGAAGCATTCATCAATATTATTGAGCATGGAGAAATATACTTAGGAGGCGATATTATTCGTAATACTCCTTTTGGTAATTTAACCATGCAAGGAGAAAGTGCTTTAGTTTTCAATGGGTCAGATCCTCAAACTATTCCTACTAGTAAGTTATCAGGTTCCGGTACCGATTCATTAGCCTTTAGAAAAATAATTTTAGAAAATACTTCATCTCAACCATTTGTTCTTACCGAGAATTTTATTGTTCAAGATTCATTGATATTAAAAAATGGTAATATCATTACTGATGAGACAGCAATGATAATATTGGAGGATGGTGCATTGGTGTCAGGGAGCAGTACATCATATGTTGAAGGTCCCTTCCGAAAAATGGGAACTACGGCTGGGCAAGATTTGAGTATTCCTATTGGAACAAGTGCGGCATATGCTCCTATTACCATTTCTGAAATTACAGATGTGTCCTCAGATGTTACGGTACAATATTATGGCGAACCACCTCCATTTGGCATGGAAGCATTTGAGGCAGGAATTGATAATATTTCTGATGATGGATATTGGATAGTAGAAAAAAATGCAAGCACAGGAGATTTAGATATTACATTGACTTGGGCCGATTCTAATGAGGCTGGAGTTACTGAAATTAATGATATAGTTGTCGTGGGTTGGAATGGAACAGAATGGATGAACCATGGGCAAGAATCTTCTGGTGTTGTAGATTCAGGAGGATTTGTAACCAGTCTTTATAGTGAGCCTCCTCCATTTGGTATGGAAGCGTTTATGATTGGATCTATTTCTTCATCAAATGCACTTCCAGTAGAGTTGAGCAAATTTGAAGCAGTTCCTGAGTCTGATAGAGTTTACTTAAAATGGGAAACAGAGTCAGAAGTAAATTCAAGCCATTTTATCGTAGAACGTTCCATTGATGGAATCGACTTTAAAGAAATAGAGTCAGTCAATAGTAAAGGAGGTGTTGGTACTGCTGCACGATATTTTGTGAAAGACGCTTCACCATTTCATGGGTTGAATTATTATAGACTCAAAATGTTTGATAATGATGATACCTATGAGTATTCAGCAGTAGTGGTTGTTTATTTAAAGGATGGTGTTTCAACATTAGTTTATCCTAATCCTGTAAGAGATATGTTAACTATTCAAGTTGAAGAATGGATAGATGAGGAAGTAAGGATTGAAATATTTGATATGAATGCGAACCAAATATTTGAAGATATGCTTTACTTTGAAAGCGGGGAATTTCAAGTTCCTACTAATAATGTTAATGTATCTTTTGCTGGTACTTATATTATTAGAATTTCAGGAAAAAGAGGAAGTAAGATTGTGAAGTTTGTAAAAATAGATTAGAATTGATCTTGAAGTTTTTTTTAAAAATGCTTTCCATTTAATAATGGAAAGCATTTTTTTTTTGCAGCTAATATTGTGGTAATTTTCTAGAAGGTCGGCTAAAACCGCAGCGTTTTCCCTTTATTTTGAAAGATGAGTTTGGCTGTTTTCTTCGGCATTCTGTTGTCAGTCGTACAAGTTCTTAATTTGATTTTTGAGCGTGGGTGCAGAGTTAGCAGCCCCTGTTTGAGAGCGACTTAGAAAATCTTCACGACGAAGGAGTGAGTAGAGTTTCTTAGTCGAGCGAGTTTGGGCTGCATGGCTAAAATTAAATTTTAGAACTGTTGACTTACAACATAAAGCCGTGATTTTTTGGTTCCCTGCCAGACGGTCAGGCTGGGTTTTTTATCTAGAAAAAATGAACACGTTAAATCGTTTATGCAGTATTCGACAAATATAACGCTCAATACTTTCTTTTATACAAAAGAACATTGTACTACATAAATTATATATTCACTTAAACAAAAGTAAAAACCAAACTGTTTCCCCTTTATGTCAAAAACAGTCATCATCACAGGAGCTAATTCAGGTATAGGATTTGAAACAGTAAAAGAACTAGCCAGTCAAGGTTGGTTAGTAAAAATGATTTGCCGCAATCCTGAAAAAGCAAAAACGGCTGCACTAAAAATTAAAACCATCACCAATCATCATCCCGAAATTTATATTGCAGATTTAACTTTGATGAAAGATGTAAAATCAGTAGCTCACCAAATTTTAAAAACCACGCCAAAAATTGATTGTGTAATCAACAATGCAGGGAGTCTCACGCAAGGAAGAAAACTGTCAGATGAAGGTTGGGAATATTCTATGGCGATTAATTTTTTAGCACCTTATTTTTTGACAAGATTATTATTGCCACATCTTTTAAAAAGCGAAAATGGCAAAGTTATTAATGTGGCTTCGTGCCTTTGTGGCTATGCTGAATAGTTATCGAATTTTTAAAATAACAAATAAGAAGTTATTAATTTGTTAAATTAAATAGATAATGACTTTTCTTACCCAACTAAAAGTAAAAAGTAAACCGTTCAAAGAATTAAATAAGAAATCTAACTACAAAAAAAACAAAATGATGAAACAACTTAAAGTGTATTTATTAGGTCTAATCATAATTCTTTCCTTTAGTTGTAGTGCTCCAAAATTTATGCAACAAGGAACACTAGGCAGTCAAAATTTTTTCAAAGAAATTCCATTTCAATATTCCAATGGTTTAATTATTATCACCGCAGAAATTCAATCTAAACAATATAATTTTGCCTTAGATTCAGGAGCAGAGGTAAATGCCTTTGATGAAAGTATTGCCTCTGAAATTAATTTTAAAATGCTTAAAAAAATAAAAGTTAATTCGACAACAACTTCGAAGAAAGGGCAAACCATTGGAGCCATTCCTAAAATCTCAATTGATGGAGTTGAGTTTAATAATACGACAGCCGTATTTATGGATCTTTCAGGTTTTTCAAAAGTAATGGGATGTATTCCTCTTCATGGATTAATAGGGAATAATGTGATGAGGAAAGCCCATTGGCAAATTGATTATCAAAGACAAATTGTCAGAGTAACCGATGATTTTTCAAAATTAAAAACTTCTAAAAATTCATCCCGCTTGAAAATGAATGCAGGAACACATGGCAATATTTATCTAAATTTAAAGATTGCTGAAACAAATCTTAAATGTACATTTGACACAGGATATGGTGGGAAATTTCAAGTCAATAAAATGGAATTATTAAAAGACTTCCCCCATACAACTTTGGAAGGAACACATGGAATGAATGCCTCAGGAATTGTTAAAGGAGAAAAAAGCTATGCTCTTGTTAGTGAATTCTTTGTAGAAGATATTCCTCTTCAAAATCAAAAAATAATTTTTGCAAAAAACAATTCTGCGCTTATTGGGAATAAATTTTGGGAACATTTTATCCTTACTATTGACTGGAAAAATGATGTGTTAATTTTAGATCCTAAAACAGAACTTGAAAATGATGACTTAGAATTTTTTGAGTTAACGATAATACCTGATTTTGACAAAGAAATTATTGAAATTAAAAAAAGAATAAAAGGAAATGAAAACCATAAAGATGTTCCAATGGGCGCACAAGTTTTAAAGGTTAATGAATATGATGTATCCAATTTTACGGAAAATGAATTATGTGATTTTTGGAAAATAACATGGGAGGAAATAAAAAAAGAAAAGGCATTAACATTAATGATTCTTCATGATAATAAGGAAAAAGCAATTGTAATTAATAAAGTAAATGCTGCGAATTGAAATTTTGTAATTTGATTGTTATTTTTTATTCTAAAAGTCGAAAATCATAATTTAAAAAACGGCTGCACGTTTTCCTTCCCTTCTTTCTTCAAATTACGAATATCGATTTGATCAATAAATCATCTTTTCTTAGGAACCCATGCCCAAATCATTTCAGTCAAAACAACTTCGGTCCCTGTCGAGTCAATGAGTTTCGTTGCAACATTGACCTCACCTTTTTCCGTTTCTCAAATTAATTTGATTTGCTCCTCGGTGAGGGTTGCTATCGCCTTTTGAGCACCTGTGGAACGTTTGATAAATTTAGCACCTAAGTTTTTCATCAATGGCAATTTATCATCTGGAATATTCATTCCTACAACCATCCCACTTGCCGTCTCTGCCAACAAAACCGATGCCGCAGCATGAACTTGTGAAATATGATTTTGCACTTTCTTTTTATTAGGAATATTTACAATGACCTCTTCACAAGTCATTTTCTCAAAATCCAAACCAGCAGTTCCTACAAAAGGTACGACTCTTCCAATCGTTTTATTCCGAGTAAAATTTCTAATAAAACTTGGAACGGATTTTAATTTTTTAAGACTTCGGTTAAGCCGGTTATTGTATTCCATAATTTTAACTTTTATAATTATTCAACTTCTTTAAATAAATCAGTCTCAAGGTATTATTTTTAAAAATCTTCTTGGTTAAACTTTGTTAATAAAAAATGATAATTACTTTTGATATAATTACAATCCTTTTTTTGAAAAAATTAAAATCAATCATGAGTTATAAATTACTGTGTAGCGACATCGACGGAACCTTATTGAATAAGGACAGAGAACTATCAAAAAGAACAATTAATATTATCCAAAAAATAAAAACAACAACTCCTGTCGTTTTGATTTCCTCCCGAATGCCTAAAGCAATGCGGCATTTGCAATATGAATTAGAAATTTCCAAGCATCCCTTAATCGCTTATAATGGTGGATTGATTTTAACATACGACGAAGCCACTTCAAACACACTTTTGTCTATCGAAATTACGATGGAAATTACCGAAGCGATTTTAAAATTTATAGATAAGTCCACCATTCATATGAGCCTTTATCATGGCGACGCATGGTTTGTCCCACAAATGGATTACTGGGCTAATCGAGAAATGAATAATACAAAAGTAAAACCTGTGGTTGCAGACTTGAATGAAGTTTGTAAAAACTGGAAAACCAAAAATATCGGACCACATAAAATTATGTGTATGGGAGAAGTAGGAGAAATTCAACTTCTTGAAAATTATTTAAATATTCATCATTCAGAGGATTTAAATATTTACCGATCCAAAGATACTTACCTTGAAATAGCAAGTAAGAAAATTTCAAAGCTTTCCGCATTGTCGATTTTGTTGGATAAAAAATATGATATTGATTTAGCAGATGTCATTGCTTTTGGTGATAATTATAACGATATCGAATTGTTGAAAGGCGTAGGAATGGGCGTCGCTGTCGGCAATGCTAAAGAAGAAGTGAAAGCCATTGCTAATAAAATTACCTTGGGAAATAAAGAGGATGGGGTAGCGGTTACTTTGGAAGAAATTTATTAGTATTTTCCTATTTTTACTTCAGTATTTTCCTAGACCGTAAAAAGTTGAATAGTTATCAGTTAATCAGGCTAACGTGAATAAGCAATAGTTCGGTAATTTTTCATTAATGAAAGTATAGGAAATCACCCGCTTGTTTGCCTTGATAAAATAGTTAACCATAAAAAAATGAAACAAACTAAAATAGTAGATAAATATTGTTCAGCATGGAACGAGATTGATAAGGATAAAAGGACAGAAACCTTAAAAGAAATATGGGAAGAAGGCGCAAAATATATTGATCCAAGAGCGGATTTAACAGGAGTAGAAGAATTTGTAAACCATATTGAAAAAATAAAATTAAGTAGACCAGGAACCCGAGTAACACGGACGAGTAAATTAGACCTACATCATGGAATTGGAAGATTTAATTGGAATCTGAAAAAAGATGATGGTACCATATTATTAGAAGGATTGGACATTGTGTATTTTGATAATCAAGGATTAAAAATTCAAAAGATAATCGGATTTTTTGGTGTATTGGAATAGCCCTCAATAAAAAAATCTAACTGAGTCTTTTCTTCCAGTTCTAATTGGATTAATATAAATTATTTAGCCATTCAGAAACTCTTCCAATTATTAGTCGACAGATATTTTTTTAGAAAAAAGTAATAAAACACTTGATTTAGTTAGGAATCCTTGTCGGTTTTTTGAAAAAAAGGAAAACAAAATTATTGCGCTTTGATGAAGAAAGTTTTATTGGAGAAGGATATTAGGTTGGATTGTGGAGCGTTTGAAAGTGTGAAATGATAAAGTGGATTATTTTGCTTTTGGTAAAAAAGGTTCGGCTTTATCACCCTTGTTCAATTACTGTTACTTCAATTCAAAAAACTATCTTTACAACAACTAAAATGAATTAAAATGCCTAGAAATAACATAAAACATCTTTTTTTATTTTTAGTATTTCCATTGATTAGTTTTTCTCAAAACATTACCCTTGATGATTATCAACGGGCAGTAAGTTTTATGCAAGATAACTATAACAATAAAACTGCATTTAATCTTTTTACGAAGGTAAACTGGTTTGAAAATAATTCGGAATTTTGGTTTTTAGATCATGATAAAAAAGGGAAGACCTATAAAATTGGTTCTACGGAAGATTTTAAAATACAACCTTTTTTTGACCATCAAAAAATAACAACAGAATTAAATTTGATATTGGAAGATACATTGGATGCCTTTCAATTGCCATTGGAAAATATCAGTAAAAATGAAGCAGGTGATCTTGTGTTTATGGTGAAAAGAAAAATTTGTGTTTATAATTTTAAAACTAAAAAGGTAAGGATTCAAAAAGAAAGTAAAGATAAAAAACCGAAAAGGGAGAGGAGTATTGAAGGCGGTTCACCTGATGGGAAATGGAGAGCTTATACTCAAGACTATAATTTATTTATTAAATCAATCGAAACGGAAGATATTTTTCAACTCACTTTTGATGGAAAAGAGAAGTATGAATATGGAACCTACTATGGTTGGTATGATACGATGGAAGGTGAAAATGGCGATCGCCCTGCTCGATTTTGGGTGGATTGGTCAGAAGATTCTAAGTGGGTTTCTACTTTTTTGCTTGATTTAAGAACTGCTGATAAAATGTATTTATTGGATTGGAGTGAAGATTCTTTATATCGTCCACGGCTGTTATCTTATTATCGAGGTTCTCCTGGCGATACGAATATGGTGTATGGTCAACAGGTATTTTTTAATGTAGATTCTAAAAAACAAGTATCAGTTGATTTGCCTAGAAATACACATATCAATTCTGTTGCAACCCGTTGGTCAAAAAAATCAGGTCAACTCTATGCTACTTATGCAGAGCGAGGTTATCAAAACGAATGGTTAAAAAAAGTAGATTTAAATACTCAGAAGATAACGACTTTAGTTCATGAAACCAGTAAAACCAATATTGATAATTTTGATTATTGGTTGATGGAAGATCAAGGGAAATTAATTTTTGTTTCGGAGAGAAGTGGTTGGCAACAACTGTACACTTTGGATTTAGCATCTAAAAAAATCAAACCTTTGACAAAAGGAAATTTTCATATCAATCAAATTTTCCATGTAGATGTCAAAAATGGAATGGTATATTTTTTAGCATCGGGAAAAGATGCGACTATGAATCCATATCATCAGCAATTATATAAAGTTGATTTAGAGGGTAAGGTAAAATTATTGACACCAGAGAAAATGCATCATCAAATTTCATTTTCAAGAGACCACAAATATTTTACTGATAATTATTCAAATGTGAATACGC
>Ga0114957_1004323_pt1 | contig 12313 bp, 7 predicted proteins | sample BantaG_FD_87175 | JGI IMG/M metagenome (GOLD analysis project Ga0114957, IMG submission 87175) | Marine algal microbial communities from Bantry Bay, Ireland - BantryBay_4 metaG | ecosystem: Host-associated > Algae > Red algae > Unclassified | place: Bantry Bay, Ireland | collected 2014-11-21 | reverse complement strand
ATTGATTGATTGATTGATTGATTGATTGATTGATTGATTGATTGATTGATTGATTGATTGATTGATTGATAAGAATGAAATTTCAATTTATCCTCAATTGAAAAAGCCATTTGAAGCAAAACACTCCAAATGGCTTTTTTTCTAAAAAAAAATAATCTTCAAAATTTCGAATTCACGTACTTTGAAAATTATTCATTAATCCACAGTTTCTTCACACTCTACTTCTTCATTATAAATAGAAACTATATCACAAGCTTCGTCAATTTTATTTTCTTGAGGAACATAACCTAAGTTACGATTTCCGTACCATCCACCACCTTTACAAGTTTTTTTAGAACAAGAACTAAACATTCCGATTCCAACAAAAAGAGCTAAAGTTAAGATTACTGATTTTTTCATGATAAATTTTATTTTGGATAATTCTTTAATGGCGGGAAGTTGATATGGTTACTTCAAATTCGATACCATTTTCTTAATAAATGCAGGTTTGTGACGGTATTAAGAGTTTATTAAACTAAATAATGCTGCCTCTTATTCTATATTTTTTTAATAAACTAGATCATTACTCACTACAAAGTTAAGCAATTGCATGTTTAGTTAATCTACATTTTACCCTTAATATTTGTTGAACTTCGTTTACATCCACCTGATATGGCTTAAAAACAGTACCATTATCTGAAATCAGATTTAAACTAGTCACTTGATTCCCTTCTCGCAATTGTTGAATTCGCTTCGCAACCACCACATCTGTAACCACTACATATATATGATTATCTCTTAAAGGTTCTCCTCGTTCCACAGGTTCACATACGACCAAGTCCCCATTGGTAATATTAGGCATCATACTATCTCCACTAATTTCAAATGCAACCAAACTTCCCCCCATTCCTGGGATAGAAAATTTTTGCAACGCATTCAAGTAATCATGATTTTGATGTTGGGTAGCATAACCAGCAATTGCTTTATCAGGTACCAAAACAATATTACGACGACCACTCAATTGTTTTTCATTAATAGACCGCACTTGCAAATCTCCTTTCCCATATCCTTCCATAAACATATCATCACTCAAACCAAAAAGATAATTTGCATTAATATAAAACACTTCAAACAATTTGTTTAATTGTTCTACGGTAATATTTCTTTGAGCTTTTAAAATACTATTGATAACATGGTTATAAGTGCCCAAATGTCCCGCTATATCTGACTTGCCTTTGATTAAATTTAATTTTTCTAACTCTGCATAAACAAGTCTAAATCGTTGATTTACAATGTTTTTTGAAAAATCTGCCATATTTTTTAAAAAATTTGTTTTAAAAAGTTTGGAATAAAAAACTTTTTGTTTGATATTTGTGTCGAACTTGTTTTTAAAGGAAACAAAAACATTCAAAAAGAGCAAACACAAAGTACAAAAAGTTTCTTACAATGAAAAAGCATACACATATTAACAGTATACCAACTAAAGAATCTGCTACTACTATTGAGTGGGACATTGTTGATAAAAAGCCTAGAGTAGATATTGAAGTAGAAAATGCAGACGTCATTCGGGGTTCTTTTTTTAGAGAAACTTTAGCCCCATCATTTTGGATATTAACAAAAAACATCATGATCGGACTAAAAAAACCTTTAATGGCTTTACGCTATCGTTTTCACAAAACCGCTTCAAATATTGGTTCTAATATCGGCTCCAACATGGACTTTGATTTAAAAAGTCGGTTACAAGGGAAAGATATTCCTTGGTTAAAAATTGGGTTAGTGCTTTTTGCGGGATATGTTTTATTGCACAAGGATATGCACTTCAATTTTAACTTGAGTTCTCCATTTGCAGCCATTGCCGATGATGATGAAAATGATGCTCAACCAGCAAATTATGCGCAATCCATTTCCAATCCTTATGCACCTGTTTCAACTAAAGCATTATCAAAAATGGATGTCCAAGCATTCATTGATAAATATGCTCCTGTTGCAAAAAAAGAAATGGAACTCTATCAAATTCCAGCAAGTATCAAAATGGGACAAGCACTCATCGAAAGTAGAGCAGGTACAAGTAGATTAGCTCGAAATAATAATAACTTTTTTGGGATGAAATGTTTTTCTAAAAAATGTGCGAAAGATCATTGTTCCAATGCGACAGACGACCATCACAAAGACTTTTTTAGAAAATATAGATCTGTGGCAAATAGTTTCCGAGCACACAGTACACTACTTTCAGGAGCACGATATAAGAGTTTAAAAAAGTATGGTAATGATTATAAAAAGTGGGCAAGAGGGCTAAAAAAACAAGGATACGCAACCGATAAAACTTACGATAAAAAATTAATTAATGTCATCGAAAAATATAAACTCCATCAATTGGATAGATAATATTTTTCTCAAAAGAAAAAACTACAAACGAATTTTACCCATAGCAACAACGTAACCTTAACCCTCTAAATATTGAAACACTTATGGATAAGTACATTTTTTCAGGAATTCTTATCGCAACACTTTTAAGTATGGTTGATCATCGCGCACCATTTCCTCAAAATAAACCTATCGTCGAGCCTGCTGTTCAACAATCACTTTCGGTTGGACAACAAATTCAATTGGCTCGAATTAGAAAAGGGTTTTCGCAAAAATATTTAGCTAGATTATCTGGAGTTTCTCACAAAACTATAAGAGCTATAGAAAAAGGAAACTTCCATCCTACTCTTAATGAACTTCATAAAATTCAAGAAATAATTGGTGGAGGCATTGTCATCAATGGAGATACATTGGCTCGACTTTAAAAATAAAAATTTGATCATTGTTAAAGATTACCTAGCTGGTCGATTGGTTTCGTGTCACTACCGTAGTCCAATTCAAATATCAAATGAAGGGGGATTTATCCCCCAAAGATAACCTCTCATAGCGGTTCTCATAGTCTGTTTTTTAATCAAAGACTGTCCATTTTGGGCAGTCTTTTTTTTATTAAAAAAATCATAATTACTATAGATGCCACTCGCTCCTGACACCTAAGTAATTATAAAAAATCGAATAAAAAATAGATTTAATATGTGACTACACTAGATCTTCATAGTCTTAAACACATATATAGACTTGCTATACCACAAAAGCAACTAAGATTCCCCCAATATAACTTAGAAATACCTTTCGAAAAAATTCGAAATTTCTAAAAAGAATACACAACATTACCTTCTAGAAGTATTCTCAATCTATCACTTAAGAAACTTATTGACATCTTATCAAAGTACGAAGATGTGCTCCTGAAAGATAAATATTCAACTCACCCTTTATTTAGAATTCTCTCATAGGGGATTGCCTTCGGGCAATCCCTTTGGAGAAAATTAAACATACATACTTTCCCAAAGGAAAAAATTAAACACAATTCTTATTATAAAAAAAACTAATATTTGGCACTTTTTTTGCTATTAATTAGTTGTTGTCACCCCTCACACTATTGACAACTATAAAACACTATTTCAAATACATTTTTTGAATTTCATAGATGGCTAAGTTCGGAAGGATTTAGTCATCTATTTTTTTACTCCTCAAATGTCTTCAGCATATTTCATTATATTTATAGTTCAATGAGAAAACAAAAGAACCTATCCTTCTGTTTTACGTCAAAATATAGTAATCATATTTTAGGGATAGTGCATTCCTAATCATTAAAAAAGAAAAATCTATGAGTACGCCTCCTCCTTCTTTTCCATCATACTCTCCTGGAGTGATGAGTCTATTACCATTATTTTATGTGGGTTGGGCAGATAGTGTTTTAAGTCCAAGTGAAGTAAAATTGATAAAAAGAAAAATCAATAATTTATCCTTCCTAACTAAAGAGGATAGAAGTCTATTGGTAGAATGGAGTAATCCTGCAAATCCTCCTTCTGATCAACAATTTAAACATTGGGTTGCTTTAATGAAAAAAGCTGCCGCAAATTTACCCAATACAGAAAGACAATCCTTAGCGAATCTTGGTATTGAAATGGCTAAACGAACCGCTCTTGGAGAAGAACAATTGCATTGGAATACAGACGATACCAAATCAGCACTCAAAGATCTAGAGCATGCCCTTGATATTGGAAGTCTAGAAAATTATAGAAATATATTTTCAAAAGAACAGAGAGATAAAGAGATTGCAGAAATCATTAATCAACCGAGTTTTGATATTGAAAAAATGACGCAACTCCTTGATGATGATTATGCTGATATTAGAAATCGGATGCGGACATTGCTTCAAAATCCTGTTTTTAAACACGAAACGATAAGAGATAAGGATGAGTATAGAATGAGAATCATGAATTGGTGTAAAATGTTAGCTGATCAGGGATTTGGAGGTATTGCATATGGTAAAGAATATGGTGGTCAAGATGACATGGGTGCATACATTGCTGTATTTGAAATGCTGGGTTACCACGATTCTAGCCTTGCTATAAAATTTGGAGTTCAATTTGGTTTGTTTGGTGGAAGTATACAGAAGTTAGGAACTGAAAGACATCATAAAAAATATTTGAAAGATACTGGAACACTTGATTTAGCAGGATGTTTTGCGATGACTGAAACGGGGCATGGATCAAATGTAAGAGAACTAAGGACTACTGCAACTTATGATAAAACAACAGATGAAATTATCATCCACACACCTACCGAAGAAGATGGAAAAGAATATATTGGAAATGCATTGCATGGTAAAATGGCAAGTGTGTTTGCCCAATTAATTGTAGATGGTGAAGAACATGGCGTACATGCTATTTTGGTTCCCATGCGAAATTCTGATGGCAATTTATTACCAGGTGTCCGAGTCGAAGATTGTGGATACAAGTTAGGATTAAATGGAGTTGACAATGGTCGTATCTGGTTTACCAATGTTCGAGTTCCTCGTGTAAATTTGTTAAATAAATATGGAGATATTGATGAGCAAGGAAGGTATTCTAGCCCAATAGAAAATCCTTCAAAAAGATTTTTCACCATGCTCGGAACATTAGTAGGTGGAAGAGTAAGTGTACCAAGAGCTGGTCTAAGTGCTGCAAAAGCAGGATTAACCATCGCTATCAAATATGCTCTAAAACGAAGACAGTTCGCTCCAAATCCAAGAGAACCTGAAACGCTTTTATTGGACTACCCTACTCACCAACGTAGGCTGATGCCCAAATTAGCGAAAGCATATGCATTAGATTTTGCCCTTACGGATTTGGCAAAAAAATATATCAATAGCACAGAAGATGGTATCCGAGAAATTGAATCATTAGCCGCAGGATTAAAATCTTATGCGACATGGTTTACAACTGAAACATTGCAAGAGTGTCGAGAAGCATGTGGAGGAAAAGGATATTTAACAGAAAATAGACTTGGAGACTTGAAAGCAGATACAGAAATCTATACCACTTTCGAAGGAGACAATACGGTATTGATGCAGCTTGTTGCAAAAGGATTGTTATCAGATTTTCGACAAGAATTTCATGAAGGTGGTTACCTTGCGATTATGCGATTTTTAGGTAATCGATTTGTAACCATGGTTTCTGAAAAAAATCCAATCACTACAAGAAATGATGAACAAGAACATATTTGTGATTCTGAATTTCATCTAACTGCTTTTAAATATAGAGAACGAGCTAACCTTGTTGCTGTAGGTCAACGAATGCAAAATTTAATCAAAAAGAGAATCAATCCATATGATGCCTATTTGAGATGTCAAACTCATATGATGGCATTAGCTGAAGCTTATATTGAACGTATTGTTTTGGAACAATTTATAAAAGTGGTGAAGAATGTTGAAGAGGAAAGTTTGAAAAAACCCTTAAAAATGATGTGCGACCTTTATGCACTCTCTACTATTGAAAAAAATAAAGGTTGGTATCTCGAAGATGGATACATGGAAGGTAAAAAAACAAAAGCCATCAGAAGGATGGTCGATAAATTATGTAAAAATTTAAGAGGAGAGGCCAAATCCTTAGTGGAGGCTTTCGCAATTCCAGATCAAGTCCTTGGTGCTCAAATAGTTTAAGTAGGTAGACAATATGTTTGAATTTTAAAAGAAAATGCATCCCAAAATAGAGATCAACTCTATTTTGGGATTTTTTTTTTGAAAACATTAGACAAAAACACCTTTATGTTTTCTCATCAGGCAGCAAATTTTTATATTTATAGAACCTCTTTATAGGTTTACCTCTTTAAATAAAGAACTATGAAAAAAATCTATTTACCCTTAATTTATTTGGTCTTATTTACGACTTCCGTATTTTCTCAAAATGAAGCTAACAATTGGAAATTTGGATTTGGTAATACTTTAGATTTCAATACGGATCCTCCTACCATTCCTCCCGCTACTTTTAATTTTTTTGCGGAGCGAAATAATATTAGCGTTTCAGATGCGAATGGTAATCTTTTATTTTATTCAGATGGAAATTCATTATTGGATAGAAATGATTTAAACATGCCCAATGGTTTTGTCAACGCCAACTCTGGTATGACTCATCCCATTTTTGCTGTTCCTAAACCTGGAGATCCCGATTCATATTATATCATCATTAATAATTTTGGACTTAATTCCCTCATTTGGTCAGAACTTGATATGACTTTAAATAGTGGTAATGGTGATATAGTAATAGGCTCAGGAGGCATTTTACTTGCTAATCCTACTGGTAAAATTACTGCCGTTCAACATAGTAATCAACAAGACATTTGGATAATTAGCCATGAAAACGGAAGCAATGTATATAAAGCTTGGTTGGCTACTAACAGCGGAATTGCTTCTTCTTCGGTAGATAGTCCAATAGGAAGTATAATTGACCCTAATCTTAATTTTGAAAATGGTATGGGACAAATTAAAACTTCCCCAAATGGTAGAAAGATTGCAGTTGCTAATCAAGGACTTAACAATGTTGAGATTTTCGATTTTGATCCTGCAACAGGAATCTTATCTAATAACATTACTATTACAAATTCATTTTCTAGACCATATGGAATAGAGTTTTCTCCTACTGGTAAACATTTATATGTAACTCATGACGGAATCAACTTTATCCCTGAACTTTTTCAAATTAACCTATGGGCAGGAAGTGCTGGTGCTGTAATTAATTCTACAACTTTTATTGGAGAAACAGGTGGCTTTGAAGGTGCAGGAGCATTACAACTCGGGCCTAATGAAAAGATATATGTATCCAATTCATTTAACTTTACGCTTGGAACAATTAATGAACCAGAACTATCAGCTACACTTTGTTCATTTAATCCAAATCAAATCAATTTACAAAATGATGTCTTTTTAGGGTTACCAACTTTTTATCATGCTTATTTTGAATCTACTTATTTTTCATATACAGGTTTATGTCCAGGAAGTATCACAACTTTTACTATTGAAGAATTTAATGAACCTATTGATTCTGTCCTATGGGAATTTGGAGATCCTGCTTCTGGAAATAATAATTTCTCGACTAGTTTAACTCCCTCTCATGTTTATCCTGGAACTGGATCTTATGATATTCAATTAACTATTTACTCAGGTGGTCAACCTAATATCACACAAGGCCCAGTTCATATTGCCCCCACTTCAATATATTTGGGGCCAGATCAAGAGACTTGTAGCAATAAAATAGTTACTCTAAATGCCTCTACACCAAATGCAGCTTACCAATGGAGCAATGGAGAAACAGGGCCAACGGTAGACTTAGATACTCCAGGAATATATACGGTTGAAGTGCTTATTGGAAATTGTCCAATAATAACAGATACCATGGTGCTTACTCACATTGAGGCTCCTGATGCTGACCTTGGTGGCAATGGCGGATTATGTAATGGCGAGGAAGTAGTGCTCGATGTTACAAGTCCTAACTCCTCATATGTTTGGAGCACAGGTTCAACATCACCTATCCTTACTGTAGTTGTTGGCGGCACCTATAGTGTGACGGTTACAAATGTCAATGGATGTTCAGATACCGATCAAGCCAATTTTCAATTTGATCAAATTGCTGTAAATGCGGTACAACTAGATTTATCCTGTCCAAATGGTGATGATGGTGTTGCTAAAGTTTTCCCTACTGCGGGTATTCAACCTTTTAGATATTTATGGAGTGACGGTGATACCTTATATCAACAAAATGATTTACCTCCAGGTACTCATTATGTTACTGTAACAGATGCGCTTAATTGTGATGTGGTAGAAACATTCGTTCTTTCTGGACCTGATGAAATTGATCCAGGGTTAACTATTGTACCTGATAATATTAGTACTGGTGCGCCAGATGGATCGGTAACTTTCCAAACTTCAGGAGGAACACCTCCTTACACTTTTGATTGGGATCTTTTTGGAGAAATTAGCAATACGCTTGTAGGAACTCTTTCTGCTGGAATTTATGATGTTACCATCATAGATGCTGAAGGATGTGAAAAAGAAGTAACTTTTGAAATTACTTCAACAACGACTTCAACTAAGGATTTGATTATGTTGGAAAAAATTCAATTGTTCCCGAATCCTGTTCAAGATATTTTACATTTAAAGATACCAGAAGTCTTAAATGAAGATTTAGAAATTTCAGTATCCAATACTCTGGGTCAAAGGATGACTGAAAATTATTTTTTGGAAAAAGGAACTTCTGATTTTTCAATAAATGTAAATGAATGGGCAGGAGGTATTTATTTTGTAAAAATAAAATTACAAGAAGAAGAGAAAATATGGAAGGTCAATGTTATAAAATAATTTATTCCTAAATGTAAATATCAAATCTTTAATAGTGGTATTTTAAATTAAGAACTGAGTAATATTTTTGCAGACTTTCTGATGGTTATATGGTTACGTTGCGCTCATTGTTATATGGTTTTCAAAACTATTTAGCCATAGCGAAGCGAAACCATATAACCATTTATTACAAAGAAAAAATCCCGAATTTTCTATTTCGAAAATTCGAGATTTTTCATTTTTTTACAACACGAAATCAAAAACCTTTTTACATTTCTGATAATTTATTTTTAACTGCTTCAAGAGCTTTCTTCTGTTTCTCTATTACACTTTCCTGGTCTTTTTGTTTTTCCTCATTATCTTCTATATTTTTCTCTGCTTTCTCAATCGCTTTTTTAGCCTTTTCGATGTCTTTGTGATATCCATCATTTTTCTTTTTGAGCTTCTTCATTTCCGATTCCAAATCTTTCAATTTGTCTTCTTCATCTTCCATTTCTATCACTACTAATTCCTTGGCTACTTCATGCGAATAGTCTTGTAAAAACCTTTCAGCTGCAGAATAGTCGCTAGGAAAATCCTCGGAAGAAACAAATACACCACCTGCTCCAAACCAAACTGTCAATCGAGAACCATTTGCAGTTTTATCAATTCTTGAATAAACTTCAATAGGTTCTGAATCATTAATTCCACTAATCTCCGCTCCACTTGCCAACATCTCTTTTGACTTTCTTACTTTTTTGGCTTTGGCACCGTGTGATTTAATGTAATCTTTCCACACATTTGAAGCTACTTTTTTATCTGTATTAGGTAATTCTACCTTTAAAGCATTAAAAGCCCCGCTTTTCATAGTTTCAGAACCTTCTGATATGGATGCGGATTGAGCAAAACTAAAATTTACACATGTTACTAAGACAATAAATAGAAATAATCTACGCATAAGCTATATTTTTTTATTAAAAAAAAGAGTTATTCTGAATTTTTAGTGATAGGAGTTGTTGGTTTTCAAATTTTATTAAAACAAACAAAAATATGTATTTTCCTGTAAATCAACGTTTTATAAAAACAACACGTGATTTCCTAGCTAAATTTACAAATTTTGTGTCGATCTTTGAGTTGAATTCTCAATTTTATTGCTTTCTTTAAAGACTATAAATTAGGATTATCGTCACATCGCAAAAAACTTGCACAATTTTTGGTGTATATTTTTATTAATAAAACATCCAAAGGGTTTTTTCGTAAAACATTGGTGTTATAAGTATGGAGGAAAATTATTGTTAACATAATTTAGTCCTCATACTTAGGAATAGAAAAATAAACACTATGACCTAACAGTTAAAAATAATCCTCCATGAATTGGTTAAGATTTATATTATTATTTAAAATACTTCTCGTTAGCACTATTTTATTTGCACAAAATAAACAGTTAGAAAAAGCAAATAAACGATATCAAATAAAAAAATACGCAGAAGCCATTCCTCTATATGAGCAAGGACTTGCCAAAAATCCAAATCTAAATGCTAAAACTAAACTTGCCTTTTGTTATCGAGTAAATAATAATATCGATAAAGCCGCTCAATTATATAGTGAGATTGTTCTGGAAAAAAGAGCTAAAGCCATCACTAAATATTATTATGGAGAGTCATTAATGAGTCAAGGAAAATATGATGATGCAAGGTCTTGGTTAAAAAAATATACCGATGAAAACCCTGGCGATCCAAAAGGATGGGCACTTTTAGAATCTATTGATAAAGTACAAAATATTCGTCCTTATTACCAAGTCTCCAATGTTGAACCTTTTTCAAACAATTCTACTGGAGATGATTCTGCTCCTGTTTTTTTTAGAGAAGGAATTATTTTTTCATCTGATCGAAAGACCGGACTTAAAATAATGAAAAAAAAATCTGGTTTTACAGGAAGGGATTTTTTAAGTCTTTATTATAGTAAAAGAAAAGATGATGGTAGTTACTCTTCAGCAAGTTCCCTTTCCAAAAGATTAAATAATTTAAATAAAAATACAGGGACAATTGCCATTTCTCCTGATGGAACTTTCGCAATATTTTCAAGAAATAGCGACATCTCTAATCGAAGAAACTTTTATAATTTAATGCTGTATAGAGCAGAGATTAATTCTGATGGAAAATTTAAAAATGTAAGGAAGCTATACTTTTGCAATAATAATGTGAATTATATGCATCCTGCGTTTTCTCCTGATGGGCAAACATTATTTTTCACATCTGATAAAAAAGGAGTGGGTGGTACTGATATTTATTACTCTACTTTTAATGGTGAAAAATGGAGTCGTCCTAAAGGTTTAGGAGAGCCAATTAATACAACAGCTAATGAAGGTTTTCCTTTTATGGGTTCAGATGGTAAATTATATTTTTGTTCTAAAGGACATCCTTCTTACGGTGGTTTTGATATTTTCTTTAGTGAAAAAAATAAAAAAGGAAAATGGACTAATCCAATAAATGTAGGAAGACCTATCAATAGTCCAGCTGATGATATTTCTATTTATTTAGATGCAGAAAATAAAAAAGGAATGTTTGCTTCTTCTCGGGAAGGTGAAGATGATGACATTTATTTTTTCAATATTGATGGCATTTATCATTATGACACAACTCCTGAATGGAATGATCAATCAATGGTTGAATCATCTAATACAACGGAGGAAATAATTGAACCCATCACAGAAAACAAAGTAGATGATGAAAAAGAGGTAGTTGAAGTGATTCAAGAAACAGAGGTAACACAAATCGAAAAAGTTATCAAAGAACAACCTGAAATTACAACTGTTGTTGAAAATACTACGGAGATCATTCAGGCAACAAAAGAATCTGAATTAACTGTTGACCCAGTTGAACCTTTTCAAGAAACAGTAGCAATAGAACCAACCAAAAATACGGAAACGGATGATCTAGTCACTCCTTTAAATCCTAACCTTGAAGAGATTATAGGATCCACACCTCCTACCGTATCAAAATCATCAGAAGAAATTCAACCTGAAGTAAATAAAAATGATTTACCATTTATGCCCGTGGAGCCTTTTGATACTAAAACGGAAAATGTAGATACCATTAAATCTTCTGTATCTAAGCCCGATTTTTCGGTGGAAGTAATTGAACCAGAAGAAGACATGGAATTTCAAGATAAACCTGTCAAAGAATGGAAAAAATTCGAAGAAAGTTTAGCTAGTGTTGATACTCCTATGACTGATAACATTGCTCCTACAAATGAAGTAAAAGAAAAATCATATTCTAATGAAGGATTAACAGAACTTCAAGATCATTTGGATATTTATAATCAATCGACGGAAGGAGTTTTTGTTTTGGAAAAAGTAAAATTCGATAAAGACCAATATGTTGTTACAGAATCGAATGCATCATATTTAGATGAACTGGTGGAATTGATGAATAAGAATCCTGAATTAAAAATTGAAATTGACGCTCATACTGAAAGTATTGGTGATGACAGAGAAAACATGATTTTTTCTATTAAACGAGCAACTGCTGTTGCAGGATATATGATTCGAAATGGAATCGAAACAGATCGTCTAAAAGTAATGGGATATGGTGAAACACGATTACTGAATCATTGCAGTAACGGAATCAATTGTAACGATTCAGAACATGCAATTAATCAAAGAATTGAAATTAAAGT
>Ga0114957_1004321_pt1 | contig 12317 bp, 15 predicted proteins | sample BantaG_FD_87175 | JGI IMG/M metagenome (GOLD analysis project Ga0114957, IMG submission 87175) | Marine algal microbial communities from Bantry Bay, Ireland - BantryBay_4 metaG | ecosystem: Host-associated > Algae > Red algae > Unclassified | place: Bantry Bay, Ireland | collected 2014-11-21 | reverse complement strand
TTGTCTGATATGGAGCCGAACTGTCCCACACCACCAGGCCCCGCACCACCAAATTTGGAACTGCCAGAGGCGGTCCGCTCCAGAAGCCATGGCTTTTGAACGGCATCTGGCGCCTCAATTTGTAACCCAGCGCGCATATGATCTACGCCAACTTCGGTTTTGATTTGCAGAAGTCTCTTGTATTCGTGGACGTTATAACGAGAATTCACTGTATTCGTATTCTGGCCGGGATACGGCCAAAAACCCGTGTTCTGACAACCCCTGCTTACATGTAACGGGTCGAGCGCAATCATCTTGTACAGGTGGTGCGGGGCGGTGGTGAGCCCGCCCATGCACGCTAACGCCGGGATGAAGGCGTTGTTGCTCGATTGGGTCTCGAGGATGACACGCCGCGGGCGCTTCCGACCAGTCAGCCGCAACGTGGTGGCCCCCATCCGGCCCTCGACGGTGCTGATTACCTCCCGGTCGGCAGCGTCAACACTGCGTGACGTGCACGCATGCTCGGTGAGCACCTCGCAATGGGAGCAGGGGCGCGCACAGTCCCTACCCTTCATACACAGCACCGCATGTTCTTCCGGCTGATCGCACGAGTACAGCAGGACACGAAAAAAGGCGAGCAAGAAGCCACTGATCGTCTCACCCAACTCAACGCCCTTGTAGCTCGCAGATATGGCCTCACGGAAGGCAAGGAACAGCGTTCTCTGCAGGACTCCCCAGCGGCGACCTTTGGCCTTCTCCGCGGCACCAGGCTTCTTCAGCTTGCGAACAAATGGGACGCACGCAATTGTGTGCCACTCGGCACGGCCCGTGACGTCGTTAACAACCCTGACGCGCACGGGGTAAAGGAAGTGAGCTGCCGAATCAGACGTTGCGAACGGAGGAGAAACAATAATGAGGGCGCACGCACGTATGCAAAGTCAGTGTCAAGACCTGTAAAATTTCCACACGATACACGGGATATGTAGACCCGGGTCTGTCACAAGAAGAGCACTAGACAGCAAGAGACACAATGAACGCAGAAACGAATGGACGAGGAGAGTGGCCGCGACTTACCACCTGACCACGAGAGCAAGCTGGCATCACTGTACCCGAAAAAACCGAGCACAAAACCAGGAGCACCAGAGATGGCGTCAATGGCGGCTTGGTGCTCCTTGAACGCCGCCTCATCAATGGTGTGCTCTCGCCGGTCACCAACCTCGTCGTCGTTGCGCCGCATCTGGACTTGGCCCGCACCACGCAACGCTCCCAACGCCACGGCAAGGGCGCAACGAAAGTACGCCACATACTCCACGCCCCCCTGCACCATCTTGCACTTTTTCCATCCAGCTGCCAACACCGCGTTGTTTAATTCGTCGCGTAATGCGTTACGGAAGGCGTTGGTGCTGCGGAAGACGTGCGTGATCCTGAAAGGCGCGCCAGGGTTGCCGGTTGTCCGCGGCGGCTCAGTGCCCGCCGCCGAGCTGGTGTTAATGAACGCGGTGCCTGACGCCGTGTGGCTGTCGGTCGATGCGGCGCCCGCCTCCATGCAATTGTTGGTAGGCGTGGCGCCCGCCTTCGCGCCGTTGTTGGTGTAGCTCCCACTCGCCGCCATGCCGCTGCTGCTGGATCCGCCGCTCGCCGCTGTGCTCGTGTTTTTCGACACACCACAAGCCGGCGTACCGACGCTGGTCGTTTGTCCGCCAGCCGCCGGCACGGCACAGCTGCCACCGTTGACCCCGGCTTTCATGGACTCAGCGATGGCCTCGTCGTACTTAAAAAGGAACTCGAAGATACGCTTCTGGTCGGCGAGCGACGCCCCGGAGCCGCCAATGTCGTGGACGAGGCTCTGCAACTCCGTCAAAATTGGGGTGTTGAAGAGACCAGGCTTAGCCAGAGGCCGCTGCTCCAGCGCTGGCTCGCATCGCCTGGCGTCACCAATTCATTCGTATTGTGTGCGAGCCTCGGTCGAAGCGCAGGAGCCGCCAAGCGCCACTACAGGCTATTCATGACGCGGCACATTTCCTCGAGATGGCGGCCTTGCAGCCGCAGATCGTGGAGCAGCCGCGGAGCTCGCCTGCCGAGTGGCAGCCGCCTGTTGAGCCGCCCAGTCAGACAGGTACGTTTTCAGGCGCCCATCATCAGCTACCTCACTGCCGGCCATGTCATAAAGACCAGCCAACGAGGAAGGGGTTGGCGCGGGGGGGCGGGTTGGAGATAGCGGCGGGAACGGGGTGCCGGGTGTCGGGGGCATCGGCGGAGATGGGTTGCCGGGTGTAGGTGGCAGCAGCTCCGGAGACAGCCCCGGGTCGGGTCCAAGCTGCCGTGGGGGAAGGCACCGGTTGTGGTTGCGACCAAGGTGTGGGTGGCTGAACATGGTGTGCCGCCGCATAGCAAGCGAACTGGCCTTCACGACGCCACACACTGAGCAGGCAGATGGCCCATAGTGGGGCCTGATGACTGGATCCATAGCAGAGCTTGAACCATCTCCGAGGCCGCCACCCTCCATCGCGGCTGCCGCCTAGGCCGGAGGCCGACGCCACAACGCGCGACAGCGAAGATAAGGCATCGCCCCAGCTTGCTGGCTTCATTTCCGCCCATTGGCATCAGCTCACCTCATCGGGCAGTACGTCCCTGTGGCTTGGCCCCCCGTCTCTGCAACAGCGTCGAGACACCGACCTCCGACAGAAACTCATGCTGGCATAATGGGCGGCTGAAGACACAACAACGTTGAGCAAAGCAACGTAAAAGGACGAGCACAACCACACGTGGGAGCCGTGAGTGATTAGTGTGCGAAGGTAGCCATCAGTTTTCAACGCGCATTGGGAGCAGACACCCCAGAAGCAAGGGCAGGTAGGAGGAGAGGGGCTGCAAGGAGGCCCGCCCGACACGTACCGCCCCCCCCCCACCAGACGACAGTCAAACAGGTGCAACGTTATTGCTCGTCACTACGCTGCCTGTGGTCGCTGGCGGCGATTATCGGCGATTGGGGTCCGATAGCGAAGAACATTGGGGCGTCACAGGAAGGGAACATCTTCGAACAGCGCAAAAGAGGCCTTTGCTGCCGAGTGGGTGGACAGCGTCCGCCGAGGCAAGCCGATGGACGAACGAGCACGACAGACACTCGCCTCTAAGAGGCTCACAGGGAAAGAGCACACGGGGGGGTAGAGAAGGGGGTGGACAGTGGCTGCCGATAGCCGGCGATGGGCGACCGAGCGGCAGAAACAACAAGCGCGACATAAGAGTGCACCAGTTGACGGACGAGAACGCGTCAGCGCACACAAGCACAGCCGCAGTAGCGATGAGGCTGAGTGTCGGTCGACGACTCGGTTGTGGACGTCTCGACCCGTCCCGCGGATCTTTGACTTGGAGGCAGACGTGACACCGGGGTCGTGTATCAAATCCGCGGATCTTCCGACTTGAACGAAGGTCCGCGCAAGTCATGACGTCCACTTGTTCCCATTCACACCTGTCCACCTGTCAGTGGGTCAGTCCTCCTCGAAGTATGATCTTGAAGGAAGTGAGGACCGCTCGGTGACACAAGGCGGCGTCGCAGCACATGCTCATGATGGTAGTACGTCCGAGCTTGACGGTGAGTTTCAATTACAAGATCTCGTGGCAAACAAATGGATGACTTGACTGTCCTTGCGCCCGTGCTGACGGTGCGCGCTGGTGCCAAAGGCCGTTGCTGTTGCCTTCGCAATGTCCGTGCGTCGTTCTCCTCGCGGTTGCCGACCTTGTGTAGACGCCCCACCCACTGCTTCCCCTGTAGCGGTGGTGGTGACTGCGGACGGTTACCGCACGCTGCTTGTCACACACCTCACTGTCCTCTTCACAGCCACACACCTTGGCTCGTTTCCGGCCCCTCGTCGCACCGAGAACCGCGACTACACTCGGGCCATGTAGCGCCTTGCCGTTGCGTCCGCAACGGCCGCTACGCTTTCCACGTGTGCTTCACTCCGGCAGTGAGTGCGCCCAGGACGGTAGTTTCGGGAGTCCGCCGCCCCGTGCGGTTCCATGGCCATGCGGTACGTTCGCTTCTGCTACTGCCCCAGAGTTTAGTGAACCGCTGTGGCAATGGCGTCTGGGGAGGAAGGAGGTCGAGGGGGTTGCCTACGTTTCTTTATGCGGCCGTCGGTCCCGCGACGCGCGCACTGCTGTGAGCCGCTCGTTTCCGGATCCACCTTTGGTGGTACAACTGGTAGAGTGGGCCCGCACGTCTCATGTCCCAAACAAACTCGCAGCTGACTCTCATTTCTGGAGCGCGTCACGCAGTGAGCGAGCGTATAGTCGATGGAAGGTCATTGAAGATGCTGTGAGGGGTCTATGATGCCACGAGGGGTACGTTTCCGCGGGGATCGTCGAGGCGGGACACTGCAACTGTCTCAGGGGTGAAGCGTCCCACGCGTGTAGGGGCACCCTCAGCTCGCGTCTCTTGCCCAGGTAAACCGCGGCGGGCGATGGCTCCGTTCGACTCTCGCCGCGCCTGTGACTGTATAAGAGCCCTGGCCTCGAGCAGTTTTGCTCCACCAACCCTCCGCTCACTCACCCAACCTGTTCCGCCCTGTTCTTCACTCAAGTCCATCACGCTGGCCGCCCCCTACCCGCTCTGCTTTTTCCATCCCAATGTCCTTACCGATGAAGCCCCTCTCGGCCAATGATCGGGCCCAAAAGCTGGAGCTCCGCCGAGCAGCCGTCGCCTCCCGCAACAAGGACCTAGACAAGACGGTGGTGACGTCTCCTACGGACGCTCGCGCCACGGCAAGGGCGGCAATGACGTTGGCGTCGATGGGGGGGGGCGACGTGCCGAAGACCGACTACGACGACGTGGACGAGTATGTGCCGCCGTCGACAATGCCGACGGCAGCCACGCGGGGCATCAAGGGAAAGAGGCCGGCGGCCACAGCTCTGTCCTCGGCGGAAAGCGCGGGCAAGGTGGCGCGCTGGAAGCCTGCGCCGACCAGCGTGTTTGTGGTCGGCGCTGAGACGCGAGCTGGCTCTGCCGCGGGCTCTGTAGTGCGAGCGGCGAGCCCCGACGCGCCAATGGTACGCACTGGTCCTATGTACCCGGTCGGTTCGGCGGCGCCTGGTGCGCCGGCCGAGCCTTCGTGCCGCCGTTTATCGACTTCGCGTCTCGCAACCAGCCTTGGGGCCATGGCGGACAGCTCGACTGCCGTGGCCGCCGCCCTCGGTCTGGGCCCGGCGCATGAGGGTTAGTTTGGGAGCACCGCTTTTGGTGTTGTCCGACGCGCCCCGGCCGCAGAAGCTCCCGCGCAGCGCCCGTCGCGTGTGGGGGGTCCCGAGTCATGCGTGGTGCTCGGTTGTCGTCGCCGCAAGCACAATATGCCAATGCTGCGGGTGACGGAGTTGATGACCGGGCCGCCGACGGCTGAGGCGCGCCGTAGCGCAGTCCTTGACGCCTCTGCGGTGGCAACGCCGGTGCTGCCGTAAGCCACGGCTGAAACCGCCGACGGGGCAGCGTCGACGGCTGCGTCTCCAGCTCCCCCTACCTCACGAATCGACGCTTGGGCCGTTTTTTCTCCTGATGTGGGAAAAGGGTCGTCTGTCCCCTCAGCAGGTGCAGCTGGCAGTGCCATGGACAAGTCGGAGGCGTCCCGTCCGGCGCCACGTGGCTTGCTCCTGGTCGAGGAAGTGATTTCAGCGCCTGTGCGACGCGTGACGCCTCGTGCGACGGCAACCGCCATGGGCCGCAGCGCCGTAGAGGCTTCGGTCTTTCGGGCGTTGAACAGCGCTGCACATGCAAGCGCTGTGGCGCCTGGCAGCGGTGCGGAGACGAACGATGGCGCCACACGCCGCACAGGCGCCGCTTTCCCAGACCCCACGTGGGCCGACGTGCAGAACCCTACCACTGCTGCCGAGCAGGCAACGGTGAACCCGCTGGCAGCGGCTCTGGGGACGGGCGCGCGCTGGAAGCGCCGTGCTGTCATCCTCGAGAATGCCGTGTGGCAGGCTGCTCGCTGCGAGCGTGTCGACGTGGCCGCGATGGAGGCCTCGATCGAGGCTTTGAAGACGACTTTAGTCAGTCTCAAAGTCAAAATTGACACGGACGTCCAGCTGTCTCAGCAGAACATGACCAAGCTGGCGATGCTTGAAAAGACGCTTCTTTACAGCCTCAAGCGCGCTGTAGAGCTCGGCAAGCTCGTCAGCGCCGCCACGGAGCATGAGGAGACAGCTGAAAAGGAGAAGCTTCTCAAGCTTGTCACTGTACGTTCTTGTGGCTCGCGGGCATGGTTGGGCGGGGGGTGGCCACTTGAGGGGAAACCAAGGTGTGCGAGGAGACAGAGGGTTGAGTTCCTCTTGTGGGACAGTGTGTTGGGACGCGGTGATTGCATCGTGCTAACCGCTGTCTTTGTTCTGGCCAACCACAACTGTTTCTGTTCTTGTTCATTCTTGCTGCATCTTTTCTTTTGACTTTTGGAGCACTACAGAAAGCATACCGCGAGGTACTTGTGGGAGACTTTGCCATCGCCGTCGAGACGGTACTGGCGTTCTCTTCTTCCGACGACAACTAGGACACTCTCGTCGTGTCTGTGGAGTCGGTGCAGAGGCAGGGCATGAAGAAGGCGGAAGAGTGGCTGAATCAGTTCATCCGGCGGTCGAGCCGTCGCAACCAGACCATCTTTTCAAACGTGCGCATCTCCCTCCTGGCGTCGCGGGTCAAGCCCCAGCTGCACCGGATGTGGACGGGGCTTATCATGACGGAGTTCTTCAAGAGCTTGGGCTACGAGCTCAAGAACCTGACGCCCGAGCTTCCCAAGGAACTCCTCGAAAATGATGACTTTTGCCTCAAGCCCCGTGGACGCAAGGCGTGTCTTGACGCCCTCTCGAAGCTGTTCATGTCGATCGGTGCCTCCGGTCGTGTGCAGCAGCCTGACGGACCAACGAGCGGGCGCGTCGTTAGCGCGACACTTGGCCACTTTGCGCTTGTGGTGACCAAGGTGCGTAAAGCGCTTGAGGTAGTCGCTGGCACCCGTTATTCCACGCGTGGCGCAGCCGTCGGTGACGGTCACTTCCCGCTGTGAGTGGCCAAGGTCCGCCGACTGCTCCCGACGCAGGCCTCGGACGCGGCGCCGCACCTGGGTCTGGTGCTTGTAGATGGCGCCGACCCCGGCCGTGCGCTGCCGCAGCTGTAGTTCGAGTGCGCGACAATGCCGCGACCCCCTTCGTCGGCGGCTGGCATTTTGTTTTTTGTGCGGGTGTGCATGCATTGTTTGCTTTGTTTTATGGCGCAGAGCTGCTCCGCGTGGGTAGTCATGGTGGCGCCGCGGTAGCGCCTGGCTGGTTTCATGAACGTCATGTTTTGGTGCCCCGAGGACGCGGCCGCCAAGCCAGCGCCGTGCCGCGTCGCGCCGCGCCGTTTCTTTTCATGCACCGCCGCGCCGCCGCGCCGCGCCGCCGCCGCGCCACCGCGCCGCCGCGCCGCCGCGACGCCGCCGCGCTGCCGCGCCGCGCCGCGCTGCCCGCCCTGCCACCGCCGCAGCGCATGGAAAAAAACGGCCGCTCCAGTGGTCGCGTGATCCGAATCAGCCGCGTCACCCATCACCGACCGGGACCGTCTCGACACTATGTCTGTGAAGCGCGACTGTCGTTTCAAATTCGCAAAAGAAGACCAAACCGTTTTTGCATCTCCAGATGCGCATTGCCGCTTCGATCTTCATTGCAGCGAAAACGTCCCCGATGCGCTGTATGCCCGATTCGGGGCCCAGATCGAAAATCGCCTCAATTTGCACGAGTCTCGAAACAGGACGATTGCGAATGGCTGTGCGATGAGACGTGTGCGATCAAAAATGCGATGGCGATTCCGCCATCGCATTGCCGCGATGAGAAGTGTCCCCAAAGCAGAAGATGTTAGACGGTGGAGGCCGGTCTGCTACTGTCCTCACCATTCCGTGCTGACACGGATCTCGCCTGAGTGCACCAGGGGCGAGACTTTTCCTGAATACGTAAAATTGCATCATGACAGTGATACACAAGCCTGAGACTTGGCCGTGTCAGCTTGATTTTTTTTGTGTTAGCCGTTGGACATGCCTTCCGATCCGAATGATTGTGTCGCCAGATCCCCGACGGGCCATTCCAAGTCGTAGGCTGCGGTTTCGATGGGGAACCACACTGTGTCGCCATCAAATTGCTTGAAAGTAACCAATGAAGCGCGATGGCAAAACCGCCGACGGTCTCAACGGTGGCCGCCATAAGTACAACAACTTGAATATGAAGGTTGTTGCTAAGTTGTAATGGATTTACTTTGAGGACCGAGTCGCCCCATCTCGCCGCGATGCGCCTTACTTCGTCAATCTCAAGTGTAGCGGAATCGATCGGCGATGCACTGTTTGCCGGATCGCGGCCCGCATCTGAGATCGTGAAATGATGGAATCAGACCCAATGAGGAAGATTCTGCACCGCCGCTGTACACAACGTTTTGTCCCCGATTTCTGAGATCTGCGGACTTCCAAATTAGAACACGCCCACCGACGGCGCGCAGAACTGTCGCACATTGATCATGCGGTCAAGTTAGGCCCACTTTTTGTTGATCTCGCGGACAGAGCCCGTAGGGCATTTCAGAAGTGCTCGAAGACCATCTGCACCGATATTCACTGGGAATCATCATCACACCAGCACCGGTAGATTCGGCAATTGTCCGGCGAGGTTGCTGCCACATGCTCATGAAGAATCATTCTCATTCGATGGTTCGGATCGTTCTGCGAATCGAGCTGAGAACGGTCGTGAAGTGAGAGTAAAATCATCCTGGGAGTCGTGCCCAGGACTGTTTTGGCGTGGGAGTACAATAATCCTGAGGATCGTCGTTATAGATTGAGTGACCAAATGCGCAAGATTGATATAGATTTCTGTCTCAAGGACTCGATCGTAGATTATAGCGTGGGCTACTTTTAGTGACATCGTGAGGAGGGTCTGCCGCAACCGATCAAAGGGCAAGACCAGCCCATGGGGCGTCGCTCCTGGGCCACGAAACGTGTGCAGTGGGAGCATCAATTGGACTTGGTAGTCGTGCGACCGACACGCTGTTTCCCGGCTAAGAGGGGATGGGAACTGGGTACACATGCGTCATCTGGCTCATCGAGACTGCCTTGAAGTGCCGGACGCACCCAGTCCCGATTTTTCAATGATTGAGTCTCCTTCACGCGCAGAAACTTTGTATTCAGCTCAGTGGCAATCTCGTCCCCTATCGTCCTGACACAGCCCGTCCCGAACTCGCAACCCCCTGGTTCAATACATGTCAGAAGCACTGGCACCAGAATACACAATCCCATGAGTGATACGTCAGACTCCACCATGGGCATTGGTCTGAACGGAGGGAGTGTCAAATGGTTTTTGTTCACGCTGTTGCCGGAATAGGCAGACAATATGTCTGCGGAAGAGGCATTCAGACTAGCAGTTGAACAACCCCTCACCTTTATCTCGGGGGACAGTCCTCGAGATGATCTGCGGGTCAGGATGACACTGCTTCTGGAACGATCCCAGAATCAGTCCTGCATATGATCCGCTGAATGAGTCCAGAAACTGTAGTGATGAACTGCCGAATCACAGTGGTCACTCGAGAATCGGGCAATATGAACGATAAGATTCTCTCTGATCCACGGAACTATTGTTCACATAATCCTCCGAATCGCGCTCAGGCCATCTCTCACGACCTTTTCATGGCTATCGTAAAACATTCTTTCGCCTCTTCTCGTTAAAGATTTACAAGCCGGCAAAGTATGGACTATCCCGGCGATAAAATACCGACCCGCAGTGTATAGCATAGCAATCATGCAGAAATATTTGGCTCTTGATTTGCTGGCGCCGCTCATCTTTGCCACATCATCAGAGGGACTCTGCCGCTGACCGTGGTTCTGCCCTGCGGCGAGGTGTTATGATACGACTTTCGTGGCATATGAGCAATGTGCGCATTGTTCTGCTCTCGTATTCATGTGTTTCCCGCAAAATGATTGGTTGGCGCTGGCATTGATTCTAATGAGTGGCCCCAGAGCACTGGCGTGGGCAGGAGAGGCTCCAACAGCCTCCATTGGCGGGCGCGAAGGGCACCCTTGGCGGCCTGCGCCCATTCCCCGACCCCACCGCCCGCGCGCTGGCCCCAACTCTAGTCGTGGCGTTCGCGTGGCGGTGGTGCTGGCGGTGGCTGTGGTGTCGGAAGAGATGGCGGTAGCTGCGGGAGGGGAAGTAAATGGGGGGAGGGCGACAGTGGGGGCGGCCGCTGTAGATCGAGGCCGTGGCGACGGACCTGGCCGACTCCGCTGTCGACGCCGCGGGGGAGCGGTGGTGTCGGAGGCCGCCGCTGGGATGGTAGGCGCGGCGGACCGGCGGCGGCGTGCCTGCAAAGGTGGCGACGGCAGGGCGCACCGGTGACAGCCGCGATGACTCCGGCTTGCCGGGACGGCCGGCCGCAGCGCGCCCGGCGTCGCCGGTAGGGCCTGCTCGTGTGCCTTCGCGGCCACAAGCAGCGCGGGCTAGTCCCGGTCGGCCGAAGGCGCCAGACACTGGCGGCGAGACAGGGGCGGCGGGCGGTTGCGGGCCGCAACGCCTCGGCAGTGACGTGTGGCTGCGGAGTGCTGGCGCGGGCCGCGGCCGGCTGCTGTCAGGCAGCGAGCGGCAGCGGCGGCAAGTAGCGGGAACAGGTCCGCAAATCCGACCGCCGCCTCCCGCACCCCGCGGCAAGGAGGCGGGCGGCAACAGCAACGCGGCAGCGTCCGCGGTGTCGGCGGCACGGGCGTCTGGCCTTTCATCCTCCTGTTCCACGGGCCTGCCACGACGCGCGAGCCGCGAGCAAGGGAAGGAGAGGGTTGCGCCGCCGGTGTTGCGGAGCGCTGGGTCGTGACGCAGGGGTCGGCGGCGGCGAGGGGCGGCACCGCGGCGCCAACCGCGGCGTGCGCTCACTCGGGCGCCGAACTAGACCGGTGCGGCTGCGCCATTTCTGCCAGCAGCGAATGTGAGCCTACCACAGGGCGCCGTCGCGGCCGACGTCAACCTGGCGGTGTGGCAGTCTTGCGGCTGTTGGGCGAAGCAAGCGGCAACGGCGCATCCACAAGCGTGGCGTTGGCAACGTCAATCGGCGCAGCTCAGCCCCGACCCCGGCACGCGCCGAGCGAGGGGGCGCAAGCGGCGGGGTCGGAGGTGGCGTCGCCGTCACCGTGTGGCGCCGGCGGAGCCTGCCGCTGCCGGGCAGCGTTACGGCGCCTCGGCCGGCGGGCTCACCGGGTGATGCCGCTACGGCAACGGGAAAGTCGAAAAGGATGGTGAGCGGCACGATCTCCCACCCCCCCGTCGCGGGCTGGTCAATGACGTGCACGCAGCTGGGGGAGGGGGGGGTCGTCGCCGGCAACGCGTCGACCCTCGGCGGCAGGCGGGTACCGGCGGCGGCACGGGGAGGCGGCGCGGCGGCTCCTGCGGCTGGGGCGGCACGGTGGCGGGTTTACCGGCGGCACGGCGGCGGCTGGAAGCGTCGCTCCAAAAAGTCCTCCTGATATGATTGGTCGCGTGTCAGTCGTTGACTGGCATTTAATTGGATCAACTCATCTGCATACGCTGAATAGCACTGAAACATATGCCTATAATCAGTGGTAAATACTCTCCGCAGACTATGGCAGAAGCTGGCACGGCCGGATGCTTATCCACCGATGAAGTGCTCCCATGGTGCTGCCGTCTGCGACACACGTAGCACCCCTGCGCGTCTCTCTGGCGACACTTCGTCGTACTGTGTCGCCATTTTGTCGCCATGAGGGCTCTTAACATAAGGCTGTCTATATGGCTTATATCTTGAAAGGCCATGTAAGCGGAAAAAAACATCGAGCTGTTAGCTTAGGACATAATAAAAGCAGAAGACACGTCTCAGAAAAACACCATTTTCTGTGACGGAACGCAACAACAAAACGTGATCTCCAGTGCACATCGGAGCATATCGTGCTACTTATTCCAGAAATGTGCAGGTGTTAACAGGAGTTCGGCCCAGAGCACCCCGCCGCCGCCGTCGCGCCGCGCGTGCCGCCACGCCACGCGTGTCACCGTCGCCACGTTTGTCACGCCACGGCGGCGGCGTCGGCGGCGGCAGCGGCGGCAGCACGCCGCGCGCGGCCGTACCGCAGTGGCGCCGCCGGCGTGGCGCGGCGGCGACCGGCGCGCCGCCGCCCGCGCAACACGCGCAGCTCGACCCCCCACCCCCGACCAAGGCGCCGCCGTTGCCGGCGCCGCGCCCCGCCGCCGCGGCTACCCTCCGCTGCGCGGAGAGAGGCTCGTGTCAACATCCGCGCCTCCAAAAAGGTGGGGTGCGGGGGGGGGGGGGGGGGGGGGGGGGGGGAGGGGGGGGGGGG
>Ga0114957_1004320_pt1 | contig 12319 bp, 8 predicted proteins | sample BantaG_FD_87175 | JGI IMG/M metagenome (GOLD analysis project Ga0114957, IMG submission 87175) | Marine algal microbial communities from Bantry Bay, Ireland - BantryBay_4 metaG | ecosystem: Host-associated > Algae > Red algae > Unclassified | place: Bantry Bay, Ireland | collected 2014-11-21 | reverse complement strand
GGTTGATTGGTTGATTAGGAAATTTGACCAATTAAACAAATAGATAATCCATATATTTTAATTCCTTAATACTTATTGACTGTTGAACCATTTATAACCAATTCACCGCACTCCCATTTTCCGTTTTCCTCACTTCCAATATTTCTGGGAAATGCTCTTTGATGGAATTGATGTGAGAGACAATATAAATCTGTCGATATTGTTCTTTCAAATGATCCAAGGCTTTTAATATTTCGAATCGTCGATCTTCATCTTGACTGCCAAAAATTTCATCAAAACCTAAGAAACTTAATCCTTCTTCCGAACCTGATAATTCTGCAATGGCTCGACTGATTCCAATTCTCAAACACAAGTTAGCCAAATCAATTTCACCACCTGAAAATCTCGAAATTGGATAATATTCTCCATCTTCCATTATTTGGAATTCAAAATTTTCATCGACCGTAATTCCTTCGTATCGACCTTGAGTTATTTTTTGAAAAAGCTGGCTGGAAGTATGTGAAATCGAAGGTCGAACTCTTTCCAAAATTTGCGTTTTAAAGGTTTGGAAAATACCATTCAACTCTTCTAATTGAAAAAATGAGGCTTGACTTTCAGCAATTTGATTCTCTACTTTTTGATGCGCTCCCAACTCTTTTTGAGTCGCTTGGAACTTAGCTTTTACTTCTTGCCAATGTTGTAAATGTTGTTGCCAAATATTTTGAGCTTCCTCTTTTTCGATTTCTAGCGCATCCATTTTTTGTTGGACTTCATTGAGTTTTTCTGGAAAAAATTTCAATGCTTTGATGACTTTATTTTGCGCTTTGATGGATTGTTCTCCTTTGGAAATTCGTTCTTTAAAAGTTTTTATTTCTGCGAGAATGATGGATTTTTTAGCTACTTCATTTTCGTCTGATTTGAATTGAATAAAGGTATTTTGAAAATCATTAATTGCTTTTTTCAATTGTAAATGTTGCTTGGAATCATACTCTATTTTTCCAAAATTTTCAATTTCCGTTTTGACTTTTTGCAAGTCATTTTTATTTTCAGTTATCTCTTTTTCACAACTAGAAATTCGGGAAAATACATTTCGCAAATCATTTAATTCTTTGTCCAATTGTCGAGCTTCTTTTTTCTTGGATAAAAGTTGCTCTTCTAATTTTTTTAATTGCAAATTTATTTTGACTAATTCTTCTTTTTCGTAGGCTTCAATTTCCTCTTGTAATTTTCCAATCGTTTCGTCGTAACTATTAATCAAAGGTTGCAAACAAGTTGGGCAACTCGCCTCTTTTCCTAAATTCTTAATATTTGTAACAATACTTTTACGGTCTTCGATTCGACCTTGAATCGTTCCTTTTTGCGTTCTATTTTTGGCTAAATCTTTTTCGTAAATGTCTTGTTGGGAAATACAATTTTGCAAAATTTCTTTTTTCTCAACTCCCATTTTTTTTAAATCAAAATCTTTGGGAAAATCCTTTTTTAAATCTTCCATTTTTAATTGCAAAGATTTTTGTTGAGTCAACAGTAATTTTTGTTTTTCCAAAAAAGACTTTTGCCCATCAAACTTTATTCTTGTTTTTTCAAAAACTTCTTCTTGCTTTTTTTGATCTAAAAATACGTTGACTTGAGGTTGAATTAGTTTTAATTCTTTTTCTAAAACATTTAATCGGTCTGCTTCTTGGTTACTTTTTTCTACACTTTCTCTTAACCTTATAACGCCTTCGCCCCATTTTTCTACCTCCAAATTGAGTTGATTAAATTGGCGACTCAAACCACTTTGTTCGTCAAATATCTTTTTAGCTTCTTGGTATTTTTTATGCTTTTTTTCAAAAACTGTTTTAAGTTTCGCCTCTTCTTTTTCTAAATTCTTCGATTCTTTACCAAGTGTAACCAACTGATCCTCAACGACTTGCAACTCTTCTTCTGTCAATAATAATTTTTGTTGACCTTGCACTTCTTTACTTAAAGTATTTCGATCTTCTCGAATTAATTTTTGAATATCATCCAATTTATCCAAGCCAACCATCTTCCGAACCATGCGTTTTCGCTCCTCCCCTTTGGTATTAGAAATGATCCCCAATTCTTTTTGTCCTGAAAAAACGGAACGAGTAAATGCATCTTTGTCCATGCCCAATAATCGAATCACTTGTTCCGTCACGGGTTTAGAATCGGTCGCTACCATGTCCTCATTTTGATTGTACAATCTTGCTTTAGGAGCTAAGGCCTTGCCTCTAAATTCTCGAACGACTCTCCAATCTTTTCCTTGCACTTCAAAGGTGAGTTGCAAAGAAACAGATTCTTTCGTTTCCACCCAACTTGATTTATAGTGATTTTTATCCAAAGAAATTTTTCCAAAAAGGGATAGTAAAATCGCTTCAAAAACGCTCGATTTTCCTGAGCCATTTTTTCCAACCACACCGATGAGTCCTTCTCGAAAATCAAGTTCGAGTTTTCCGTATTGTTTAAAGTTCTTGAGTTGTAGTTTTTTTAAAATCATTTCTTATAATTCTAATTTTTTTCAAAAAAATAAAATCCCTCTCTTCTTCAAAATCCAAATCCCCCAAAAATCCCCAAAGGAGCGTAACATTATAACACAGGGTGTAAGCCCTGTGACTCTGAAAAATCTATCCAGGAGAAAAGCGCCAAAGGTGCGAAACATCACCACTTCACCCACTAACTAATCCCACATATATCGCTCATCATATTCCATTTTATATTGATCCAAAAACGCTCGATACTCTTCTTGAAAAGGTCGTTTTTTATGATGCTCTTCTTGATTTTTTATATATCTAATCACTACTTCTATCTGTTTCGGATTGACAGAGAATGCACCATATCCATTTTGCCAATAAAAATTTTGATACTGATCGCCTTTGGTTTTCATCCACTTGGAAGAATGGGATTTCACTTCTTCTACTAATTTCATTAATGCTATTTTTCTGGATAGTTTGCAGACGATGTGAACATGGTCTTCGATGCCGCCTATTTGTAAGGCAGGGCATTCTAATTTGTTGCAAATTCCTGACATGTATGCGTGTAAATTGTCTTTGATGTTTTTATCGATTAGTGGTTTTCTGTGTTTGGTTGACCATATTAGATGGACGTAAATTTTGGCTAGGGATTGTGGCATAGTATGTTTTCATTTTGAGGTGTTACGCTCCTTTGGGGCTTTTTATTTGGTGTTGTTTTTTTTTCACAGGGCTTACACCCTGTGCTGGGCTGTTATGCCCCTTTGGGGCTTTTCGGGATTTTGATTTTATTTTCATATTGTTATTGTTATTGTTATTGTTATTTAACGATTTTTATATTCTCCTGTGTCGAATATTTCAAAATAATAATGTGCTTTTTTTGATAGTTCTGCTGCTTTTTCTTTGTCGTCTATTTTATCTGAAATAAAACTTTTCATTAGGCTCACGAGGCTTTCTGTTTTACTTTGAAAACCTGCTTTTTCGGTTGCTGTAATGATGAACTTACGGTTAATCGAAATATGAACAGGTGCAGTAATCATCGCATAAATTTTACGAGTCGATAATTCTACCGATTGGATTGGTGCAATGTCTTCGAGATGAATACTCAGTAATGCATCTTTTAAATCTTCTCGTTCGTCCAATTTTTTTAACTGCTCTTCGATCTCAGCGATTGATTTCTTATTACAATTTTTTATTGTTTCGACGATCCAATTTCGAGTTGGAATAGGAATAAACTCAGGGATTACTTTTTTTCCTTTTTCCAAATCAATTATACAAAATCCTTTTTCACTTTTGGCTTCTGCTTCACTCATTCGTTCCGTCGAACCAGAATACCAAGCAGTATCTAATTTTCCTACTTTTTGGAAATTATGCCAATGTCCCAATGCGACATAATCAAATTTATTCAATAAATCCAAGCGTTCTGGCGGATATAACTTTTCTCCATACTCATCCATCATAAATGTTTTGCCAATCGAAGTGTGCAAAAGAATGATATTGAATTTTCCATCTACAGGTTGAATTTTGTCCATTTCCTCCAACTCTATATTGTCATCATTGATATGTGGAATGCCATGAACGACTAATTCGCCAAACTCAAAAGTCTCATACTTCTGACTAAAAATGGGAAATACATTTGGAATAGTTCGAAATGCTTTGAGAATTGGACTGGTAAAAATTGTCTTGGGCGTTTCGTGATTTCCAGCAATGATGACGATCGGAATATTAGCTTTGGAAAGTCGAGCCAATTGTTCCAAACCAAAAATCATCGGACGATTCGCAGGGGAAGGTCGATGGTAAAAATCGCCAGAGTGGAGAATTAAATCAGGTTGAATTTCTAAAGCAAGATCTACTACTTTTTGGAAAGCATCATAGACATCTTGCTCACGGAGATTGATGCCAGAAGGGCTGAGTTTGTCCAGCTCGTGATAACCTAAATGGGTGTCGGAAAAGTGAAGTATTTTCATATCCGACAAATATATAATTTTGAATGATGAATGATGAATTTTGAATGCGTATTTTACTCACATTCAAAATTCAAAATTTATCACCTGCTTGCCGGCAAAAACAGGTTCAGAATTAAGTCTATTACTTGTAAGAATGAATATCGGAAGAGCCTGAAGATTTCAATTTAGTTTGCTTTGGATTACCTTTGAAATTTACATCGCTGGCTCCGCTGGCTTGAACTTCAATAATTTCTGATGCATAAACATTGGAGTCAGAACCGCCTGAAGCAGAAACTATTGCTTCTCTGGTTTTGAAGTTGAATCCATTAAAATCACTTCCGCCTGAAGCATGCAAATCTAATGTTTCTGCCGATCCATATAAATCTACATCTGATCCTCCGCTAGTATGACAATCCAAATGCTTGACTTGTAAATCTAATTCGATATCAGAACCGCCACTTGAATGAATCGCTAGTTCGTCGAATTTCAACGTACCTTTTGACTCAATATCAGAACCACCACTTGCGCTGATTTTTTCTAAATTATTCACAGTAATATATACGTGTGCTTTTTTTACTCGTCGAATACTTTTATCAAAATATATTTTTAATTCTCCATTTTTTACCTCTGTGACTAAGTTGTCAATCGCATTGTCAGATGCCTCTACAGAAATAGTTTTTGAGTCGCCTTGTTCTATGGTCAAATCAATTCCTCCGCTCAGGGATACTTTGGTAAATGAGCTAACTGTTCGTTCTTCTTTAGAAATATTTTCGTTTTTGTTCCACTTTTGAGCTTGTAGAGAAGTGGTTAATAATACGATGATTAGGGATGCTAAAAGGTACTTAGTGATTTTCATCTTTAGAGTTTTTTTAATTGAGCTAATAAATTAAATTCTCCTTAATGACACGGGGAGATTTTGGATAGTTGGAAATTTTGGATTTTTTTTCTCAGGTAGAGATAAGGCATGCCTTGTCTCTACGGAACGGGAACGGGCGGGCGACACAATTTACGCCACTATCTCATTGGCGAACTCCAACGCTCTCGTTTCTGACCAAGCAAATTCTTGATTGGGCAACATGAATCCGCAATGTCCACCCTGACTAGGATTTTCAATAAAAATATTAGAATGAGTTTTTGCTAAATTAATTGGAGAACAACCTGGTGTCAAAATAGGATCATTTAGCGCATTGACGAGAAGCGTTGGCACTTGAATATTTTCCATAAAATTCTTGGCAGATGAGTTAAAATAAAAGTCATCCGCATCTTTATAATTATTGAGCGGAGCGGAAAAATGTTCATCAAAATCTCTCCACTCTTTGATGTCTTCCAGTTTTTTCAAATCAACTAAGCCTGGAAATTTTTGCTCCTTGACTAAGATTTTTTTCTTTAAATTTTTTAAAAACCGATTGCGATAAACAGCATTTGATTTTAGATTTAAAATCTCCGCTCCTTCTTTTAAATCGCAAGGAGTAGAAAATGCTACCGCACCTTTTATTTGAGTAGGAATGTCTTTGCCATTTTTCCCTAAATAATTTAAACTCATTGCGCCTCCCATACTAAAACCAATCATGACTATATTTTGATATTCGTATTTTGCTAATGCGTGATTGATTACCGTTCCAATATCTTCGATGTCTCCATGATGGTAGAGTCGTGAAGTCCGATTCATTTCACCGCTGCAAGAACGACAATTCCACGCAAGTACATCCCAATTATTTTTGGAAAAAAGCTTGGCTGCACCTTGAATATATTGACGATCTGAACTTCCTTCTAAGCCATGTGAAAGTAGCACCAAGTTTTTACTCTCATTAATAATCCAATCTAAATCTAGGAAATCTTGATCTGCCAATTCGAGTCTTTCCCGCTGATAATTGACATTTTTTACTTTTCGAAAAATACCGGGAATGATGGTTTGGAGGTGTCCGTTGAATTGGTAGAATGGTGGTTTTTTGTAGGAGGAATTTTGGATGATTGGCATTTTCCTTTTGTTGTTTTTTGTTTAAAATGTTTATTTGTTTAGACTGTTAAACGAATAAACAATCTAAACAAATAAACCATAAAATCTACTTAGATGCTTGCGCTCTCCGCACAAATCTCTCCGCCGTTGAAGGTTCCACATATTGCAATTCGACCACTTCTCCATCAGGCATTTTTAGGATTCGTTCTTTCTTTTTGGCATTGATTACTAAGTCGTTGAATTTAGTATTATTGGAAACTATATTTAAGATTCCACCTTTGTACCCAAAGAAATAATAAGTATCACTTGGTGACTTGAGATAAATATATAATCGATCATCTCCATTCGATGGCATCTTGAATTCGATGAAAGCCTTGACCATTACATTTACTTCTTCCCCTGCGATACTGATCAAACCTATTTGATCTTTTTTGGAAACAAATGATTGATAATCAGGATCCCATTTCATGTCCATTTTTCCAAATAAAAAGGAATATGGATTATGTTTTTTGGGAATACCTAATTTATATTCTGTTTTCATTCGAGCAACTGTTTTATCCAACAAAGCAGGATCAGCAATATATTCTGACAGCGCTTTTTCATAAAATGTCGCATTGGTATAATCCACTCCTTTCACATCAAAACTACTGCTCTTAATATCTGCAATGATGAAGTCTAACATCTTTTTTGGAATAAAACTTTTAATACCAGCCATCATTTCAGCTTCCACTTCATAGCCGAATGATCCTCGAATAGTGGAATCTTGTGCAGCTGGAAACATAGAACGTGCTTCCCCTGCTGCATCAATTGTGATGTATTTTAATTGATCTCCTATGTTTAATTTTCCTTCAGCTTTGAAACTTCCATCTTTGTTGCTAAAAGTAATTTTGTTTCCTTTTTTTGCATCGGACAGCACTTTGAGAGAATCTCCAAAGACAAATTCATCCAAGGCTTCATTTAATTTGAATAAGCCTTTTGCTTCTATAATCGTCCGATCTTTTCTCAAAAATTTAGGCATCATCACTCGTGGATAAAGGTAGGCGGACTCTTTACTTAAATATAAACCAGTAAATAATTTATATCCTTCATAGTTTTTTGGTTCATCATAACCAATAATCAAATCGTTTTTGTCCCCTTCACTATTAATGGAAAACCATTCTCGATCTCTCATTTTATCAGAATCCAATCTAGCAAAACCTTCAAAATCTAATGGTTTTTTATCTCCTGTCAAAGTGATTTCTCCACGGAATTCAGTTTTCAAATCAATGTAAAAATTATCTGATTCGAGCACTTCTCCTTTAGCGGTCGTTCTAGTTTTTTTCTCACTATTTTTTCCTTTTCCATATCGTTTTCCTACAATATTGTCAAATTGAATTTCTTGATTTTTACCTTTAACATTGTATTCATAAAAACCTTTTGCTGTATATGATTTTTTTCCTTCGATATCAACAGTTGCTCGATTGATGACATGATTCCTAGTCAGGGTATCACAAACGATTTTACAGTTTTCGAGGGTGGACATTTTACCCCCTTTAAAAATTTCTAACTCTCCTGTATCCGTATATACAATGGCATCACAAGATTGGATCGAAGGAACACCACCGATTTTTAACTCATTAGATTTCAAATCATAAAAGGCAGTTGCTCCATCAAAATGCAAGGAATCCCGATTCTTACCAGTTGCCACAAAAGACCCTAATTCTCCAGGAGTCGTTTTAAAAGTGACTGCATCATTTTTCATATCCCAATCAAATGTAGTCAAGGAAGTTTTATATTGATTGTAAGGAAGATTGGTGAAATTTCCTTTTTCGTTCGCCTCCACAATTCCTATTTGTTTATCATAATCAAGTTTACTATTGACATTACTTGTTGACAATGCGATCTCACTTGAACCTACTGCATTAATGGTCAAAACTGAGGTGTCAGCATCAGCAGAGTAAGATCCATATTTAATCAACTTAGATGCAAGACTTCCTTTCGTCCAAGTCATTTTCCCATTTCCTCTCAATCCATCAGGTGTCAAAATCAACCCACCTACAATCGTATGATCATTGTCTTTAAATAACTCAAACGGTTTATCTTTTTTCGTCGTGATGTACATACTATCTTGATAAGGTCGCCAGTCAATACTTACTTCTTCTCCATGTGCTTGAGGTACTTCAATGGCTCCTTTTCGATCTTCCTGCAAATCAAATAACCTTGCCGTTGCAGTCATTTGTTTTGGTTTAAAAAGAATATCCTCAGAGTCAGTAGAAGAGGTCAAATATGAAATGGTTCCTTTCCCCAACATACCTAAATTACTTAGGTGTATTTCGCCTTTATAATTTCCTTGAGCCTGATAAACAGGATAACCTTCGGAGGGTGTTTGCGTCGTAAAACCTAAAGATTGATCTTCTTCTTGCAACAATAAAACTTCTTTGATGTCTGGAAAAACTTCTGCCGAAACAAGATTTCCTTTAAAGTGAATATCATCTTTAGTGAAGTTATCTAAGCTATTAAAACTAAATTTATCTAGCTTAAAATAGAAAGAATCTCTTTTGTAAACGCCATCATGAATCTGCCGATTATCATAATAGACATAGGAGTAATCCTTGGTATTAAATGCTGGAAAAAGATCAATATCATTGGCGCCCGATTTGTTATCAGGTGCATCTACGAGCAATACTCCAGTAGCATGTTCAATCCTGGAAGCAATCGAAATGGAAATAGGTTTTCCGCTTTCATCTTTGGCTTCGGTCGGTACAAATAAATCAAAATACCGAACGGAATCTAAGTTGATCACATACTTTTCATAATCAAAACGAAAGTCTTTTCCTTCCATAGAACTAAAGCCAGCAAAGACTTTTCCATTAAAATCCATATCCCGATTCTGTTTCATGGTGATAGATTTGTTGGCAGGTTTGATCGCTACTTTTTGCAGTTTACTTATTTCTAAGTCCACCACATTGTTGGCTTTCAATGATCTATCTTTCATGGAAAAAACGGCATTCGCATCCTTCTCAGAAACCGATACAATCTTGATCGCATCAAAATCTGTTTTCTTTGCCATCGCATCTGCATAATGAAAAATTTTATCCTTGACATATATGATCTCCGCATCTTTGTCGTAATCAATAAAACCACTTGAAACAAATTCGTAGAGTAAACTTTCAATATTAGGAGTGTCAAATTTTTTATTCAATTTTAGTGCGTAATCTCTTGCTTCTATTTCTCTCAATCCTAACTCATCAGACAAAACTTTTAGGGAAACAATTGGATTCACATCTGAAATATTTTGAATTCGGATCAAATATTTCTCATCATAATATTTTAAACTTTCAAAAGTTACTTCGTCTTTTCCATTTCCAATTCCAAATTGTTTTTTTCCAATCAACAAACTATCATTGACCAAATTCCAATCTACTTTATCTGCATTGATATTCACTTGATGGTAAGAATCAAAAAATGGGTTTCGATCACTTCCTCTTTTCCCCCTCGAAAGATTCAAATCTTTGGTAGCGACATCATATTTCAAATTGACCGAAGGATGGTAAATCGAATCTTGGTCAAAGTATAAAGTTACTCTCACTTGCTCTCCAGCAATTCTTTCACTTTTTCGAATTTTAAATAGTTCCGCAGTTGCTCGGAAAGAAAGTTTACCTCCATTCAACACTTCAATTTTTGCAGGATTCTTTTTGTTTCCAGATCCATAAACGGTATTTCCTTCCAACCTAAATCCTCCAGTATATTCTATCCCTTCCCCAATTCCATCAATTTTCAAAATTTTATCATAGGAAGCAAAACGAGGGTAAGACCCCTCTGTAGATTTATTTCTTACTACAACTTTATCTTCAAAATCTCCTTCGATTTCTTCTCCTGGAAAAAGGGATGGATATATTAATTTTACATTTTTGGCTTTGTATAAACTTTTCTTCCCTTCAATTTCATATTCATTCAGTAAGCAGTAAACATCTTTTTGATCTAGTTTTTCCCAAGTTGCTTTTCCGCCTGAACCTTTCCATGTTTCTTGAGTTGGATAATATTGACCTTTCGTTTCTAAAATAACCACAGAATCTTTTCCACGAGTTCCAATCAAATTTAATTTTTCAAATTCCACAAAAGGCACACCTTCCTCTATATTCATCACATACTTGTCTGCATCATAATACCATTTCATTCCTTGCTTAGACCACCGTAAAGCTTTTTTGGAAAAGAAGGATTCGGAAAAACTGAGGTAATCTTTAAAAGGTTTTAATTTTCGATTTTCGATGGCTTTGATCATCTTGAGCGTGAGGGCATTCCATTCATTTAAATTTGCACCGTCCGTTTCATTTTGCTTGACGGCTAAAACCACTATGAGGTAATTTTTAAAATATGGATTCGCTGACATTTTTTTTCCCAACATTTCATTACACACGTCTCTAAAAATAGGAAACTCTTCTTCCGTAATCGAAGCATTGAAATAATCCTCGAAATCATCGAAGAATTCTTCCATTTGTTTGCTTTTACTTTTAGTAAAAAAATCTTTAAATTGTTTAATAAATGCTGGTCTTTCTTCTGGAAAAAGATTGTCTTGCTGAGCCCATGCGGAAGAAGCAAATAATAAAATGGCGGCAAGCGAGAATAATATTTTTTTTAACATAAGTTCTTTTTTTAATGATTAATTGTGAATGGTTAATGGTTAATACCGCTTGGTGTTACTTTTTAATGGTTAACTGTGAATGGTGAATGGTTAACACCGCTTGGTGTTATTCCCCATGCTTGATTAGCCATTAAACATTTATCGTTATTAACAAAAGCGGTGTTAACCATTAAACAATAATCGTAAACAAAAAGCGGTATTAACCATTCACCATTATACATTAACCATTAATTCAAGGCATAGCCAATTGTTTCGATATTCTGTTTTTTCAATTTCAAAATTATTGGATTCCGCAGCATTTTTGATGAGTGTTTCATCTTCTTTTAAAATACCCGAAATCAATAGAATTCCATTTGGTGTCAACATCCTATTTAACGTCGAAAAACTATCCAAAATTACATGGCGATTGATGTTTGCGAGGATGATATCATACATTTGGTCGTCCACTTTATGTAGTGTTCCGTGAATAGACTTGATGTTTTCGATATGATTTATACGAGCATTTTCCAAAGTGTTTTCATATGAAGGCAATTCTATGTCGATTGCATCAATTTTTTTTGCACCTAATTGACTTGCCAAAATTGCTAGAATTCCTGTTCCACAACCATAATCAAAGACATTTTTTCCAACAAAATCAAGGTTTTCCATGACTGACATCATCATCCAAGTCGTTTCGTGATGTCCTGTTCCAAAGGCCATTTTTGGATTGATCACAATTTCATGTTTGACTGCTGTGAGTGGTTTATGAAAGTCTGCACGAATGCCACAGAAATCTCGCACGACGATGGTGTCGAAGTTGGACTCCCAGACGGCATTCCAATTTTGATATTTAATCACTATTTTTTGATGGGAAAACTCGAAGAGGTTTTTTAATTCAAGGACTCGTTCATCTACTTCTGGCGTTTCATTTTTGACTTGGATGTAGGCATTCAATCCTTGGTCATTTTCTTCAAAAGATTCGAAAGGTAATTCTCCCAAAAGTGCGATGAGCATTTCATTATTTTCGGGATTGGTTTGGAATTCATATTTTAAATAATCCATTTTGAGTGGTTGTTTTTTTTGAATGCCAAAAGTAAGAATAATGAGGAGTTATTTAGGAGAAAAAAAAATGTGGTAATTGAGCTAGCACTAAACACGTGGTGGTCTGCTTCAGCTGACCTAAAAAAAAAAATATTTTAACGTGTATTATTACCATCGGTTTTAATACACGAAAAACAAACAATCATTTGCGGTCAGCCTACTTTAGCTGACCTAAAAAAAATGAGCAGAGCGAATTGGAAATTTTAGAAAAAACACACAAGGGAATGCTTTTAAGAATTTAGAAAAAAGTCGCTTTGCTCTTTTTTTT
>Ga0114957_1004319_pt1 | contig 12321 bp, 9 predicted proteins | sample BantaG_FD_87175 | JGI IMG/M metagenome (GOLD analysis project Ga0114957, IMG submission 87175) | Marine algal microbial communities from Bantry Bay, Ireland - BantryBay_4 metaG | ecosystem: Host-associated > Algae > Red algae > Unclassified | place: Bantry Bay, Ireland | collected 2014-11-21 | reverse complement strand
GTTTATGGCAAAACCCGAACGTCTACAGCTCGATTTTAGATGCGTTTTAAGACGGACGTTGGAAAGAAAATTTTGTTTTCGTTTACCGAGCCGACTTCTTGCGATCATATTCTGCTTGAATCAGGCGGGCGGATGCCGTCTCAATTTGGCGCTCCAGCCGTTCCATAAAGACGCCTTTGGTTAAGCCCGGTTCAATCGGAGGCAGATATTGAAATGTGATATGGGCGGAACGCTTCACCGGAGAGTTAAGCGGCCACGCTATGCCTATATTAGACGCGACAGGCACTACAGCGCAGTTCATCATTTTATAAAGGTGATAAACACCCAGCTTATACCCGTCCGTTGTCCCAAGCACATTTAGCTTACCCTCGGGAAATATCACAACGCGCGGCGGTTTGGTTAAGGCTTTGACTTGGTTTAAAAGATTTTCAATAGCGTCCGGGTTGCCCCGATCATCGGCGATAATGAAACCCATACGTTTTGCTATGCGGTAAAGAATTGGCTTTTCATATATCCGCCGCGCGAGAACAAAGGCTGCGTTTAAATTTTGCGGGTAGAGCGAATACCCATCCGCATAGCTTTGATGTTTTGGAGCAATGATAACAGATCCGCTTAGCGGCACATTCTCTCGGCCCACATATGACATTTTAACCCCGATTATCAGGCGGAAAGCCAATATGACTGCTTTCCCGTAAAGCGTCACAATCGGTCTTACGAGCCGATCAGAGCCAAGAAATGATAAAGGCCAACAAATAACGGCCACCAAAGCCGATAGTCCTGAAAAGGTGATGGCGAAGACTTTGGAGCGAATGTTAGAGCTTGGGAAAACTCGGTCTATATCATCTAAATTCAAATTGCCCCTTCCCTCTCGCGCGGCTCTATTGGGCCTGAAAATCCATATGGATTTATCAGTCCGCCCGAAAAATGACCAGTCATTTTACTTAGTTTGGTTTGGGGCCAGACTTTCTGCCCCGCGTCAATGGACGGAAAGCGGTTCCCCGGCGGTATGCGCGCTGTGCGCGGCTTTATCTTAGAGGGGCTGCCGCCCCCCCTTTCCTATTGACCCGTGTCTGAAAGCCCGACCAAAAGCCAGCAGGCTTTTATAGCGCGCCCTAAATCCTTCGGATTTCAGCGCGTTATAAATGCCCCTCTTTAGGGGTTCACTTTAACAGGAGCCTACACCATGACTAAGCCCGTAATCTTTGAAAATATTCCTTTCCTAGCTTTGCACATTTCAGCCGCAAATATGCGGGACGGAAGCAACACCCCCGACATATCCGACATTCTGCCAAGTGTCCGAGAGCGCGGAATCCAACAGCCTATTATTGTTCGCGCCGAACCGCGCGAGGATAAACAGGGCCAAGCGACTTACGGCATTGTTGCGGGACGCCGCCGCTTTAACTGTCTTATCGCTCTGCAAATGGAAGCCGAGCAGGAAGAGACAGACGCCACATTCAACCCGCTTGTGCCGTGCGTGATTATCGACGCCGACGATGATGCCGCCGCGCTTGAAATTTCTCTTTTGGAGAATTTTGCACGGACGGACGCGACCCCTATGCAGGAATATAAAACATTTTTTGCCCTGTCCAAACAAGGCCAAGCGGTTGAGGATATTGCGGCGACTTTCGGCCTCACACCCGCACAGGTGAAACAACGCCTTGCCCTTGGCAATCTCTTGCCCCCTATTCAAGATTGGTTCGAGGGCGGCGAACTGGACGCGCCGAGTGTTCAAGCCCTTACTATGGCGACCAAAAAGCAACAGCGCGAATGGGTCAAAATCGCCAAGGATAAAGAACAGCGCACACCCACAGGCAAAGCCCTTCGCGTATGGCTGTCAGGGGGCGGGGTTATCACCACAGACGCCGCGCTTTTTGATGTGTCAAAATATGAAGGCAAAATCCTCACAGATTTATTTGGGGACAGCGGTCAGTTCGCTTGCGTGAAAACATTCTGGCAAGCCCAAAGCGCCGCCGTAGCGAAAGCGGAAGCGGCTTATTTGGCTGATGGATGGAGCGGCGTTGAACTCATTACGGGGTGGTTTTCAAAGTGGAGCTATAGCGAAGTTTCCAAAGAGGAAGGCGGGCGCGTCTTTATCGTGTCCGACAGTGACAGCGGCGAAATCGAGTTTCACGAAGGGCTTTTGCATGACGATGAAGTCAGAAAGCTACGGACGCGGCAAGCTAAGGCTAAAGCCCAAGAGAGCGGCGAGACAGTTATTGCGCCGCCTAAGCCTGAAATGAGCGGCCCACAGGTCAACTATATGGACTTGCATAAGCACAGCGTAGCACGGTTTGCGCTTCTGTCCCGTCCCGACATTGCGGCCCGTCTTATCGTCGCGCACATGGTTTGCGGGTCAGCCCATTTTAAGATGGAAGCCGACCCGCGCCGCGCTCAAAAAGAAGCCACCCATGAGAGCGCCGCCCGTAATCCCGCGCAGATTGCTTTGATTGCCGAGCGTGACGCGCTTGCGCCTCTATTGGGTTTCAAAGCCAAGGACGGACGGATTTTTTCAGATTGGAGCGATAAGCTGTCCACGGCTTCGGTTTTTGCTAAATGTCTCAAATTGGACGATGCAACAATCACCCGCTTGCAGACGTTTTTGATGTGCGAAGCCCTATCCGTTGGCACAGGTTTGATTGACGCCGTGGGAAGCCTTTGCGGAGCTGATATGAATGAGCATTGGACGCCAGACGATGCGTTCTTTGACATTATGCGAGACAAGGGCGTCATTCGCGCCATGATTACGGACGCCGCCAGTAAAGAGGTTGCAGATGCCCGCGCAACCGCGACCGCCAAAGTGCAAAAGGCGACCTTGCGCGACTATGTGGACGGAAGCGACACCCGAAAGCCAAATAAGGACTTTCGAGTCCGTTGGGCCGCTTTCCCATCCAAGCCATATCGCAAGATTGATGGTTGCCCCCCTGCCCTGAATTGGAAGCGCATGAAAGCGGCCTTCAAAGGGCTAATTCCCGCCAAATAGAACCCGCGCCCTCCTAATCAGAGCGCGAGAGGACGGCGGCTATCCTGTTGCCGCCGTCCTCATTTTACCCACATCCTGAATGCACGACACGACCGTGATCGAACAAAAAGCCATTTTAAAAATGAATACCTGCCCTAAATTATCAAGACCGTGCCGTCACCTTAACTGCGACTAATAGCGCCGTGCATAACAAATTACGACTCTATTCGTCCAAGCGTTTGCCAAGCGCCCTTTATAACCGGCCAAAAGATGCAGGAAATTAGACGCAGGAATATGATTGGAACTTTGGAAGAATATTTTTGGGCCTTGAGGGGTAGCGCTAGAAGACATAAAAAAAGATGAATCAGATTTTCTATAAGGTTATCTTAGCTTACAGCAAAATCAACCAACGTCCGTTTGTTAAGTCCTGCTTATGTGCATTTGCGCTTTTGGAATAAGCCTGAAATTACAATCAGCTATAGAATAGAACTACAAAACGAAAGAAGGCGAGCCGGAGCTCGCCTTCACATTTCGTGAACTTTCGTTCTTGTTAACGGAAAGTCTGACTTTTCCAGAGTGCTAGAAATGTGAAATCTGCATAACGTCTTTACAACCACAACGCAAGTCACCAATGTCACCTTTGGAGGGACTGACTCATGAAATATCGCATTGGCATTGATCTCGGCACCAATTCGCTCGGCTGGGCTATTGTAGAGTTGAAGGAAGCGGACAGCGGATTACGCGCGGGGCCCCTTGTCGATATGGGTTCACGTATTTTTTCAGATGCGCGCAATCCTAAAGATAAATCTTCCAACGCGGCGCAACGCCGGGGGCCTCGCGGGATGCGGCGCAATCGCGACCGCAAGCTGATGCGTCAAGAGTCCATGTTGCGCGAATTGACGGCGGCGGGCCTGTTCCCGGCCCGTGAAGATCAGGACGCGCGCCACGCTCTACAGAACCTCGACCCTTGGATTTTGAGGGCGCGGGCGCTGGATGATCCATTGACCCCTTTTGAAATCGGGCGGGCGCTGTTTCATCTTCAACAACGGCGCGGATTTAAGAGCAATCGAAAGACGGACGGAGCCGAGGACGGCGCGATGTTCGATGCGATCCAAGAGGTGCGTGATCGCCTCTATCTCGAAGATGCACGAACGCTGGGCGAGCTTTTGGGCCGTCCTCGCCTGCAACAGCAAGCCAAGAATGACGACCCATCCCAGCCAAGCGTGCCCCTGCCGCAGGCCCGCGTGAAAGCGTCAATGAACGGGTCGAAAATGACCTATGATTATCATCCTGACCGGGCCATGATCTTAGACGAGTTCGAGGCCATTTGGCGCGCGCAGGTGGCTTCTCACCCAAACATTTTGACCGATCAGGCGCATAGCCGTATCCGCTATGTCATTGAGCATCAGCGTCCGCTCAAACCTCAACGTCCGGGAAAATGCACATTCCTGCCCGAAGAAGAGCGTGCGCCTAAAGCCCTGCCTAGCGCCCAATATGCCCGTATTCTGCAAGAGGTGAATAATCTGCGCATCGGCGCGCCTGGGGAAGGTAAACGAGCGCTGACCCCTGAAGAGCGCGTAACGGTTGTTAATCATCTGATGAAACCCAGTTCAAAAACGGCGAAGCGGACATTTAAGGCCATCCGCAAAAAACTAACTATTCCAGAGTCACAAACGTTTTCCCATGAATCGCGCAAGCGTGATCATCTGGTCGGCGACCTTACCGCTGCAATGATGATGCAGGAGAAGAGCTGGGGCCCTGATTGGTTGGGTATGGATCGCGCGGAGCAAGATGAAATTATTACGCGACTTATGGCGTCAGAACAATTTCATGAATTTGGCCCTTGGCTCATGACGGAGCACGGTCTGGACGAGATCCGCGCGCGATCTGTCTTCAACACGCGCCTGCCCGATGCGCATGGAAGACTGTCCAAATCTGCGCTGGACCGCCTGATCCCACATATGGAAGCAGGCCGCGCGTATGACGAGGCTGCAACTCTGGAATTTCGCGATCACCGTGCAATAGGCGACGGCGAAATTCACGAGGACGCCCTACCCTATTATGGTGCAATCCTGAGCCGTCACACAGCGTTTGAGAAAGATGACCCGGAAAATGTCGAGGAGCAATTTGGCCGGGTCGCCAACCCGACTGTGCATGTTGCGCTGAACGAGCTGCGCAAGGTCATTAATGATCTTATCATCCGCTACGGGCCACCTATGCAGGTCGTGCTCGAACTGGCGCGCGATCTGCCTCTCTCGGATCGAGGTTTAAAAGAACTGGAGAAACGTCAACGCGATAATCAAGATGCCAATGACGCTCGGCGCGCGCAGTTGGAAAGTTTGAAGATCACCGATAGTTACGACAATCGCCTTAAATTGCGACTGTATGAAGAAGCGTTGAGCGCATTTGACGGGGTGGCACTTTGCGTGTTTTCTGGTCGGGCGATCAGCAAGACCGAGCTGTTTGACAGCGCTGTTGAAGTTGAACACCTTTTGCCGCTGTCCAAGACGCTAGACGATAGTTTTTCCAACAAAGTTCTGAGCCTGCGTGGGGCCAATCGCTTGAAAGGCAACCGCTCACCCTATGACGCTTTCTCCGCCAGCCCGAGCGAGTATGATTGGGAAATGATCGGGCAACGTGCCGCGCGATTGCCCGCGTCCAAGCGCTGGCGGTTCGAGCCTAATGCAATGGATAAATGGACCGAGCGCGGCGGGTTTCTCGACCGACAGCTGAATGACACGCGCTATATCGCGCGGCTGGGCAAAACATTTGTTGAGGCGCTGTTTGGCGGCCAAGGCCTAAAAGGTCAAGCACGACAGGTTTGGGCAGTTCCGGGACGGCTTACGTCTGATCTACGCCATTACGCGGGCTTCAATAGTCTGCTGCCCGGTGGCAACCGCAAGGAACGCACGGATCATCGTCATCACGCAGTTGACGCACTGATCGTGGCACTGACGGATCAGGCTATGATAAAACGCGCGGCAGATTTAGAAAAACGCAAAGACCGAGTCGCACATTACGAAATTTTGTCCGAGATGGCAGAACCGCTCAAACGTTACCGCAACGCCGCGAAAGACCGCCTGAGCAAGCTGGTTGTCAGTCACAAGCCTGATCACGGTTTTCAAAATGCCATGCATAATGACACAGCGTATGGACTGACGGATCTGCCCGCTAGAAAGGGGCAGGTCATAGTTGTCACGCGCAAAGCTCTAGACGGTTTGCAGCCGAAAGATTTAGACCGCATCGCAGACGCTGCGCTCTTGGCCAAGCTGAAATCTGCTACGGATGGTTTATCCGGCAAAGCCTTCACCGACGCACTCAACGCTGCAGGGAAGAAAATGAAGCCGCCTGTTTACCGCGTGCGTTTGCGCGAACCCATGTCGGAGAAAAGCTTGGTTACCATCCGTCACGGCGAAGACGCTCAGCATATCAAAGCCTATAAGGGCGACGGCAATTATTGTTATGATATCTGGATGGGCGATAAAGGCAGATGGACGGGCGAGGTTATTACCACGTTCCAAGCCTACGAAATGAGTAAAGCCGATAAGAATTGGTGGCGAAATGTAACCGGGCGCGCTGGACAGCCTCTCATTATGCGACTTCGTAAGGGAGATATGGTGGAGATGGATTGGGAAGACAAAAAAGTTTCAACCATAGTCTATAAATTCTCCGATGGTAAAATTAATCTAGCCCTCCATAATGAGGCCAATGCGTCGGCGCGGGTTCGTGCAGGTGATCTGCCCAACATTCAGAAAGCCCCGTCATCCCTTCAAAAAGCGAATGCCTGCGCCCTAACGATCTCGCCAGCTGGCCGTGTCAAACGGCATAATCCCCGCGCGGCATAGGATTTGCACGTCATATTCACGGGGGACTGTGGATATGATGAATCGGATCGTCGAAATATCGAGTGAAGGCGTTCACCTGTCTTTGCATCGCGGTTTCGTCAAGGTTTCACAGGGCGGCGAGGAGATTGGGCGTGTAGGTCTGCCTGACATTGGCGCATTGATCGTGCGCGGCTATGGTGCAACGCTGTCTCTGAACCTCGCGGCGCGGCTGGCGCAAGAGAACATTCCGGTCGTGTTATGCGGCGCGGACCAAGCGCCTTCCTCAATCATCTGGCCCGTCAATGGCCATCACGGTCAAGGCCACATCATCACCGCACAGTCAGAACTATCTAGGCCGCAAAAAAAACGCCTCTGGCAAGCTCTTATAAAAGCCAAAATAAAGGCGCAGGCAGAGTGTTTAGAAGTCCAAGGTGAGATCGCGACGGACCTGTATGAAATTGCTGGGCGTGTTCGATCCGGCGATCCCGATAATCAGGAAGCCTTTGCAGCACGGCGCTATTGGTCGCGTCTCATGAAGCCCGTTGATCCAGATTTTACACGAGACACATCCGGGACGCGCTTTAACGGCTGGCTAAATTACGGCTATGCTGTTCTGCGGGCCGGGGCAGCGCGGTCTATTTTAGGGGCCGGATTACATCCTAGCCTATCAATCCAGCATGAGAGCAGAGGCGAAGCGCTACGGCTAAGCTCAGATATCATGGAGCCATTCCGCCCTTATGTCGATCTAATTGTCCGACGGCTGGCCGAGGGCCTCACTTCGGATGTGCCCGCGGAATTAACACCCAACTACAAATCCGAGATTGTGCGCGTGCTCTCGCTCGACCTGATAGGGCCCTATGGAGCAAGCCCCGTGCAAACCTGCCTCGACCGATTAAGCCAAAGTCTCGCGGCGGTATGTGTGGGCGAGCGCCGTACGCTCGACCTACCGGGCGGCTTGGCCCCCGCTGACACCGTCACGATAGATATAGGGGCGGCCCAATGAGGGCGATCACGCATCTCTCGGCCTATCATCATATGTGGATCATGGTAATGTTCGACCTGCCAACGACGACCAAGGAGGAGCGCCGCGCCTACACGCAGTTCCGAGACTTCCTGCTCGATCAAAGTTTTGTCATGAGCCAATATAGCATTTATCTCCGCCATACGACGGGTCGGGCGCAAACAGCGCCGATCATTAAGCGCATCGAATCGGTCGTCCCACTAGAAGGCAAAGTAGATATCTTACAATTCACAGACCGCCAGTATGGTGATATTGTCTCATTGAGAGGTCGGAGACGGCGTGATTCGCGTGAAAATCCTGATCAACTCGTCATGTTTTAAGTGCAAAAGGTGCAGATTTTGAGATTGAGTTCAAAAGATTTATCAAACGAATTCAATCCTGTAATGCATAAGCCGATCTAGCACTCTGGAAAAGTAAGACCAACCGCAACTATGGAGATGAACCAAGCTGAGCGTGAACGGATCTAGCACTCTGGAAAAGTAAGACCAACCGCAACTACTTGAGCCGGGCAATCGCGCCGTTGATGGATCTAGCACTCTGGAAAAGTAAGACCAACCGCAACAATAGCGGCGCACTCTCTTTCACGTGTTACGATCTAGCACTCTGGAAAAGTAAGACCAACCGCAACGCCCATGCCGGAAATACCGTTGGCGAAATCGATCTAGCACTCTGGAAAAGTAAGACCAACCGCAACTTCATGCGGCGCATCCTGGCTTTAATCTTCGATCTAGCACTCTGGAAAAGTAAGACCAACCGCAACCCAAATGCGGCCGCATAAATCAGCGCTTCTGATCTAGCACTCTGGAAAAGTAAGACCAACCGCAACTTAATGACCTGAATGCACTCATTCGGCTTGGATCTAGCACTCTGGAAAAGTAAGACCAACCGCAACGGATCGTCGTATGACTGTCCGAGATCTTATGATCTAGCACTCTGGAAAAGTAAGACCAACCGCAACGGACCGAAGCAGGATAGCCGGGAGCCCGTCGATCTAGCACTCTGGAAAAGTAAGACCAACCGCAACTTAACTTGCCCGATGCCCAATCGAAAACAGGATCTAGCACTCTGGAAAAGTAAGACCAACCGCAACTCGGTGATATTCTTCATCTGAGACTCGATGGATCTAGCACTCTGGAAAAGTAAGACCAACCGCAACACAATGATCAATTCAAAGGACCGTTGTGACGATCTAGCACTCTGGAAAAGTAAGACCAACCGCAACGGCTGGAAGCGCATATCAATAAGCGTTCTAGATCTAGCACTCTGGAAAAGTAAGACCAACCGCAACGAAACCGTCAAAGGGATCGCATTCCCCGCAGATCTAGCACTCTGGAAAAGTAAGACCAACCGCAACGCCATAGCTGCATGAAGCGCAAGTCACCTGGATCTAGCACTCTGGAAAAGTAAGACCAACCGCAACTGTGCGCGTATCGTAGCGCGTCCCAGCTCGATCTAGCACTCTGGAAAAGTAAGACCAACCGCAACGGCTGGAAGCGCATATCAATAAGCGTTCTAGATCTAGCACTCTGGAAAAGTAAGACCAACCGCAACCACATCGAAGACAGTATCTTTTTTGACATAGATCTAGCACTCTGGAAAAGTAAGACCAACCGCAACTATGCCGTCCCGGTTATCGGTGAAGGGTCCGATCTAGCACTCTGGAAAAGTAAGACCAACCGCAACTTGTTGAGCATTTGAACATCGGGGCTCGGGATCTAGCACTCTGGAAAAGTAAGACCAACCGCAACCTGCACCAACCTTAGAGCCAGCGACGTGAGATCTAGCACTCTGGAAAAGTAAGACCAACCGCAACGACGGATTTCAGCCTCTTTGGCGTGGTTCGATCTAGCACTCTGGAAAAGTAAGACCAACCGCAACCCAGATATTAGTTTTGCAATCGCTGATTTTGATCTAGCACTCTGGAAAAGTAAGACCAACCGCAACACTGCGTTTCCTGTAGTCATAACCGATGCTGATCTAGCACTCTGGAAAAGTAAGACCAACCGCAACTCAAAATGCAGAGCGGTATAATTAACCGAAGATCTAGCACTCTGGAAAAGTAAGACCAACCGCAACCCTAAACGTCACGTCCTCCGTGATAAATCCGATCTAGCACTCTGGAAAAGTAAGACCAACCGCAACTGTAATAAAGCGGGACTAGGCAATGCTGCCGATCTAGCACTCTGGAAAAGTAAGACCAACCGCAACTCGATCCGCTTTAATCGACGACGGAGAGAGGATCTAGCACTCTGTAAAAGTAAGACCAAGTATCTGCAGTTTAAAGACAGCTTGCAAACGTCTCATTCGTCAAATAACCACAGACAAATTTCTATAAAACATACGTCCTCTCTGCTTCTAAATTGTTTCAAATTGAATAGCAGTGAATTTCCGCCTTGGCGAAATTGCGCGAAGTTATAAAAATTATTGAGAGAATCTGGGGCGGGCGAACAAATTCAGACCCTCGACCCTCTCCTCGGCAAGGTTAGCACGTTCTACGTTGAGTGTGAGAAGCCAACTATGCGGATGCACACGCGTTGCTCCACTCGCCTGACGAATGGCTATTTAAGAAGGTCGCAAATCTCGAGAGATCAATCGCGCTCTCGCTTGTTACATATTAGAACTTTGTCAAAATTCATAATTGACTTAAATGTACACCTACTATGGTGGCAGGTGTCACTCTTTAGCCTTGGAAAATTGACGAAATTGTCGCTGTCGGTGAGTTTTACTTGTGGAAAAAAGAAGATTAGAAATATTTAAAAAAATTAAACCAGACCCATCAGAACTTATGATCGTATTTGCGATAAGTTTAATATCAATGTATTTGGGCCGCTCTTTAAGCAACAATTCTAAACTGACCCACTATCAATTTTGGCATTAGGTTCCCATTGGCCGTGGACTGTATCAATGGCGTGGAGGTGCGCCACTAAATGCTTGAACCTTTGCGATCGCTAGAAGCAGGTTCCTAATTCATTATCGGCGCTTGCTAAGCAAGGCGGCTTGTTGCGGCGGCCTACGCCTCTGATTTTTGCAGGCAAAAACTAAAGCTAAAGTCAGGGTCTTCGGCCCATATCGTCTTTTGGTTCGACTGGCTTTGAAGGAAAGCCAGCTTAACGCGCGCGCCCGTCCTCCCCGCTTTGCGGGACGCTATTCCGCCAAAAAACCCGCCCGTCTCGCAGCGTCCTTGGCTACGCCCAAGACCACAGCTTCACCGTTCACGTTTATTTGCCAGGCTGAGGGCATGCGCACCGCTGCGCCTTCGCCGTATTTTCTTTTGTTGCTTTGCAAAATCAGAAAACGCGCCTCGTCGTCTCGCCAGCACCGATATGACCGCCTAGGGGCGGCTCTATTCCGCTTTGGGCCGGAAAATTCATATGAATTTATCCATCCGTCCGAAAGAGGCTGCACGCCTCTTACATTGTTTGGTAGGGCCATATTTTATGGCGCGCGTCAATCGGACAGATAGCGGTTCCCCGGCGGTAAGCGCGTGCAAGCACGCGGCGTCTATTAGGAGGGGCTACCGCCCCCGCGATCTTATTGCCTTGCGCTTTAACTAAATCATATTTAATTCTCATGGTCTGTCGCGGGGACGTCAAAGCGCGTTAAAGGCAAAAACCCTAAGGCCGACTGTGAGAGCGTTTTACGCGCCCAAGCCAGCCCGCCTACTCCCCTCCTCAAAATCCCGATTTTAACTGACTGTTAACCTAGAATCACTTTATGGGACTGACAGGTAACAAGTTACGAGTGATTCTATGACACCCAAAGCAGAGCTTATGGCCCGCAAACGCGCCGCAGACCGAGCGGCCGGACGCCGCAACGTTACGACACCCTTACCTGAAGAAGTAATTGCCGGCATCGACGCCGAACGCAACAACCGCCGTCTTATGACACGCGGTGATGTTATCGCGGCGATCTTTACCGAATGGCAGGAAATGAAATCAGCACAGGAGCAAGCTACGACATAAAGCTAACAAGCATAAAAAAACCCCCTGCTTTGGCGAGCAAGAGGGTTTTGAATGTCTTAGAAAGACTTGAACTTAAATTCTGTCTAAGACCTTCATCCGACATTTGCAAGCAAAAAACACCCTTCTGGGTGAATGTTTGCGTTTGGCCCATGCTTAGGCCCGTCTTATTCACCATGACCAGCTTTGCTCACCATAACTATTTCGCGCGCGTGATCCGCAGCGCCACACATTCAGATGCGCACCTTGCGCGTCGGAATACACCCCTATCAATTTTAACGGAGAATACGGCCACGAGTTAGTCAGAACGAAAAAAGCCCCGTCTTGGCGGACGAGGGCTTTTGAAATTCAATAGGGAATGAACTGTTGCAAGTCCGTCCTTAAAGAATTTCCCCGACATTTGCAAGAAAATAACGCTGCTTTCAGTGCGCATTATCCGCTTGCCTAATTCACGGCCTCATTTTGGAGGACGAACGGATGAATATTGCCGATTATAAGCGTAAAGAGCTTGCTCGACTTGCGCTAAAGAAGGCCAAATTAGAGGCCGAACACAAGGCG
>Ga0114957_1004309_pt1 | contig 12342 bp, 8 predicted proteins | sample BantaG_FD_87175 | JGI IMG/M metagenome (GOLD analysis project Ga0114957, IMG submission 87175) | Marine algal microbial communities from Bantry Bay, Ireland - BantryBay_4 metaG | ecosystem: Host-associated > Algae > Red algae > Unclassified | place: Bantry Bay, Ireland | collected 2014-11-21 | reverse complement strand
TGAATGACTTTCAACTTAGTACTGCTTATGCCTTAGCGGCAAATATTTTATTCTCGATTTCATCTATTTTCTTTTCACGTTACTCTCAAAAGTTTGGGAGTGTCTGGATGAATGCCCTCAAGGCAAGTGTTGCATGTCTTGGCTTTACTCTTACTCACTTTCTGCTTTACGCTGACTATTCATTTAGTTTTAATTCTCATTATCTGCTTTTTTTGATTAGCGGCTTTATTGGCCTTGGTATCGGTGACATTTTTCTGATTCGCTCATTTGTAGTTCTGGGTCCATCGAGAACCTTAATCCTCTTTTCTTTCCAACCAATATTTTTTCTCTTTATAGACTCTTATGTTTTCCAACAAAGCATTAAAACAAATAGTCTCATTGCTGTTTTTATCTTTCTTCTTTGTTTAATCCTCTTTGCTATAGACAACTTAAAGAGAACGAAATCATGGAACCTCACAGGACTCACTTTTGCCCTCACAGGAATATTTTTAGATATGATTGGAGTTTTACTTACAAAGAAAGGGTTTATCTACTTCCCTGATATCAATGGTATTTCTGCAAACATGACGCGCTCCATTGGAGCTCTCATATTTTTCTTCCTCTTTAATTTTTACAAACCTATAAAGATATCGAAGAAGCTTTTCTCTCTTCCTAAGGAGAAACGCCTTAACCCTATCATTGTTAGTTTTACAGGAACCTTTCTTTCACTATATTTCTATCTCAATGCAATAAAGCTAGGAAATCTTTCTATTGTCACTGCAATCACGGTCACTGCACCTATCTTTGCCACTTTCTTTGAATCAATTTTTGAACAAAGAAAGCCAAGTAAGTTAACTTGGCTTTCTTTAGGCTTGTTTATTTTTGCATTTTATTTAAACTTTATTTAAAATGATCTAGATTTTTTTAACTAGTGCCTGACTGACCAACTCACCAGTTGTAAGAAGAAGTTTTGATCCTATGATCAACTCAATTCGTCCAATGTGTTGTCTTCCAAAGACATCATGTCGAGCAACTAAATCTCCTAGTTGAAGGTCCCCAATACTCTCAACTGCAAAGCTTAACTTTTCAACTGTCGTCCAGTTATGACTATTATTTAATTGAAGTAGGTATTCTCCTAAAGAGTTTTCTGCAACATTAGTTACCGTAAACACCTTATTCAACTCTCTTTTATACCCCACTTTCTTTCCAATATATTCACTAAAATCACCTTCATCATAAATTCTAAAAACATTTTCTGCTTCGTGCCACTCTTGATCGCTTAACTGGAAATAACCATCAGTGATTTTTTCAACCTGCATCTCACTAGTAAAAATGAAGCCTCTATGAATAATATTATCGCCAATTTGGATACCATGGTAAGCATCTAGAACACGATAAGCTCTCTCACACTTTATCCAGTTGAGTCCAACTTTAACTTCAGTCCCGTCATCAGAGATTTCTGAAATACTGTTAAGACTTGGCTTGCCAAGAAAGCCAGTAAAACTCATTACAGTTTCGCCAAGATCTTGAGAAAAACTAAAGTTACATAGTATTAAAAGTGTAGATAGTGTTAATTTTTTCATAATAGAATCCTTTTTTTATTTTTCGAACAAATGTAAAGTACTCCTTTCTGTTTAAAATTCAATCACATATGAAAATTTTACCTAATACTTAGCAAGATGAACTATTCAAGTTAGTATTCTCGTGACTTATGAAAACAGCCATTTTTTTCTTCATTCTCTTTCCTCTCATGATTTTCGCTCAAGAAAACCTGGCTCCTTCAAGTTTTTCTCAAGAAGGAAAAAAGTTTACATTCATAAACATATTGAATGCTCAGTACTCCCTCAACTTTAAAGAGAGTGAAGTATTAATCGAAAGTGAACTTGAGTTTGAAGCAATACAAGATGGATATCCTCTCTTTGATCTCGTCTCTGACGATATTCAAACAATCAGTTTTAACTCTATAAGTCTTAATATCCAAGATGTTTATCCTCCATCAAGTGACTCTGACAAAATGAGATTTATCCCCCTCACTGTTTCTAAGGGGAAAAAGCAGAACATTAAAATTTCTCATCGAATTAAATACTCAGACAAACTCCCTGAATTAATAAAAAACAAAAACTCCATTGAATTTTACTTTAAGTTTTGTGATGGAAAGGGAGTCAGACAATTATTAGAAAGATACCTCCCTACCAACCTCCAGTTCGATCAATACAAAAGTACATTTACTATCTTATTTGATCCTCAGTTTAAAAAACAAAAAATTATTTCAAACGGCACGGTGACACAAATATCTCCCAACCATTTAAAAATCGACTTTCCAAGTTTCTACAATAGTGCTTCATATTTCTTTCACACATTCCCAGGAAATTTATATTCTATATATCAATTAAGATATAAAGACATCGATTTCTCTTTTTATTTTGCCAAGTCAAACAAAACATTTGAGGTAAAGTTTTTACAAGAAAAGTTTTTCATCTCAAATTTAAAAAGTATCATCGATGAACTTGAAATTGATTATGGAAAATTCCCCTACCCAAAAATGATAATTTATATGGGAGAAAACTTTTCTGGAATTGAACATGCAGGAGCAACCCGAACATCACGTTACTCTCTAGGGCATGAACTTTTTCATATGTATTTTGGCCGTAGTGCAATGCCTGCCGATGGAAGAAGTGCTTGGATTGATGAAGGTCTTGCAAGATGGCGAGATGGCGGTAGTTGGCAGGAAAGAATTGTTAATTACTTAAGTCGTACTTCTGATAAATATAGACAGTACCCAAGTCTTCCTCCTTTATTTAAAGGCTTTAAAGGAAACTCTGAGTATTTAAGAACAACATATAATTATTCAACGCAAGTTGATCCTTATACTAATGGTGCGTTATTATTTGGTCATATTGATTACATACTGAAAGGAGATTTGCGAAGTTTCCTCAAAGAATTTCACTCTGAATATAAGCATCAACTTTTCACTTCAGAAAATTTCTTCGATTCTCTTTTTTGCTTTATTGAGGATCATCATGGAGACAATGAATTAAAGATAATAATGGACCTCTACGAAAAGTATGTAAGGCCTTCTAGGTAAAAAAGTTCACTGCATTATGGTTTAATAGCTTATTAATTTCAGTTGCCATCTGAGGACTTGGATTAACATGAAATTCATTTCCAAGGTTTAACTCAGCATAACAACCTTCAGTTTCCATTTTAAATTGAATAGGAGTATTCCCCCTAAAGCTCAATAGGATATTTTTTAGCTTATCCACTGTTTTTGGACTTTGCTGATCTCGAGGAAGCCTCACTTCAACTCTCCGAACCTCACTCTCCGCTTTCTCTGCAAGCTTGAAAATTTTAGAAGGGAAAAACTTTCGAGGATCTTCTGAAAGGTTCACTTCACCCTTAATAATCACTGGATCCTCACAATTAAGGAAGTGTTCATATTCCGCAAAAGTTCGAGGAAACATAATACACTCAATTTTCCCTGATAAATCCTCTAACTCAGCAAAGGCCATTCGATCACCTTTCTTAGTAATAATTGCTTTTGAGAGAGTCAGCATACCTGCAAGAGTAAAGTCACGCTTTCCTTGCCCATCTACTCCTTTAACTTGAGAGATACTCATTGAACTCAAATCTTTGATGATAGAACTCACCTTATCTAATGGATGTCCTGAAACATAGATTCCAATGAGAGATGCTTCGTAGCCAAGTTTTTCTTTATCTTCAAAGTCAGGCACTTCCACTATATCTAAAAACTCATCTTCAGAGATAGAATCGTTCTCACTAAGCATTTCGAAAAGGTTTCCTTGCCCACTAATGATTTCTTGTTGCTTTCTTTGAGCTGAAGTCACAATCAGCTCAAGATTATCTAACAATGTCCTTCTATTATACTTTTCACAAGAGTCAAAGGCTCCAACCTTGATTAAAGATTCCAGCACTCGCTTATTAATTTTAGTGAGCTCAACTCTTTCACAAAGCTCAATGAGACTTTTATAAGCTCCATTTTTTTCACGCTCTTTAATAATCGCTTGAACAGCCCCTTCTCCAACATTTTTGACAGCTCCCATTCCAAAGCGAATTTTATTTCCGACAACATTGAAAAGCCATAAAGATTCATTGATATCAGGTGGGAGGATTTCTATTCCATGTTGTTTTGCATCACTGATATAGTTAGTGACCTTATCTGTGTTATTAAGTTCTGTTCCTAATAAAGCCGCAAAAAATGGAGCTGTATAATAGTATTTTAAAAAAGCTGTTTGGTAAGCAATCATGGCATAAGCAACTGCGTGAGATTTATTAAATCCATACTCTGCAAACATAGCCATCAAGTCAAAAAGCTCTTCAGCTTTTGATTCGTCAAAGTTATTAGAGCGTGCTCCTTCTTTAAATATCTCTTTGTGACGATCCATTTCCTTGGCTTTTTTCTTACCCATCGCTCTTCTAAGCATGTCGGCTTGCCCAAGAGTATAATTGGCAATGATTCGAGAGATATTCATTACTTGTTCTTGATAAACAATAATTCCAAAAGTTTCTTTTAAAACCTCTTCAAGCTCATCAAAAGGAAAGGAAATATCTTTTCGGCCATGTTTGATCTCAATAAAGTCATCAACCATTCCTGAACCAAGTGGTCCTGGCCGGTAAAGTGCATTGATCGCGGTAATCTCTTCAATTGTATCAGGTGAAATTCTTTTACAAAGATCTTTCATTCCTGATGACTCTAGTTGGAAAACTCCTGTAGTTTCACCAGAAGAAATATAATCAAAAACTTTTTTGTCTTCTAGGTCAATGGACTCAATATCAAAGTGCTCATCATGGTCACGTCTAATGAGGTCCACGGCATTTTGAATAACCGTTAAAGTTTTTAGTCCAAGAAAGTCAAATTTTACAAGCCCGATTTCTTCTGAGAAATCTTTATCAAACTGAACAACTTGCTCACCCTCTCTACCTTTATACAAGGGGCAATAAGTCACAAGAGGTTCATTTGTAATAATGACTCCCGCAGCATGTATTGAAGCGTGTCTTAATAGTCCTTCGAGTCTTAGAGAAATCTCAACAATTCGAGCAACCTTAGGATCTTTATCCATCCACTCCTGAAAACGTGGCTCTAACTCAAGTGCTTTAGTTAAAGAAATTCCCAGCTCGTCGGGAACTAACTTGGCGAGCATATCTGATTCTGAATAAGGAAGAGCATAAACACGAGCAACATCTCTTAAAACAGCTTTCGCTTGAAGTTTTCCAAAAGTAATTATTTGGCCAACTCGCTCTTCTCCATATTTTTTAGTCACATATTCAATAACTTCTTGTCTACGTTCTTGACAGAAATCGACGTCAAAATCAGGCATCGAAATTCTTTCAGGATTAATAAACCTTTCAAAAAGTAGATTATAGGGAATGGGATTAATGTTTGTAATATCAAGAGAATAAGCTACAAGTGATCCTGCCCCTGAACCTCGTCCTGGACCTACAGGGATATTATTAATTTTTGCCCAGCGGATAAAGTCAGAGACAATTAAAAAATAACCAGAGAATCCGGTTTTTTTAATCATTTCAATTTCTTCTTCTAGCCTAGTGTAATAAGTCGGTAGTATTTCACTTTCCCAATTACTTTCAGTTTTGAGCTTCTTAAAATGAGGTCCTTTAAACCTCGCCTCTAAACCTTCTCGGCACTCTCTTGTAAAAAACTCTTCAGGTGACTCCTGTGTTTTGATTTCAAAGTCAGGAAGATGATAAATTTGCTTACCTTGCTCATCTTTCCAATTTAATTCAAGGTTACATTTATCAGCAATACGAAGTGTATTATCACAAGCCTCTTCGTAGTATGAGAAAGCCTTTCTCATTTCTTGAGCAGACTTGAAATAAAACTCATTACTCGAAAGCTTCATTCTTTTTTCGTCGTTAAACGTTTTTCCTGTTTGAATGCATAAAAGAACTTCTTGAGCGGCGGCATCATCTCTTGTTAAATAATGAACATCATTCGTTGCAACTAAAGGTAAAGAAAGATCTTTAGCATAGTGAATAAGTTTTTTATTCACTTCAACTTGTTCTTCAAGACCGTTTTCTTGAATTTCTAAATAAAAGTCATCTCCAAAAATTTCACGGTACTTTAAAATTGCATCATGCGCTCTCTCATCACCCCCCGTAAATAAATTATAAGCAACCTCTCCTTTTAAACAGGCGGTTGTTGCTACTAATCCTTCAGAGTATTTCTTTAAGAGCTCAACATCTGCTCGTGGTTTATAATAAAAACCTTCAAGGTAAGCTTTCGAAAGTAATTTACAGAGGTTTTGATAGCCCGTTTTATTTTTTGCAATTAAAACCAGATGATGAATTTGAAGTTTACTTTCTTCTTCATCTTGAGAAGAAAGAGTTCGTGAGCGCCTTGCACTCTTTCGGTCAAACCTTGACCCAGGTGTAAAGTAGATTTCACTCCCAATCAAAGGCTTTATGCCAGCATTCTTTGCTTGGGTGTAAAAATCAATCGCCCCAAACATATTTCCATGGTCTGTGCTGGCCACGGCCGGCATTCCAAATTCTTTACATTGTTTAAAGAGATCTTTTAACCTTAATGCACCATCAAGCAGTGAGTATTGAGTATGTAAGTGTAAATGCACAAAACTGTCTGAGTGGTTTGTAAGAATCGATTGATCAATATTCATCGATCCTATTATCTCTTTGAAAAATGGAATAGACAATCAAAAGAGTTGGGTAAATAAATTAATCTTAAGCCTAGGGTGATATTTCTTAAGCCAATTTTGACACACTCCACAACACTTTCTTACACTCTTTGAGTCTAGACACTCTTCACTTATTATTAGCTTATGAAAACATTTATATTCATCTCTCTATTATGCTTTTGCGCTTTCTCTCAGAAAGTTCCTGACTCTATTCAACATGCTGAGTATGACTCTCATCACAGTGTCATTTTAGATGGTTCAATAAAAAATGGTCTACTCTACACCAAATCTCAATCATGGGCTCAAAGAAAAGCTGAAATTAAAGAGCAGCTTCGTTACTCTGTAGGTCTTTTCAACGGATTTAGTTCTGTTGCTTCTCTTTCAACTCTCGATATCCGAGATATAGCGGCGGTAAAAATCGGTACAAGCTCATATAAAATATATTATAAAGCTGACTTCATTGTTGCTTGGGATAAAAAAAGAGAAATCCCAGCAAGTTTACCTATTATATTACCAGAGTCTGGAACTAGAAGTTTTCTTCGACTTTTTCTAAAAAAGTATACTAAAGACAAGTCTTGTCTAGGCAGCCACGCTCAAAGACTAGGAGTGGTGAATCACTTTTACCATTACAGGCCACTGTCCAAAAGTTGTAGTCTGAGAACAAGAACACCTGGAGATCACGACTTGGCCGTCTCAATGACTGCTCAGTTAAAGCTAAGTGAGAAACAAACTTCAGGGAAATCTCCTGAATACCACAAAGTTTGGGAAGATAATGAACTCAGAGGTATTTTCTTATTTTCAACGGTTTCATATAACCCAAATGAAAATGACTACGGTGTTTATAACTATAGAAGGTTCTATGAAAAACTATTAATAAAATTTGGCCAACCGACTTACCTCTCTTTAAAACAAGGTGAGAAGCCAAGCCTTGCAAACAATTTCTTGGATGTTAAGTTTAAAAAAGATGGAAAAACTTTTTCTTTTTCTTTATGGCTTACGACTCACATGCTCACAGAAGGTGAAGAGTTTAATAAATGGTATAGCGCAAGAACTCCAAGAGCAGACCTTATCTCATATGGAGGGCATGCAGGCTTAGGTTCTAATATTGCCAGTCTTTCACAAAGAGGTACATTCCTTCCAGGCCAGTATAAATTATTTAATATGAATGGTTGTGATACTTTTGCTTATCTAAGTGACACTTTATTTAAACGACATAAATATCTCAACCCAGGATATGCCGGCTCAAAGTTTGTAGATATTGTGGCCACCGCTATGCCTGGCTATTTTTCCAGTATTAACGATGCCCACATTTCAATTCTAAATGCTTTTGTCGAAGCGAAAGGTACTTATCAAGAGATCTTCTCTCACTTCGATGAATATCAAAAATCACTTGTTATTGGTGAAGAAGATAACGACTAGCTTTTATTTACTTGCTAGTGATCTTCCTGACTTTTTAAGATAACCAGTTACTTCAACTTTTTCTTTAATACCAACACCTAGGTAAACAAAACCCTCTTTCTTTCTGTCTATATTAAAGTCAGATAGTTTAATATCAAGTTTAAACTCAACCTTTTTACCTTTGTCATCAAAAGTAAAAGGAACTTTCTTCTTCACTCCACGTATTTTCACTAGAGCTGTTCCGCTACCTTTTTTTCCAAATGCTTTAATGATTTCGATCTTAGGAAATTTTTTGCCTTTTAATTTTTTATGAACATGATCATCTCTAAGGCCAACACCTGTACTTATCTCCTTAACCTTTACGACTAAGTTCTTTGCCATGTACTTGCCGCCTTTCATTGCGACCTTTCCGTTGTGAATTTTTGCTTTTCCAACAAAGTCGCCACCCAAAGTAAGTGGAAAGCGAAGTTTAACTTCTTGAGCAAAAATTTGTGTTGAAATTAATGTTGTTAACAATAAAAAAGTTTTCATAGTCTACTACTCCCATTCAATAGTCCCTGGTGGCTTATCGGTAATATCGTAGACAACTCGAGTAATTCCTTGAATTTCGTTAGTAATTCTTGAAGAAATCTTCTCAAGTATGTCATAAGGGACCCTAGAGCTCCTTGCTGTCATACCATCACGACTCCCAACTATTCTAACACAGATCACTTCTTCATAAGCTCTTCCGTCTCCTTTCACTCCTACAGTACGTATAGGAAGGTAGACCGTCAGAGACTGCCAACATTTTGTGTAATATCCGCTATTTTGCAACTCCTCTAAAAGGATATCATCTGACTTTTGTAGCCTTGTTATTTTCTCTTTTGAAATTTCACCAAGAATTCGAATTCCTAAACCAGGACCTGGAAATGGATGCCGGTAAACCCACTTTTTATCAAGTCCAAGCTTTAAGCCTAACTCTCGAACCTCATCTTTAAACAACTCTCTGAATGGTTCAAGGAGCTTAAGCCCCATTCGATCTGGCAATCCTCCTACATTATGATGAGATTTAATCGTAACGGACTTTCCATCTTTTCCATGAGGACTTAAAGACTCAATGACATCTGGATACAAGGTTCCTTGTAGGAGGTAAGTAAACCTAATACCTCTTTTTTCTTGAAACTCTTCAACTTTCTTTTCAAAGACTTCAATAAAAGTTTTTCCAATAACCTTTCTCTTTTCCTCAGGGTCACTCACCCCTCTTAGCTTTTGAAAGAAGTCTTTTTGAGCATCGATAATTTCAATATTTAGATTTGTTTCAACTTTTAACTTTTCGATGTGTCTATAATCTTGTGGTCGCAGCAAACCATTATCAACAAAAAAGCAAAAAAGCTTTTCTCCAATAATATTAGAAGTCAGTAAGGCTGCAACCAGAGAATCCACACCTCCAGAGAATGCGCATAAAACAAACTCATCTCCAATCTCTCTTACTTTCATTTCGGAAACTTTAAGAATCTCCTCGCCTTGCCAATTACTCTCTAACATAAAATCATCTTTTAAAATAAAAGACAGGAGCTCTTTCCCCATTGGAGAATGGTGTACCTCTGGATGAAACTGAAGCCCCCAAGTTTTTTTATCCGAGCTTCTCATTCCAGCAATCAACCCATTAGAACTTTCGAATATTAACTCAAAGGACGAAGGCAGCTCTGTCGCATGATCACTATGACTCATCCAGACTTCTTGCTTTTTTAGTTTTTCAGGAAAGCTTTGAGTTTGAGTCTCTACAACAGCTTTCCCATACTCACCTTGTTCGCCTTTTTGGACAACACCTCCAAAGTGTTGAGTAATAAGCTGCATTCCATAACAAACTCCCAGAACCGGAAATTTCCCTTCAAAAAATATAGAATAGTCATTTTTATCTTCAAAGATACTCGAAGGTCCACCTGATAAAACAAGGGCCTGTGGAGTAAGGTTTTCATTTAATTTTTCGAAAGCGTTGCTAAGAGTTAGAATTTCACTTTTAAAACCGAGTTCTCTCATCACTCGTGCAAGTAACTGGGTATACTGCGAACCAAAGTCAATAATCCAAATACTCATTTATACCTTCCCAAAGTGTCCGAAGCTCTCTCCTGCTAAAACGTGAAAGTGGGTATAGAGAACACTTTGGCCTCCCCCTACTCCAATATTTGTGACAAGGCGATAACCAGACTGATCAATACCTATCTTTTTTGTATACTCAACAATTGCTAACATCAGCTCTTTAATTAAATCAGGTGAAACTTCCATCATCTCATTTAAGTCTTTTGATTTCTTCTTATGAATAAAAAGAATGTGATGCCTCGCTTGAGGCTGAATATCTTTAAAAGCCAAAACGGATTCATTTTCGAAGACAATGTCCGCAGGAATTTCTTTTTTAATTATTTTTTCAAAAATTGTTTCAGACATTTCTTACGCCTTTAATGCTTTCTCTCCAACTCTCTTGATATCAACACCAAGCTTTTGTAATTTACGATCAATCCCGTCATAACCTCTATCTATATGATAGACTCTTAGAACCTCACTCTCACCTTTCGCTACCGTTGCATTTAAAACAAGAGCCGCACTTGCTCTTAAGTCTGTACACATCACAGGTGCTCCATAAAGCTCATAACCACCTTGAATAATCGCTGTCTTGCCTTTAAGTTCAATTTTAGCTCCCATTCTATTCATTTCAGGAACATGCATAAATCGATTTTCAAAAATATTTTCAGTGATACTAGACTTGCCATCAATAACCGTTGCAAGACTCATCAACTGTGCCTGGACATCTGTTGGAAAAAGCGGGTAAGGAGCCGTTTCCACATCAAACTCTCGTAGCTTTCCTAAACTTGGAGAAATAATAACCTTATCCTTTTCAGTTTTGAGATTTACTCCAATACTTTCTAGAAGGTTAATCACGGCTTGAAAATGTTTTGGAACACAATTGAGAACCTCCATAGAAGAGTTCGACATTGCTGCTAAGATAATAAAAGTGCAGGCTTCAATTCGATCAGAGATTGGTGAATATTCAATCTGCTGACAAGTGCTATCTCTATTTATTCCTTTTATTGAAATCTCTGAAGTACCTAAACCGTTAATTTCAAGTTTGGGGAAAAGCTTTAACAAGAAATGGCAAAGATCTGTAATCTCTGGTTCCATTGCAGCATTTTTTATTACAGTAATTCCCTGAGCATACACAGCGGCCATAATTAAATTCTCAGTTGCACCAACTGAAGGAAAGTCTAAAAGAATATTAGCTCCAGATAATTGAGAGCACTTCGCATGAATAAAACCATTTTCAAGTTTTATTGTTGCTCCCATTAGCTCAAGCCCTTTGAGGTGCTGATCAACAGGTCTTGTTCCAATTGCACACCCTCCTGGCATTGAAACCTTAGCTTCACCAAATCGAGATAACAAAGGTCCTAAGACAAGGACTGAGGCCCTCATTGTTTTCACCAGCTCATAAGGTGCTTCAATACTCGTGATATCACTAGCATCAAACTCATCACCATTGACCTTCACTCCCATTTTAGAGAGAAGCAGTTTCATTGTTCGAATATCTTTTAAATCAGGGAGAGACTTTAAAGAAAGCTTATCTTGACTCAATAAAACTGCGGCCATAATCGGAAGCGATGAGTTTTTTGAGTTTGATATTTCAACTGATCCTGAGGGTGTTTGCCCTCCATTTATAATAAACTTATCCATGACTAAATCATAGCAGTTAAAGCATCGAATTTATAGAGTAAATTACGTTCGAAGAGCACCATTACTAGAGACGATGAAACGCTCAATTGAGAGCTCTTTGACTCCCATAGGGCCATAACAATGAAGCTTAGACGTCGCAATCCCGACCTCAGCTCCTAGTCCTAATTGTTCTCCATCATTAAAACGAGTTGACGTGTTAATCATCAAACATGATGTATCAATTAGCTGTGAAAATTGGGTTTGGATCTCAAGCGAGCTGCTGATAATCCCATCGGTATGCCTCGTTCCATATGTTTGAATGTGCTTAATGGCCTGCTCTAAACTCTCTACCACCTTAATATTGAGCTTGTAGTCTAAATGTTCTGTGTGAAAAATACTCTCATCGGATAGTTCAAACTCACAAGTATAATCTTTCAAACTTTCATCACCAAAAAAAGCAACACCGCCTTCCTTAAGTGAATTTAAAACTTTATCAATAAATCCTCTCCTTAAGTTTTTATGGAGCAACAATGTTTCTGTTGCATTACAAACTCCTGGTCTTTGAATTTTTGAATTAAGGATGACATTTAACGCGAGATCTTCATCTGCATCTTCA
>Ga0114957_1004308_pt1 | contig 12342 bp, 10 predicted proteins | sample BantaG_FD_87175 | JGI IMG/M metagenome (GOLD analysis project Ga0114957, IMG submission 87175) | Marine algal microbial communities from Bantry Bay, Ireland - BantryBay_4 metaG | ecosystem: Host-associated > Algae > Red algae > Unclassified | place: Bantry Bay, Ireland | collected 2014-11-21 | reverse complement strand
TATTTTCTTTTTTGGAGGTCTGGCTTTTGTTGGGGTAAATCTCTTGTTGCTTTTCGGAGGATTGGGTAATCATTTTGCTGGAGGGATCAATCAAAAGCATGAGCGATTGGCCGCAGCCAATTCTCCCAAGGTCGTGTTGGTAGGTGGGTCGGGAGTGAGTTATGGCTATGACACTGAACGACTGGAAGAAGCACTAGGTATGCCAGTAGTAAATATGGGTGTTTTTGGACAATTGGGATTGCGTTATATGTTGGAAGAAATAAAAGATGATATTCACTCGGGAGATTATATTTTGGTAATCCCTGAGTACCATCAATTTTACTATTTTTTTGATGGGTGGCGAGGCTTGAATGAGTTATTATTGGTGCGTCCGCAGGCAGTATTTGATATCACTTCAGTAAAGCAATGGAAAACATTGGCCAAGACTTTTCCTCGTTTTTATAAAACAAAACTAAAAGGAATCAAGGCGAGTATGGAAAGAAGCTTTGCGCATCTTAAAACCGGAAATACGCTGTACAATTCCTACGGAGACATCATCGGGCATCATGGAAGTGATAAGGTTTATCCTATAGATTCATTGAGTATGTTTAATAGTTTTATAGATACGAGTCGTTTGGAAATTAATAAGGAAGCGGTGCAGGTTTTTGGAGCATTTGTTCAGGAAATGAAAAAGAAAGGAGCTACTACAGGATTGGTTTATCCTACGTTGCCCACCAAGGAGTATGATCGTTTTCAACATCGAATTATTCCATTGGAAAATCAACTGGTTGCTATTCCCGACTTAAAAATTATCAATCGTCCTACGGATGAATTATTGCCGAATGAGGCGTTTTATGATACGGTGTATCACTTGCGTGCGGCGGCGGCGAAGGAGCGGACGGAGCGGTTGCTGGGGTATTTGGGGGAAGTGGGGTTTGTTAGGTAGGTATGGAGTAATATGTTGTATTTGTGTATCGTTTCAATCAATATTCAATATTATCGTTTTGACTCGTTTTATAGAAAAGTAGCAATAGTGTTTAATATTGGTTAATTTTAGATAAAAAAATTATGAAACTACGACAGTTACTGCTTTTCTCTTTTTTATCTTTTGTTAATATTGTAGTTGGGCAAGATTGTCCGCAAGGTGATTTGACTTTCTCTACTCAAAATGAAATAGATGATTTTTTGATTACTTATCCAAATTGTAGTGAGTTCCAAGGAAATATTGTAATCGAACAGGGCGGCGTTGTTCCTATTACTAGTTTGTCCGGTTTGCAAAACATAACCTCTATTGATGGTTCTTTATCTTTAAGTTCTAACCCTAATCTGATCGATCTCTCTGATTTAAACAATTTAACTTCTGTTGCCAGAATATGGATAAATAATAATAGTAACTTGATAGATTTATCAGGTTTAGACAATTTGACTTCTGTTTCCACTTTATGGATAAATAATAATAGTAACTTGATAGATTTATCAGGTTTAGACAATTTGACTTCTATTGATGGTTCTATATGGATAGATGAAAATAACAGTTTGATTAACCTCTCTGGTTTGGAAAATATAACTACCATTGGTAATTCTCTTACAATAACTGATAATAGTAATTTGATTAACCTCTCTGGTTTGGATAACCTAAGTTCTATTGGTGATTATTTAACGATAACTAATAATGAGGCCTTGACAAATTTATCAGTTTTGAATGGACTGAACTCTGTTGGTATATCTGTGAGGATAAGCGATAATTCAATGTTAGAGGATTGTTCAATTATCAGCATTTGCAACTTTATATGGAATGGAGATTCTATTGAAGTTTTTGACAATGGACCCGGTTGTTACAGCGTCGAAGAAGTAGCTTTTAACTGTGAATTAATAAGCAGAATTATCCATCCTATTTTTTATGATTTGAACGAAAATGGAATTTTAGAAGAAGATGAGCCTTTTTATAGTAATGCCAGTGTTACTATTGAGCCGGGAAATCTTCTAAGTTTCGGTAATCCAATAAATGGTGGTATAAATTATCAAGATTTTGGCGATTACACCATTACTTACAACTCTTCTAGCACGCCCGATTGGGAACTCACTACAGGAAGTTCTTACGATGTTACCTTATCAGAAACCAACCCCGCAGACACCATCTACTTCGGCCTCAAGCCTGCCAACATCTTCTCCAATACCGAAGCTGCCATCGCTTCCACAACCTTCCGTTGCAACGAATCCCAAACCCTAAACCTCCAAGCCGAAAACACCGGAACCACCTTCCTCAACGGCACCCTCTGGCTCGAAGTAGACCCCAACGTTATCAGCACCGAGTTCATTGACACACCCGACACCATCGTCGCCCCCAATCTATACGGCTGGCACTTCAATGACCTTTTCCCCAGCGGATTAGTCCACAAGCAAATTAGCCTCGGAATGCCCGGTCCCCCGGATTTAGAAATCGGCACAGGACTCAACTTCCAATCCTACGTAACTTACACCGATACCAACGGCGATCAGACCTCCGATACTTTCGACTACAGCCAAATCATCGACTGCGCCTACGACCCCAACGACAAACTCGTCAACCCAGTTTATCCTATGAACTACGCCCTCATCGGCGAGCCACTCACCTACACCATTCGCTTCCAAAATACCGGAAACGCCGAAGCCTTTGACGTCGTCATTCAGGATACCCTGAACGCAAATCTGGACCCGTCCACCTTCCGCGTCATCGCCAGCAGCCACGACCAAGTATTAAGCACCGAGCTAAGAGACGACCAATACCTCAGCTTTAATTTTATTGACATCTTTTTACCCGATAGTACCACCACCTTTGAAGGCAGTCAGGGCTACGTGATGTACAGCATTCAAGCCTACGATAATATTCCGGAGCTAACGGAAATCACCAATACCGCCGGAATTTACTTCGATTTTAATCCACCGATCATTACCAATACGACCGAAAACACGATGGTCTACTCTTTCGATGTGGATGAGGATGGGTTTGATATTTTTGAAGATTGTGATGATCTGAACGAAACAGTAAATCCGGACGCTACGGAGATTCCCAACAATGGGATTGACGAAGATTGTGATGGGGAGGATATGCTGGTTGGGGTTGATGAGTTAGCAGATTTTAAAGGTGTCATTTTTCCTAATCCAACTTCAGGAGAATTTAAGATTGTATTTTCTGATGAAATAGAAGGAGAATTAATTTTGAGAAATTATACCGGAAAAGCCATTCTAACAAAATTACTGCAAGAAGAGAATCGCATAGATCTAAATAAATTGCCAAATGGACTCTATATCGCAGAAATCAAAACTGTAGATGGAATCTGGATAGAGCGAGTAACGAAAGTTTTCTAACGAACCCCGCTATGCCACCACAAGCCCAAGAATAATAAAAGCTTTAAAAAAATAAAAGATGCTCGTTTACACCTACCTTTCGGTAGGCAAGCCTCATGGTGTAGATACAGCTTTATAAGCAAAAAAAAGTAAGGCATAACCACGAGTAGCACTCCAGACCCAGACAACAAAAAGCCGAGCCATCCTACTTATCTAAACACTAAAACAAAACACACACATCCACCTAAATCATCTGCTCTTTTCTTCCAAATGACAGGATTCTTAGCGGCATATAAAACAGCTAGAATAATAACTGCTTTATCCTGCTCCTTAACCATATAATACATTAAAGGAAAATTTCGGAATGAAGGCCTGTCTTACCTCATCATATTTTTTTTGAAATAAAAGAGGATTTTCTTTTAGCAGGTCGATTCTTTCTGCAATTTGAATGAAAAGCTCGTCTCTGCTGAAACACACAATGTACTAATCAAACAAACCAATATTTTAACGAAAAAAATAAAGTCTAATTTACAACTACTTTTCGTTAGGCTGTTTGCCCTTGTCTAGATAAAAAAAATTACTACAATTTAAAAGGATTAACCATTTGAAAGGCATCAATATTTTTAAAATCTTTAGTATTACGAGTAATTAGCGTGAAGTTGTGAATGAGAGCCGTAGCTGCAATAATAGCATCAGGTAATTTGATTTTGTAGCTTTTTCGAAGCTCGGCAGTTTTGAGTTTGATCGTTTTTTCTAATTCGATGACGGTAGCATCATTGATAAAATCCTGTAGTACCTGCAAGTCCTTTTTATTGGTTGTTTTCCAGGAAAGTACTATCAATGAACTGCTCCGCATTTCTAGGAAATTGCTTTTGTAAAAAATAAATGACAGTATTGGTATCCCAAAGATATGTTATTCCCATTCGTTACGTAAGTCATTAAGTTGTTGATCAATATAACCTATAGATTGCTTAGACATAGCCCCTTTGTAATTAAGCCAGGCAGTACCTGATTTAGATTCGGGTTTATGTAAACGAATCAATTCTAAAAGTTCTAAATCTAGTAAAAGTTTTAGGGCTTTTTCGTTAATGATTTCAATAGTTATCGTACGCATAATCTAAATTTTTGTATTGTCTCACTAAGATACAAAAAATTGCGATAATTATTTTTTTTTTTTAATAGTAATAGAATCGAAACTATGAGAAGTGTATTGTGTCAATATTAGGTTGTCACCAAAATACGTAAAATTGTGACAAGACCAACGAAGCGGACAAAGCCTAGCCATCCTACCCACCCATCCCAAGCCGCTGCAATCCCTGATGGAAAAAAGGCAGGTTTAGATAGCCGAAATGTTAAACAGTATGAGTTTACGAATTCTAAAGGCGAAAAAATTATTATCAAGTAATTCTTGATCTTTCCGAAAAGCCTGATTTATTGAAGATAATTGACCTATCCTATCAGTATGTATGGATTTTTGGGCACATTGAAAATGAAGTAGAATGGTCAAACTACAAACAAACCGGACTAGAAGAACTAAAACAAGCCATTGACAAGTTCCATCCGTTGCAATAAACAATACATTTATCTATAAAAAATGTTAACTTTATAAAACTAGAATTCTTTTATCAAATCAATAATGAAATGAGTATTAGTCAGATTAGGGCAGTAATGCGCCAAAGAATAGATCAAATAGATGAGCGTTTTTTACGAGTAATGTTTGCCATGACAGAAACCTATCTAAAGGAACTGGAAGATGCAGAACTGGAAGTAAAGATGAATAGTGTTCCACTCCCAGAAGGTTGGAAGCCAATGACAGAAGCTGAATTATTGGAACGCTTAGAAGCATCAAGTGCAGAGATAGCAAGAGGGGAGTATGTTAGCCTAGAAGATTTAAAAAAGGAATCTGAGCAATAGTAGGGAAAACATTTAGAGTAATTGTATCACCGAGTGCAAAAGTTAGATTGAAGAAAATTTACAGTTACTATAAGGAAAATGTGTCGCTAGAAGTAGCCAGAAAAATACGAAATGGCTTATTAGACGAAGCAGATACTTTAAAGAAGCGGCTAGAAAGTAAGGCCTTGTTGCGAATGAAAAAACGAGTGGTTCCACCTTATCGTTATACTAAAAAATGGTCTTACAAAATTATCTTCCAGGTTTTTGAAAATGAAGATTTGGTTAGCGTAGTAGATTTTATGCATGACCGGGAGAATCCGAATAAAAAGGAAGATCTCTAAACGAAGATACATCCGCACGAACTCGCTACGACACCACAAGCCAAAACCAATAATAAAAGATATAAAAAAATAATTGATGCTCGTTTACACCTACCTTTCAATTAAAGTAACAAAAATAATATATTTGTAGGGTAAATTGTGTTTAGTCCGTATTATTAAATTAGAAGATAGGCTAGTGTTTTAATAATCAATCATATCACAGCTCTGAATCTACCGCTTTAACGCCCCCGAAGTGTTCCCACCCATCAAGTTAACCACATCCTCCATCGACACCAGGTTCACATCTCCCGGTACCGTATGTTTAAGCGCACAAGCAGCTGATGCAAAATCCAGTGCCTGCTCGTCCTCCTCATAATGCAATAGTCCGTAGATGAGGCCGGAAGCAAATGCATCTCCAGTACCCACTCGGTCTATGACGTGGGTGATGTCTAGTGTTTCGGTTTTGATGTACTCTTTGCCAGTCCACATTTTACCCTGTATTTGCTGATGGGACGCACTTACGGAGGTTCGTTTTTTTCCTACCACTTTTTTGATATTTGGAAAATTATCCATTAGCAATCGGGCGGAATCCCGGAATTTTCCTTGTAAATCACCGAGCCCAAACATACTGTAAATACCTCGTCGGCTGGTAATTACCACATCCGTATGAGCGGTTAATTCCGGAATCACTTCCTGCATCGTTTTACCGTATTTCCACATATTTTCGCGAGAATTGATATCGCCCGAAACCATAATTTCCAGTTTATTTGCCATCTGGATGGCCTCCAGACAACACTGAGCAGCTCCTTCCGAAATGGCGGGCGTAATGCCGGTCCAGTGAAACCAGTCCGCGTCTTTAAGTACAACTTCCCAATCGATCATAGCTGGCTGAATCAACGAAAAGGCAGACCCTTCCCGTTCGTAAATCACCATGCTTGGCCGATGAACGGCTCCCCGTTCTAGAAAGTATTTTCCCATTTTATCATTCCCGTAAATAATATGTTCCGTACTCAACCAATGTTTTCGTAAAAATTGCGTAGCGGCTTTTCCCAGTGCATTATCTGGAAAACGGGTCACATGTGCAGCTTTCATTCCGAGATAACAAAGAGACATAGCCACGTTGGCTTCCCCTCCGCCATATACCAAATCAAAGGAGTTAGCCTGCGAAAATTTCTCGTATCCCGGCGGTGATAACCGCATCATTACTTCCCCAAAGGTGATGATTTTTTTAGCCATGTTAATAAATTAAGTGTTGAGGTTGTTTAACAATAGTCGAAGGTAAGAAACTATTTTTAAAAAGCATGAGAATTACTTTCCAAATGGTGATTATACCTTTCGTAATTGGGCTTTGTATTATGCTTTGCAAGGCAAAACTAAAATAGCGCTGCAAAACCTGCAAAAAGCAATAACCTTGGGTTATAATAATTTGTTGTGGCTCAAGACGGATGTTCAATACAAAATCAACCTTCGACCCCTAAAACCTAACTCACCTCCCAAACTAACCAAATAAGCCCCTTTCGGCAAATCTTCCACCGACATCGAAATCACATGCTGCCCCTCTGAAAAATTTCTATTCACACCTATCGTCCGAATCAACTGACCATGAATATCATGAATTTCAATATCCTCGATCCTCGTATCCTTTCCCAAATCCAAAACCAAATAGCAATCTCCACTAGAAGGATTTGGAGATACTCGAATTTTATTTATGCCATTCTGAGGTTCCAAATTGGTCAGCATCGAAAGATTTACCTGAACGATACTATCACAACCATTCACTGCTACAAATTCAAAAAACAGAGTAGTGTCCTGGTCATAGACGACTCCTTGATAGGGAATGTCAGGAAATAAAAAAGTGTCAATTACCGTGAGATCAACAGCAGTTATATCCACAAATACGGTTTGAAAAATTTCGAAGTATTCAAAACTGCTGTGTCTGCTAAACATCGTATCCTGTTCATAAAACCAGTGGTCACAGTAGTTCTGATAGGTGGTATCATAAAAAACCAGTTTTTCCTCAATCATGTGATGGGTCGTATTGGTGATTATGGGTTCATTGAAGTCAAAAAAGATAGCGGCACTATTTTCTATACTTGTTCCGGGAGGAATATTAGGTTGCTGATCAATTTTAAATTTTACAAAACCATGTGAGGCAACTTCGTTGATATTAGAATCGGGTAACATAATGTTTTCAAAAATAATCTGCAGCGTATTTGATCCTGAAATTTCCCAGGTGTAAAGATGGCTACCAGCTCCCATTTTAATACTTGCGGGATTTAAAAATTGCGATAAGGTATCTCTGATGACGACCGTAAAAGCGGTATCTGTTCCTGTATTTTGAAAACGTATTTTGTAGTTTAACGTTGTAGAGGTATCAATAAAGTTGTTTGGGGCGAGTCCTTTTGGATATCCTGTTTTGTCATTTGGATCAAAGGAACCAATATTTTCCTGACAATCAATGCTTACAAATGGATCGGCATCATCGGTTGAAAAAACATTGACTAGTCCTAAACTAATCATATCGCCATTCTCTGCACATCCTTCAACAGAAATACCGGGAGACGTATTCGTAGGATGGAATGGCGTTTGTTCTGCCTCCATTCTAAAAGTAGCGCCATTGGTTTTTTCGGCAGTAGAATCAACATCTCCAGCAGGAACTATAAAGCTATCGCCTCTCAATATAAGATGATCTTGAATGATGACATAATTCAAGGAGGTAGTCATATCGTTATCTCCTATATTGCGAATATAGAACTTAATAGAATCTTCTTCACATCTGGCATCGACCTCAACTGTGGATCCATCCCATAAGGTATTTGGTGGAAGGCAAATAGAATCCGGAAAAATACGCGCCTCTACACAATGTGTCTGTCCAAGTATCGTACTATCACAATCAACTGTCACATCAATAAGAAATGTTCCACACGCTCCAATCGGAACATCACCAAGTTCATAAGTTAGCGTTTGTCCATCTTGACTTGTCCAGAATGGTGTGCTACCATTAATGATCAAATCATCATCAAACCTTACTTCAATAAAAGCGTCTTCTCCAGGGGCAGTTCCTTCGTTACAATAGCTCAGCATATATTGATTATCAAAACAACGTCTAAGAAAACTGGTTCCTACATTTACATCCAGAATGGGGCAAAGATAATTAGCCTGAATGGGCGCATCGATAGATGCAGTTGAAGCGGGATCATTAAAATCTAGGATTGTTCCTTGTATCTCCGGACAAATTTCCCAGTAGGTGTTGGGTATTTCTACCTGAAATTCATAGGTTCCAATATCCGTAAATACCTGATAGTTGCCTGATGTATCCGTTACGTCATAATAAGTTTTATCTCCATTGGTAGCAGTAACGATCCATCCTCCCAGTTTGATTTCTCCATTATCCAGCAGGCAATTTTCCAAAGTGTCAAAAAATATTTCTCCACTTACAAAATTTGTAAAGCTATTAATTGTCGCGCAAGAACAATCAGGTTGAATGGTTTCTCCAATTGTTAATGGATCAAAATCTTCGCAAGGCAAACCAAATTGTGTTGAAGGATCGTTACAAAAATTAGTATAGTCTTCAGGATTTCCGCCATTGGGGAATCCGGGATTATTATCAGTCGCAACCGTTGCAATATCGCAAAACCACAAGGGATAACATCCCGTTAGTTGATTATTATTTATTCGCAAAATCTCCAGGTTGGATAGGTTAGACAGCTCGTCAGGAATGGTTCCACTGAGTTGATTAGTCCCTAAATTTAGTAGGGTCAAAGTAGTTAAGGATTCAAATTCCGCAGGAATAGACCCGGTTAGTTGATTAAAATTTAGTCGTAGAACTTGCAGGGAGGATAGATCACCAAGCGTTATCGGTATCGTTCCACTGAGTTGATTTTCATTTAAATTTAATTCTTGTAAAACTGGTAAATTTCCCAGTGTTGGAAGAATATCTCCAGTTAGCTGATTTTTATTTAGAGATAAAGTGATCAGGTTTTCTAAGTCCTCAAGTTGGGAAGGAATAGGACCACTTAATTGATTATCAGATAAAATTATGGTGTTTACATTTGATAAATTTTCTATTGTGGAAGGAATGTTTCCGGAGAGTTGATTATTGAATAAGTATAGTTCTTCTAAATTAATCAGGTTGCCAATTGATGTGGGGATATTTCCGGTGAGTTGATTTTCTGCCAGGTCAATTGCTTGCAAGTTAGTCAGGTTACCTAATGGGAATGGGATACTTCCACTTAATTGGTTATTATTTAAATTTAAAACTTGCAGGTTGGTCAAGTTGCCCAATGCATCAGGAATTCCACCTGATAACTGATTGTCTCCTAAATTTAATCGCACCAGGCTGGTCATACTTCCTATTACTAAAGGAATGTTTCCGGTTATCTGGTTATTATCGAAATTAAGAATTCTTAGGTTAGAAAGGCCTGCAATTTCAACAGGAATACTTCCACTTAGTAGATTATCTCCTAAATATAAATCTGTCAAATTACTCAAACTGCCAAGTGCAGCAGGAATTGTTCCTGTTAGATTATTTCCCAATCCTGAGGGAGTATTCAGGCAATCATCGAGTCCATCAAAGTCCAGACATACTACACAACCACTTCCATCTACGGTCACTCCATACCAGGTACTGATAGGTTGTTGAGCGACTAGCCAGTTGTCGTTATTGGTCCAGTTAGACCCATTCGTTGTATTATAAAAATCTACCAAAACCAGTGAATCTGATGCTGAATTATTCAGCGAAAAAGAATGGCTAAATCCTTTTTGCGACCCAAAAACGAGGGATAGGAAAAGGATAAAATAAAAAGAGTGGCGAGGATTGTTCATATACATTTGATTGTGTGTAATAAAGATAAACATTTAATTCAGTCGATTATAGTACAATATTTTAGTTTTCTAGAGGTGAATTTTGGTGAAAAGGCTTTTTTTACGCATAAAATTAGAATTCTTCCAGAAATAATTAATACATTTATTGATAACTTTTCAAATGGTAAAGACAAGATTACATCAGCTTTTTATTCAGCTTTCTAAATGGGATATCAATCATTTAGAAAAATTTTTAAACTCTCCTTATTTTAACAAAAGAGAGGATGTCATTCAGTTATTCTACTTTTTAAAACAGCACCCCTCAAAAGCAGCTAAAGAAAATGGCAAAGAACTGGCATTTCAGGCGACTTATCCCGACCGACCATTTTCTGATAAAGACGTAGATCTTTTATTTAGTTATCTTTTTAAATTACTGGAAGAATTTTTGGCTTTACAAGCGATTAAAAACGATAAGGCCTTAATGAAAATGTATACGGCAAAATCTTACAAAAATCTAAGTATGAGTCCTGCATTTTCCAGAGCGATTAAAGATTCCAGGAGGATTTTATCAAAAGGAAATTTGAGGAATAGTGATTATTTGCGCAGAATGTATGATTTAGAAAATGAGCTTTACAATTACATTGGAGGTGCCACGAGAACAAGGGAAAATAATCTGGAAGAACTTAGTCAGGTTTTTGATGTTTATTATATTTCTGAAAAAATACGTCACTATTGTTTTCAGCTTTCTCATCAAGCTGTTTTTAAAAAAGAGTACCAACCAGTTTTAATGGAAGAAATCATTCAATTGATTAATGAACATCCTAAGTATTTAGAATATCCTCCAATAGCTATTTATTTCAATTACTATAAGGCCATTATTTCCGAAGAGGAGGATTTTAACTTTGCGGAATTTCGACAAAAAATTGAACATTTTAAGTCCCATTTTTCTACCAATGAAATTAGAGATATTTATTTAGCAGCCATTAATATTTGTATTCGACGAGTTAATAAGGGAGGAGGACAATATATCCTGGAAATTTTTGAATTATATAAAAATGGTATTGAACAAGGCTTCTTGCTCGAAAACGATGAACTTTCTCCTTTCATTTTTTTAAATATGATTTCTGCCAGTATTAAGCTGAAAAAGCTCGACTTTCTGGAAAAATTCATCAAAAAATATAGTTCCAGAATCAATCCTGCCTTTCGGGAAAGTAATTTGAAATACGGAAAAAGCGCGTTGTATTATGAACAGAAAAAGTATAAAAAGGCAATGCAACTCTTGGCAACCCTGGAGTCCAACGATCCCTTATTAATGTTAAGTGGTAAAACCATTCAACTAAAAATGCTCTATGAACTCGATGAGATAGAAACACTGAATGCCTTACTCGAAAGTATGCGTATTTATTTACAAAGAGCAAAAAATTTGGGCTATCATAAAATTGTTTATAAAAATGTCATTCAGATTACCAAAGGCCTAGTCCATCTACCTCCATACAAACCCAACAAAATAAAGAGCTTACAAGCAAAAATAGAAAAAATGCAACCCCAAAGTTTACGCCAATGGTTTTTGGAACAAATAGAAAAAAAGAAATAATTTTTTTTTATTATTCTATAACTCATCTTTTCTAGAATCCATCCTTTCCACCCTTTACTTTCCCTTTTTCCCGAAAAATCTGTTCTAGAAACCATTAAATCTGTACTTTTTCTCACGTCTATTTTCTCCCACCTTTGTATCATGATGATCAGGAAGTAATTGATTTTCTTCATGATCATGTTTAGAAATCCTTTTCCAAAATTATTTAAAATTTGATTACTTATGAAAAATTTAATTTCCTTACTCATCCTGCTCATTTCCATATTGTGCAATGTAAATGCAGCCCGTTATTATGTTAGTCCAACCGGAAATGACAACAATAATGGCCTCTCTCCAGCTACACCATTTAAAACACTTGGCAAAATAAACAGCCTTAGCTTTCAGCCGGGAGATAAAATTAGTTTGAAAAGTGGAGCGGTATTTAAT
>Ga0114957_1004307_pt1 | contig 12344 bp, 14 predicted proteins | sample BantaG_FD_87175 | JGI IMG/M metagenome (GOLD analysis project Ga0114957, IMG submission 87175) | Marine algal microbial communities from Bantry Bay, Ireland - BantryBay_4 metaG | ecosystem: Host-associated > Algae > Red algae > Unclassified | place: Bantry Bay, Ireland | collected 2014-11-21 | reverse complement strand
GACTTCCCGCCGCCAAGGAGCAGCGGGTGGGGCGGAGCGGGGCGTGGCGAGACAAGGTGGCGCGGGGCGTGGCGTGGCGGTCGCAGCGGGGGCTTTCGTCACGCTGTGAGGGGTGTGGGCGACAGGCAGGCGGGCAGGCGGAGCGTGTGGCGTGCGGCGGCGGTGGGTTTGAGCGAGTGCGCTTGAAGCAGAGGAACATCCACAGCTGCTTTTTTCTTCTTTCATCTCGCCGCCCAACCCCCCCCATCAACTTAACAGACCGCCTCGCCCCCCCCCTCTCCTACCCCTCTGGCTTCACACCTGCGGCCCCCTCCGCCGCCGCTACCGCACGGCCCGCGCGCCCCCTGCGACAGGCGCCGCTTCACTCCTGCGCCCTCGACCAATTTGGCGAGGTTTGGTGCCCACAGACGGCTGCGGGGGCTTGTATTTATCGCCCACTTCGGAGGTTCTGGAGGGGTTGGGGAGGGGGGGGACGGTGTATGTCCCATTCTACAGAGGCCTGCTGACCATTGTTTCAAACATCCTTGGATACGGGGGTAGTGCTGTACGTGTCCTCTTGGTGATAGACCGTCACGGCCGTCGCCCATGCTCATTGTGCGAACAAGAAAAGCATCAACGTGCATTCGTAGGTGCAAAATTGCTCGATTTCCCACTCAGATGCCCCGAAAACGGCGATTTTGGCACCGCATCATTTGATGCTCGACCTCGCATCTTTTGATGCGATTTTGCGGTAGAATAGACACTAGCAAAGCGCGTCCTGACTCAAACGATCTCGCCGCTGCTTGCCTCCAGCGGTCGCCATGAATAGCCATTGAATCGGCCCAGCCGTCAAGCGTGGCCAATGCGGCGCCACCCATGCGACGGAAGTGCTCAGAAAACGTGTGCCGCCAACAAAATGGGAGTGCTCAACGACAGTGTGCCACCGACGCGATGAGAGTGCTCAGCGCAGGTGGGCCCGGTAGGTGCACATTATGGTTCGGTGCCGCTGTGCCATGGCAGTATGGATGGCATTACGGTAGAGACGCCCTCTCCACACCTACCATCAGGTCACTCTGCCCCGCTTTTTCCGTGTTCAGATCGCGGCTGGATCATAGACCGCAGCCACGGTACCCGACTAATGGAGAATGCTGTCGGATTGCGGCGAGTTGGGACAGGATGCTACTCGCTGTGCTTTGGTTTGTGCGCGGCGGTCAACTGCTACCTTCCCATTTATTGAACAAGTCTCAGGCACGTGTGTAGCATGCAGGGCTTAATCAACTTTTGTGGCAGCTGGGCACGCATTTGGCGCGCATAGAAGCACTCTGCGCGTGCACGGTCCGAGGCTACGTACGTGGGACTATCGAACTGGAAATCTGCTCTTGGGCGTGTGCCCGGTCGGTGCACAGTATGGTTCAGTGCCGCTGTACCATGGCAGTATGGATGGCATTACGGTTGAGACGCGCCCTCTCCACCTACCATCAGCTCACTCTGCCCCACCCTTCTCGTGTACATTTCACGGATGGATCATAGACTACAGCCACGGTACCCGACCAATGGAGAATGCTGTCGGATTGCGGCGAGTTGGGACAGGATGCTACTCGCTGTGCTTTGGTTTGTGCGCCGCGGTCAACTGCTACCTTCCCATTTATTGAACAAGTCTTAGGCACGTGTGTGGCATGCAGGGCTCAATCACCATTTGTGGCAGCTGGGCACGCAGTTGGCGCGAAAAGGAGCATTCACCGCGTGCACGGACCGAGGCTACGTACGTGGGACTATCGAACTGACAATAGGCCCTTGGGCGCACCCCCCCGCTGTATGCATGCGCTACTACAGAACCTGGAAGGTACTAAGCGCTGGAGCGGGGGGTCACCGCCGTGGATCAGGAAACCTCTGACGTAGTGTGCATAAGATGCGAGTTTTCACTCTGTGGTGGCGGAGGACAGGGCAGAGAGTGCAGGCGGCGAGCAAAAAACACGCCCGCCCGGGAAGAAGGGCATCCCAGGGGCCAAAACAGACCCTGGAAACACGGTGGGCGCAGATTGCGCTAGACAGACTCGTGTCTCCACAAGGAAAAGCCCGGCCGCCGACCGTAGCCGCTGCTGTAGCTGGCGTAAAGGCTGACAGTCTCCCACCCGCCGGCGATGACGAGAGGCATCCGCTATACATGGCGACACGGAGCTGCGGGCGGTTGGGGAGCTGCTTGCCGTCCCCACCCCAGCGCGTCATTCCAAAAGTGCTGTTCAAATTGTGAACAAAAAATGAGGGGGGCTACCAAAAACACCTCACGGACTTGTTCTGAATTTCCTTGCCTCATTTTGTCATCTATCAGGGAGTCCCTTCTGGTGCTGGATATCAGCGATGATCCGCCCTCATGCGTACTGACCCTACAGGCACTGTCGGAGGCCACACGCGGCAGCTCGCTGGCTGCGCATGGTTCTACAGTGTGTACACGCTCCGACCGCCGACACGTAATCACTCAAGAGCCGCGCGAGTCTCGATGCGCTGTGTACACTGCCCCACGGCCAGTGCCAGGGGGGACCTTTCAACAACTGCAGTAGGGATGATCGACCGCCGCCCGCCGTCAGCAGTTGTGATACGCCGACCTCTTCGCCTCCAAGTCGCCGTAGAGTACAGCTTTCACTGGTTGCACGACGGCTCGGCTCTGTTTTCCTGTGCTTGGTTGATGGAGGCACCCATTGACGGCGGCTGCCTAGTTGGGGAGCATGCGGCTTGCTGCTGGTTGAGGTGCGCGCTCGGTCACAGTCTGCTCTTCATCGACGACTTGGGCTGCTGGCATCCCCTCGACCGTTTCTTCCATACAAACCAATTGGGTGGAAGGCCTTCGCTCCCGTCCGCCGCCACGGCCATCCTTGAAGCGTCCATTCCTGGCCGCACCATGGGGAGGATGTGCTCTTCCAAGACGGCCAGAACCAGGCCGTCCTTAAGGACGCACTCGAAGCGCCTGCCGTGCTCCTCGTCTTCCTCGCAGTTCGTGCATTTGAACGCCGCGTCGGGGATCACAAGGGTTTGCGAAAAGTCGCCGCACGCGTCCGAGAGGAGCTGCCTTGCTTGGCCGAACTCGCCCACCGCGTACGCCCCGGTGTTGCGGAGCAATCTGGTCAGGTACTCAGCCGCCGCCGCCATCGTCGACCGCCCAATTACACAAATACCCAGCACCGCGTCTACGAAGACGCGCACGTCCACCGTCTCGGAAAAAGCAGCGAACTGCCCCTCCTCTGCGCCGTCGTTGTGCACCAGATGCCGTTTGATACACGTCTAAACGCCAATTTCGATCTGCAATTACGCGCGCATTGTGTAAAGCAGCGCCGACCACGCCGTCAGCATCTTGCTGTTGCGCTTCTCACCGCAATCCAGGCAAGACTCCCCCGCGTGGACAGGGAGGAGCTCGCGCACCTTGTTGTTGTCCCGAAGCGCGTCGACCGCGGCGCCGTCCGAGTCGCACATGGCAACTTGCGACGCGTTCGGAAATATGTTCCAGGAGCGACGCTTGTGCTGCGGAGCGGGCGCGACAGCAGGCATCCGCAGGGCGGGCATGCGCGCCGCGCGTGCTGGCGGCTCAAGCGCCGGCTCCGTCTCGTTCAGCAAGCCATCAGACCAAAACTTCAAGGCCTCCTTCCGCTCCATCTCTGCGCACGCCGCCGCCGAGGACGCGTCCACCCGCGTGACCTTGTTGACGGCCTTGCCGTGTATACAGCCCCACGGTCTCGTCTGGTAGGGCATTTGGCAGCAGATTGCCAACTTTAACTTTTCGGCCGTTGGTCGGACGACGACGGGCGCCCACGCGTCCTGGTTGTACACCGCGTACATGGAAATGTTACGCCGCTTGCCCGAGTGCAGGACCAGGTACATGATCGTGGTTTCCGGCCCGTCGTCGGCATCGTCATTGAGTGGCCCGAGGAGCGCCGGGCACGCACGAAAGAGGTCGTCGTGGTTGAGCGCGCTGACGTCATGGAGAATCTCGTTGTACGCCCGCAGCAGTGCCAATGCCTGTCGGCGGGTGCAGCTGCGGCCGAGCGCCGCCTCCATCTGCGCAAACTCCATTGGGAGACCGCGGAGAGACGCCCGCCCGAGCTTGAGCAATCCGGCGCAGCTGCAGAGGGCCAACAACATGCCGTCCTTGTACTGCGTCCAGGTGGCAATGGGGTCGTACGCCTCGACCGTGACCAGTTCTTGTGCGCCGTGAACGCACGCCGTCTGCACGGCCTGTACGCTCGCCATCCTTGCCGTCAGATTCATCGCCGCGCGTAACTCCCGCAGGTAGACTCCAAGATGAGTGTTCTCGTCGACGGGTTGGCGGTCGACACCAGGAAGTTGCGCGGCGAGGCGGGCCGGTCGGGAAAGGAGGGGCGTGGCAGTCCCGGGTGCAGCCGCAAAATCCGGCCGGAGCTGGCGATGGCGTGCGGGTAAAGCAGGAACCATAGTGAGACGAGGGACAAGAGAAGAGCCGACCGAAGCAGAAGCGCAGGGTGAAGAGATTGCGCAGTCCACCGTTGTGACTGCCGCTGCCGCACCGTCGCCAAATTCCCCGTCTGGGCTGATGCCGCCGGCATCAATCGCCCCGCCCGCAGGAGCGTTGTCGCCGCCGTCGACTTCACTATCGGCCGCGGCAGCTGCCGCAGTTGCCCCATCGCGATGGACACCCTCTCCCTCCCCTGTTCTCACAAGCTCCTCCACCGCCGCACGGAGCTCGTCCCCACCAGCCCCATCGCCTCCCTCTCCCTCTTCCTCATCGGCGCCTCCTCCAGGCCCCTCTTCGCGATTTTGACGGTTCTCAATCTGCCTCACGTCCTCCGCGACGACACGCACACAGAAGGAGAATGATCAAACGACCATCATTCCCGTGTCGACCCGATCGTAAATGACGGCCGGGCGCGACAAGAAGCGCCCCCCAAGCCGTGACCGCGGCATGTTGCCACAATCGCGGTCGTGCCTGACTGTCGTGCAGCCGCCACCGTCATCCAGGGCAAAGTGCGCAAACGCGGACCATTCAACAGGGCGGGAAGAAGAAGGCGGCGGGGCGAAGGAGAAGGAGAGGGAGCAGAAGAAAGGGTGAGGGCAGGAGAAAAAGGGGGGTCAAAAGAAGGGGGGCGGAGGAGGGACACGACGCGGGATGTTGCAATCGCGGGCAGGGACGCGGTTGCCACCGACGGCGGAAGAAGCCGTGACAGTCGGTGGCGGTCGGTGAACGAGGCGGCCGCGACATGCAGCGATAGTGGTAACAGGGGCTACAATGAGCGGCGGGCGGGGAGCGGCCGGGGAATGCGAGCCGCCGCGGCTGTGGCGGCCGCGGGCGCGGGCGTGGCAGCGGTCGCGGCTGCGGTGGCGGGCGCAGGCACGGTGGCGGGCGCGGGCGCGGCGGCGGCGTGGGCCCCGGCGGAGGCGGGTCGCGAGCGCGCCACGCTGGGCGCCACACTAGCTGTGCCAACGGTTTTCGCCAGGTTTCCGATTCCGAAGGGCGCGCTTTCAACGAGAAACGGACCAGCATTTGGCAACCAGTGGTCCTGGGGTCATATCTTATTCGAGGGTGATCGCTGGGCCTCGAAGTGCATGCGCCTATATGACTTGCTGACAACAGTTTTTGAACAATGAACGACCGCAGGTCCACGACAAGCGACCCGCCCCAGATGAGCCCCTGTTGCGCCCGCAATGTCGCGAAGAAAGGCTTGCAAAAATTAAGCCAAGCAGCTCAGAACCGGGCTGGGATGAATTTTTAATGCGCACATAAGCCCATTTAGGAAGGGACTTCTACGGATCCTATTGGCTGTCGGCCAGGCACGTCCCGCATGGCGCTTCGGTGCCGTGCCGAGGGTCGGTTCCGGCCTCTAAACGGCCCTGTTGCAGGCCATATAAGCCGTTGGTTGTTCCGTGACGACAAAAGCGAGGTCTTCCTCTGTGAACCTGGCGATCTCACTGTCGCTGTCCCCAGGTCGGGCGGCGTTTTCAGCGCCGTCGTGACGCTCCCCCGTCGCGTCTTGTTCCTAATGCCCCGCGACGCCGTCGCCCGCGTCTTTCTCCCTCGTCATCGCAGCAATCGGTCGCACCCCTCCCCCGATCTGCGCTCATTGGTTTACTTATTTGACCGCGGCAGAGGATACGCTGCTGTTGTTCGGCCTGTGTGTGTCGCTGGCTCCTTGCGCTCCTTTGTGCTGGCCTGCCGCTGCCTATGCTCGGGACGCGGTACTAGGCGAAGATTGTCACGCTTGTCTCTGCGATTGCCATGTCGGGTCCGCCTCCACCCGTGCGCAAGCGCCGCTTTCACGAGCCCGTGGTCGGCTCCAACACTGGCGACGGCAGCAGCGAGCCCGTGCTGGCGCTCCACCTGGCGCAGTTGCCCCCGTCGTCGTTGGGCTCTGCTGCTGAGGTCGTAACCTCGGGGTCGAGAAGCCGAGTGGCGGACGTGTTGTTGCTAAGCCGGGAGCGCGACGGCGCCCGCCGTCGGTCGAAGTCGGCTCGTCTGGCCGCCGCCCGGAGTGGCGTCTCGACGTCACGGACGCTACGTCCTGCAAAGGGGCCACGCGGGCCGCATGCCCCCACATGGCGGCCTGCATTGCGCCAAGTTGTCGTCGATATCACACCAGGTGTGTCCACGTCAACCTTGCTCGGCCATTTAACGCCGCTCAACGAGCGGACGACGCGGCTGACCAGCGCAAGGAGCAGACTGGCGCGGCCAGCCAGCCGGCGCGACGACCAGACCCTCTCGTTCTTCAAGATGGGTTGCCGGAGGATGACGAGGGTATTGAGAACGAGACCTGTCACACGGACCGCAGCGTTGCGGACGCCGCCGATTCGGCCCTGGCGGCACGCGTGCGCCGCAACCTGCTGCCCTGCACCGGAAAGATTGAGGCGGGCGAGGTGTGGGCGCGCACGGCGGACTGGAAGGAGATGATCGGCCGGTGTGTGCGTGGTGGTGCTGGGCACGTCAAGGCAATATGCAACTTGTTTGATAAGTTTGCCCAAGGCGGCTTAGTGCACAAGGCCGACTGCGTGATCGAGGAGCCCTACCGCGGCAGCTGCGGTTGTGAGCGACAGAAGTAGAACGACGTGACTCAGGAGCCCACTGTGCTGTACACGCACCACACGACGGCGCCCTCCATGCGGGTAAGTGCTCATTCTGTCTTGTAGTCTTGTTCGTCTCAGCGCATTAGCCTCGTTATCCTGCTACGCGGGCGGGTCTCGCTGGTGCACTGGATCCATCGGAGCTGTGGCTCATTGCTAACAAGCTTTAACAGCCTTGATTTACGTTCTTGCACGTGGTTCGCACCTGTGTTTCACGACAGGTGTGCGTCGGCCAATGGACGTGCGACTGCAAGCGGCTGGTTGAGTACGATGGCACTGCCGACTGGCTTTTTTGCCTGCAGCGCCGCAGAAAGACGCGGCGTCGGGTGCTTTTCACCCGCGCCGTGCTCGACAAGTTTTTTTCATTTATCATTTTCCGCCCGCTCGACGTACACGGCGTTGACGCGGCACTTGTCCGCGGACATTCTCTCGTTTTCCCTGCGGCGGCACGACGTCTTCAAGCTTGGAACCTCTATGCATCGGACGCTGGTCATGCCTTCCGAGGCGGCTGTCTGCCGCCTGTGCGGTCCGAACCCCAAGTTTGTGGTCATCGACGGGCAGGCGATTGGGTGCACCGTCCCCGACGACGTCAACCTGGTGCGGATGGGGGAGGACGTGCTAGTGTTGGACATCCCCGCGTTCGCCCTCTGCGTCGTGCAATCGCCGTCTGTTCGTGCGTGCCTTGCCACAGTGCTCAAGACGTCGGCTCATCTGACGGGTCCCCAGACGGAGCTACTGCGCGCCTGGCACAACATGTTTGCCGGGGGTGACCCGGCGTCGGCGGAGACGGCCGCCGCCAACGTGTTTTTCCACTTTTTCACATTCGCGGATCGGAGCACGGGGGACGCGGACGGTGGGGAATCGACCACGGCCGTTAATGACGGTGACGCCTCGTCTGCTCCACCGGCAGGCAAAGCCTCGTCAATTGCGGGGCTTCCCGGTGCTGCAGGTCGGGCGGTGGTCGACGGCACGGCCAGTACCCCGCTGGAGGCGACGTTGCGCACCGAAGACGATGGGAACCTGACCCTGGGGGGGAAGGGAGCGCCTGCCAAGCTACCCAGCGAGTCTTGGCGCGAGCGGGTTAGCCACTGCGCACCCGATATTGGCCGCTACGCCAAGGAGGACGGGGAGTGGCTCCACATCCGCCCGTTTCTTTCAAGCACTCCTCGGTGAGACCGTATTAGGCACGTTCTATTGCCATAATCAGAAGGCCTCCCGACTGCTCACCAACTCGCTGCGTCTGCAACCTGCTGGAAAGTGGCGGGACCTGTCTGAGGCGGTCGACGGCATTGGCTTCTTGAATAAATTCCTCGGGCGCTTTGCTCCCGCTCTGGACGCGGACTCGCAGCTCCGTCACTCAGTGGGTGGCGTGCTGCTGTGCACGGTGGACATGAAGGACGCTGTTTGAAGGCTCTTCACTGCCGCGGCCAACGAGGCCGAGAACAAGGACGGTCGCAGCGTCACCGCCGAGTACTGTCGCCGGTCGGGCGGCATGCCTACGCCTGACGACTACAATCGGTGGCACACATCCAAGGAAGTGGACGGGCACGGCAACATGGACAGCCCGCTCGTCGGTTTTGAGTCTTTTCACCGGCTGGCTCGTGTGCGACCAGGCATCAAAGATTTGGAGGCGCTCAAGCGGCAGGTGCGCTATAAGGGCAAGGATCGTCATGCCGCAGACGCGGAGGGCGATGCGGATGCCAGTGACAAGGCCTTCTTTATCAGAAGCGGTCTTAAGCAAGGTGTGTTGAATTTTGTGTGCCCGCACACTGTCACGTTTGTGTTACGCTGTCTTTTCCGCTCGGAGAGCGTGAGAGAGGCGTTATCCATCATTTTGGAGCGCTTCCCAATCCTCCCCGAGGTGAGCTTTTACGAAGTTGCCTGCAGACTTGATAAGAACGCCCTCCGCCGCGGGCGCCCCATCCTCCGCGAACACAAGGCACGCTGCATCCTAGACCGCCCACATTCGACTACGCGCACTTGCTCCCCCATCTACATGCCCGACGAGAATCTGGGTTCCACTGCCGGTGTCGCCACCCAGGCCGCGGAGGTGTCCCACTCCATCGCCGTCGCGAACCGAACAAGCTCAGCGTTCTTGCCGCCGCAGACCTACATGGTCCACAAGATGGTACAAGTGGCCATGATGAACATTCGAAAGCTGCAGCGCCTGGCGTCTTCCAACACCACCGGTGAGAACGCTGACATCCCTCTGGCGCCTTTCTTTCACGGCCAACTTGCGCGGGGTTGCCAGTCCGGCTCCTCTTGTGCCTGCCAGTATTCGATTGTGGAGACGGATGTGCGCCAAACGGAGACCGAGTTGCGGGCTCAGATCGTGGTCTCCAGACCCAGTGAGCTCGGCGACAGCCCGAAGCCGGATGTAGCTGACCTTGCGGGCGATCAAAAACAACGTGGCGCGAGCGCGGGCGCTGTCCCGGGTGACACCGCAGAGGCGGTTGTCATCCAGCCGCCAATAGCCGCGGCGTTCGACACACTCGTCGTGGCTGAGGACCTCTCGGTCGCCGGCGGCGACGACCTCATCCTGGCCCCAATGAGCACCCAGTCGCTGTCGGACGTTGCAACTACCGGGCTACAGGCGTAAGTCTCCTTTCGTGCACAGGACACCCTCGTGCGGCCCCGAAAAGCCGGCAAGATCGACCTCACCGTCGCCGACTTCCGGTTGTCTGACAACGAGAAGTAGCTGAACGACGCCGTCATGAGCTCGGTTGCGGGGCTCATCAACCGGCGGTCCGCCTTCGTTGCGTCTGCGCAGTCGCTCGGCTTGCACGCGGCGCTTGACATTCCGCGCACCGTCATGTTCAACACGCACTTCTTTTCGCGGCTGCCCGAGCGGGTGCACTGCTACGATTACGCCGGGGCTAAGCGGTAGGGTTACAAGACCGGGTTGGACATCTCCGCCGTCGACCGAATTCTCATCCCGGTCAACTTGCACCTTCACTGGGTTCTGGCTTTGGTGGATGTGGAGCACCGGCGCTTCGTTTTTGACGACTCTCTCTGCGGCAAGGCGGCGGTGGTCCTTGGCACCGTGCGGCGGTGATTTGCGGACGAGGTTGCAGCTAGTCCCGGGGAGGAGGCGGTAACGGCTGGGGCGATTGAGTCGTGGGCTGGCGTCATCGACGTGGGGCTTCCTCGCCAACGTGATCGAGACAGCTGTGGCGTTTTTGTCATGGCCGCTGCCGATTGCTTTGCGCTGGGTGCCGCCCTCTCTTTTTTGCAGCGGGATGTGCCCGTGCTGCGTCGACGCATGGCCATCGCGCTGTTCGTGAATATTTTGACGAGGTCGGACGTCTGCGCTCATCTTCCGGTTGTCGACGTTGGGGATAACAGCCCCGATGAGGAGTAGACATGTGAGGTGGGCTGGCCAGTGGGCGTTTCGTGGGTGTTTATCATAATTCATTCTTGCTGCTGCGGCAGCGCGCTTTTGCTTTCCAGTGTATCAGCCCCACTTTTCAGAGACCCTTAAGCGGGTCGTCCCCGCCCACCAACCCTCAGATGTTGGTGCTGCCGTGTTTTGGGATTCCCTGTGAATGGTCAGTGGGTGGGGTGTCGGCGTCGCCAAATTCTGGGCAGTCACCGACGCCCACTCTGGGTTGTGGATGGGCGAGCAGTCGATAATGGACGGGCACGCGCACTTGCCGCTCGTGTCAACCACTGCCGTCGATGCCCGAATAGAAGGAAAACTGAGGTGGGCAACGGGTGTGCCGGTCGGGAGGGTGGTCTCTGTCGGTGCGCGCTTGAGCATCCAGGTCAGTGCCGGAACAGCGGACGGGCTCGTCGCCGTCATCAATCAACGCAAAAACCCAACGACATCGTCGTACGCAGCTGGCGTAGGTACTTGTTCGTCGTAATGAGGCAGCAGTGAAGTGACTGTGATGGTCGCGACTATAGCGGGGTGGGGCAAGGGGGCGTCGGATTGGACCGACCTGTCTGGATAACGTGGTGCTGTTTTCCCCCAGGCAGGGGGATTGGAACGAAGGAGCCGTGCGGACCTTGATGGTCCCCGAGGAGTACGACGCATGTACCGCCGCGAGAGTTCCAGGAGAAGACGTTGTGTGATGCGTCTGCCAGAGTAAGGAGCGCTGATGTGAACCAGGGGTTGTCAGAATACGGTTTTTTGGCCGTATACGGGCCAGAATACGGATATATTCCGGAATATGTCGCAGAATATTCGTCCATGATTGTCCATTGCAGAAAAAAAGACTACCTATGGGAAGCTCTAGACGTCACTATGTCAATATCCCGAGCTGCTGGCGCAAATTGATGTCGAATATAGTCGTTTTGTTTGCAATTACAGTAGCCTAAGATATCGGACATCTATCCTGACAACCCCTGATGTGAACGGCAGGGTGCTTTGATGTTGTTTTTCTCTGGAAACCGAACGTGAGTGTACGATCATAGGTAGCGACCAAGAAGAGGCATTCGCGCACCTCTGCGCGTGGCAGGTAAATCTGGCCATCCAATGAATCAGTTGGCAAATCCGCATCCTGACAATTCACTGTGGCGAGGCCTGCACCCACGTAAAGCAGAACGAGTCCTGAAGTGAGACGAGACGCATCCCATCCAGCAGCCATCCGGTGCAATGAGGTGCCAGTGAATGTTAGTCTGAGTGCATGCTGACTGATGCAGAAACAGAGTGGGGACAGGACCTGAAACTGTGAGGACACGCGGGACGAGGTTGTGGGACCCGTACGGGACAGAGGACAAGACGAATGCCCAGGGGGCATGCGCAGGACCATTTTGCGTTGCTTCTTATGTGCTACAGCCATTGTAGTAGGCGGGCTGAGGATTCGTCTGGTGGTGGTAGAAACCGGAAGAGAAGTCTTGCCCAAACCAGCCGCACGCGTCTGGCCACGTCCAGGCTCTACTGATGGCAGTCTCAGTGCGTATCCAGTGGTACGGGGGGAAGAGGAACATGCGACCGGTCTTCAGACGGATGCGGCAGGTGAATTCCAGCAGAACGACTGCTGTAGGCTCGGGCTCTGGGCTGCAGGTGGGGCGCGTAAAAGGACATACGCGCCGCACTGGCAGCGGGCGGCTGTTTAGCACAGCGGCAGACGGCAGTCCAGCGCCACGCAAGACCAGAACGGCAATGGGCGGGAAGCCACGGAGGGACACTGCTGGGGACCGGTGGGACGCTCTTGAACATAGAACGGCTGAACAGGACGAAGCCGCACGAGCGCACACGCGTTGAGCAGGGACAGGGCTGGGACTAGGGTTACGCATCGCCCCCCCCCCCCCCCCCCCCCCCCCCCCCGCCCCGCGGGGCGGGG
>Ga0114957_1004304_pt1 | contig 12348 bp, 15 predicted proteins | sample BantaG_FD_87175 | JGI IMG/M metagenome (GOLD analysis project Ga0114957, IMG submission 87175) | Marine algal microbial communities from Bantry Bay, Ireland - BantryBay_4 metaG | ecosystem: Host-associated > Algae > Red algae > Unclassified | place: Bantry Bay, Ireland | collected 2014-11-21 | reverse complement strand
GTGAGGAGCACGCGCGCTGGCCGAGAACGTGGCTTTGTCCGCAGGGGGACGTCGACTGTGCGTTAAGGTAAGGCCGGTATATAATTTGATGTTTTGATGGTGTATTTGAAAAGAACGCTGACCGGGCCCGCATGTTTCTTTCGCAGCGTTTCGGGCGTTATACCGGCGTTATGGGAAGCGACGTTGGAGTCTGCGAACGGGCCTGAGAGAACAGCGACCAGATCCACCGCCCTCGATTGTCCGATTTTTGGGAAACGGAAGATCTGGGCAAATCTATCGTCTTCTGAAAATGTTTCTTTGATCCGCCACTCGTCCGCTACGGTCTATATCCCACGAGGACGTTGATCGAAGAGTTAAATGTCTTGGAATAGGTCCCTGGAAATTTGTTCGGCTATGTCTGTCCAAGCTGACTCAAGTCCAGGGGCCAGATCTCTCTTCCAGTGGAAGAGGGTCCCTTGGTCCGTGGCAGAGGCCAGCCACGACGCCGCGTGCGGGACCGTGGCCCGTCGGGCACCGGTCCCCCTATGACCGTCTTTTCCTGGGTCGGGTTTTTGCGCGCCGTGCGTCCCCTGAGGGTATATGAGTCTGTGCTTCTGGATCGACCTGCTTCCATGAATAAATTAGCGTTGCTTTTGCGTTAGTTCCGGCGCTCTGGTGCGCTTCGCGCCCTGTGATCCAGGCGTTCGTGTTCTTTCTCCTCTGTGTCGCTCCGCATCCTGTGCTGGGTTTTCTAACGGGGTCGTGCCCCCGTCCTCTTGGAGGGCAGAATCCATTACATGTCCATGCTGCGCGACTGGGAATATAGCCCAATGCCGGTGAGAGCATTCGGTGCACCCCATGCTCCCCGGAAAGCCAGCCTCGTCATACTCCTTCATAACTCGCTGTAACCGTGCTCGTGTGGGCATGTAGAGGTATTGCTGATCCCCGAATTTTGTCCTGGGGGACAAAAACAGAGACTGACTCTGAATAAGAGCACTCTATTGGATTAAAACGACAGTAAGAAGGCATCGAAGCCAATAGAAAGCCCGCATTCTGTGCCAGGACCTTGCATCGAGCAGAACTCACTGTTTGTTTCCGCTTGATCCGCTTTTCTTGGCACGGAGCAAGCTGCCAACGCGAGATCTTGAGATTTTCTACTGTCTCCTCGCCAGAAGTGCAGAAAAGAAAAGGAGCTGATGTTGTTTTCCAGGCTGCATGGGCACATGTAAGCAATCAGGAGCACCAAGTCAGTCCCAGGGGCGCATCTGATTGGTGGAGAGAGTCGGTCCGCAAGTCAGTCTCTGTCCTCCAGGACAAAATTCGGGGATCAGCAATACACAGGCTCAAGTTTGCCGACGAACAAGCGAGCAAAACGAAGGACAGTATAATTAGTGGCTGACTCGGACGGACGGATGTACTCATCTGGACGGTCGGGAGCCCCACCGTAAGCCAGCACCCTCAGAGCAGCCGATAACTTGGCCAATGTGGACGACAGGGGCTGCCCTGCGGCATTGACCCGCTGCTGAAAGTACGGCTCACATGCCATGGCGCGATACAAGCGGTTGGAAACGATACGGTGTAGGAAGAACCGGCGCTGAAAGTCAGTCTCATCATAATTGGGTGGTTGAGCATCCAGATCCTATCAGTTTCGCAGATGAGCTGCTTCCCCAATTGAAAATCACGCTTTTTGTTGGGGGACTCGCCCGAGAAAGACGCGGGATGCGGATTGCTCTTCGAGACATCACTCGCATGCGCGAGCAAGTCAATGTGGTGTTGAGCCGCAAGTATGGCGGCTGTGACGTCATCGCCATCGTCATGAGAGGACGCCGTCGCAATGGCCAGTACGTTGCCTGTATCGTCTGCGTCAGACATCGAAGGGTAAAGGAGACAGATGGAGAGTTGTGCTCCAGCGCGGGAGCGGGCCGCGCGGGAAGACGTCGGCGTGACGTCAGTCGACGCGGACTGCTTGACTGCTTCAATTGAGCTTCAAGCCCGAAGTGGCTCGTCTGGGATCGATGACTTCCAAAACCATTCGACTGAATTGCAACATCCGACACGTTCGGACCGCCCTTTTCCTATGATTTTGGTTCGATCATCATTGGATTCCTGCCTCGAACGATGGGAATTTAAGCCCCATCTGACCGGTCGTAAACGATCTCGAGAGAAGGGCATTCACGTCTCAATCTGCCGCACAAATGGCGGATTGGCCAAAGTACGGCGCCGATGCCCTAGACAGGCTTGCCATGCCCGCGGTTGAGAGCTGACGGGCTGAGTTTTCGCTCAGCGGTTGGAGAGCCGACGACAGGGCAAAACGTTCCGCACACGTGACCTTTTGGCCTTGGCGTTTGGCTCCATAGGAGGATACACTCTAAAGATGTTGAGAGAACCAGAATGGGGTCAATGACGTTGCTGGGAGAACAACTAGGCTTCACTTTCTTTATATTAAGACACGTGTATGCCACGTTGCGCCACGTTTCGACATTATGACGTAGGGTAGACGTTTCAGGGTTTGTTCTGACATCTCCGCCTTCATCCGCGCCGTCATCACAGGCATGATGTTGTTGGTTCCAGGTGTGGTTGTCCCGGACCTTCCTTTCATTTAGTTCTGGTCTTGTACTGGTCGACCACGACCAGCCAGGCTGGTCACTGCCCACGTGCGCTCTGTAGTCGAAGGTATTTACGGTACTCAATTTAGCTGTACTCTCATGCCATGTTGCTGTCGTTCAGATGAACACGTTCTCGCGAATGTACTTTGGACCCACCGGCTCATGCCCAGTGCGAAAACTATGAGCCCGTCGACGGCGAAAGAAAACACAGATGAGGTTGTGGAGGCTCTGGAACCACTGATGCGAGGTTGTGGCAGCCCCAGTCACTGCCGCGGCGTTGTCGTGTACACCAAGCAAAAGCCTCGGTGGTGTCAATGTCGGGCACTGCATTCGGCCCTGACAGTAGAATGGCGCCTGCGCCTTTTCCTGATAGAAGACGAAAATGATGAACGCTTCCTCAACTAAATCAGAGATTGCAAAATAACGCGCACACCGAAGCAGCTGATAACGTCATGAATTCCGCGTCCGGGAATTGAACCCGGGCCACCTGTGTGAGAGACAGGTATCCTAACCACTAGACTAACGCGGACTGTGTCACCATGCCACCTGTTAACCTGACTAGTCCTCTTCAATAAGTTTCATGCCCCACGTCTTCTACGGATCACTCGCTCCTGACATGAAGAAAAAGACTGCTACGCAAACGGTCGTGCATGTGTGAAGAATCTGCCGTAGATTCTAGCTGTGAGGACCAGATCAGAGCCTCGATGCTAGAGCTTCGAAAGGGCCATGCGAGTTTGCTTTTATGACGTGATCGCGAAGAGTGCACCGCCACCATGCAGCGGTGGCACTTAGCACCACATGCCATACTGAACAGCGTTGAAAATCATGACAAGCAGGGGCCACGACGACGTTGCAGTGGAGCTGGTGGTGGCCAGAGCTCTTGGCGGCGCTGGTGGCGGCCGGAGCGCCATGAAATGCTCGGATTGCCGACGGCGCAAATCTGGCGGTGCAAAACGGCGACGACGCTACCGTGGCGGCGCTGCTAGCGGCAGGTACATCCGTGGATGCGACCGACAATCAGAGCCTCACGGCGCCCGCGTGCGCCGCCGCCGTTGGTCACGAAGGGGTGGTGGGGGTCTGGCAGCTGTCATAGGTGGGTGTGCCCGCGCTGGAAGGACGGCGTTGTCGATTGCAGCACGGCGCTTGCTTGTATCCTCAGGATGCGCGTTGTCGTGTGTGGTGTGACTTTGCGGAAGAAACCAGGGTTATTGTGGGGGTGTGGGGGATGGTTGACCATGGAACCATCGTGGCCACACTATAGACGCCCGCGGCCGCAGGGTGGCAAAGGTATGTGACGAGGAGAGAACTCTCTTGCCCTAGCAAACCCACGCTCGTACCACCACGACGGGTGGCTACCACAGGTGCTCAGGCCGCGATCGCCCGAGCTGCTGTGCTGCCGGTTCGCTCCACAAACGCGCTTCCGACAGCCCAGGATTCTGTCATTATGCCATGACCATCGAGCGCTTTGGCTTCCCACACACCACCGCCAGCCTCCATCATCCCCTTCCACACGCCACCTTTGACAGGCGGCGAGGCGATGAGGGTGGCGGTGGCTGCGGCTGCCGCCGCAGCCACACGAAGAACTAGCGGTGCGGACACCGACTTGGTAGCGGCGCGGGCGCACGCTTCCAGCGCACAGTGGGAGCTTCTGCTGACCGTCACGTTCGTGAAGCAGTGCTTCCGTGCGGCTGTTTTAGCGCTACCACCTCGAGGTGGCCGATCCCAAGGGCCCCGCGGGGCTCCTCTCAGCGTTTATGAATGATGGGTTGGATTGTGCCTCCGGACGCGCCGGCGACGCCGTCGCCACCCCAGTGCCCGGCGATCCTCGCCGCCCGGGGGGCCTATGGCATCGTTGTGCGCGCCCAGAGCGAGTTGCAATCCTGGCGCCTTCGCATCGCAGGATAGGGTTCGGTAGGGCCGTTGTCTGACAGGCGGCCACTGCCGTCGGGTGACAGGGGTGAGGGGTTGGCCACGGCATTGGGGGGACCGATCGGCTGCCGTACCAGCTCCCGGCAGCCGCCTTCGCATGAAGGACCCAGTCTCTGCCCGTACCCAACCATCCCCCGAGCCCAATGTCTCCTCCTTCCGAATCACGCCAGCTGCTCAGGGCCTTCCTTCGGCCTGCCACGCCGTTGGCCCTACCAGTCAGCCCTCCCTGCTGGCTGCAGCACTCCCCACTATTCATGACATTCAACTGCCAACGCGTGCGCCCGCTCAAAGCCTCCCGTCGCCGAATGCTTCAGCTTTCCGAAGCCTCTTGCGGTCCACCGCATCTCAGAGTCAAGGGCTCTTCGCCGCCGAAACGGTACGCGCCGGCAACGGAGTGTCGCTGCCTAACGCCTACAGCAGCCCAACGCCTCTCGCCTCCAAAGGCCCCTCGCCGCCCGATATCTCCCCCCACCCAACCACTGCACCTGCCTTCAGCCGCCGACCACTCCTCTTGCCCAAGCACCCCTACAACACGTGGCACGGAAGTCGTGAGCGCCCAGCTTTTGCGCACCTCGACGATCAGTGGAGAAGTTCTGTCCATGATTTCTGCAGGTATTGACTGAGAATCACTCAGTTGTGCGGCCAGTGTGGAGAAGGAGCGTTTTCGGGAAGCCCCTTGCGCCGCGTCGAAGTGAAATTGGTGTTGAGAACTCGGTGGGCGAGTGGAGGTGGGCGATCTGCGTCTGTTTGCGCATAAGGCCGGGCTGCGGGACCAGTAATGCGACCCAGGTGGAAAGGCATCGCCCCTCACGAGCGCTTGTTTGCTAAAGTTGCTTAAAAATGGTCGTACAAAGACCAATGTTAGGCTCAAGCGGGCTCCAACAAGCTAGGGGGATCAGATTGGACGGCGATAGACTCACCTTCCTGTATTCGTTCTCCCTATACTCCAGTACTTTTCTTTGCTCTGTCTGCTCCCACCTTCTCCCTACATGCATGGCGATCTGATAAGGTCCTTTGAGTCCCAGAGTCCGGCATCTTGTCGAACTGGTTGTTATTCCCCTCCCTCGTCAGTGACGGTATTTGGGAACGCGTGGCGGCGCAACCCGTCTCCCAGCGCAAATCGGACGACGCGGCGGCCGCGGACTCCATGGTGGCAATTCAGCGCGAGACTGGTCCTTGGAAACTTATTGGACGTCGGCAGGATGCACGGCTTATAGACGGTGGGGGGGAGGGGCCTTCGCCGTCAGGCTCGTCAACGGCCGGCGTCACGTTCAAAGCCAGCGGGGGCGGCCGCTCGCTTGCAGCAGGCGCGGTGCTCGTCTGCTGCCAGCCGCTCTGCGGCCGACGGCGGAGATAGCTGGGCATCCGCGAGAGCGAGTGGCCTCTCGTCAGCCAATATCGGGGACTGTGGCGCATATGCAGCCAGGGTGGTGCCCTCGGCGGCTGGTCGCCCGTCTGCCAAAGTTAGGGACCGCCGCTGAGCGGCTGCGGGGGTGAGCGGCCGCCCGCAGGCCAGCAATGGGGACGGCGGCTCGTCTGCAGCCGGGGGGGTGGACGCAACCCCTGTCCTTTTGCCGCGTTAATGCCGTCACCGTCGACGATGTGGCCACTCACCGCCTTAGAAATGAAGTTACGGGCTTGATGGCCTGACAGCACGCCTAAAGGAGTATCTCACCATTTAAGACGGGTAGAAAACTCGTTACTGAGGACTGAGTGTTGCACTGACGGCCATGAAGCTTTCGAAGGTTATCGGATAGCTGGTAGACGTTACCTCCACAGAAAATGGCGCTATGAATCTCGAGTACCTGGGAGCTGGCTGTCGGTGAGTATCAATCGTGAAGCGCTGGACCCCATCGTGGCGCTCTGATCTCGTGGAGCAACACAGAATTGCCAAATGTTGGCTTACACATCAAATGTGCAGGGGCCTGGCGGGCGTTCTGAATCGGTTGGAAGCCGCCCCATCTTGTTTGGGATCGAGCTCGGACACACTTGCAAGAATGGGACCCCTGCTGGAGAGCAGCGCTTCACTTTTAGGGTGACCCCCCGGCGCTTTGGAAGTGCATGTTTGTTGACAACCAACTAGATGGAAGGCTTTGTATGGTCAATTGCGACTTCTGTGACCGTCACGTGCTCGATTTACAGCTGAAGCGGATACGGTACAGAAACAAGCGTGCCAGAAGTTGGCCTTTTGTGCATGCTTATGTTTTTTGCATGCGCTACAATTCGTCCAGATACACTTGGATGGTAACATCTAGCACTGCACTCTTGGAGCTCTTGAGTCATTCTTCCTATCTGTATGAATTTTTCTCTATTATAGTGCGCCCTTGGCGGCTTGCTGCCCACCTGAAGTAGCGTCGCCGCCATCCGTCATATTGCATGAGACTGTAGTTAATATCTCTCTGAGCGGCTCTTTTGGAGTATGGCCATCTTATTGGGTCACATTCTCAATGAAAAAGTTCTATTGGCTGCAACGACGGCTGTCGACAAGATAATTGACAATGGGAAGGGAGCAGGCAGTTTTTGCAGCCTGACGCCTCTCTATCGGCGTTACTCGCCCTGGCCGCCTCCGCAATCGACAACCTCTCGCGGCCTCCTGCCCCTGCGGTGCACGGCAGACCCCCCCCCACCACCTTAAGCACCCGTCTCTCGTACCAATAGAAGAACTAGGACGAGGCCTTGCAAGCGAGGGTGCAGTCCCGGCTCAATCCTTGCCTGCGCAGCCCTCCCCCGCCCCCCCCCTCACCACGGCATCCGACGTCCAGTGCGCAGCTCCCAGCAAGGCCCATTGTTCAGCCATACTCAGAACTCAGCCACGCCCTCACCCGCGGAGTCTTTCAACAAAAATGGGAAGGACGAGATACAGGCCTGATACAGTTCAGCTCGGACTGATACAGCACGGCAACAGCAGGGGGCAATTGGGACAGAGTCGGCGGAGCGACGCGAATATCGTGCCGCAACCCCCGCAACCCCCGGGGTGGGGGGCGTCGGAATCCGCTTCTTCCGCATGGGATGCACACTTCTTTGGCAATTGCCATAGGATTTAGTGGAAAGTGAGTTTACAATTCCGAGACCATTCCCTTTCCCCGTTCACGGAGGGACAGTTGCCGCTCTGGTGGAAGGAAATAAATACCGTCGATTCGCAGAGAAGGGGGAGCTCAGTGTGAGAACCCGGTACTCGTGCAGCACCTCGGCACCCGCGCTCGTCTTAATACACGCGCCTCGACAAAGGTGTCCTACTGCAGCGTGAAGAAATCGCAGAAACACCTCATTGGGAGAACTGGAGAGCTCGCACGTGCTTGTTGAGCATCTGCATACGTTTGCATGCGAGCATTCCCGCTACAGCCAAGTACATCATAGGAGCCGCTTTCAGAGACGCTTCTAATGCATCCAAAAAGTCGGTGTAAAATGCGTGTCTGCAAAAGTATGTAAGTGAAAACATGGTTTGCTCGAGAAGAACGCTCTACAGAGGCGTTCATGACGGGTCGTGCAAGTTCTGAACGAGCACGTTTTAGCCAGAACCGGGTTCGTGGTGGATCCGGCAACGAGTTGTACTGCTCTGAGGCCGAGTCTTTACCAGGGCTGCACATGACGCCCCTAATTGGGGGGCGCCAGGGGCGCGCTACAGATAAGACGCCTTAGTGACGCTCCATTAGGTACCCGTACGACGCATCAAGTAGAACGCTCAGCATTCACAATACTGTGCAAAAAGCACTCATACTGTGCATTCATAGGACATTTGCTGTTTCAAGACTCGGTGCCTGTCCCCGACCAAGGTGCACGGCCACCACCTGCTGAGTCATGTAGACCCCCCTTAAATATTTATCTCGGCGACGCTTTGCTGACGCCCTTTTGAGTTGGAGCGTCAGGGGCCCAAAAGACGCTCTAGATCATCTAAGAATCAATTGATCCTCATGCGGTGCACCTCAAAAAAGAACCTTCCTGACGTCTGTTCTGTTTTTTTTTTTTCGACACAGGTGAACGCAGCGTGCCCGTCTTACCCGTCGGGCCGTTCAAGGGCACCTGAGAGCACCAAAACGTGCACAGAAAGGAAGAAAGATTCCTGTTCTTCGCGTAAGTAGGACCGATTGATCCACAAATCAGGGGAAAAGACAAGTGTTTACCCTATTGCTGATCCCCGAATCTTGTCCTGGAGGATACAGACTGACTTGCGGACCGACTCTCTCCACCAATCAGGTGCGTCACTGGGACAGACTTGGTGCTCCTGATTGCCTACATGTGCCCATACAGCCTGGAAGTCAACATCAGCTTCTTCTTTTCTTCTGCACTTCTGGCAAGGAGACAGTAGAACATCTCAAGATCTCGCGTGGGCAGCTTGCTCCGTGCCAAGAAAATCTCATCAAGCGGCAACAAACAGTGTTGTACGTCAATTGAGTGCTTTTATTCGCAGTCAGTCTCTGTCTCTGTCCCCCAAGACGAAATTCGGGTATCAACATTACCGTCGTTTTAGACCAGTAGAGTGACTTTGCTCACAGTCAGTCTCTGTCTCTCTCCCCCAGGATAAAGTTTCGGTTTCAGTAACAGTCTTTACAGCGCGCGCACGTGCACGTGATTGGGTCCGAATTTGGTCTTATGTCCGCCAAGCACGCGTGATTCGACCACTGCTGTCTTGACGGGACAACGACATTGTCGTCATCAGATTGCTTGGAACGCGGCATAAGGAGTGGGCAGATCGCGTCTCACAGCGATCGCAAGGAAGTTTCTGACTGACACACACGTACGTTGCTGCAGCCACACAAGCGGGCACCGCCGAACAGGATCCGCCTCACTGCAGCCACGTGGCCACACGACACGATCCGAAGAGTGCTCGCATCCAATCATGCGTGCCAGATGCAGGGCCGCCCGACAGGCTATTTTCTGTCCGAGCACGTTCACGCCTACGTGATTTTTTTTAATTTTGCACACGTGAACGTGCTCGGCCCGAACCGTTTTGAATCGAGAAGGTGGGCCGGTTTGGGACCGTAAGTCCGTACGTGCGCGACTGACCCAACCACTCCAATACAGTCGAAACTGTTCGACGCGATTGGGGCGTGATTGGGGCCTGATTGGAACGTCGCGTTCCCATTGGCTAGAACGCACGTGTGCACCCGGTGCACGTGCTGTGAAGACAGAGCCTGAATGGCCTGCCTAGAGATTTAGAACCGATCACGCACGGAGTGACGCGAGAGTTCTCCGATGCAATGGCGAGGGAACGGTGTCGGGTATTCTCACCGCACGTCGGAAGAGGCCGCAGCCCCTGCGCTGCAGCGAGGCGGATCACAGCTCCTCTCACCGCACGCAGCAGTCTGCTCAGTCAGCTTCTTCGCATTTGTACGCAGCCGCACCGCTTCTCGCCGCAGCCTGTACGTTCTCTACCTTTGTGCGCTATGAGGGGACCGGTGACGGGGGACATCCGGCGTCAGGCGCCAACCGGTGTGACGCAGAGGGTGCCGCGGTGTGGGCACGCCCCTCCAGCTACTCCCTCCACCCGCGGTGGTGCGTGGCGCCACACGGTGCGCGCCCCAGCGCCCGTGCCGCTCATCAATGTTGCTACACACGTGCGCCTGCGGGCGGACAGACAGCCGCGGACGATTGAGATTGAAGTCGATAAATTGAATTAGCTTACGGTACTTGCATTCATTGAATTCAAATACCCATATCCTGCTTGATTCCCCGGAATGCTCTGACCGGTGTGACGCCGGCTTCGTGGCGTACACAGCAAACGCGCAACACAAACCCGGAGCCATGTCACGGAAGGAGCCTTAACTAGGCGTGACCGGCGGTCATGGTGGTCACCCCCGATGTCGGCAGTGGTACCACTGCCACACTATGGCGTGGCCGCAGAGCCGTGAAAAATTATTGATGAAACAGAGATACCTTCGCTGATATGTGTTTCAAAATATTTCCGCGTCCGGGAATTGAACCCGGGCCACCTGTGTGAGAGACAGGTATCCTAACCACTAGACTAACGCGGATTTCGTGACCGGCGGGTGACCATGAATCTCTTATTTCTCATTGAAACACAGCTGTTCTGTGATTCTAATCATTTTGTGTTGTTATCTCAAGTGCAGGTGGCATGGGCAGTGTGCTCCTGCCGTCCACCGTGGCCTTCCTCGACAATAGAACACTGCGCTTTCGATAACAGCTCACCCAGCAGTTGCCAGAGTTCGGATACTGCACAAACCTTCTGCAATAGGAACCCTTTGCTGAAGAATGACTCGCAGAGAGGCGAAACGACCGGCTGTTGCGCGAACGATAGAGTGGGAGTAGTGCATCTGCCGGTCTAAGAATCCTTCGGGAGCTATGCCGCTTCAGGCCAGGTGGTCGTAGCTGCGTTGCCGCTGGCCTTGCCCGCGAAAGATCCCGCGTCGTCATCCATCAGATACCAATGGTGAGAATAACGGCTGCCACAAGAGGCCACACCTTCTTTTGTCTCTATGAACAGTCCTGCGGGGCACTTCAAGCCACCGCCATGCTGCACTATTTCGTCCCCCCATCCATCAGGCTGCCTCGGCCGTCGCGGCCACTAGCTCTTTCAGAACGTTCTGCTCGACCCCCCCCACATTTCGGCGCCACACGACGCTCGGCTCGCCCTCCCCCTTCCCGCCCTGCCCTCCAACCACCATCAGCATCACGCACCCTTGCTGGTAGCCCTCCTCTTTCTCGGTCCACCCCGCCTTGTCAACGACCGCCTCGTTGGCACCGACCGCGTTCAGATACATGGACACAAATGGCACGAGGGCCTTGGGGAGGTGGCTCGCGTCGACAACCGGCACGATAGACACTTTTTGGCCGGCGAGGGCGTCGTGCAGGGCGGCACCCCAAGCGGCCGCATCCTCCTTGGCCTTCTTGTCAGACACAACGATGACGGAGGTTGGGTGCGCCGGGGAAGGCAACGCGTCGGGGGACTGGGCTCCAAGGGCGGACACAGCCTTGGCGCCGAGCGGGGTGGCCATGGCTATGAGGCGGCACGTGCCGCCGCCGACGGGGGATCGTGTGAGGGGGTGGAGGCCCCGGGCGGGGGTGGGTGGCGGAGGGGGGGGGCCAAAGACGTTGAGAAGGGGGGGGGGGGTGACGAAGGCGGCTGCCGGCGTCATGGGGGGGGCAGGGCAGACGCGTAGAGGCGAGTGCGGGGGCGAGAGTACCGTGCCACGAAGATAGATGGTGGTGCTTGGCGCAGGGCGTCCACAGACGACGCGTATAGGGCAGGAGCAGGAAAGGTCGTTTAGGGGTATCAGTGCATCGGGTGAGGGGCAGAGGGGCGGTGTCATGTACTCAGGTGGGTAGCACGCACCGCCAACAACGTCGACCCCCTTAAGCAGAAGACGTAGACCCACCCATCCTGCCTCTCAAACCAAATTTCCGTGGGTCCAGCAAGGCCCGCCCATCCCGCCCATCATACGACCAGGCGTCTACCAGCGTCAGTGTGCCGAATGAATGCAATGCACAAACTAACCCGGCTGTGGCAGAGTGAAGAACGATGGCACCAGACCCTGTCGCTTCACGTCTGCCAGAAGCGTGGTCAGTTGCCATCCGTGCGGTCTGCGACTCGCGCTGGAAGAGGGGGATCAACGATGAGTAGTTTGCAGCACCGCCGTGCATGCGGTTCTTGGGGTGCGACGCGCGCAAGAGATCTGGTGTTCCAGAGACGAGAAGGATTGTCTTTGCCATCGGTCCTCTGTCTGTAGCGTGTGTAATTCATGGCGTCTTCCTTCACTGTGAGATGGAATACTATCTTCGAGAACATCTGCAGGATTATCACTTTGAGATCTATAAAAGGTTATCTCCTGGATTTATGGTCAAACAATTCCGAAGATGATGGCACAGACCGCCCTGG
>Ga0114957_1004303_pt1 | contig 12349 bp, 13 predicted proteins | sample BantaG_FD_87175 | JGI IMG/M metagenome (GOLD analysis project Ga0114957, IMG submission 87175) | Marine algal microbial communities from Bantry Bay, Ireland - BantryBay_4 metaG | ecosystem: Host-associated > Algae > Red algae > Unclassified | place: Bantry Bay, Ireland | collected 2014-11-21 | reverse complement strand
GTTCAAACCCTACACTAATTTACCTGGACTTTAATCTAAGTAAAGAAATGAGTGGTTACGAAGTTGCAAAAAAGATAAAAGTAAACTCACTTGCAAAGGTTGTTCTTCTATTTGGTACCTTTGACACTATTAATGAAGCAGAAATAGAAAACAATAGTATTGATGCCCATCTTTTTAAACCTGTTGATGGCGAGAAGTTTTTAAATATTTTTGATGATTGTCTAAACGCATCTAAAGTTAAAAACTCACATGAAGAAATATTTGATGAAGATGTTCCACTAGAAATCCCAGAAGAGCCGAGTAACTTCTCTGAAATTATCGTGGCCGATGAAGTTGATGAAGATATAGAACTTCCTGAAATAATTGAATCTGATGCAACTGAAAGCTTGGATTTGCCAGGGGATATTTCATTAGCTGATGTCCCTGGAATTCTCAGTCTAGGGAAGGCATCATCTGAACTCCCTCCTCTTCTTGATGAAGAGCTTCCTGACGAAGAACTCCCTGAAGAGCTTCTTGCTGAAGACTCGATAGAACTTCCTGATGAAATTAGAGTTAGTGAAGGTGAGCTTGATGATTTCCCAGATGTGATTGACAAAGAATCTAAGCACATTCCTAAGTTTACTCCAGCAGAAATTCTATTAACAGATCAAGATGATGAAACAGACTTTGAGATTGAAAATAATAGCTTTCTATCCGTCGATGCTGATGAAGAAGTTCAAGAAGAAAAATTAAGTAAGTTGAAAAGCGAAATTTTAAAAGAGTTGGACCACGATCTTTGGGATGGAGATAACACCAATACTCATATAACAAGATTGAATTTAAAAGAAAGCCTAGAAGATGATAAAATAGAAGAATTGAAAAAAGAGCTGAGCTCAAATATTGACCGAAAGATTTCGAATATGAAATCAGAAGTCAGAGATGAAGTTCTAAATAAAATAAACACTCAAATAAATGAAAAAGTTCCAAACGAGAAAGAAGTTGCTGAACTTGTGACCAAAGGTGTTTTGGAGCATGTTGAGGCTGAAGTAAAAAGCGTCGTAGAGCTATCAGTTGAAAAAATTATTCAAGAAGAAATTTGGAAAAAAATCCCAGAGATTGCTGAGAAAATAATTTCTTATGAACTTAATGAAATTAAAAATTCAGTTATTGATTAAGAGTATCTTCTGTTTCAAAAACATTACTATCAATCAAATCTAAAAATATTTGCTCATCCTCGATGAGGTCGTATTTATCTAGAATTTCAATTGACTGAGAAAATTGTTGTTCCTCTGAAAAACCAGGATTGAGAAAACTAAGAGATGTGAGAAAAAGGGCCACATTTTTCATTTAAGACCTCCATGCCTTAAATTGTTATTGTCCTAAATAAAGGATACCAAGGTTTGGGCTGAATAATAATCAAAAAAGACTGACACTTATAAAGTTTTAGTTAAGAACTTATTGATTAAGTCGGTCGGGATCCTTCCCTTAGCTAGAAAGCCTCTGGAGCGAGTGAATCGAGTTGTGAAATAGTCAATTAATAAAAAATAGTGTATAAACTTAAAACTCAATTGGGAGCGCTTTATGAAAACTATCCTTTTTTACCTACTTTTTTCTTTGAACTCTTTCACTTTAACTGCCCAACTTGACCTCAAAAGCATGCGGAAAGTTATCCAACATGTAGACTCTCTTACACGTGATATTCATAAGAGAAGAAAAACTCTTGTTGTTTTTGATTTAGATAATACTGTCTACGCTTCAACTACATTGTTGGGATCAGATCAGTGGGTTACCTGGAAGTCAGAACAAATTAAAAGGTCAAAGGATCAGACTTTATTTACAGACCTTTTTAAGTGGTATGAAATAAGTATTCACCACGGGCAGCAACGTCTTACTTCACCTCTCATTGTTGAAAATTTTAAAAGATGGCAAAAGTCTGGGGTTCCATTGATGGCGCTAACTTCTAGAAATCCTGCTTATAGAGAGTTTACTGAAAGAGAACTTATTCGTAATAAGGTTAGCTTTAAGTACACTGCTCCAGGTGCGGAAACTTCTTATAAAACATTTTTTCATCCACATAAAAGGGAAGTGAGTTATATGAATGGAATATTCATGACTCAGGGATTACATAAAGGCCAACTCCTTAAAGAGTTTTTAAGGTTAAATAAACTGCATTATGACCAAATTATTTTTGTAGATGATCATGCTAAAAATACTAATAGAGTTTTCGAAAGCTTTGTGAATACCAATACTCAAATTCTAACTATAAGGTTTGGAGGAGAAGATCATCATGTACAAGAGTTTCATCGAAACAGCGCCTTAAAAGGTGTTACGACTAAACAACTTAAGGCGCTTCGTTACTATTTAATTAAAGCTTTTGGAAAAGCTCCTCGTATGATCTAGAAAGAATCAGCAAAGTTTTCTAGAGCATCATTATAAGTTTTAAATGCAGGAATTAGAGCTAGGATACGATTGTCGATATTAGATGTATTTTTAGAAAAATCAATCAACCAATCTGCTCCAGGATCAAGGTCCCAGCCTCTCATCTGCATATCAAATACAACTTCGTCATCTGTCTTGATTTCAAAATTATCATTTAAAATCTTAACTGAACTTGATTTTCCTAAGACATTACCTTGAGCGTCAAGAATTTCAAACTCTGAGTACATATTTGAAAGGTTTATTTTTACACCACCATTTCCATTCTCATCAGATGTTAATACTTCAAGAATAAGTTCTAGGATTTCCGCGCCTGCTTGAGATGCTTTATATTTAATTGTTTCAACAATGTAACCTATGACTTGATCGTTACAATCTTTTACTTCAATTCTATTTAAGATGGCATCATTAAGTTTTTTAAAAACTTGTTCCCCGTAAAAACTTAAATCATCATATTCTTTAAAGTTGAAAAAGCTATGGTTACCATTATATACACTGTAGTCAAACCTTGCTCCAGCAATGTAGCCTTCTTGAATCAGCGTTTTTGGAAGATTAAATCGTCTTCTTTTAATCTCAGCAACCTGTTCTTTATTGCTTCTGTCTTTAACTCTCAAGATCGTTGTCATGAAAGCTAATGTTTTCTGGTCGTACTTGGTGGCATCAGGAAAGCTTGGTTCTGCGCAGTTTTGTGACCATGAAACATTGGCAGCAAGAATAACCATCATTAAAGACATTTTTTTCAACATAGTGGGCTCCTTAGTATGTTTTTGTATTTTATAGCCTTGTTTATGCTGGCTCGAAAGGGAATGTGTAATGATTACTGAGTAAGGAATGTGAATAAATGAAGTATTAATGACTTAAGCTATTAAAGCAAAAAGGCCCAAGTGGGTTGGACGAGGGCCTTTTCTATTTAAACTTCCGAAGAAGGTTAAGTTTTAAGTCTTAGGGGTTAGCCCAAGTGTTGATAAGCCATGAAATTAGATCTTTTTATATTCTATGTCAAAGGTATATTTTGCGCGTATTGCTTTCGAAAGTGTGACGTTTATAGGTAAGATCAATATTAATAACTCATAAAGGATGTAGAGATGGGAAGTAAAACAATTCTTGTAACAGGTGCAACTGATGGAATCGGGCTTGCTACTGCAAGAAAGCTTAAGTCACTAGGGCACAATATTATTATTCATGGTCGTAATGAGAAAAAGATAGAAACAGTACTTGCTGAGTTAGGAGGGGACTCGTTTAGGGCCGATTTCTCTAACTTGGATGAAGTAAAAACCATGGCCTTGAATATATTAAAAAAATATAAAAAGATTGATGTGCTTATTAATAATGCGGGGGTGTTTAAAACATCAAAACCCAAGACTGATGATGGGTATGATCTTCGATATGTAGTAAATACATTTGCACCTTATATTTTGACTAAGAAGTTGTTACCGATTTTAAAAAAAGGAAGAGTTATTAACTTATCTTCTGCGGCCCAATCTTCAGTTGATTTTGAAGCAATGCTTGGAAAGGTTGAAATGAATGACTTTGAAGCTTATGCCCAAAGTAAATTGGCCATCACTATGTGGTCTAGGCACATGGGAAATAAACTTGGTAGTGATGGACCAGTTGTTATTGCTGTAAATCCTGCATCACTGCTTGCCACAAAAATGGTTAAAGAAGGTTTTAATACTCCAGGTAATGATATTAATAAAGGAGTAGATAAACTTATCAGTTTATCACTAGATTCAGAGCATGCAGCTCACTCTGGTGATTACTATGATAATGATCATAACTGCTACGCTCTACCTCAGGCAGATGGGTTAGATGACGAAAAAGCGAAGAAAATCGTTGAGTTCATTGAGCAACTATAAGACAATTGCTGATAGAGCTCAAAATAGTTTCCTGAGTATTATAGATGTTTAAATTTCTACACAATATGTTCTTATTTTCTTGACCTAAAAGTCTCCTCACTACCTTAAATTAGTACTCGAGGACAATTTGTTTAACTTTTTACAGGAGAAAAAGGAATGAATTTTAAACTTACATCGAATCTATTTTATTTATTACTTGTAGCTGGAATTGTTGGATGCAGTGCAACTCACCAAGATTCAAAAACATTAGAATTTAATGGTGAAAGAACTTATATCGAAGCAACTTCAGAAAGTACGACTAAAGACGCGAAGTTAGAAAAAACTGGCTTTAAGGCTAGAGCTCAAAACAACATAAGTGAAACTGAGCCTCAGCCTCAAGACTATGATGATTCTATAAAGTCTAATGAAGCTAGAATGAAGGTTGTTGAGCAAAGACTTACTGAGCTAATTAAAAAATAATTTAACACAGGGGAGCTTGATCGAGCTCCCTTTCTTTGATTTAAAATACTAAAAAACCTTCAAGTACTTTTTCTCACTTTGAGTGATAGCTTCAAAAATTGTCTCCATGTATTCAAACATCTGCCGATCAACATTCATTGAAAACGTCTGCGCTTTTTCTTCGTTTCGCTTCATAACCCTGTTCCACCTTTCATCACTACTCACATCAAGGAAATGAAGCTCTACATGAGAGGTATTGTCTAAGCCTAAGTCTATATATTTTTTTCGATGGGAATATGATGTAAAGCCTAGGTCGAGAATACAACTAACTCCAAGTTTTAAGAGTTTAATAACTTCCTTTGAGATCATCTCTTCACATCTTTGTATTCTATCGACGTACCACTTTTGATTTTCCTGGAACCACTGCATTGAAGGATCCTCTGGCATATCTTGCCAGTATAACGCTTTCATCCATCTATCAATTGAGAAGGTATGGGCAATTTTTTGGGTGTGAAGTTTATCACAATGAGTTGTTTTACCGGCACCGGTTAAGCCTATCACGAGAATTAATGAAGGTTTTTTCATATTTCATCTCCTTGGTTTTTAAAGTTCTATTTATGAGAAGTATATTTACTTCTGGCATATTTTATCTGCTTTTACCTAGGAAAATAAAGATCTAACTATTTAATCTTCATCAGTTCTAAGGTGAGGCGGGAAAACCAGATGAACCAATAATCTTTACTGCTTAGAAACTTAATGTTAATACTCTTTTTGAAGTTTTAATTAGTAAGGAGAATTATATGAAAAAGCTTTTAATCGTAATTTCTATTTTATCAACACTGAATGTGTTCAGCTATGACTCAATGTTAGTTAAAACTTTAAGCTCAGAAAGAGTCAAAGCACTAATAAGTCATGAAAGCACTCAAAAATCGTCATTATTTGGAGTGGTTGATGAATACGCACGAAGAGGTACACGGCCTAGGTGTATATGTGAATCTTACACTTTTTACTTTAGAACGTTTCATTATGAAGATGGTAAACGAAAGCCTGCAACAAAAGCATTCTCAGTTAATGCTATGGGTTTTGGCGATAATTTTACTGTAAATATTTCTGAGAAGAGAAAACCATAGTCTAGATTAAGCAGGAGCACTTAGCTCCTGCCAGTATGCTTCTTTAAAAGCCATTTATATATAGAATACACAGGAATATCTCTTTACTCCCAATCTCAAAAAAAACGCTATAATCACTTTAACTAAGATTTAGCATTATTCAGATCCAATATGAAGGTATGAAGGTTAAGATAAGAACTATTCTCGAGTTTTACTTTATTCATCCTAGTAGATTCAAGAGAAAAACCATTGCTCTTGCAGCTCTCAATTGAACTTACATTATTTGATAAAATATTAAGTTCAATTCTCTCAATACCTAAACTAGAAACAAGTTTAATCGCTTCAAGTTGAATTAATTTCCCTGCACCGCTCCTACGGTATGGCTTAAGAACACTCCTTCCAAATTCAGCAATGTGAGAATCTCTAGAACTTTTCCCAATATGAATATCGCAAAAAGAAATAATTTTATTTTCAATAAGCCCGATTAAGTAAATGAAGTGGGAGTCTTGTTTTTTCAACAACGAATACAAGCGATCTCTAGAAGATATTATCTTCTCTCTTGCTTCTTTAAAAGGTAGCACCGCAACCATATCTTCTTTAGCGACCTCTAAAAGTACTTCAAGCAAATTTTCCAAGTCTTTTTCATGTGCTCTTCGAATAATATAAGAAGATCCATCCTTTAAAGTATACATACATTTACTATAGAGCCGGATAAGCCAATATTCTAACGACTTATTAAAAAGAATGAAGCCAACTTGAAGCCAAGTATATGAAATGCACTGAAATATCTTGAAATGTAGCACCCCAAAAAACCTTACCCCAAAATCGTAATGTGTTGAAATGTCGTGAAACGCTCTGAAATGAAAAAGTGATAATTTGAATTTAGGGGGATTTAAAAAATGGGGTGGCTGTCGGCCCTGGGCACAAATAGTTCAAACATCTATAATTACTAGCTTTCCTACTTTTCCAAACTACTTTAATAGAAATTGGCTCTCTGGAAAGTATATTGATGAAAGGATGAGCTGTGAAGAAATAGCTAAACTAGAAAAGTGCTCTAGAACAACTATTTTGAAGTATTTAAAGATTCATAAGATTAAAGTGCGAAGGACTGCTCGAAGATACAAAACAGGATGTGGTTTAGCTTATGGGGAAAAAGTTCGTCACAACCGTCACATGCGTCACAAAAAAGAAGGTCAGAATATTGTGAAAATGAATGAGTGGAGGGAGCGAGGGTACAGTTATCGAAAGATTGCGAGAGAGCTTAATTCACTTGGAGTTTTAACTAAAGCTAAGAGATCTAGATGGACAGGAAAGACTGTGTGGCAGGTTCTGAATAAGAAAGCTAAGGTTTTTGACTTTACATAGTATTATCAGCTACTTACGGGGCCTTCTGTAAGCTCCAGCAGGCTCCAGCATTCTCCAGCAAGCTTCAGCAAGGCTGGCTAGGCAAATAGAGCAATCGTAGATAATATAACTCAAAGTAAATAGTTTAGAAAGAGAGCTGATATGAAGTTTAACCCATTTCGTCCAGGCAGTATTGTCCGTCCGGGGATGTTTGCTGGACGAGTTGAAGAGATCGAAGATATCGAGAAGTGTTTGTTTCAGACAAAGCATGGAAATCCACAAAATTTTTTAATCTTTGGAGAAAGGGGAATTGGAAAATCCTCTTTAATGTTTTTTGCAGAGCATGTAGCAAGAGGAAATATTACTTTTAAGTTAGATGAGAAGCTCAGCTTTTTAGTTTTAAGTGTGGAGTTGAAAGAGGGCCTCTCTTCTTTTGAGTTAATTAAGTTAATAGGAGCGAAATTTAAGAGTGAATTGAACTTAAGAGATGAGTTGAAAGAAAAAGTACAAGCTGCTTGGGACTTCATAAAGAACTGGGAAGTCTTAGGGGTCAAATATAACTCTGTAAACCCTGATCTAGATCCAGTAATGGTCGCAGATGAACTAAGTATTAGGCTAAAAAATGTAATTGAAAAGTCGGATGGTTTATTAGATGGAATTGCTATTTTTATCGATGAGGCGGACAAGGCTGATGAAAGTACAAACTTAGGAGAGACGCTGAAATTGTTAACAGAGAAACTGACTAAGCTTGGTTGTGACCAAGTTATTGTCGGTCTAGCAGGGCTTCCTGAGTTAAATGCAAAGCTAAAAGAAAGTCACGCATCATCATCTCGGATATTTCAGATCTTAGACTTAAAGCCTTTGGAATTGGATGAGAGAAGGGACGTTGTTAAGAAAGGTATTGAAGAAGCCAATAGCAAAAATAAGTTATTAACAGAAATTAATGAAGATGCTCTTGATCTAATCTCTGATCTTTCAGAAGGATATCCGCATTTTATTCAACAGTTCTCTTACTCTGCATTTGAAGCTGATAAAGATGGTTGTATAGATAAAAGTGATGTTGAACAAGGAGCATTTAAAGAGAATGGTGCTCTAGAGCAGCTTGGGCACAAGTATTTTCAGGAACATTTTTATGATAATGTTGGATCAAATGATTATAGAAAAGTATTAGAGGTTATGGCCCACTATGATGATGCCTGGGTTCTACGAGGACAAATGCTGAAAGATTTAGATGGAGTTTTATCTGATACTAAAGTTGATAATGCTTTAAAGTCTCTTAAGGCAAAAAATATAATCATTCCAGATAGTAAAAATAGAGGTTCATATAAGTTACCAACTAAGTCTTTTGCTACTTGGATAAAAGTTAAAGCTCTTGAGAAAAAGGTTTCGCTTTAGTTTAAGCTGATTAGTTAAGGTCAAAACTTCTCATACTTTCACCCTAACCTTCTAGTGTATTTGGTAAGTAGTTTTTCATTCTCTGATTCCGACTTTCAATAAGGTCTAAAGAAAGTTCTCGATAGACTAGGTATTCAATAGAGTTGCTTGGTAGCGGACTCTGATCAAAAGATGTAAATGGTAGGAAGTACTTGATGTTATTATTGCTATCTACTAAGCCATTGATGAGAAAGAAGTCGATATATCCATTTAAGTTGTGGAAGTGGCAGAAGTTTATATTATTACAAAATTCAGGAAGTTGTCAGAGGGTATTTAGGAGGAGTTGAGCGTTAAGAGGGGCTTGTCGAACAAGTGAAAATATTTTCTAGACTCAAAATATGATATAATTATAGTAAGGAAGTAAAAAAAATCATTGTAAAATGAGATAGTGAGCTGCACCCAAATTTCAAAGAAGATTTTTAATTCTCTCTTGATTTTGCTTACTGAAGCCCAAATAAACTGAGGTAACACTAATACTGCTATGACCAAGCATATCTCGAACTCCTCCAAGACTAATGTGATTATCAATGAGATAGGTCGCAAAATAATGTCTGAAAGAATGAGCTGAAATCGACTCTCTAATATCAGCTGCTTTCAAGTACTTCTTAAGAAGTTTATATGAGTAGTCTCTTTTCATCCTTTTTCGTCTCACTGTGAACAAAGGTCCTTCATTTTCTTTATAACTATCTAAGATTTTCCTTAACTTCTTACCAATGATGATATTTCGGGACTTTCCACCTTTTCCATTTCTGACAAGAATGTAATCTTCCATAATATCTTCCCAATTTAGAGCAAGCGCCTCGCTAATACGAAGACCAGTATGAGCAAGAGTAAAGAATAAGAAATAGTGATTCTTTGACATTGATTTGATCGTTGATAATAATTTTTTTAACTCAATTTCAGTAATAAACTTTTCTGCACTTAGTTTCATCGAAAAACCTCTTTTGGATACAATTGATTCAGTATTTCAGACTATTGTATTTTAAATCCCTTCCTAAAACTAGGCCCTTTACCTAAGGGCCTTAAATCACGCAGATGATACATTTGTGTTGAAATGCATCCTTTTTTAAGGTGCCAATAATCTTTGGGGCTTTGGAAAGTGTGACCTTTAACGCTTAAGTTGGTTTTCATCAGAAATTCTTAGCTTTTAAGTAGCAGCAGAAAAATGGTTAAACTCTAGGGCATTGCCCGAAAAACTTTAGGTTAAGCTTTCTCGGTGAAATAACGATATTGGTGATTTGTTTATATCGTATTAATGACAGTACGCCTGAGAAAAGCTTTTTCCGTAATTAACTCTAGGTGCAACTTCTCTATCATGAAAGATTCTTACGATAAAATTCCTAACTGCTTTTAAGTTTATTTTCTTGCATATTTCGTCCATGTTTGTGAGTTCGACAACTTCCCATTCTAGTCCTCTCTCAATAATTCTTTCAGATTCAGTAAAAGAGGACAAAACACTAGCACTCGCATAGTTTTGGGTGACAAAAACATGAAGATCATCACCAAAGAAATCTGTAGCTCGTTGATCCAATGAAGCTGACATATAAGCTTTATCAAGGAGAACTTTTTTTCCTTTCAAAAATGCACTTTTGACACCACCAGATATGGAGCGAGGTAAGTTTGTTCTCCTATAGAGAGTTAGTGGAATCGATGATCTGTATGAATTAATAAAGGAGTCAATATCTTTAATGCTATTCAAAATCTCTTTGCTCTCTCTATCTCCTGTTCGCAAATAAAAATTGATCATTTCATACCCATGCCCAAAGTAGTTTTCTAAAGATTTAAGTATTTTGTCTGGGATGTTTCCATTTGATTTAAGAAAATTAGCAAGACAACTTTTGAAATTAGTAGGAGAGGATCTATTCTTAAAGCAAAATTCAAGTTGATTTAAATATTTTTCTTTATCTTGCTTCTTGAAGATTAAATCAATATAACTTAGTGAAATGTCTAAATCTCTTCCTTGTTTTATGTATTGAGTAATATTTTGAATTTGTTTGTTTTGATATCTCTTGAGAACAGACAGAGAAGTCTCTCCGACTGTTATCTCCTCTATCTCTGACAAAAGGTTCCCACAATTAACTGCAAAAGCCTTTGAACAAAACAATATAAGGATGATAGATATTTGTTGAAAAAGGTACATCTTAATTCTTATATTATCAGGGTATCGTTTATTTTAATACCTACTGCATTTTATTCTAAAGATCCTTGAACAACTCTTTCGATTAGAACTCAGAGCTTTCAAGAACCACTTTCGTTCCATTAATTATAAGGTGAGCTTACTTGCAGTCCCCTTGGTTTTAAAAGCTCGAGAAGTGTTTAGTATCATCAATAACTTAAGCCAATCGGTTTAAGAGGCTGGAAGGTGTTGAATAAATGAGAATGATACGTCTTAGTTGCGAAAAAAAAATGGTAAGAGACAGTAGTCTTGTGTTGAACTAGCTATTCTTTGAAAATTTTTCTTTCATTGTAGGATTACTCCTAGTCAGTTTTTTTATAGTAAGATCACCTGCTTTATTATTTGCTAATCGCAAATTATTTTCAGAAGAAAGGAGATTCTCCTTAGTCTTTTGAAGGTGATCTATCGTTTTATCAATTTCTTCAATAGCTTTTTTAAACTTTCTGCTAGCAAGGTCATAGTTTCTCGCAAAACCTTCTTTGAATTTAGTTATATCATCTTCAAAGTTTGTAATATCAATATTCTGGTTTTTGACGACTTCAAGTTCCTTTTTATATTGCAGGGAATTCATCGCTGCATTTCGAAGTAAAGTTATGGACTGAATGAAAAATTGAGGTCGAATAACATACATTTTTGGATATTTATGAGACATATCAACAATTCCAGTGTTGTAATAATCACTTTCCGACTCAAGTAGAGAGACAAGTATTGCAAACTCACAGTTCTTTTCAATACGGTCTTTATCTAGCTCTTTTAGGAAGTCTTCATTTTTCTTTTTTGTGGCAGTTTCAGAGTTTTCATTTTTCATTTCAAACATGATTGAGATAATTTCATCTCCTCCATCGTCTTCTTCCCTGTAAATGTAGTCACCTTTACTACCGGATTTAGAAGTCTTGTTGTCTTTTTCAAAGTAAGCGTTTTGAAAAGCGGTCGCCCTTAGTTTATTAAACTCTGTTTCACAGTGCTGCTCAAGGGTTTCTCCAACCATTTTCGTGCTAAGTTTAAGCTTCATGTCTTTTAAACGATCAATCATTTCACTTCTAAGCTCTAATTCTCCCTCATACTTCTCTTTCAATGATATTTCTCTTAATTTCATTTCTTTGTCTTTGTTTTGAAGCTTGTTTTCAATCTCATTTTTTTCTTTCTCAATTTTATTAATAGCTTCACTTACAGCAAGTTTCTTCTCAGCTTCTTTTGTTTCCATTCTTGATTGTAACTTCGTGATGAGGGTCTCTTTCTTGGAAAGTTCTTCAGTGAACGAGTTCTTAGTGTTACTCTCAGCAAGTTTTATTTCATTTTCTTTGTTTTCTTTATGGGCTTTTACTTCTGATTGAAGTTTCGCTATTTCAGCACTCTTTTTTGATAATTCGTCTTTGAAAGATGCTTGTGATTTCGCCTGAACAAGCTTGACCTCACTTTCTTTATCTTTCTGTAGTAGTTTACTGTGTTGTTCACGCTCTTCGCCTTTCGTAGTGGATACTTTTCTTAAATCTGAGTAACCAACTGTTAAAGTCTGCCTAAAGCAGACATAGTTTTCAACTTTATTAGAATTAAATTGCAACTTGATTCAAACAAAG
>Ga0114957_1004301_pt1 | contig 12355 bp, 13 predicted proteins | sample BantaG_FD_87175 | JGI IMG/M metagenome (GOLD analysis project Ga0114957, IMG submission 87175) | Marine algal microbial communities from Bantry Bay, Ireland - BantryBay_4 metaG | ecosystem: Host-associated > Algae > Red algae > Unclassified | place: Bantry Bay, Ireland | collected 2014-11-21 | reverse complement strand
TTAAATAATCCGATCAAGTTCTTTACATTATTAAAATCGATTCCTAGTTTTCCGCCTATCGAAGCATCGACCATAGAAAGTAAGGTCGTAGGCAACTGAATAAAATCCATCCCTCTCATAAAAGTGGACGCTGCAAAACCACCCATGTCTCCGATCACTCCACCACCTAAATTTATCATCAAGGATTTACGATCTGCTTTTAAGTCTACTAGTGATTCCCAAATGTCAGATGTAGTTTCAATACTCTTATTTTTTTCACCTGCGGGAACAGAAATCGTCTCATAAGGGAAATCAACGTTCGATTTAAAAATCGGAAGACATTCTCTATCGGTATTCTCATCTACTAAGACAATCACCTGTGTATACGCACTATTTTTTACCTGCTCATTTAAAGCACTCCAATCATTAAAATAAATCGAATAGTTTGCGGTATTTATTTGTCTCACTTCTATGATTATGACTGGAGTTTATGAATAGCGTTTAATGTCCATGCCTCTGCCCTTCCTGCAAAATAAGACTTCGTTTCTTTCCATACTTCTCCAAATAATTCCGTTCCACGATAGGCATTTAAATCATCCTCTGAATCCCAATGACTGTACGTAAAAATCACTGTAGGATTCTCCTTCTCTTGCAGCATCTCTAAATCAATACATCCTGGGCGAGCAATAATAAATTCCTTTTTCTTCTCAAACATTTCTAAAAAATCAGCAATAGCCTCTTCTCTAAATTCCATTTTTACAATCCGTGTTATCATAAGAAATTTATCTGTATGGTTTCGTTTTTAAATAGGCTTAAAAGTGAGCTGGCTTTGCCCATGTTAATTCCTATTTCTAAATATCCAGTGGCATTAAAAAGACATACTACCTCCCCGTGAGATACGTCGCTGTAAGAAGTACTTACTACCGTAATCGGATCATGATGTTTATAATATAATGCAAAAGATCTTTCGTTTCTTATTTTGTCAAACTGCTCCTTCCTTAAATTGACGATTACATTTTCAAAATGATCGACATGTATTATCGTGGCTCTTATCTGATCATTATTTACAACGGGTTGTATTGCGAGTTTGCGATCGAGCAGATCTAAGGGAGGTCCTAACTCCTCTTTAGACAATCCGTGAGATATACAAGCTACTCCATGAGCCATGCACTCTTGCAAACTATGTTTTTGTACTCCGGTAAAAATAACCTTATGAATTTCGGATTCATCCAAATCAGCAAATATCAATGTAAAAATCCCATTATTAGGACCTATAAAATGATGCCCATTACGTGTAAAAGAGATTACCTCATAGTCCTTAGTATAAAAAGAAAAGACGGCGACTACATGGATAGAACCTTCAGGAAAGGCATCCAGCGCATTTTCCAGATAAAAAGCAGCTTGGATTATATCATGCGTTTCTACCTGATGACTTACGTCAATAATATTTACATCTTTATTTCTCGATAAAATAGAACCCTTTAATACCGCGGCATAATGATCTTTTATTCCAAAATCTGTAGTGAGACTGACTATTTGCATTTTATCTTAATAACTCTAAAACTTTAAAAGATTCTATATCGTTTTTATAATGACAAGTCAAAAAAATTCAATATTTACACAAAACTAATAAAACACTAAACTCTATTGAGCGAAATTATCCTAACAATCCAAGACATCGACCCCATCGATCTATATGGTGAAAAAAATACGAAGCTTGAAATAGTAAAGAAAGCTTTTCCAGATGTAAAATTCACCTCACGTGGTTCTAATCTAAAATTAGTCGGAGAACGACATGATACGCAAAAAGCAAAATCTGCCATTGAACTTATGGTACGTATTTTAAAAGACAAAAGAGAGCTGACTACTCAAACCATAGAAGATTTATTAAATGGAAATAATCCTTTTGATAATAAACTGAGTAGTGGAGAATCTAATGGAGCTATCGTATATGGTCGCAACGGAAAACCTATCAAAGCCAAAACAAGAAATCAAAAAAAACTTGTCAACCTTGCTGGTAGTAATGATATCGTTTTTGCTATCGGCCCTGCTGGTACAGGAAAAACCTATACAGGTGTTGCCCTAGCAGTAAAAGCATTAAAAAATAAATTAGTTAAAAAAATAATCCTCACGCGTCCTGCTGTTGAAGCGGGAGAGAGTTTAGGCTTTTTACCGGGTGACCTAAAAGACAAGGTGGATCCTTATCTAAGACCGTTATATGATGCATTAGACGATATGCTGCCTACAGAAAAGCTTAAGTTTTTTATGCAAACTAGAGTTATCGAGGTAGCCCCACTTGCTTTTATGAGAGGGCGTACATTAGATAATGCATTTATTATCTTAGATGAAGCTCAAAATTGTACTCCGGCACAGATAAAGATGTTTCTGACTCGACTCGGGCCTAATGCAAAATGTATTATCACGGGAGATCTTTCTCAAATCGATTTGCCGCGACATCAGCGATCAGGATTATTCCAGGCACTAGATTTACTAGGAGATGTAAATGGAATCGGTCGTGTAAATCTCAGTGCAGAAGATGTAGTGAGACACAGGCTTGTAAAAGAAATCATAAAAAGATATGAAGCTCATTCAGAGCACAAAAAAAAACAACGTAAAACAGAAGAAGAATGACATCAAATGTAATTTACAAAGGAGAACTTCGCACAGAAGCTACTCATCAAAGTTCACAAGCTGTAATCATTACAGATGCTCCTAGGGACAATCATGGAAAAGGAAATGCTTTTTCTCCCACAGATTTAGTTGCTACAGCATTAGGAAGCTGTATGTTAACAATAATGGGCATTAAAGCAAGAGAATTAGAAATAGATATCGAAGGAGCAGAAATTTCGATTTATAAAAGGATGGATTCAGAGCCTAGACGCATCGTAAAGATTCTGGTAGCGATAACAATGCCTAAAAAGAAATACACCATTAAAGACATAAGAATCTTAGAAAAAGCTGCTATTCATTGCCCAGTTGCAAAAAGTTTATCCCCTGATATAGAACAACAAGTCTCTTTTGCATGGACTTAGAAAAATATATCGTTTCTCATCCTACAGGAATTATTAAAGGACAAATAAATTTAGAAGGCTCAAAAAGTATTTCTAATCGCGTCTTATTAATAAAAGCCCAGTGCGAAGAAAAATTCAATATTTCTAATCTATCTCCCTCAGATGATACCATCGTTTTAAAGGATGCCTTAAACAATCAAAGCACCCTCTATAATATGGGCCATGCAGGAACGAGCATCCGTTTTTTAACGGCCTTTCTTGCCTTATCTTCTAATAGTCAAGTTATTACTGGTTCAGAACGTATGCTAGAACGACCAATAGGACCCTTAGTAGATGCGTTAAATCATATTGGGGCAGATATTAGCTACACGGATAAGAAAGGTTATCCACCCTTGAAAATCGGAAGATTTACGACTCAAAAAAACAAAAGTGTTCATATAAATTCTAGTATTTCTAGTCAGTTCATTACGGCGCTTTGCCTTATCGCACCGAGTCTACCTGATGGTTTAGAAATTGAATTGGAAGGTTCGATGGTATCAAGATCCTATATAGAAATGACCCTCGCAGTGATGGAATATTTTGGAATAGAAAGTACCTGGGAAAACGATACCATAAAAATTACTCCTCAAAAATATCAAGCAACCGATTTTACCGTGGAGGCCGACTGGTCAGCAGCAAGTTATTATTATATCATCGCCGCTTTATCTAAAGAATGTCAACTAGAAATTTATGGATTATCAGAAAACAGTCTTCAAGGAGATCAAGCTATTCATAAACTAGCAGCTAAATTTGGCGTAAGCTCCACATTTAAAAGCAACATTTTACATTTAAGTAAAAGCAAGAATCCGTCTGCTCCATTAATAGAAAATAATTTCATTACCCATCCAGACATTGCTCAATCGTTAGCAACTATTTGCGCTGGATTAGGAATAGGAGGATTATTTTCTGGCTTACAAACATTGTCTATAAAAGAAACCGATCGTACTGCGGCACTTAAAACAGAATTAAAAAATTTAGGGGTCTCTTTCTCGAAATTACCTACTAAAAAATTTGCTCAAAAATCGGGAATAGAATATTACATGCTACAAGGAAAAATTACTTCAGATAAGCTCGTTTCAATAGTCACTTATAAAGATCATCGCATGGCAATGTCGTTTGCTCCACTCGGATTATTACAGGACATCATAATCCAAGATCCAGAAGTGGTATCTAAATCGTATCCTAGTTACTGGGAAGATTTAAAAAAATTAGGGTTTACAATTAGTTGAGTACCATCAACTGTCCATAGAAAGAATTTTAATCTCTACGCGCTGATTCTTTTTTCTCCCCATAGAAGTTTTATTACTTACTAACGGTTTACGTTTACCATATCCCTTATACTGAACCCTTTGCAATGGGATGCCACGGTTTACTAAAAAATTAGCTACTTCTCGAGCTCGTTGCATCGATAAATCATCACAGTAATCATGATCAGGGATGTTATTAGTATGTCCTCCTATTTCTACAATTACATCTCTGTTTTCATTTAAAAAGGCATAGACTTCCTCGAGAACTGGATAGGACTCCTGATTAATCGCAGAGGTATCCGCTTCAAAAAATAATTTTTCAATATTTATTGTCTGGCCTTTACGTAAATTTTTACGATCGAGTTCAGCCAGTATTTTCTTCTTTTGAGAAGGTCTTGATTTAATATTGGTTGATGTAGCACTTGTATTAGTGGTCGCTGCCACCTCATCATTAGGTTCTTTCTTAACCCTTGGTTTTTTCTTTACAGGTTTAACTCTATTACGTTTATGAGAAGGGACTACCTCCGCAATCGTTTTATCCGGTACTGGATAGGCCACCCCTGCAAATGATTCTTCAGGACAAGGAATAATTTTAATATCTGATAAATTATCAATTAGTAGGTGACCATTATAAGGAAATAAAACAGGTGTCTTATAAAATGCTTCTACCGTTATGTATTTCAAATTATTCTTAGCCTCAAACCTATAATCATACGTTTTCCAATTTCCATGATTAATCGGTAACGATTCTGCTAACAATTGCTTTTGACCACACATACTGCCTCCACCCCATACTCTCAAAACAATAGGCTGAGTAAAATTAGATAAATCCGAGCTTAAACTTCCATTTAATTTCTTTGCTCTACTGACATATTTTGGAGATTGACATAAGTCTAATTGTAAACTATAACACTGCCCCTCTAATAAGGGTTGAGTAAGACGTTGAGAAACAGATTCCCAAGAATCATTTTCTCTGGTCACCATCCCTAGGTATGTCTCTCCCTCTGAAGGTCCGATATTGTTATCCCAGAATCCTTTCCCTGATTTACCAGGGTGAATATCTGGAGGTGTCTCGTATGGAAAATTTAAACGACCACAGTCATACCATTGTCGGATACCACTATAGTTATCTCCACCTTTATGCGGATTATCCTCAAAAGAGCCATTTTTTATTAGAATAAATTCGTCTTGCGCATTAACCTGCCCTCCTAGAAAAAATAAGATTCCTAGAAATAAAGTTTTAACGATGTACAAAGTAGTTTCTCTTTTCATCATAGTAATAATGCAAAAATGAGTAATTATGTTATCGCTTACAAGTAGATTAATGATTTGTTAACAAATTTATTGTTTAGCTTTTTTATTTTTATTATTCTCAAATCACTTTTACTCGTTGATAAAGAAATCATTAAATACAGCTTTACGGGCCTATATGGGGTACCGATATTCCAGAATTTTACGTATTCGTAAAGAGGCTGCATCTATAAATGAGCATCAATTAGGCGAACTTTTAAAAAAAGCTCAAGGTACTTTATACGGTCGTAATCACAGTTTTAATAGAATTTCTAATTATAACGACTATGTAAAAGCGTGTCCCCTTACCGAGTATAATAGTGTTAAAAATGTTTTCAGAGAAGTCATGGATGGTCATGATAATCTAATTTGGCCGGGCAGTATCGACTACTTCTCAAAGTCCTCTGGCACGACAGAAGAAAAAAGCAAATATCTACCTGTTTCTAAAGATCTCATTTTTCAAAACCTAAGAGCCTGTGGATGGGATGGGACCAGCGTCATTTATAATCATCAGGCTGATGCCAATATTTTTGGTAAAAAAAACCTCCTCATGGGTGGTTCCCTAAAAAAATTACCCAATGGAAAACAGTTAGGAGATATCTCTGCCATTATGGTCGATAATCTTCCCGAGTTTACTAAGCGATTTTATGCTCCTGATATAAAAATTTCCTTAATGGATGACTGGGAGGAAAAAATAGAATTAATGGCTCAGCAGCTAGTGCATGAGGAAATGTACCTAATAGGAGGTGTTCCGACATGGGTCGTCGTATTATTCCGCAGACTACTCGAGTTATCAGGAGCAAATAATATTTGCGAATTATGGCCTGACTTAAAATTATACGCTCATGGTGGAGTAGGTTTTGATCCGTATATAAATCAGTTTAAAGAATTTCTTCCAAGTCCAAACGTTGACTATATGGAAATATATAACGCCTCGGAAGGATATTTTGGAATGCAGGATGATTTTAATAATGAAGATCTGCTATTGCTTACGGGTAATGGAATTTTTTATGAATTTATTGAAGATCAAAATATTAATGTTCAAAACCCTGAAACGATATCCTTACAAGACATCAGTCTAAATACTAATTATGAGATTGTAATTTCTACAGTCGCAGGGCTATGGAGATATAGACTCGGTGATACGATACGATTTACATCAAAAGACCCATATCGTTTTAAAATAACCGGAAGAACAAAACAATTTATTAATACATTTGGAGAAGAAGTAATGATTAGTGATACGGATAAAGCGATCTCTCTTGCCTGCAATAGAGTAAATGCTCGTGTTAATGATTATACAGTTGCTCCAGTATTTATGCAAACAAATACCAAAGGTGGACATGAGTGGATTATAGAATTTGAGAAGGAACCAACGGATATGGTCCTTTTTCAAAAAATATTAGATGACTGTCTTCAAGAAGTGAACTCAGACTACCAAGCTAAGCGTTATAAAGATATGGCCTTAGAAAATCTAAAAATTCATAAAGCCCCGCAGGGTGTTTTTGAATCTTGGTTGAGAAAAAAAGGGAAGTTGGGCGGACAAAATAAAATACCTCGCCTATCGCCACAACGTAATATTTTAGAAGAAATAAAACAATTAATAAAAACGAGCTAGTTGGATTTAGAAAAAGGAAATCTCATAAATAATACGCTGAATATAGAATTTAGCGAGGATATGACGGATGCACATATGTTGCTCCTCATAGAAAATAGAGTAACCGAACTAATGACCCAAAGTCCAGATTTGCTATTTAGTTATTTATACAGATTAGATATACAAGAAGTAAAAATAAAAGAAGCACTCGCTCATGAAAAAGATGCTCCTAATCTCGCTCTGAGTAAACTCATTCTGGATCGTCAGAGACAAAGAATCGCTAGTAAGAAGAAATATAAACAGGACCCTCCGATAGAGGGCTGGGAGTATTAAATAAGATTCGAGGAATGAGTTTTAATCGAGTCCATTAAATTTTGATTCTAAAAATGCATTTATCATTTTCTCACCAATTTGTTCATCCATGTAAGTAATGTTGAACGTAAATTCTTTTTCAGAAAATAATCTTGTGAAATTAATTATTTTCATTTCAAGTCCATTTAGATAATCAATATCCATATCAAACCTTAGAAAATCCAATCCACATATTTTTTGCGAAGTAGTTACGGAATCCAATTTTACCTCAGGCATTTGCGTTTCCAAAGTTTTATAAATGATTTCATTTACCTCAGTATATAATTCCATATAATCTCCGTCAACTCCAACATCATAAGGTTGCCAGAGCGCCTCAAGGTTATTAAAATCTCCATTATTGAAAGAAAAAATGGTTACTGCTTGATTTATTATTTCTTCTCCCAAATTCTTTTCTATTATCTCCAGTCCTTTCTTTAAATGATTATCCAGTATAGCTTCACTAGTTAAATGAAAATTTTCAGGAATTGTAACTGTCCAATTAAATTCCTCAATCTTAATGGTTTTCGGGGTTGATTTTTTTTGACCAAAACAACTCTGCAAACTTATAATTAGAAATAGTGATATAATTTTAATTGAATTCATTCAATTCAAGTTAGCAAATTATTTACTCTCGTCAATATCAGATTTAATGAATTCTTTCTCAGTACATTATACTGTTAAATATGATATACCTTAGGGTTCAAATGGTGGTGAATGGCGATAATAAAAACGGAAGGCATTATTCTGAGATCTAAAAAGTACTCTGAAACAAGTCTCATTTTAGATATCTATACGCAGTTGCATGGACTAAAAGCCTATATCGTCAGTGGTGTAAGAAAATCTAGATCTAAATCTAAGGCTGGTTTATATCAGGTCATGAATATTGTAAATATTGTCGCTTATAATAAGCAAAACGATTCTCTTTCTCGGATTACAGAAACGCACCCTAAATATATTTATAAACATATCTCAAGAGATGTAATAAAGAGTTCTGTCGGTATGCTTTTAATGGAAGTAACTCGTAATGCGATAAAAGAAAAAGAACAGAATAATGATCTCTATAATTTTTTAATCGACTGGTTTTTATTTTTAGACCAATCAACCAATCCAATCGGTAATTTTCCTATCAAATATCTTTTAGATCTCAGCGAAAACCTCGGATTTAAACCCTTGATAAATTATACAGAGGAGGATTCTATCTTTGATATGTATGAGGCAAAATTTATCTCGCCTAATCAAGAAAATAAATATTGCTTAGATGAATCCCATAGCTTGTTTATATATAAAATGATGCAAACGCCTCGTACAGAAATCCATCAGATTCCATCGGATCGGGAAACACGGGCTATTCTTTTATCCAAACTGATTCTATTTTATCAATTACATCTAGATAATTTTAAAGATTTAAAATCTATATCTATTCTTCGTCAAGTCTTAAGCTAGTACTACTTTAGCGGCAAATTACTAAAGATGCCCGCTGCACCGCAAGGAAAACTAGATTATCAAAAAGGACGACTATCTAAATCTACGCTCCTAGAGTTGTATACTGCCATGCTCAAGCCACGTATGGTGGAAGAGAAAATGCTGATTCTTTTGAGACAGGGTAAAATCTCAAAATGGTTTTCTGGAATCGGTCAGGAGGCTATTTCTGTGGGATGTACGATGGCCTTAAATGATGATGAGATGATTTTTCCGATGCATCGAAATTTAGGCGTTTTTACCACACGTAATATTCCTCTTCATCGCCTATTCTGTCAGTGGCAGGGAAAAGAATCCGGCTTTACAACGGGGAGAGATCGTTCTTTTCATTTTGGGGCACCGGACTATAATATCGTCGGTATGATTTCTCATCTGGGACCACAGCTATCTTTATCCGCCGGTATCGCTATGGCCCATAAGCTTAAAAAACAGCCTAAAGTTTCTTTGGCCTTTACAGGAGAGGGAGGAACAAGTCAAGGAGAATTTCATGAAGCATTAAATGTGGCCGCAGTATGGCAATTGCCTTCGATATTTGTAATAGAAAATAATGGCTATGGACTATCCACCCCATCGGAAGAACAATATTATTGCAAAGACCTAGCTGATAGAGCGATCGGTTACGGCATGAAATCTACGATTATAGATGGTAATAATATCATAGAGGTATTTAATACAATATCTAAGATTGCAGATAAGATCAGAAAAAAACCAGAGCCATGGTTAGTAGAGTGTAAGACCTTTAGAATGCGTGGACATGAGGAGGCGTCGGGAACTAAATACGTGCCTAAAAAATTGATGTCGGCTTGGGCCAAAAAAGATCCAATTGCCAATTTTGAAAAATACTTAATAAAAGAAAAAGTACTTGATAAAAATTCTATCGAAGACGTACGTTCTCAGATTACCAAAGAAATAAATGATAATCTCAGCACTGCATTCGACGAAAGTCCTATCGACTCTACCATACAATTAGAAAAAGCAGCCGTATTTCAAGACTATACTCCATCAATAAAAGAACCAGGCAAAAGGAAGAAAGAAATGCGGCTGATCGACGCTATATCAGATGGACTAAATCTAGCCATGAAGAAGCATAAAAATCTGGTTTGCATGGGTCAAGATATAGCAGACTACGGAGGTGTTTTTAAGATTACGGATGGCCTGATGGATAAGTATGGAAAAGATAGAGTCCGTAATACCCCACTTTGTGAGAGTGCGATTATCGGAATCGGTGTCGGTCTAAGTCTAAGAGGATTTAAATCTATGATCGAAATGCAATTTGCAGATTTTGTAACCTGTGGATTTAATCAAATCGTAAATAACGCAGCTAAACTTCATTACCGATGGGGACATGCACCAGACATGGTGATCAGAATGCCCACTGGTGGATCTGTAGGAGCGGGACCATTCCACTCACAAACAAACGAAGCATGGTTTACTCATACTCCAGGTTTAAAAGTAGTATATCCTTCTAATCCTACAGATGCAAAAGGATTATTGCTCGCCTCTTTTGAGGATCCTAATCCGGTTATGTTTTTTGAGCATAAGGCGCTGTATCGCTCTACGTCAGAGGATGTACCGACTAATTACTACACTATCGAATTAGGCAAAGCAGCGGTAGCTCATGAAGGAAACGAGGCAACCATTATTACATATGGTCTAGGAGTCACCTGGGCAAAGAAGCTAGTGGAAGAAAAGAATCTCGATGTAGAAATTATCGATTTAAGAACCCTCACGCCTATAGATTATGATACTATTAGTACCTCGTTACAGAAAACGAATAAAGCACTCGTGCTACATGAAGATGTAATGATCGGTGGACTAGGAGGAGAAATTTCTGCTTATATCTCTGAGCATTTATTTGAGCATTTAGATGCCCCGGTTATCCGAGTAGCTAGTTTAAATACACCAGTACCTTTTGCAAAGAACTTAGAAAAGTTATTTTTGCCGATCGAAAGATTAGAGACTAAATTATCCCAATTATTAAAATACTAAAAAAAGACAAATGAACTTAGAAAATATCGTTGCAGTAAGTGGATTACCAGGATTGTATAACATGGTGGGTAATCGGCCTAACGGGCTATTAGTGGCAGACATGGATAAAGGAGCGACGAAGTTTTGTTCTATACGTAAACACCAGTTTACACCATTAGAAACTTGTTCCATCTATACCGATATGGATACAGCTCCACTTAAGGACATTTTTGTAAGTATGATTTCTAAACCTCCGATCGATCTTAAATCGAGTAGCCAAGACCTCCACAAATATTTTAGAGAAGTACTCCCGGAGTATGATGAAGATCGTGTACACATCTCAGATATCAAAAAAGTAATCAAGTGGTTTAATTTTCTAAACGAGAAAGGCTTAATGGTTGTCGGAGATGATGGTGATAAGAAAAAAGTCGATCCTAGTTCAGAAGAAGAGTAATTGAAATATGCAAATGTGAGAATTTGGAAATTCGTAAATGGGCTCATTTAAAAATTCGCTAAAAAATTATCCAATCGCCTTAAAAGACTAATCTGTTTTGTTTTATAGCGTCTATTCTATCCGCAAACAATTCTTCTATATTATTTTCTTCGATTAGAGCTTCTACTTTCTTATATATTTGACTGATATGATTTTCCATAACGGTAGTCACTAAACGATATTCCTTAGCAAATTGCAGGCAAGTCTCGATATCGTATAAATAAAGATCCACCATTTCATGATCAAAAATGCTTTTCTTTTTCATTTCCGATAAAAGCTTATTTATTTTTTGAATTCTAGGTTTACGTGGTCTGCGATAGCTCTTAGTAGCATACCGTTTAGCAATTTCGATTTTGGCTTTTTTATATAACTGCTTCCGTTCTTTCTCTGAACCCAGCTCCATTTTATAATACTCCTTTACTGCTGGCAGTTTTTTGTAAAGCATTATTAGTTCTTTTTGCAACTCTTCTTGCGATAGAGAGTTTATATATTTGGATATTGAAGTGCCTTTCATAGGATCAAAATTAACTACAGACTGACAAAGTTTAAAAAATAAAAGAAACTATGGATTTAAGCGAATTATGGATCGGCGACCATGTAAAAATAAAATCTACAATGGAGATCGGAACTTTTGAGGGCAAGTTAGGAAATGATATAGCTATCATCAAAGTCCATCAAAAGAAAAAAGAAGTGATTGCCTCAGATTTAGAATCGTACATCCTACCAAAGCCTAAAAAAACACTTGAGTTTCTAGACCTCAAAGAAAAATCTGTTTCTAGAATTGCGGAACAACTCGACCTACATATAGAAAAGTTAAATCCCAGTTTAAAAGAAGCAAAACCAGAGCGTATTTTAGATTTTCAAATCAAGGCTTGTCAACAATATCTATCTGATGCTATTA
>Ga0114957_1004298_pt1 | contig 12359 bp, 9 predicted proteins | sample BantaG_FD_87175 | JGI IMG/M metagenome (GOLD analysis project Ga0114957, IMG submission 87175) | Marine algal microbial communities from Bantry Bay, Ireland - BantryBay_4 metaG | ecosystem: Host-associated > Algae > Red algae > Unclassified | place: Bantry Bay, Ireland | collected 2014-11-21 | reverse complement strand
TTAAAATTTGAGCGCCGATGCCATTTCCTCTGTGAGAGGCAACTAATTCTATTCGCCTTATCATGCAAATATCGCTACTTGTATACACATTATCATAAAATGCATTTATTTCCTCACTGAAATCAGCTTGCTCAATATCGAATATGTATTTTGCTATATCAGCAAATTTAGTATCGGAATCAAAAATTTCAACCAAGGGAAACCTATTGTCAATGGCACGATTAAGGAGTAACAAGTCTAATTTGAGAGTGCCTATTTTAGTTCCTTCATCCGTATCAAGATTTACTTCTATGATGTTCCCCTCATAGGATGAAATGTAGCTGGCTTCTGAATTATCCTCTAAAGAGGATGTAAATCGATATTCTATGTTGTAGTAGATTGAAGACATGGTTCCTTTTTCTTACAAAGTAAAGAAAATGTCTTATATGTAATTAATTTTTTGGATGAGAGATAGTAGAGGTGGCCAGCTCTGCTGGACAGTCCGAAATGTAGCGAAGCGAAATAAAGGACGGGAGCGAACGCGCACCCTCGGATAGCTCGGTCTGCTTGTGGTGGCGCGGACAACAGGCGGGTTAGCCAACAAGCAGACAGCCCATAAAAAACTATCAACTCTTTCCACTATTTAAGAGTCCCATTATTCTCCCGATACACGGTAGCAGTCACGACTCTACCCACCGCCTTCAAAGTACGTGGGTCGATCACGTCTACATTATCATCATGCGTGTGCCAGTGGCTGCCAAAAGTTCCTGAAGAATTACCAGGAAGGTTGATGATATCGATCATCGGAAATTGTCTGTACTTCATCACAAAATAATGATCATCCGTAATAGCACCTCCTTTTTTTGGAACGAAGTAGTTTGCGAAGCCCATAGTCTTAGCCAATCCCCAAACTTTATCAACAACAGCACCTCCTGCTGGAGAATTAACACTATGCCCCTCTAAGGGAAAGCGCGCACCTTTTGCACCGACCATATCCAGGAGTATACCATACTTTGCTTTGTAATTAGGTGTGTGTGGATTCTTTCCCCAATGTTGTGAACCAAGGCACCAAGTCTCTGCATTAGCTATAGCTTCTGCTGGCCCGTCGAAAGCTTCATCGCTACTATTACCATTGTCTTCTGCGTCAAACAAAATAATATCTACGCCGATATCAATCCCATTTTCACCAAGCAATCGCGCTACCTCAAGAAGTACACCAACACCGCTACCGCCATCATCCGCACCGTCGATAGGTTTTTTATGCATGGCTGGGTCATCATCTTCGTCACCCATATATCGCGTATCCCAGTGCGCCGCAAGACAAATACGCTCATCAACGTCAGGATTGTATTGAGCAATAATGTTAGTGCCATTATAGGTAACACCATAGTAGGAGTCAGCTGTGAAGTCTTGTTCTATGACCGTAGCCTTATAAGATTTAAGTTTGCTGACCAACCATGCCTTACATGCTTTATGTCCCTCCATGTTCGGAACACGAGGACCAAAAGAAACTTGCTTTTGGATGTGTGCATAAGCAGAGTCCTGTTCAAATTTGGGTACTTTCCTTTGGTTTGCTCTGGGCGTACTTTTGGGAATGGTTACCGTAGTCGTATCACTCTTCGGCGGCTCTGGATTACATTGCCACATGACTAATCCCAGAAAAGAGACAAAAGCCACTTTGATTATACTATATCCTAATTTGTTCATTTTTTTATTTTTTGTGACCTAACACCTAACACCTAACACCTAACTCTTGCTCCAAGAGGTACCATCTTTTCCATCCTTCAACTGTATCTCTAACTCTGCCAAGGTGTCTCTTATTTTATCAGAGGTTGGCCAGTCTTTATTTTCACGTGCGCCTTGACGCAATTCGATGACCAATTGCATTAGGCCAGCCATGCTACCTCCGCCACCAGACTCAGCACCATCCTGTTCATCCTTCAACCCAAAAACGGTGTAAATGAAATCGGTGAAGGTTTGCTGCAAGTTAGCAAGCGTATCCGTGGTTAAATCATCGAATGACAAATGGCCTTCTTTCAAACCATTTACCTTAGGAACTAACTCGAACAAACGGGCCAAAGCCATCGGTGTGTTGAAGTCATTGCTCATGTCGGTATGTGTACTCTCAATCAATTGATTGATCTCTTTATCTAAGTCGCCAGCAGTACCATTACCAGAGTGCTCAAATTTTTGTAAAACCTTATTGGCTTCCATCAAACGACGGTATCCCTTTTCAGCAGCTATTAATGCCTCGTTCGTTAAATCAAGTGTACTTCTATAGTGAGATTGCAACATGAAAAAACGGTTCACCATCGGACTAAAGCCTTTGGTGATATTTGGATTATTTCCTGTGAATAATTCTTCTGGCGTGATAGAATTGCTGACACCAGTTTCAGGATCAATCGACTTGGACATCTTCTTGCCGTTCATCAAAAGCATATTCGTGTGCAACCAATAGTTAGCTGGCTGGCATCCACAAGCACCAAAATTTTGCGCAATTTCATTTTCGTGGTGTGGAAATTTCAAATCATTTCCACCACCGTGTATATCGAAAGTTTGACCTAGATATTTTGTACTCATCGCGGAGCACTCTAAGTGCCATCCAGGAAAACCTACAGACCATGGTGAATTCCACCGCATGATGTGACTCTCATCTGCCTTAATCCATATTGCAAAGTCAGCAGGATTATTTTTCTCATCTTGCTTATTGAGATCTCTAGTCTCCACCATCAAGTCATCTAAGATCCGCCCTGATAATTGCCCATAGACTTCTTTGTCTTTTGCAAATTTGATTGTGTCAAAATAAATAGATCCATTCTTTTCATAGCCATAACCATTATCGATGATGGCTTGTACCATTTCTATTTGTTCTATAATATGTCCTGTAGCACGAGGTTCGATGCTAGGCGCCTCTACATTAAAAATGCGCATCATATCATGAAAGCCAATGGTGTAGCGCTGCACTACTTCCATCGGCTCTAGCTGCTCGAGTCGAGCCTTCTTAGAAATCTTATCTTCAGCACCGGTATCAGCATCCCCTTCTAAGTGCCCAACATCTGTGATGTTACGCACATACCTCACCTTATAGCCAACATATTTCAGATAACGGTATATCACATCGAAGCTCACAAAGGTTCGACAATTTCCCAGATGCACATCGCTATATACAGTAGGGCCACATACATACATACCCACATATCCGTCTATAAGCGGCTTGAATGTTTCCTTCTTACTACTGAGGGTATTGTATATAACTAGATCTTTATTCATAGGTACAAAAGTAGTTTATTTTATAAATAAATGAGGCTTATAAGACACGCTGTAAAAGGCTAATACTAATTTGCATTCAAGTCAAAATGACTAATGATCGGATAGTGATCAGAAATTTCTATAGGCAAACATTCATAACTGTTAAATTGGATATCCTTACTGCCTAGTATATAGTCTATACGTAGTCCAGGGATAGAACCCGCATAGGTCACTCCGATTCCATTACCTCTCTTTTTAAATGCATCAGTGTACCTCTTGGCTAATTGTCTGTAGGTATAAGACATCGGTGTATCATTGAAGTCGCCTACCACCAAAGTAGGGTAGGGAGAAGCATCGATAAATGTCTTTGCATCCAAAGCTTGTGTTGTACGAATCTTACTGGCACGTTTTATTTTGCCGATGACTGATTTCATGTCAGACCAAGTTTTTCGTTCTCGTAGATCAGGGTGATTGACCAAATCTTTGGTTTGCGAACTTACCATATTTGATTGTAGGTGCATGTTCACGACACGAACATTTTTGTCCTTGACGACGAGATCAGCCCAGACGACACGATTGCTGGTATCTTCATATTGAATACTCCCTTTGTCGATGATATCAAAGTCGCTGAGAATAAGTGTAGAGTTTATTCGCTGAAAATTTTCATAGCCCAGTTTTTCAATATAAAATTTAGTGTGAGCAGACTCCTGTAAGCAAAGTATGTCAGGTTTGTTCTGTTCTTTAATCATGGCACTAAACTGCTTGCGATACTCTTCTCCAGTCATACCACTAGGAAGAGAATAACCGCCGCCTGTATTAAAAGTCATTATGCTAATATCATCCGAAGTACTACGATCAAATGAAAAAGACAGGTAGGATCCAATGTGCTGCAATCCACACAAGACGGCAAATAAAGATAGCAACCAAATTTTACTTTTTAATAGAGCCCAAAAAAGCATAAAAATTATATTACCTAAAAGAAGCCAAAAGTAAGAGGTGGCGAAGAATGGAAAGACCCATGCTTTGGTAGGGTTCACATAAGGCGCAAAGTAGCTGAGAATCGTCGCTAGAAAAAGCACAACATTGGTAATGATAAAGATCTTTTTGATGGCCTTCACAGCGGTTTATTATAGGCTTACTTCTTACTCTCTTCAGCTAAAAAATCTTTTTCAGCCTTGGTCAAAGAGTCATATCCCTTTAATTTTATCTTATCCAGGATGGCGTCCAGTTTATCTTGAGCAGTTTCACGCTGATCACTGACGGCGTGTGCTTTTTGATTTCTCTTGAGGGTAGATCCTTTCGGGTTTTTGTAAGCAACTTTCAATTTCTTCTTGTCGAAGAATCCTGTAACACTTTTAAAAAAGTTGTTGACGGGAATGGAAAAATCTTTTCCTTTTTGCAAATTACTAATGAATAGATAGCCCATAAAAGCACCTCCCAAGTGAGCTATATGCCCTCCCGAGTTGGTAGCCCCTGGCGTAGCTTGCACCAAGTCCAGAACTATTGCCGCTAGTGCGATCCACTTCAACTTTACATCTCCCAAAAACAACAATCGCATCTCATACTCTGGTGCGACCATGGCTGCACTAATCACGATGCCCATTACCGCTGCAGAGGCTCCAAGTGCAGGACTACCTATGCCCCAAGCAGTTAATAAATTAAATGAGAGCATATAAAACAACGCGCCCATCAAACCACCCAAAATATAGAGCGGCAGAATTTTTTTATCACCGATCATATCTCCTAGTATATTACCAAACCAATAGAGGAAAAGCATATTGAAAAGAATGTGAAGAAAGCCCTCGTGGACAAACATATGGGTAATGATTACCCATATATGGGTAAGTGTATATAACGGGCTGCCCGCTAATGCTATCCAGTCAATAAAGATATCATAGTATTGACCTGCTGCATCGGTACTTCCTGTAGCCACCACAATACCAATCCAGACCAACTTGATAAGTAGGAATACAGCCACATTGGCAATAACCAACTTAGTGACCATGGTACCAGTCTCTGCTTTATACTTTATGTCTTTCCAGATGGAGTCGAACATCTTATATTTTGATTATGAATCTGCTAAGGTTTACCTGATTTTTTAACGTTAGAATAAGTATATATGTTTTCGTTTCGAAGCTGCACTTATCTGAATCTTTTGACATCAAAATACCCCCACATCACCATGAGCACAAATCCACAAAGTGCTCCTCCAAGGTGGGCAAAGTGTGCAATACCAGTAGAAAACCCTCCTACACCACTAAAAAGATCGAATAAAATCAGTGCCCCCATTAGAAATTTAGCCTTTATGGGGATCGGAGGAAAGAGTAGCATCAGCTTGGTATTCGGAAACAAGATGGCAAAGGCGATAAAAATCCCCATGATGGCTCCAGATGCTCCCACCACTGGTACTGCTCCAATAAACCCAACATAGGACAATAGCATATGTAGTCCCATCGCGGAAAATCCACAAGCGAGATAGAAAATCAGAAAGCGCTCCTTGCCGAATACCTGCTCTATATGCGGCCCTAAAAAGTACAGACCCATCATATTGAATAATAAGTGAGTGAAACTGTGCGGAGAATGCATGAACATATGCGTCACCAATTGCACGGGGGCAAATTCCTGCTCCGTACCCCAAGGCATATGTAAAATAGAATACACCTGGTACTGTGGAAAAAGGAATACAAACACGACATATACAATCACATTGATGATAATGAGGTGTTTTACTACATCTGTTATTCTAAGCATATAATATATAAACAGTTAAAAGGCAAAAAGGACTGTGCAATTTTGTGATAAATCAACAATTGCCCAAATATATTCGACATATACAACAAAATAGGTAAAGAAATAGTGGAATTACTTTCGCTCTATCCTTGTGCAATACAAAAAAAGAACATATTTTTGCCCCGCTTACAAGAGCTGGTATGGTGCCTTAGCTCAGTTGGTAGAGCAATGGACTGAAAATCCATGTGTCCCTGGTTCGATTCCTGGAGGCACCACAAAAAAGACCTTTCGATTTGTTTCGAAGGGTCTTTTTACTTTTATGCGAACATTATCAAAACCTATTTTTTTTGTACAAGAGATCGGAATCATGCGAAAGGAAGTGAGCAGTCACACGAATAGGAGCATGGTGTAGGAGGATTTCGTGGGACCGTAGCGGACGCGGAGTGATGCAGAGCTCGGTGCCGATCCGCTTCCGTCAAGGATATCTGCACGACACTGACATCGGCATGGCTCCATATCCTCTTTATATTCTATAGACCTGAGTCATTTAGTTGGAGTCGTTTGACAATTATGATTTGGGCGTGCCCCTAGATACGCCTCCTCCTGGGAGGCCTATCTAGGGTCGGGCTCGTCGGGAGTCCGCTTCGCTCCCGTGCTGCGCACTCACGAATTTTCGTGATCCCTATGATCCCTCACGCGGATTTATTCTCCATATGAAAAGAAAGTGAAGCGACCAAAATCTGCATACATGTAGTCCCTAACTCAGCATTTTTAAACTAAAAATTTCTAAATTCTACAATTCAACGTGCGAATAGTCAGATCTTATTGTCAACCGAGGAAGGCTTAAAAATCAACCCCAAATACTTGTAACTCCAAGGAATAAAAGTATTAAAAGAAGCGCGAATCCAACTATAATGCCTAAGTATATAATCCCAAAAACAAGACCCATGATCGCCATGATTCTGCCTCCATATGTGGTGGGATCATTTTTTGCTCTCTTAGAGGCTATGCTCCCAAAGATAATGGCTAAAATAGCGGAGAGAATGCCTATCACTATAAGCGCTACACCAAAAAATCCAAGAAAACTTGCAATGCCTAGAAGCATGGCAGCAGTAGCCATGCCTTTCTTTTCACCTCCTTCAATCTTTTCTTTCTTGCTCTTTTTTCGAGCTTTTTTTATAGCTGACTTTACGAATATTTTTTCAAGGAAATTAAGCTTTCCACCTTTTGCATTTTCCAATTCCTGAATTATTGTTTCTTTATTCAGCTCTATGAGTTGCTCGGATTTTGGTGGAGTCGGTTTGACAGCATAAGTAGAAAAAGGAATTGCAAACAGGCATACAAATAGAAGGGTGTAAATTTTGATGGATTGCTTGGTCATACTAGGAGTGTTTAGTAACTATAACGATAAGATGGGATAGAATGTGAATAAAATAGGATTACAATATGGACAAGAAAGTATTTGTGCGTGACACGCTCTTGTCAATCCTGTAATCACATCAATCCTGTTCTAACAAAATAAAAAAATCCAAGCCCTCATCAGAGAACTTGGATTTTTTTCATCAAAATATTTTTTCAGACTACTTTTTGAGCAGGCTATTGTACTTCGCATCATTGTTAAGCAGGCTGATCGCATCTTTAATCTCAACATCATTACGTAGACCCATCTTGATTTTCCCTTGCTCGTAGAAAAAACGACTTGCAATTTCCTTCTCGATCAAGCTTGTAATTCTGTCTTCGTACTTCGTGATATCTTTGATTTTCACATCGTTAATTTTGCTAGCCGCATTTTTAAGGTCCGCTGAAATTTCGAAGTTCTCTTCTTGTGCTTTCATCAAAAGCTTATTCAACATTTTTTCACTTTCACTCTCGTAGCTATAATCTCTTTTTTCTAAGAAAGAGATAAACTTGTTGAAGTCATTGAATTTGTAATCTTCGATAGAAATCGTTTCGTCCATGGATGCGATATACTCATTCACGAAAGAGAATATAAGATACTTACTATTAAGGCTCTTGACCACTCTCAGCTCTTCATTCTCTCCAACAGTTTCGTCTGGCTTCACACCACCACCATCAAGTACTTGCCTACCATTACGAGTTTTGAATGGTGTACGCTCATTGTCAGGTATGTCAAGTGGCTCACCGCCATCATACTTTACAGACTGGATACATCTACCAGATGGTATATAGTACTTAGCAGTAGTTAATTTAACTTTAGAGTTATACCCTACATCTCTTGTATTCTGTACGAGACCCTTTCCATAAGAACGTTGTCCTAAAAGCACGCCTCTATCTAAATCTTGCAATACACCTGATACAATCTCAGAAGCAGAAGCCGACCCATGATCAATCAATACTACTAATGGAATTTCTTCATCTACAGGCTTATTCAAAGTTTTGAATGATCTATCCCAATCTTTCACTTTACCACGAGTCGTTACAACCAATTCATTTTTTGGAATAAACACATTACTCACATCTACTGCTTCCGTAAGTAGACCACCACCGTTGCCTCTCAAGTCAAACACCACACCCTTTAGGTTTGGATTTTCTTCTTTCAATTTCTTTACTGCTGCACCTACATTCTTACCTGCATTTCTAGTGAAAGTAGTCAAGGCTACATATCCGATGTCACCATCGAGCATACCAGAGTAAGGCACGTTAGGTACATTCACTTCATCACGCACAAGTGTGATTTTTCTTGGCTTAGTTTCTCCAAATCGTTGGATGGTTAGCATGACTTCTGTCCCAGGATATCCTTTCAAAATATCAATTACATCTTGAGTAGATTTTCCAGCAGTAGACTTACCATCTACGGCTTGGATGATATCACCTGCCTTCAGACCTGCCTTTTGAGCTGGCTGACCTTCCCAAGGTTCTGTGATCAAAATTTGACCATCCACCTTACGGAAGAGTGCGCCGATCCCGTTGTACTTTCCTTCGGTAATATATCTAAAACCTTCTATCTCTGATTCTGAGATGTAGTTGGTATAAGGATCAAGCGACTCCAACATAGCATCTACGCCTATGCGCATCAGCTTTGCAGGATCGATATCATCTACATAGTAGGTGTTGATCTCTTTATAAAGGTTGGTGAAAATTTCTATGTTCTTGGAAATCTCGAAATACTTTTCGTGATTCGGTGGTGAGTCGACGGATGCACTGGTAAAGAAGGCTACCATTACTAATCCCAACATTTTCCCATTTATGTTCTTGATCCACATAAGTTTGTACTTTATACTTTTTCTGACTTGAAATGCGCTAAAAAACTATCCTGGGGAGATAAGTTCAACTCTTTTAGCAATTTTACTATGTGGGAGGTATTTCCCTTTATATACAAAAAATGATGCCAAAAGCCTCCGCAATCATTAGGTCAGTATTCTGCCTACACCCCAAATATTATTTATCCTAATCTGTAATTCGTTAAGCTTATACTGCATTAACGCTCTATTTCCGCAAGATAACATTATCTCTAGTAACCTAAATATTAATGCTTTGTTAAATTGTGGTTTCATGACCAATGTAGACGAATAGGGGAGATTCGGTTCTTATTTATTTTTTTGTGCTATATATAATGCTGTATTTAATTTAACAGAGTCAAAAATTTAGTGGTAAACCGTTAGTTGGAAAACATATACAGTTTTGCACTCCCAGAAAGAGTCGGTCCATAATTCCTTTATTCTTTACCTTTAGGAAAATCTAAAATAGCTTATGCATAGATACCTCATAACCCTCCTCTTTTTCTGCCTACCTGTACTTCTGTTAGCGCAAAATATAAAAACCATCAGTACCCCCTTCGAGCTAAACAACAACCATACTGCGACTTATGACGAAGCTATCGGCTTTTATGAAAAATTAGCCAGCAGCTCCTCACTAGTCAGCATGTATGAAGAAGGGCTTACCGATTCAGGCAAACCATTGCACACAGTTATCATTTCAACATCTCCATACAAAAACAGAAGTGAGGTGCAACTGGACGACAAAGCGGTACTGCTGATCAACAATGCCATCCATGCAGGTGAACCTTGCGGCGTAGATGCATCTATGATGCTTGCGAGGGAATTAGCGACTACACATAAAGATTTGCTTAAAGAGGTAGTTGTAGTTATCATTCCATTCTATAATATAGGAGGCGTACTCAATCGCAACAGCACGACTCGCGCCAATCAAAACGGACCAGAAAGATATGGCTTCAGAGGCAATGCGCGCAACTACGATCTGAATCGAGACTTCATCAAATGCGACACCGAAAATGCACGTTCCTTTGCTCGCTTGTATCATAAATGGAGACCAGATGTCTTTGTAGACAATCATACTTCCAATGGAGCAGACTATCAATACACTTTGACTTTGATCCCAACACTATCTGCAAAGCTGGCCACTCCGATGCAAAAGTATATAGATGATACATTACTTCCAGACCTGTATGCAAAAATGAGCAAGACCCCTTACGAAATGACACCTTATGTATATGCGCGTACGACACCTGACGAAGGGATATTAGCATTTCCAGATTCACCACGATATTCTAGTGGCTATGCTTCCTTGCATTATGCATTTTCTTTTATGCCTGAGACCCATATGTTGAAACCCTTTGCAGATCGCGTCAAGAGTACCCATACATTTCTTCATGCGATGTTGGAGCATATCCAAAAAAATAAAACTGCGATACAGACTGCACGAAGCGAAGCACAAAAGACCATACTAGCAGATCAGAAATTAGGCATAGACTGGGCTTTGGATAAGTCACGTCACGATTCCATTTTATTCAAAGGCTACACGCCAGAGAGAATTCCAAGTAAGGTCACAGGAGGAGACCGCCTTTATTATAACCACGACAAACCCTTCACGAAAAAAATTCCTTATTACCGATACTACAAAGCGAGTACAGAAGTCGACATACCAATTGCTTATATCATTCCTCAGTCTTATCGAAACCTGGTAGACTTGATGCAGCTGCACGGCGTCGAAGTAGAAACTTTGCAAGAAGATAAAGCAATAGACATCGAGCAATACAAGATCCTAAATTTTGCAACCACACCAAGTGCCTACGAAGGTCATTTTCTACATAGCAAAGTAGTGGTAGAAAAATCCCCCACACGAGTCCAATACAAAAAAGGAGATTTCATGATTTCTACAAATCAAGAAGCGATACAATATATAGTACACGTCCTAGAACCAGAGGCAAAGGATTCTTTCTTTGCTTGGAATTACTTTGACAGTATCCTTCAACAGAAGGAACACTTTTCTGCTTATGTGTTTGAGGACGAAGCTTGGGAACTTTTACAGACGAATCCCGAGCTAAAAAGTGCCTTTGAGCAAAAGAAGGCAAATGATATAGAGTTTGCGAAAGATAGCTATGCGCAGCTTGATTTTATCTATCATCAATCATCGCATTATGAAAAAACGCATCGGGTGTATCCAGTAGGAAGACTTATTAGATAGATTTTTTTGTAAAACAGTAAATTAGCCAATTCAAAAAAATTGGATCATCATTATTTCTGGACGTTTTTTTACATAAGTTAACTCTATTCTTTTTATCACGCCTTTTGTTCTAAAGTGAGGAATCACCTTTCTTATCGGATAAATATCAGAGGTGTCTTCAAGATCAATATGGTCGAATATTTCTAAATTGATATTTATTTCATGTAAAAAATATTTCCATTTTTCGGGCACGCTCCCAGGCAGAAACAATGCTTTGACAAAGCTTGCATCCTTGCCAATAAGACATTCCTTATTTTGAATAAACGCTTCCAAAAATTTCGAAAATTTTGGATGTCCATATGTTCCATTTGCAAGTTCTATTTTCTCATTTATATAAAATCGTCTAAACCCCCTGTCGCTTGATTTCTCTTTTTCCCTTTTTATAGTATTACTTAGATAGGTGAAGTATTCTTCGCATTCATTTTTGTTTTCTATGCTTGACTTTGTACTTGCGCAACTACTCAACAGAAGTAAGCTTATTATAAACATCGAACTTGTTTTTATCATTGTTTAACTACTTTAACTGTTTTGATAGAAGTTTCATCTTGTAATTTAATGAAATAGATTCCGCTTGGCAAGTGCGTAAACGGATCTATTCTAAGTCTATTGCCTCCTTGTAAGCTGGGGATTTTATACATAGAACTAACAATATTACCCGAAAGATTATACACCGAAACATGGATGTTTGTATGATGTTCTATTGAATAATTAATATCTACATAAGAATTTATTGGGTTGGGGCTTACTTCAATGGATTTTATATTTTCGATTTGAGCAACAGGATCAATAAGGCATCCACCTGCAACACAAATAGGCTTAAAGAATCTTGCGTACAATATTAGCCGAGCAGTATTTCTTATCAAAAGTAAATGGCGAGGTCTGTCAATTACTGAAATTTGAGAAAAATTAGCCCTATA
>Ga0114957_1004295_pt1 | contig 12365 bp, 9 predicted proteins | sample BantaG_FD_87175 | JGI IMG/M metagenome (GOLD analysis project Ga0114957, IMG submission 87175) | Marine algal microbial communities from Bantry Bay, Ireland - BantryBay_4 metaG | ecosystem: Host-associated > Algae > Red algae > Unclassified | place: Bantry Bay, Ireland | collected 2014-11-21 | reverse complement strand
ATTTTTTTGTCAGTTTTTTCAAAAAAATCATTGCATAGCCTTTGTTACGGAATTATTTTTTTGGGAAAAATGGCGAAAAAATAAACCGTCAAAAACTGCATCTATTATTTTTCTATTCCTTAATATAACTGTTAGTTAAATTATCAATATAAATCCAATGCCTTTCAATTTTTAATATTGAAAGGCTTTTTTAAATAAAAAACTATAACGTAGTCTATCGTGTTTTGAATAAAAATTTTTAAATTAACTAAACACAAAGTTTTCAATCAATTCAAAATTAAATTTAATAATGAACACAAAAATTTTTTATATCGTATTTTCCACTTTTATAATTAGCACCTTCTTTGTTGCATGTGCTAATAAAAAACAGACTTTTTCTACAAAAGGAGAAGTTACCCAAACAGCAAAAAATGCTGAACGCACTTATTCTATCCTTGCGCAAGATTTGTTGAATGCCATCAAAAGAAAAAAATCAACCGACGCTATCGTAGATAAATTAGCAAAAGCAGACCGTGAAAAATTAAATAACGAACTTGATTCTGATGCTAAAAAAATGGCGTTTTGGGTAAATATCTACAACGCTTATATAATGGTGACTTTATATAAAAATCCAAAATTATATGATGACCGTGGTTCATTTTTTAAAAAAGAACAAATCACTATCGCAGGTCATACGATGAGTTTCGATAAAATTGAACATGGTATCATTCGTAGCTCTACTAAAAAATTATCAAAAGGATATTTACCAAAAATGTTTCCAGGAAGTTTTGAAAAAGAATTCCGATTAAGTAATCGAGATGGAAGAATCCATTTTGTTTTAAACTGTGGTGCCAAGGATTGTCCGCCTGTATATATTTATGATGCTAAGACGTTGAATAAAGATTTTGATAAAGTTGCCAGTAATTTTTTACATCGAATAACGGAGATAGACAATAATGAAAAAACTATTAAAACGACTCCCCTATTCCAATGGTTTACAGGAGATTTTGGAGTAGGAAAAAAGGGCGTAAAAAATATGCTGGAAAAATATAATGTAATTTCAGAAGCAAATAAAGACTACAAAATAAAATATAAAGGATATGATTGGACTTTAGATTTAGGAAATTTTGGGGAAGAAATTTTGAGTAAAAAATAGGATAATTAATCTGTTCATTGGTTAACTAGGCTAACTTGGATGATTATTGACTAGTCAATCATAAATAATACCTACCTTTCATGGTTGGTATTTTTTTTTCATAAAATACTTCTTTACTTTCGTAAAAGTATTGTTTTTATAAAATCAAAATTTCCAAAAAAAATCTCTGCATAAAATTAGTAAAAAAACTTTTCCAAAAAAAGAATAAAAAATGTCAGCAGTAAAATACAAAGATCTTAAGTCTCCAGAAAAACTAATGAAGTTTGAAGAACTTAAAGACCGCCAACCTGAACATGCCCTTGTCGAAAATACCGACCTCGTTATCGTTAGATATGATAAAGAGGTTTCCGTTTTTTATGGGCGATGTTTGCATCGTGGTGCATTGATGTCGGATGGGTTTGTAGATGATAATGATAACCTAATTTGCGGTTTACATTTTTGGGATTACAGACTTGATACAGGAGTGAGTGCCTATGACAATAGCGAGGCGTTGAACAAGTTCAAAGCTGTTATTTACAGAGGTTCGGTTTATGTTGATCGTGCGGAAGTGGTTGCCTACGAAGAGTTGCATCCACAACCATTTAAGCGAGATGAATATTTAGGAGAGTACGCTGACACTAATCCACAGGACACCGAGCCGTATAGTGGTTTAATAAAAAAACTTTCCAAAAATGGTTTAGAAAAAATAGGACATCATGGTCCTATGGCTGCCATGGGTGTTGATAGAAATCAGTTACCAAAATGGGAAAATATACAGTTCCTTCCTGCTCAACTTTCTCGCCGTCCGCTGATGGATGCTGATGAGGTAAAAACAAAAATCATCATTGGAAAAAAGGCAAAAAAGCCTTTGGTTTTAGACAAACCTTTTTTTGTTTCAGATATGTCTTTTGGCTCGTTATCCAAAGAAGCAAAAATCGCTTTGGCTACGGGTGCGGAGATGTCGGGTACTGGAATTTGCTCGGGCGAAGGTGGAATGTTACCAGAGGAGCAAGAGGCATGTAGTAAATATTTTTATGAGTTGGCTTCGGCTAAGTTTGGTTTCTCTTGGGACAAATTAGAAAAAGTTCAAGCCTTTCACTTCAAAGGTGGTCAAGGTGCAAAAACAGGTACGGGTGGACATTTACCTGCCAAAAAAGTAACTAAAGATATTGCCGAAGTTAGAGAAATGAACGAGGGTGAAGATGCTATTTCTCCTGCTGCTTTTCCTGATTTAAAAACCGTAAAGGACTTTAAAAAATTTGCTAAAAAAGTGCGAAAAGTGACTGGAGGTATTCCTGTTGGTTTTAAAATTGCCGCTTCTAGAATCGAAGAAGATATTGATTTTGCTTTGGCGGTCGGAGTGGATTATATTATTTTGGATGGACGAGGTGGTGGAACGGGAGCTGCTCCAAAAATCCTGAGAGACCATATTAATGTACCCACAATCCCTGCATTGGCAAGGGCTAGAAAACATTTGGATGCTAAAAAAGCAACTGATGTAACCCTTATTATCACAGGTGGATTAAGGGTAGCCGAAGATTTTGCCAAGGCGATGATGTTGGGTGCCGATGCTGTTGCCGTTGCCAATTCTGCTTTGCAGGCAATCGGTTGTCTGGGAATGCGAGCTTGTCATACTGATAATTGTCCAGTAGGAATCGCGACTCAAAAACCAGGGTTACGAAGAAGATTGGAAATTGAAAAATCTGCAAAACAATTGCACAACTTTTTTGAAGCATCCAATGATTTGCTCAAGGTGGTATCGAGAGCTTGTGGTCATGATGATGTTGCTAAATTTAATCAAAGTGACTTGAGTACTTTTGATTATGACTTGCATCGATTGACGGGAATTGGATATGCTGGAGTTTTGGGGAGATAAAGACTTTAATCAAAATCAAAATGTCAATCAAAATCAAAAATCGAATACTGTGTTTTCACCGTTTTTAATTTTTGATTTTGATTGACATTTTGATTTTGATTTATTAACCTATTTTAGCTCTTTGGGAAGCAGTATTTTTGGTAAAATAGTGGATTGAAAACCTGACTGAATCGCTCCCCACCATTGAGCAAAAAGTCCTTTGTTTTTGTTTCTTAAAAAGTAGATTTTTCCCTCTTTAAAATTTCCTTCACTCTTTTTATTACTTTTTTGAATCGCTAATTTATTGATGACTTTGGATAGGAATTTTTTCACCTTTATCTTTTTTTCTCTTAACAACTCTACTTCTAAGTTTTCGTATTGAAAATTCATTGTTCCAGTTGAAACTTCTTGATTACCTTTGACTTGCATGGTTAAACTTTTCAAATCTCCAGATTTCACTCTTGCCTTTGTCCCAAATTCTAATACATCATTCATCACCAACAAATTCATTTTATCTAAAGTGGCTTTAAATTCATAACCATATTGAGGATCGTTTAGATTACATTTAATTTGAGTTTCTAATTTTTCTTCTCCCATAAATAAGGTCTGGACATCCGCTATGATCTTTGGATTGGTTTTAATCTGTTCTTCGATATTGGAAATGTGATAGACACTCGCATAGATTTTTTCAAAATCAACATGAGCCATCTTTTCTTTTTCTACATTTTCAATATCGATACTAATTCCATTGTTTTTCAATTCTACTTTTTCGATATGAACAGGTAATTTTGCCTTGATTAATTTCTCGTGTAAAAATGCTTTATAACAAGATTCACACGGTTTTCTTTTTTTCTTAACAAAAACATCTAAATTGGAATTATCAAGCGTTAGGTTTTTCAAAAAAACGCCTTCTCCTGCTATCAATTTTTGATAATCTAAATCTGAACCTACGATGGATTTAGCTTTAAAATGTAGGCGTTCTTTTTTGTCTTTAGTATTTGTACGTTCTCTATCATAAAACTTTTTATAAATTAAATCCTTGATTTCAAAATCTTTCTCCTCCATATTGGATTGCATTTTACCACTTTCCAAATAATGATTTCCACCGTAAGGAATCCATTTTCCATTTTCGAATGACATTTCAAATCCTTGATATGTCAACGCTTTTTGAATATCTTCAAAGTCGTATTTGAGTTGATTAAAATGAAGGCGAAGGTCTCCTAACTTAATTTTAAATTTTTCTTTTTGATCAAAATTAATATTGACTTTTTCGAGAAATATATCGTCAATGTAAATTGATTTTAATTGCGGTTCTTTTTTTGTTTTAGCTTCAGTTTCTTCTGATTCATCCATGGCTCCATTAATATTGCCCTGTACGTTTCCTACGCTTAACACTCTGACTTTCAACTGATTATGAACCAATAACTGCCACCAACTAATTCCCTTCAACTGAATCGTCTTACACGCCAAACTAGAGGAATCCATAGAAGCCCCATTCCATTGATAAGTTAAATTTCCTAAACTAGCTTTCCGTAGTAATATATTTACATTTATTTTTTCACATTCCAAACCTGCTATTTCAGCGATCTTTTCTTCAATTTTTATTTTCCCAAAATAAGATATAAATGTAGTCAGCACCAATAACAAAATACCCACCTTAAGAACAGTCTTAAGACGGTTATTTTGTTTTTTCGAAAAATTAAAAGTAGAAAATTGCATAGGATTATTTGAACTAAAAAGGATGACTTGTTGATATGTTCAATGAATTAACCAATCACTTCCCCTGAAGCATTGAATTCCACATCTTTCTTTTCCCCATCTATTTTAAATTTCCCAACATACTCTAAAGTTTAAATTTCTTTTGCAACTATTCAGCAAAGCTGAATCTTGTATATTTTTCAACGCGGAGACGCAGAGCCGCAGAGAATTTTTCTTCGAAAAATTTAAAAAACTCTGCGTCTCCCCATCTCTGCTTTGAAAATAAATTGCTTTAGCCAATACTGAATAGTTACCTTATTTCCTAAAAAAAAACGAGGCATTTCAAAATCATCAATGATAATTAAAATTGCCTCGTTTGGGGATTTAAGGGGGATGTCAAGTGATGTTAAAATAGTGTTTCTAAAAAATGTAATAAGTGATCTGTGTTTTTAAAAATAAGTGTTTCTGTAAAACGTGTATTAAATTATATGTTCAAAAAGGGGATAAAAGAAAACGGTTTTTGGAATAAATTAATTAAAGGGATTTGATATGTTCAGGGATAATAATTTTAAAAAATCTCACGAAAAAAATATTTATTATGCTGCTCTTAAATTTTCGATGTTTACGTAACGTTTAGTTACCATGCTTTTCAATTTCTTTCTAGCGTAGAAAATCCGACTTTTTACCGTTCCCATTGGGATGTCTAATTTTTCAGAAATTTCATCGTACTGAAATCCTTCTACATACATATTGAAAGGAACTTTATAATCGTCCGTTAAGTTATTTACCATTCCTCCCAATTCTTTCATCATAATGATTGAATATGCATTTCCTTCCATACTCTTATTTTCTACCATATAGTTAAAATCCTCAACTGGTTGAATTACTCTTTTTCTTGTTTTTGCTTTTCTATAATGATTGATATAAGAATTATACATTACCGTAGTTGACCATGATTTAAAATTTGTTCCTTTCTCGAATCTATCTCTCTTGTCAAAACATCTCATCAATGTCTCTTGCATCAAATCTTTTGCATTTTCTTTATTTCGAGTTAATCTCATTGCAAATCCAAAAAGTAAAGATTCAATTTTATTTACGTTGCTATTAAATTCTAAAGTTGTCATTATTGTTATGTTTTAAAGGTTCTAAGAAAAATAAGGGTTCCAAGGTGAATATTGAGCAAAATGCCCAACTCCACTAATTCCAATGAAAAGCTGAATGAATGATTTGGCGATTATGCCGCCACGGGAATCATTTGGATCACACGTGATTCATGATTCGTGTGAATAAATGAAAAGTATTTTTTAGTGATTTTAAAATCCATAAAGTTCATGATGTCTATCTCATCTAGGAACTGTTGGATTAATTCATCGGATATTGTTTCGTATTTAGAAAGTTTAAGGTTTTGTGCAATTCGAGTTTTCAGTTCCTCAGCAATAGTTATCATTTTTGATTGATTCACTAGGAACTCCTCTGCTTGCATTCTTATATATACATCAAAATGGTCTTCTGAAATTTGGAAAAGTTGAATGTGTCGTTTTTCCATATTCTTTAATGAACGACTTACTAATCCAACCAAAACATTTAATGTACTTACTTGCTCTCCTCTTTGAATACTTAAGTTACTTTGTGTTTTTAAAATTGAATTTGTCATAATGTGTGTGTTTAAAGTATATTTGATAAAGTGTTTTATTTTAATTTATGAGGACATTGATTATTTAATTTAGTAATGTTTTTCAACGTCGTACACCAACCTAACAATCAAACAGCGTGCCAAAGTTATAAGTAACTGATAATCAGCAACTTATGGAGGTTTCAGAAAAACACACCTTTCTGAAATATCAGAAAAATGATGAAATTTCATCATTTTTTTTGTATATTTGTCTATTGCTTTGTTTAATCTTTACTATTTCAACGTTAAACAAAACTAATTTTATTTAGTATGCTAAAAAAGATTGTGGATTTAAGATTATGGATTATGGATGTCGAATAATTGTGAATATATAGGTGTATCAACACGATTTTCGAAATCTATAATCCATAATCTTTTAGTCTTTTTAAGAGCCCATTTTGCTAACTTTTTAATACAATAATTATGAAGACCTTCGATGCAGACAGCAATCGAACCTTAGCTACCATGTGCGATGCTGCAGAAGTCAGTTCCAATGGTGTGATGTGGTTACAGTCTGATGGGCGTATTATGGGAATTAATAGTACACTCCTCGATGAATTAAAATATAGTCCCCCTGATACCATCCCCAAAACTATATTTGAAGTCAATCCAAGTATGTCTTTGCTGTCCTGGAGAAGAACGTGGAAGAAAATTTCCGCAGAAACCAAAATCAGCATAGAATCAGAACATATCACCGCAGACGAGACCATTTATCCTATTAAAATGAGTGCTACTTTGGTCAAAGTAGAAGAGATAGACTACGCAATGGTCGTTACTGAGAACTTGATAGCAGCCAACCGTTATGAAGATTTGCTAGCATTCACCACTAAAATCTCAGGAATGGGAAGCTGGGAGTGGGATCTGATGAGTAAAGAGCTTTTTTTCAATGAAGTGATGTATGAATTATTGGAAATACCAGTTAACTCACCTATTGAAGAAAATACCTTAAAAGACTTTATCGCTAATGGTCTCTCCGCTGAAGACTTAAAAATCTATGGTCAAAAACTCGAAGCAGCCGCTACTCAAGGAACCCCATTTGAGTTTGATTTTTCCTTTGAAACTAATGGAAAATATAAAAATTACCACCTCAATGCCCATCCTGTTATATTTGAAGACCAACCAATAAAAATGTATGGAACGCTACAAAACGTAGCAAATATTTCGAAACGTACCGACGATATGTATTTTACCAAATATTGTATGGATAACGCTCGGGATATGATTTATTGGGTTGATCGTAAAAATAACATCACTTATGCTAATCAAACTGCTTTGGATAGGTTGGGCTACTCAGAGGAAGAAATGCTCAAAAAGAAACTGACCGAGATAACTTTAACTAAAGGACTTGATAATCAGGAAATATGGGAAAAATTAAAGGAACGAAAGAGTATGTCCTATGAAAGTACCCATAAAACAAAGGATGGAACACTTATTCCTGTATCCATTGTTGTGAATTATATCAACTTCAGAGGAAAGGAATTTAGTTGTGCATTTATTAGAGATTTAACCAAAAAGAAAAAAAGAGACGATTTACTCAAAATGTCCAAAAGTACGCTTGACCATGCTGTGGACTTGGTTTTTTGGGCAAATGAAGATGGCTCTATCGCTTATTTCAACCAAGCATTTTCTGAGAGATTGGGATATGACCATGAAGAAATCAAAGGAATGAACGTGCTAGACTTTATAAGTGATAGTGATACCAAACGCTATAAAAAAGGATGGGATTTATTGAAAAAAGAAAAATTTTACACCAATGTATACCGAGAAATGAAAACGAAAAGTGGTGAAATTTTCCCTGCTGAAATGACTATCTCAATGATTGATTTAGATGGGAAATATTTTTCTACTACTATCTTAAGAGACATTACGGAGCGAAAAAAATTAAATCAACTTGCGGTCATGTCAAAGCATAGCTTAGACCAATCCATGGATATGGTTTTTTGGGTCAACTCGGATGGAAGCTTTCGATATTTTAACCAATCATTTGTAAAAAAATCAGGATATACTAGGGCAAAAATCGAAAAAACTAAGATTTTCGATTTTTTCCCAGATAGCAATTTAGAGATTTTCCAAAAAGGATGGGAAAAACTAAAAGATGGAGCAAAAATACAAGGATTAGAACGAACACTTCGATTAGCTGACGGTAGTTTATTGCCTTGTGAAATGAACATATCCATGGTACAATTTGAAAAAGAAGAATTTAGTGTAACTGTACTGCGTGATGTTACAGAGAAGAAAAGAAAGGAAAATGAAATCACCTCCCAATTTGAAGAAATAGGGCGACTTCAAGCAGCTACAGCTGCCGAAAACGTTATGCTTAAGGAGGAAATCGACTTAGAATTCAACTTTAGTAATATCATTACTCGTGACCCTAATTACAAGCGAGTACTCCGTCAAGTTGAACAGGTGGCCGATACCAATGCAACTGTTTTAGTCCTTGGAGAAACGGGAACAGGAAAAGAACTTTTAGCTAGAGCCATTCATAAATTAAGTGAACGAGCAGATGAGCCGATGATAAAAGTCAATTGTGGTGCTTTGCCGGAAAACTTGATTGAAAGTGAACTTTTTGGACATGAAAAAGGCTCTTTTACAGGGGCTTACCAGCAGAAAATCGGAAAATTTGAACGTGCGGATAGAGGAACTATTTTTTTGGATGAAATAGGAGAATTACCGCTTGACCTTCAAGCTAAGTTATTAAGAGTCCTACAAGAAGGCGAAATCGAACGAGTAGGTGGTAATAAAACACTCCATATTGATGTAAGAATTATTGCTGCAACTAACCGAAACTTGGAAGACGAGGTGGCAAAAGGGGCTTTTCGAGAGGATTTGTACTACCGATTGAATGTTTTTCCAATCATAAATATCCCTCTACGTGAGCGTCGAGAAGATATTCCTGTATTGGTTAAACATTTTACAGAAAAGTACTCGAAAAAAATAAATAAAGAAATTTCAGAAATATCTGCAACTTCTATGAACAAATTAATGGGGTACGACTTTCTAGGAAATGTAAGGGAACTGGAGAATTTGGTGGAAAGAGCAGTAATCCTTGCAAGAGGTAAAGTCCTTCATTTTGATTTGAATCTTACTAAAAAGTCCTCTAATACTTCTAAGCGGTTTTTGTCTATGGAAGAAATGCAAAAAAAGCACATTATTGATGCGCTTGAAAAAACAAAAGGAAAAGTAAGCGGAAAAAACGGAGCAGCAACACTCTTAGATATGAATGGCAAAACATTAACCTCTAGAATGATAAAATTAGGCATAGATAAGAGAGATTATATAAAGTAAATGACATTATTAAATATCATCATTTTCTGATATTTAATCAAATAAATCACACCTAAAAACCCGCAACCTACTGAATACCAGCACTTTATAAAAACGGAACAATAGTTGATTATTATATATATTGATTATTCAGTCCACTCGAAAATTTACAATTTTGAAAGACTTATTAAAAATAATAACCATGACGGAAGAGATATTTGAAAAAGAGGTCATTGCTAAGCGAAAACCTTCTGTTTTGGTCTTTGGAGCAGAGTGGTCGGGTAACTCTGAGATGATGTCTAGTATGATGGAAAGAGTAAGTAAGGAGTTTGATTCTACTGTTCAATTTTATAAGGTTGATTTGGAATCACAAACTGCAATTTCAAAATTCTTCGGAGTATATACTGTTCCTACTACTATTATGATTAAAGATGGTGAAGTTATCGAATTCATCAAAGGATTTATACCTGCCCGAAAAGTGCGAGAGAAAATAAAACAAATATATCTCGAAGAATAACTACTATTGATATTTATTAAACCTACCTTGCATTATATTAGAAAATAGATCTTATATTTATCATAGGTTTTCACTTTTAGCCCACTTGTTAACCTTTCTTTTTCAAAATCAATCAGAGTCCCATTTTCTGAGAGATTTTATGAATAAAATTAATTACACATTTTAATTTATTCTTATTACTGTTAATCATAGCCCTTTAGCGTCTATTGATTTCACACTTCATTTATAATTTCTCATCAGTTTTATTTTATTGTAACTATTCACAATTGGCTTACGCCAATTTATTTTTTTACGCAGAGACGGAGAGGCGCAGAGAATTTTTCTTCGAAAAATTAAAAAAACTCTGCGTCTCCCCGTCTCTGCGTAAAAAAATAAATAAAATTCAGCTTTGCTGAATAGTTACATTTTATTATAGATAATATGGCTTTATTGCCAGGACATCATTTGTCCTTAACACTCATTTTATTTTATGGGAAAAATATTCCTTTAAAACTTGATGGTTGTACCACCAAAGTAAAACAATTTACAATGTTGACTGAAATTCTTAAAATTCTGATTGTAAGTAAAAGTATCCAAAATGCACAAACCATCAAAGCAGAAATCTTTGAAAAAATACCAAAGTCTATTTTTTCGATAGTTAATGTTAGTAATGAAAACTTTAGTGACAAACTAGGTTGGATGAATTATGACATAGCTATTGCTGACCAATCTAGCAAAAGCCATATAATAAATGACACCATTAATTGCCTGAAACGGAAGTTCCCCCTACTTCCAATTATTCGAATTCAAGAAGAACATAGTAACGGAACAAACGAAACTTCCATCAATACACTTGCAAAACAAAGTCAAACACTTCCAATACAAATTGAAAAATCACTCCTAGTAAATATACAATTAGGAAAAAATAGAACACTAAAAAATGAATTCTCCTACGAGAATAAAAAGTTGATTTTTAAAGCATTGACCTTGCTAGAACAAAGTCAGCATTTTGTGGAGAAAAAATTTATTCAACAGTCCTTGGAGAAATTAAATGAACAACTACATTCTCATAAGTTCTTAGACTTATAATTTAAGGTAATAAACCTTTGTGAGAATGGTCAAAGAGTCCCATTTTTTTGTTGACGAAATTGATTCAACACTCCTTATACATTTTCATCAAAGTAAAACTTCCTTCCCTTTATTGGGACGGGAGTTTTTTTTTTAGTGTTCCTAATAATTTTCCTTAAAATATTTTACCTTTCACAAAAACTTTTTAACCCAATTTTCTTTTTACAAAATGAAATTTAAATAAAAAATGAAAAGCAACTTACTGCAAACTGGAATTTTTATCGCGATACTTATTTTAACTGTTATTGTAGCCTATTTGGTCAATCGTTTTTTTACTCGTCTCATCCGTCGTTCTACCGAGGACATGAAAAATGATCCAACTAATTATCAATTTTTAAAGCACTTTTCTTCAGGTATCATTTATATTATTGGATTGAGTATCGCAATTTATACGGTGCCTAGTTTGCGTACCTTGGCAAGTTCCATGTTAGCAGGTGCAGGTATTTTAGCCGTAGCAGTTGGCTTTGCTTCTCAACAGGCATTGAGTAATATTATAAGTGGTGTATTTATTATTATCTTTAAACCATTTCGAGTCAATGATCGATTGAAAGTCAGAGAATTTAATGGCATGGTCGAAGATATTACATTGCGCCATACAGTCATACGTGATTTGGAAAATAAAAGAATCCTAATTCCTAATGCCGTCTTAAGTGATGAGATTATTGTCAATTCAGATTTCCTAGAAGATAAAATATGTAAATGGATTGTTATGGAAGTCAGTTATGATAGTGATATTGATTTGGCAAAAAAAATAATGGCAGAGGAAGTAGAAAAACATCCCTTTCATATGGACTCCCGAAAACCAGAACAAATTGATGAAGGCGTTCCACCAGTAATAGTAAGAGTTATTCAATTAGGTAATTTTTCCATCCAAATAAGAGCTTGGGCTTGGGCCAAAGATGTAGCAGATGCTTTTGTACTCGGATGTGATTTGAATGAATCTATCAAAAAAAGATTTGATGCAGTAGGGATCGAAATTCCATATCCACATCAAAAAATTATCATTCAAGAACCAATGAAAGATAAAATGTAACTATTCTGTATTGGCTAAAGCCAATTTATTTTTCAACGCAGAGACGGGGAGACGCAGAGTTTTTAAAATTTTTCGAAGAAAAATTCTCTGCGCCTCCGCGTCTCT
>Ga0114957_1004294_pt1 | contig 12366 bp, 9 predicted proteins | sample BantaG_FD_87175 | JGI IMG/M metagenome (GOLD analysis project Ga0114957, IMG submission 87175) | Marine algal microbial communities from Bantry Bay, Ireland - BantryBay_4 metaG | ecosystem: Host-associated > Algae > Red algae > Unclassified | place: Bantry Bay, Ireland | collected 2014-11-21 | reverse complement strand
TTTTTGTCTAGTCAAGGCACAAAAAACGGAGCTACCCCTTAGGGTAGTGAGTATTTTTGTAACGAAGGATAGGCGAAAAATAGACCGTCATAAATGTATGATTAATTGTGTCCAGGCACTTAACTACTGGATGTGATTTATTATTGAACTGTTCCCAATAGTGATTGTCTTTACGAGTCATACTTTGTCTGAACTTATACAAGTTTATCAAATCTTTAAAATCATTTGACCCGTTTTGTGCGCTGTCATCACTATATTAATCATTCCTTTTTCGGGCTGACGATTATGGATCAGTTTTTTTCATTAACGTGCCAAGCTGCTATTTTTTGCCTTTTGTATTTTTTCTAATCGAGTATGTTCTTGTTTGGCACGTACTGTTGCATTTTTTTTATAATTTTTCTTTAATATCATTGGTAATAGTACGAGGTTTTTTTTCTCAAAAGAAGTCAAGAAGATTGGGCTGACAACATCAAGTTTTTTTACTAATTCCATTGCTGATTTAGACACTAATGATTTTCCTGAGATAATGATAAAAGTAGTTGGAAACCAATTCAATTTTTTCTCAAAACATTCTAAATTTTTTGAAGTCAAAAACAGAATTCCTTTCGTGTGTTTTTGAATTATTTGTTTCACATTTTCTAGGATGATGTTATCATCTGAAACTAAAAATAGAATGCTGACGATTTCGTTTCTCATAACAATAAATTTTACATTATTTGGAAAATAATTAAAGTTGCTGAACCGCATCACTTTAAGATTTTTCCTCAATTAAATTTAAACGTATCTTAGGCGACCAATTACTCCTCATCACATTTTCATGAAGGAGCAACCAAGAATCGTGATTTGTTATTGAACCGTTCCTAAAAGAGATAAATTATGGATTTAGAAAAAAGATTACTCTAATATTTTATCGCAAAGATGCTGGAAGTGTAATGATAAGCTTAACTTAAAACCGAATAATTATTAACGTAAGAGGGTATTTTAAGTACTTGGACATAAGCATGAGTGGTTTTGTCGTTTTTCCTACGCTCATCTCTAACTCATAAATGACAACCACCCTTAAGCATTCTATTTTAAAAAAAAATGGCTAGATTTAGGATATTTATGCACTAAATCATTTACCAAAACGATAAATGATAAACCTTCAAAATTTTTTTTATCATGCCTAATATTACTGTATCTTCTTTACCGATTCATCAAGTGGTACAAGATATTGCTCGAGAACTTAATACCAGTTTTCATGAAACTACTAATTTCTATAAAGTTAATATTCCAAGTAAAGTAGGTTATGGTCAGATAAGTGGAATTGATTTTGGGGGAGGTTTTGGGCTATTGAATTACGATTGTTGTTTTCATAAGAAAACAACTATTCGATTCACGCTACAAGAGGTTCATCCTATGAAATTTATTCATTGTAAAGAAGGAAAATTCACCCATACTTTCGAACTAGATAATGAGTTACATGAGGTGGAAACTTATGAAAACATTATTGTCGCTAGTTCGCAAAAAAATGGACATATTTTGGAATTTGAAGCTAGTCAAAAAGTACAAATTTGTAGCATCGAAATTGATAGAAATAAATTCCTTCCAAAATTGGAAAAGCTTAAACCACAAAACACTTCAAAATTGTCTCGGGTGTTAATGGATAATTATTCCAAAGACGAATTCTATTTTAAAGGGTATTACAGTTTGGTTATACATAATATTATTACTGACCTTCTGGAAGGTAGGGAAACGGAATTGGCTGATTTATTTTTTAAAGAAGGAAAGAGCTATGAGATGTTGGCATTGCAATGGGATCAGTTTTATATTGATAAATCAAAATTAGCTTTGAATAGAAAAATCAGTTTAAATGATTTTAATCTTTTGGAAATGATTACCAATTATATTGAAGGAAATATTGAGGATTCTATTACCTTGAAAATACTAGAAAAAGAATTTGCTACGAATGAAAAACGTATTCAGTTTTTATTTAAATTAGGCTATCATACCACGTTCAATTCCTACTTACAAAATATCAGATTAGAAAAAGCGATAGAATTATTGAAAGATTCTAACAACAACATTTCAGATGTAGTCTATGCTGTAGGTCTAACCAACAAAAGTTATTTTTCAAAAATATTTAAAGAAAAATTTGGTACGACTCCTTCGCAATTTGTAAAAGAATTAGAGTCCGAGAAAGCGGAAAAATGATTTATTATTGAACCGTTCCTTAAATAGTTTTGTAGAATAAAATAACAAAGAACCAGAAAATATTTACAAGATAACATCGAATAGGGTAGGATTTATTTGAAATGATCGGTAGTGATATTAATAAAGAATCTGTGGTGAAAAATAATAAGTGCACATTTGAAACAGAACCTAATTAACTAACTATTTGTTAAGACGTTTTATAGCTTCGGTTGCCCATTGTTCGGGGCGTTTACCAAAACATTCCAAGATAGCGTCCACTCCAATTATAGTTCCTTTAGCTAATCTTCCAAGCAATGCGATGGGAATTTTTCTACTTTTTTCTTGCGAAATTACATAGGCATTTTCGTCAGTAGAAATTCCTAATTCATCATGGACTGCTTCTATTAAATTATTAGAAAGTAGATTTTGTATTATTGAAGAATTGACAGAATTAATTTTTGGAGCATCCAAAACAGAATTTATCATTATATCAGTTGTGATAGAATTTTCTTCGCTTTCTAAACACCAACCACCTGCTACTAAAGAGATTTTTGGGTTATTAACCATTTCCAAATTCAGAACACCAGCCTTTACTAAAGCAAGCATTTGTTGAATACTTGCTACGGGAGGACCATATGAATACCGCTTGGTACCTTCATCTAACTCAATTATTTTTGCAAAAACATCTTCATTACATTCATTGAAAGAAAGTTTATCATAGATAGAGGGCTGACAATGTCGCCACACTTGTCCAATACAATAATCCAAACTTATAGCTTCTTTTCCAGTTGCCATTGCTATAAATTTTTCCATTGTTTTTGATACAGATAATCTTGAAGGTAAAATAATAGGATGTTCAAATTCATTATTTTGCAAATATGCTTTCGCTATTTTTTCGACATACTGAAGAGATAGTTTCCCTTGAAAAAAATGCTGTGGAAGTTTTAGGTAAATTTCTGCTATAATTGGAAGAATAGCATCTATCAAAAAAGAAGGATTACTCGCTTTTTTTTGTGTGGTTTTATTTTCTATTATTTTCTCAAAATCAAAAATTTGCTGGTCGGTTGGTTCGAACCATTTATCTATTTTTGCATTTAATGGTTTAGGTGCCGGAGGTAAACCATCCAAAGAAAAAGGAATAAACATATATGATATATTATCATCTGAATGGAATTGACAAAATTTAATATGCTTATCTTCAACAACAAATTTCCCGAATTGATTAGCAATCCCTCTGACTACATCAATCATTGCTAACCCAAATCCTCTCAATCCAATGACACTATTTTTATTAAGATTTTCGTAGTTCAGGATGTTCTCAATAGGATAAGGAGATTTAAAAAGTTTGATATTATTTTTGCCTTCAACAAAGTTATTCCACTCGTTGATTTGCTCTGATGGTTCCGTCTGTTGATGCCCAATTGTCAATAATATTTCATCGACATCATCATAATTTTTTTGGGGAGTTACGATTGAAATTTTATTTTTTTCATTCAATGTCACACTTTGCACTTCCTCTTCTGACAAAGTGACTTGTTGCAATTTTAGCAAATATTCAATTAAAGATTGAAACCTTTGATGCAGGTATTTTCCTAGATCTGCACGAGGTGGATAGGAGTCTGGTTCATCCTCCGATATTGTCGGTATATTTTTATTAAGCCATTCATGGTAAGAAGGAAATGCAGGAATATGGACACCATTTAGATTAATTTTTGGTCGTTTATTTAACAACAAAACACGTTCTGAAATATTGATCCAATTGGTATCGGTCTGATTAATATCATAGACTTGACCATTTCCGAAATTACCAGTTCTCTCGAATAATAACAAGTGAATTTTTGCAGGTGTCTGAATACTTTGTAACTGTAAAATAAAATTTTCTAAAGCATATAATCCTCTTGGCCCTACACCTATAATACTCAGCGTTTTGCGGTTTTTCATGTTTGATTTGATGTTGTCGAGAGTGTTTAAAGCGGTTTTTGCTTTTTGAAAAAATTAAAAATTCTAAATTTTTCTTTGTCAAATTTTTCTTCAAAGACTTCTTCTTTGTCAAAAATTTCATCGCTTAATAATAGTCCTACAGGTTTGAGAAAATCTATTTGGGAAAAAATGATTCTGACAATCGCAATAAAAGGTAATGCCAAAATTAGTCCTCCCACGCCCCAGATAGTTCCTCCTACAAGCAATGCCAAAATAGCTGCTAATGGATTTATTTTGATAGAAGAACCGACAACTTTTGGAGTGATTAAATTTCCTTCTATGAACTGTACAATGGTAAACAATACAATTACGAAAATTGGTTGCCAACAATTATCAGTAGTCGTAAAGGCATAGAGGAATGGAAGTAAGCCTCCAAGTGCTGTTCCAATATATGGAATGACTGCTAGGAATGCTGCCAAAAACCCCCAAAAGATTGCGTAGTCAATTCCAATAATTGTTAAGCCAATACTATTCAAAACACCTAGTATTAAAATGACTGTAAGTAAACCGTACAGATATTTTTGTAGGACTGTTTGGATTTTTTCCAATACATTTTCAGCGCCATCCTTGATGTTATTACCAAATTGAATAATGTAGAATTTTTTCAAAGAACTTCGATATAGTAGGAGCAGAAAAGTATAAATAAAAGTTAATAAAAAATTGATTAAAAAATTGGAACTAACACTAAGTGTTGTTCCAATATATCCAACTGGTGTTTGAATTAATTTTGAGGATAGTTTATTAACGAAAGATTCGCTTTGTACTTTAGTGAACCCGAATTCTTTTCCGATAGAATGTACTAGATTATTGAACCCACTTTCAATATTTAAAGATATAGAATCAATATTTTGAACCACATCCATTAGTTGGAATGAGATAAAAGAAATAATGATAATGAATGGAATCAATGTAACAATGAATGTAATAAAAATAGCAAAAGGGCGATTATTAACGACACTCTCTATTTTTCCACTTACAGGTTTGAGCATTAAAGCAAACACTATTGCAAAAACTAAAGGAGTCAAAATACTTTTCCCTAAAACTAAAATATATGTAATTAAACATATTACGATTAACAAGTATGCAAGTTTTTGAATACTAAAAGTGAACTTATTCATTGCTAGAAATTTGTTTTCTCAAAGAAGAATATTTGATTCAAAAGTACTTTATAAATATCCAAAATTTAGAATTTTATTAAAATCTAAAAACCGCATTTAAATGACTGACCACTCTGGGCATTTCTACTCGGGGACGAATAAAAACATCACCTCCGTTTTGAAAAGTAGATATAGCCGTTTTGTCAAGTAAGCAGATGCTATCAGGTTGCCTAGTTTTATGAATTTGAATTTTAAAATTTTTCTCATCAAAACTTCCCCATTCATGAACAAGTCCTGAGTCTAAAAACAAAGTTTCTACCTTACCTTGAACAGCTGCGGGAGTGATATCATGTATCGAAAAAGATGCCTTACCATCCGCCAAGTGTTGATTGAATTCGTTTTTGGTTGTTTCATTTTTCTGGATAAAATAATCATTGACAACTGACCATGCTCTTTCATGAATTAACACGGGATCATCATTTTCAGGATTGCCTGTGATGTGATTATGATGAATATTGGAGTAATTAGAAATTTCTTGATATATTGGAATTTGATAATCCACAGAATAGATAACCATTGGTGCATCTTCATCGTGTAGCATTTCCATCAACCCATCATCTACGCTTCTAAAATATTTTTTAAGAGATTCGTTTTTGTCATCTTTTCCACCACCATGCCCATGATATAATACCATGTTAGAAGTACTTCCTCTAGATTGTAAATTTTGTGAATTATCATCTGTACCAACCATTTCTTCCATACCATTAGGAATCAAATCATTGATGATGACAGGTGTAATACTTTTTTTATTTCCTTCAAAAAATCGAACTTCATTTTGACTTAATGCTAAAACGAAAAAGCGTTTTTCGTCTTTCAACATAGGTAACAGATGTCTCAAATAAAAATAGTTATGTACATAAACAGTTTGTGGTAAATCTATGGGAACTACGAAATAACTAAAATGATTTTCGCCAACAAAAATGGCCAAACCATCTGACAATTCGCTCCATAGTGTTTCATTTTCTAACAGACTAATTGCAGGAGATAAAAATTCAATTGCTTTAGCCTTTGTCATTTCCTTTTCAGGAAAGATAGACGCATCTGTCAATTGGTTAGTCGCATCCGAAATTGCATTTTTAAATCTAATTCTATCCTCTTGAACATTACCTGCACGATAGGTTGGGATATAAATAGATACACAAGGCGTTTCAGAATTTTGGAATTGATGAAGGAGGTCAAATTGTTTTTTGTCAAACATATATTGTTAAGTTTTTTTGATTTAGAAAAATTATTGTCAGTTTTCACTAAAACGGGTTGGTCGAGGAGATGTTCAATTAAATTAAAAAAAGACTTCTGAACATTTTATTGCACTTTCCGTTCTAGTGGAAAATATCAAATAATTATAATATCAAAAACTCAAAACTTGTATCTATTTCATAGATGTAAATCAAGTAAAAATATATTTACATTTTTTAACCTTTAAAAACTATATTATCATGGTACGTTATTTAATAACATTTTTAGTCATTGCACTTATCGCAGGAGTTTTAGGATTTGGTGGAATAGCAGGAGCAGCTGCAGGAATTGCAAGAATTATTTTTTATATTTTCTTAGTATTATTAGTTATTTCTGTAGTTCAGAAATTGATGTCAAAAGCATAAGTTTTTTATCAATAATTGTGAACATGAACTTAATAGTCAGAAATTAACATTACCCGTCTCTTGAGATGGGTATTTTTTATGTCTGATAATGGAATTGGTCTTGGTACTCTGTAACAGAAATTCTTTAATATTATGAGCATGTCTTTTCATCCAACTCTTCGTCACGTACTCACCTTGATAGCTAAGGCTATCAGATTCCGCGCGTTCCTCGATTTGAATAAAAATGCAACGCTCTTAATATCAAACAACTTCTGTTACAGAGTACTTAGTACTCTGTAACAGAAATTCTTTAATATTGTGAGCATGTCTTTTCATCTAACTCTTCGTCACGTACTCACCTTGATAGCTAAGGCTATCAGATTCCGTGCGTTCCTCGATTTGAATAAAAATGCAACGCTCTTAATATCAAACAACTTCTGTTACAGAGTACTTAGTCATTCAGTAAATATTTTTTCTTATTCTTTTTTCCATTAAAAAGTTTCCAACGAAATTTTATCTTATCATTTTTATATTTGGCTTCGATGAGTATCGGGAATCCTTTTCGTTGAGCAGTTTTTGATTTGATTTCTTCAGCTGTAAAATGTTTTTTATATAGATTACTAAACGGAATACTCAATAGAATTCGAGTGTCTAGCGGATTAGCAAGATTATACACCCCTTGAATATTAAAATGAAAAGGACTTGAACGGAAGTATGATTTTTCCAAATAAAAATTATTCCCTCTGATGTGAATATTCGTTTCAACGGTATCAATATAAATATTGTCTAGTTTTCTTTTTCGGTAAATAAACTTAGGCATTTTTTGAAAAAAAGCTAAATCTGTTAATTGCCCACCGATTAATTTTAACTGTAAATCGCCTTGCATGGTTTCGGGAAGGATGGCATAATTTGAGTTGATTTTTGTTTTGAATAACAACTCCGCAGAAGCATCGCCTTTTAAGTTTTTATATCCAAAATCTTTTTGACCAAAATCTTCAAATTGTCGAAAAATTTCTTTCAAATTATTTTCTTTCATTTGCATCTTTATTTCAAGAATTGGTCGGTGCATTGCCACATTACTAATCAGACCATCGAGCGCAAAACTGCCATCAGCAACGTCCATTATCAAATTTTCTAATTGAACAGAGTCTGTTTGTAACAATACTTTTCCTGAAATATTTTTTGCGAGAAATTTTTGATAAACTAATTTTTTGATGTCGGTTGTCATTTCGATAGCTCCTTTTTCTAACAATTGGTCAATCAGCGTTCCCGCATTCACCATGATTTCTTCCGCAGTAGTCGAGGTATCTTGAAGAACAACCAACAGAGTATCTTTGCCCAAACCATGAGGTGCTGTGAAATTTCCGAAATCAAAAAAAGGAGAAGTCAGCTTCATTTCGAGATGAACTCGTCTGTTTGGAAAAATAAAAAATGGAAAAAAATCTTTAGACTCACCGCTTCCAAAAATTCGATTGTTATTCACTTTCAAATCAATGTCTCGAATAGAGATTGCTTTTTCGTCGAAACTAAAATGACTGTAAATATTGTCAAATTCAAAATCTCGATAATTATAAAAAATCTTTCCATCTACAATTTCCGCCGTACCATCTATCTTTGCTTTTGAGATATAATTTTCTGCATTGATAGTATCGTAGAGTTGAGATTGATAATCCATGTCCATGACAAAATATCCATCTTTCATTTCGATAAAATCAGATGGTAATAATTTTCCTAGCTGATTAAATTTCATGTTAGTTTTAAAATTCGCTGCTAATAAAGGCTGCTCAGGATTACTGATTATTGCATGACCTTTGACGCTATTTTTTTTACCAAAATTAAAATTAAAACTATCTACAACGAGTTGATACTGATCGCCAAAATTTTTATTAGCAAGTAATTGTGCTTGTAATAAAAATGGATAAATCGTCAGTTGATTGGTCAGAATTGAATCTAATTGCAAATCAATTTTTCCAGTTGCAAATTGAAAAATAGTATCTAAGTTTTTAAAAATTAGAACAGGGGAAAGGATGGCTTTTTGGGAAGCGGTTGATGGCTTTGATTCATCAGTATTTTTTTTCTTTTTTAAGTTTAAAAAATCTCCTTTTATTTTAAAATCTAACTTTCCTTTTGTGTTATTTTGATTTTGAAATGTATAGTAATTCTGTATGTCTCCAACTAGTAAAAAAGGAGATGCTTCATAAAAAAATCGCAAACTATCAAAATCAATTTGTTGCTTATCAAATACCAATGGCCCAGATAATTTACGAATTGGTAAAGTTGTCGCACCTGTTAGAATTTCTATTTCCTTAAAATTAATCTGCCCTCGATAGTCTATTTTGGACATTAGTTTTTTAGGTTCAAAAAGTGTACGCAAGGGAAGGTTTGCGTATATGTTTAAATTGGCTTCACCTTGACTCAGCTCAATATTTTTAGGAAGAAAAAAATTAGCAGGTTGTACCGCCGATGGCAAATTCAACTTCACCCAAAGGTCAGTTATCGAATCTCGAGTAAGTCCCATGTCAATGAATACGGGCGTTTTTCCCATAAATTTTGCTGTCAATTTATCAATACGAATCATGGAAGAATCAATAAATTCAGGTCGCCGAGGTGTGAGCAATCGAAATCGAGATTGTAATTTTGTCAAAAATAAAGTATCTAAAAAGATGCTATCCACTTGCAACTGAATCTTTCCATTGATACTACTCGCCAATCTTCTGAATAGTCTTTCTGTACTTTTGGCAGTCATTGGTCGCTCTTGATTTATCTTTGTTTTTTCAGGAGTCGCAGCAATGAAAGTTTCAAAATCTATTTGGTCAAAGTGTAATTTGAGATTAGTATTCAAGGCTTCCTCTTCGTAAAAAAGGAACTCCGGCAAATTACCAACTTGTCCACTTATAGCAATTTTAGAACCCATCCAATCCAGAAGAATATCATCCAAAATTGCTTGGTTTTCATCGAAAGATAAAAGACCCGAAAGGGAAGGAGAAGGGGCGTATCGGTTATCAGTCTTGACGGTCAAATCATAAAATTGAGCGTCGCCTTGCAACTTAATTTCTTGCTCATCAAATGGAGATTTTAACAGATTATCTAAGACACCTTGATATTGATATTTCACGGTAGCATGACCATTGGTAAAAGTCATTTTATCATTGGCTGCCAAGAGGGTGTTCAAACTTGGTAAACCAAAAAACATTTTTCCATCTACTTCTACCAGCGGATTATTTAACCGAGTAATTTTGCCTTTTAGTTGAGTAGATAAAATATCAAAAATATCACCATCCAATTGGTGTACGGTCAAGCAACTATTTTTAAAATCACCAATACCATCCTTGTCACAGTCGTTAGAAAAATTCCCCCTGAGAGTAGTGGAGGTCATGGTTGTTTTTTGAAATTTTAGTGACGCATTATTTGTGGCAAAATCTAAATTGATTAATTCCCTTCTTCCTGAAATTAAATATTTATCAATCGAAAAATCTGCTTGAATAGGTTGGTCAATTTTTATATCTCTCAGCACATAATTGATTTTTTTAGAAAGTAGAGGAAGTACTTCTTTCATTTTTACGGCATCAGTTTGAATTTGTAGAAAAAGACGATTTGTATCTGCCTGATAAAAATCGCCTGCTAGATTAAATTTCATTTTATCAACTTCTAGCGAAGAATTTTTCAAGTTGACATGTTTTTTGTTCTCTAAAATTTGAACTTGAACTTTTAGTTTTCCATTTTGATTGAGTAAAAATCCACCTTCCTTATCTTTAAAAACTAGACCATCAAAATGGCAATCACTTTGCAACTGAAATTCAATTTTATCAATTGTATTTTGCTCCAGTTGGATGTCAGGATGCAGTAGTTGCGCCCGTTGCCATTTATTGGATTCGATATTTTGATTGAAAAAATCTAAAAAATTAATGTTTAGTTTTGGAAAATTTAGAAAGGTAGAGGAGGAGCTTACTTTTGGGTTTTCTGTATTTTTGTTTTTTGTAGAAGTATCGTTTTTTTTGAATTGCGTGTTTTTATTTCCCAAAGCATCTCGATGAATATGCACCCAAATACTATCTATGAAAATCGGTTGAGCATCATAAATTCCTGATTTCAATTTCCATAAATTAAGTTGAGTTGTTGCAGTATTAATTTTTAAGATAGGAATAGCAGCAGGCGACTGATTCGCAATTTGGATGCCTTCTACTTTTACTTGGATATTAGGAAATGAATTGCCCCAAACCAATTCATAACTTTCCAAATCAATTGCAGTATTAAATTTTTCGAACGCTTTAGTTTTGATTTTTTGAATGATGTATGGATGGTCTTTACTAAAAATACACCAGCTAATCGCCAACACAATAGATAATAATAGCAGAATTAATAAACTAAATTTAGCTAGTTTTTTTCCAATATGTATAAAATGTTGTTTAGATTTTTTTGGTAGAATCATTCATCTATCGAAACGATTTAAGGAATTAGATGTTTAGTTATTTGCAATAAATAAAAAATAAAAAAGACCAGTATATCTTAAACAAATTCAATACTCACCCTTTATAGCAATATATAATCATTTTAAAATTTCAAAAAAATTATCACTTTTTAAAATCAATATTATGCTAACAGAAGCCATACCTACGGAAAACTTACAAAAAGCTGTAAACCGTAATGATGTACATGAAGAAAAATCTTTAAGCATCATCAAAAAATATACTATTATCTCAGCAGGTACTGCACTTGTTCCTTATGATTTCGTTGATGTTATTTCCTCTACGGTGGCACAAACGTTGATGGTCAAGGAATTGTGCCAAGTATATCAAGTTTCTTTTTCAGAGAAACTAATGAATGTTGCATTCTGGTCTGCAGCAGGAAGTGTTATTACCAAAGCTATAACAGAAGTTATAGGTACGCTAATTAGTAAAAGTAGTTTTGACACCAAATTTGATTTGACTGGTGCAGCGGTAGCTGGAATTTATACTGCAACTCTTGGAGAATTTTATAAATTACATCTCAGAGATGGAGGTACACTTGAAAATATTCAAATATCAGATTTCGTTGATTACTTTGTTGATGAAATAAAAAGAGGTGATTTGAGTTTAGCAACATTTACCAACCCCAAAACATTGATGAATCATTTAAATATTGCTTAATTCTATCCTATTTTAATCAAAAAGAATTTCTCGATACTTGCCTCGGGTGTAATAATAATCTTTTTGGATGCTGACTTTATATGATTCTTCATGTGTCCGTATGGATGTCTGTACATATTTATATAATGAATATTTTTTGCTAGCAAAAAATCATAAAATAAGAAGAAACATCCCTACGCACACATAAAAATCATATAAAGTCAGCGTCTAAAAAAATTGTTACAGAGTACTTAGTAGTCAATCAAGTTAATCGTGTCGAATAGGAGCGGATTATTTTCCGCCTGTTGCCTTTAAAAAATAATTCCGTAACTCGGCTATGCAATCATTTTTAAAAAACAACAGACAAAAAAT